>Ga0207675_100000579_pt1 | contig 35747 bp, 39 predicted proteins | sample KBSSwiS42_FD_184305 | JGI IMG/M metagenome (GOLD analysis project Ga0207675, IMG submission 184305) | Switchgrass rhizosphere microbial communities from Kellogg Biological Station, Michigan, USA - KBS Switchgrass S4-2 (SPAdes) (version 2) | ecosystem: Host-associated > Plants > Roots >...
CGGGAATGCCGAGCACACAGACCTGCTGGACGCGACACGCGTCGCGCAATGCCTGCTCGACCTCGGCCGGCGCGAGATTCTCGCCGCCAACGCGGATGATTTCCTTCAGCCGCGCGATGTAGACGAGGTCGCCGTCGGGCGTGATCGTCCCGAGGTCGCCGGAATGCAGCCACCCGTCCGCGGTGAACGCCGCGGCCGTGGCATCGGGCCGATTGAAGTAGCCCGGCGTGACCGTCGATCCCTTCATCTGGATCTCGCCCGCTGCGCCGATGGGCAGTTGCGCGCCCGTGTCCGGATCGACGATGCGCACACGATTGCCCGGCTGCGGACGCCCATTGGCCGACAGCCGCTTGTCCAGCACGTCATCCGGGAACCACATCGCGAAATTGCCGCAGGTCTCGGTCATCCCGTAGATGTTGGAAACGCCGGCAATGCCCAACTCATCGTGAATGCGCGCGAGGTAATCGCGCGTGCCGAGATCGTGCGTCACGCGCATGGTCGCGAGACGCGGGCGCGCGCGCTCGGCGCCGAGCGCCAGCACGTCGCGGTAATACACCATGTGCGAAATGTCGCAGTCGTGCTGTAGCGTCTCGTCGAGGAAACGCTCCGGGTCCCAGGCCGACAGCGCATTCAGCGTGCAGCCCGCGAGCAGGCACACGGTGATCGCGTGCATCGTCCCGCTGCAATGGAAAAACGGCGCCGCGCTGATGAAGCTCGAATTCGGCGTCAGCCGCTGGCAGCGCGCCACGTAGGTGGCCGTCTGCAGATAGGCGCGATTGGTCAGCATCGCGCCTTTCGGCAGCGCCGTGGTACCCGACGTGTATTGGATGCACAACAGGTCGTCGACACCAGTTGGTGTGCGGGGTGGCAGCGGACGGCGTTCGCGGATCACCGGCCACCCGGTCGCCGGACAGCCGTCGGACGCATCGAACACAATCATCCCCGCGTCGAGCGCATCGAGCGCGCCCATCGCTTCATCGAGGTAGTTGCGTGCGCGATAGTGGGCCACGGTGATCAGCGCCCGCGCCCGCACATCGCGCAGGATCACCTGTAATTCGGCGGCGGTCAGCCGCGTGTTGATGGGCACCGACACCGCCCCCAGCGCGTTCAGCGCGAGGAATGCCGCCAGCCAGTTGAACGAGTTGTGGAACCAGAGCGCGACACGGTCCCCAGGCGCAATGAACGGGCCGAGCAGCGCCTTCTGGTCGTCCACCAGCCGGGCGAGCTCCCGGAACGTGAGCTCACGGCCGTCGAGGCGCAGCGCTGGCTTGCCGGCGAAATGCGCGGCGTCATGCGCGAGCAGGTCGGCCAGGTTCAACGCACGCACGGGCCGGCCTGCTCACTCATCGGCGGGCATCTGCACGGCCTCAAAGGCCGGCTTCGGGACGAACGGATAGGGCACCCTCGGTCCGCCAGGCACTGGCAGCACGCCGATCGCAAAGCCGCCGGTGGAAACCGCGCCGTTCTGGTCGGTCAGCTCCACGCGCAACGTGACGAAACCCAGGCCGTCGATCTCCTGCTTGGCGACGACCTCCGCGCGGGCGCGAATCGAGTCGCCGGCGACGTCCATCTTCCTGTAGCGGAACTTGATCTTCCACGGCCAACCCTCGGGTCCGAGGGCATCCTTGACGAGTTGCACGAGGACGTGCTGCTTCCACGAGCCGTTGATCAGGATGTCCGGAAGCTTGTCGTGCTCGGTCGCGAATCGATGGTCGTAATGAATCCGGTGCCAGTTTTCGACGGCGGCCGACCAGCGCATGATGTGCGATGAGCTCATCCGTCCCTTGTCGAGCTCGCCGGCGCGCGCGCCGACTTCGATCTCGTTCCAGCGCAGCGCCATCGCCTATCTCCAGATCAGCGTCTGCCGGTTCACCAGCAGGCGCTCGCCTTGTTCGGTGCTGAACGTCGTCTCGATCACGACCAGCAGCAGCGATCCGCTCTTGCCCTGCTTCAGCTGCACGTCCGCGTAGCGCGCATTCGCGACGCACTTCTCGCCCACCGCGAGGCAGCGGAAGAACTCGATTTCGTTGCCGCCGTTGAGCAGGCGCTTGAACGGCGAATCGATCGGCGTCAGGCCGAAGTACATGCCGTCGTTGCCGGCGGAGCCGTCGGCGTCGGGATCGGTGCGCAGCACGTCGAGCGGATCGGGTCCGCCGATGGGCGGGCGGAACGCGTGCACCGGATACAGCGGCGGCGCCACCATCTCGCCGAACTTCGTGCCCGCTGCATGAACGGCGTCGACGTAAAGGGGGTCGGTGTCCATGATCGCCTGGACGAAGCGGCGCAGCGTGTCCCGCTCGAGCGGCATGCCGGCGACCAGCGTGCGCCCGGTCATCCCGCGATACCGGTCGAAGTCCGCGGACGTTGGTTGTCCGGTTGCCGACATCGCAGCGCTCGTCACGCCGGTTGCGGCTGTTCGGCCGCCTTGCGCCGGTAGGACGCCAGGTGGCCGCCGCGCATCACCTTGCCCGGCAGCGGATGCCCGACGATTTTCTCCGCCTCGCGTGCGACGTCGAGCAGCCGCTCGAGGTCGACGCCGGTCTCCACACCCAACTCGCCACACATGTGCACGAGGTCCTCGGTCGCGATGTTGCCCGGCGCATCCTTGAAGCCCGCGTACGGGCAACCACCGAGCCCCGCTACGGCGGAATCGAAGTCGTCGACGCCCATCTCCATCGCCGCGAACGCATTCGCGAGACCGAGTCCGCGCGTATCGTGCAGATGCAGGTTGATGCGCTTTCCCGGCCAGCGATCCTGCACCATGCCGACCATCCTGCGAATCGCCAATGGATTCGCCCAGCCCATCGTGTCGGCGAGCTGGATCAGCTTGATGTCGAGGTCGTTGTCGCGCGCCATGCCCAGCAGCCGGTCGATCAACCCGATCACATGCTTCGGGTCGACGTCGCCCTCGTAGTTGCAGCCGAACGCCGCCATCACGCTGACCTCCGTTGCCGGCACGCCGGCCTCGCGAAACGCCTCGACCCGCTTCGCGGTCTCGACGAACGTCTCGTCGATCGAGCGATTGGTGTTCTTCTTCGAGAAGGTCTCGCTCGCCGTCACGCTGAGACTCCCCTCGACATCGAGCTTCTTCGTCGCCAGCGCGCGGTTCATCCCCTGCACGTTGAGGTAAACCGCCGTATAGCGTGTGCCCGGCGCACGCGTGAAGCCTTCGACCACCTGCTCCGCGTCGGCCATCTGCGGGACCCACTTCGGGTTCACGAACGACACGACCTCGATCTCGGGGAAATGGCACGCCGACAACAGATCGATCAGGCGAACCTTCTCCGCCGTCGACACCGGGTTCTTCTCGATCTGCATGCCCTCGCGCGGGCCGAGCTCGTGAATGACGATCTTCTTGGGCAGTGCCATTGGAATCTCCTTCAGTTCAATTGGACGCCGCGCGCCTTCACCTTCGCGCCGTCCTATTTGTCGAAGAGCCGGTTCAGGCCATAGAACGCCAGCACCTCGTCGACACGCTCCGGCCTGGGCGCCGCGCCGTTCCATCCGTGCCGGCTCTGTGAAAGGCCCACGCTGCGGCGCAGGTCGACCAGCATTTCCGCCATCTTCATCGTTACCGCCAGCCCGTCGACGATCGGCACGTCGTCGACTCGGCTGATCCCGTGCGCCGCGAGCAGGATATTGAGCGGCATCTCGCCGGGCACGATCACGTCCGCGCCCTTCGCAATGAGTGCGCGTGCGCTGGTCTCGAAACGCGCGATCAGCGGCGCGGGATCGCGAAACGCCGGCAGCACATCCTGAAACGTGAATCCAACGGGCTCGATGCCGGCGCAGCGGGTCGTCAAGCCGTACGAATCGATCTGCTCGCGAAACAGCGGAATCATCCGGTCGATGAACACCAGCAGGCCAAAGCGGTGACCCAGCATGCAGGCAAGGTGGAAGCTCGCCTCGCCGTAGCCGACGACAGGCATGTCGACCAGCGCACGAATCTCGCGGATCAGCGGATTGGGCAGCGTCGCCATCGCAAACGCATCGAAGTGCGCGTGCTGCGCCTTCAGCGCCTGCACGATCCACTGCATGCCGTGGATCGTGTACAGCGAGCCGTAGGCGAGGTCGGATCCCGGGTAGTTGGACGTGTAGGTGCCGGGGATCAGGCCATGCATCACCACTTCGGTGTCCGGACGCACGACCTTGCGGATGTGCGCCTCCATCGCGGCGCGGTAGTCAGGCAGGTCCTCGAGGACCGTGAAGCTCTGGTGCCAGATTCTCATGATGCAATTGCGCGAATGTGCGCGGTCATTGCGGACTGATCGTGAGGCCGGTTGCGTCGACCAGCTTCTTGTAGCGCGCGCGCTCGGCCGCCATGAACGCCGCGAACTCGGCCGGCGGCTGTCCGCCGGGCACGACCCCCATGCCGTTGATCCGCGTGACGATGGCGGGATCGCGCAGCGACTGCGCCAACGATTGCTGCAGCTTGTCGACGAGCTCCTTCGGAACGCCCGCGGGCGCCATGAGGCCGACCCACGCGGACGCTTCATAGCCGGGCACGCCGCCTTCGATCATCGTCGGGATATCGGGGCGCAGCGGAAAGCGCTGCGCGGTGGTCACGGCCAGCACCCGCACTTCACCGGCGTCGATGTATTTCTGCACCGCCGGAAAATATTCCATGTAGAAGTCCAGCCGCCCGCCGAGCAGGTCGATCAGCGCGGGGCCCGATCCCTTGTACGGAACGTGAACCGCGTCGATCCCGGCCAACGTCTTGAAAAGCTCGCTGCTCAAGTGGCTGAACGCACCGACGCCTGCGGAGCCGAACGACAACGAACCGGGCTTGGCCTTGGCGGCGGCGATCAGCTCCTTCAGCGTCTTGTACGGCGAATTCTTCGGGACCACCAGCGCGCCGGGACCACCGGCAATCATCGTGATCGCTTGCAGGTCCGCCACGTCGTACGGCACGTCCTTCTGCGCGACGGGACTGATGGTGATCGGCCCCGGCGTGGCGGCGACGATCGTATAGCCGTCGGGTTTCGACTTGATCACCTGCGACGTGCCGATGGTGCCGCCGGCGCCGCCTACGTTCTCGACGACGAAGGTCTGGCCCAATCGCTTGGAAAGCTCATCGGCGGCGAGGCGCGCGAGGATATCCGTCGAGGCGCCCGGCGCGAATGGGACCACCAGGCGCACCGGCTTGTTCGGATACGTGGCGGCGCTTGGCTGCTGCGCGGACGCGGTCCAGCACGCGCCGACGAGCAATGACAATGCGACAAAGATCGTTCTCATGTAGGGCTCATTGGTGATGGATTGGGAAGCGCAGGTCCGCCACCGCGGCATCGACGCCTACTCCGCCTTGATATTCGCGCCGCGAATCGTCGTGCCCCACCGGTCGTATTCGGTGTCGAGAAACGCCTTGAATTGCGGCTGGCTGCGGGTCTCGCGCGCGAGCCCGTTCTTCTGCAGCGTCTCCTGCAGCTGCGCATCCTCCAGTGCCGCGTTGACCTCGCGGTTCAATTTGTCGACGATGTCCTGCGGCACTTTCGCGGGCGCGAGAATGCCGACCCACGGTGCGGAGTTGAGCGGAATGCCCTGCTCGGCGAACGTCGGCAGGTCCGGCGCGCCGGCGAAGCGCGCCGGCGCGGCAACCCCGAGCACGCGCACCTTGCCAGCCTGGTGATTCGGCGCCGCGAGCGTCAGCGGGACCATCATTGCATCGACCTGCCCGCCAATGATGGCGGTGACCGCGGGGGCGGCGCCCTGGAACGGCACGTGCAGGAGGTCGATCTTCGTTTCCGCCTTCAACATCTCCATCGCGACCTGGCTCGAGCTGCCGACGCCGAACGACGCGTAGGTCAGCTTGCCCGGCTGCGCTTTGGCGAGCGCGATGAATTCCTTGACGTTGGTCGCCTTGACCGAGGGATTCACGATCAACGCCAGCGGCAGGTAGCCCACCTGCGCGACGGGGGTGAAGTCGCGCCGCGCGTCGTAGGCGATCTTCGGATACACGTGCGGATTGATCGAGTGCGTATCCGCGGCGGTGAAGATCAGCGTATAGCCGTCGGGCGCGGACTTGGCCACGACGTCGGTGCCGATCTGGCCGCTGGCGCCGGGACGATTGTCGATCACCACCGGTTGCTTCAGGCGGTCGCCGAGGCGCTGCGCAATCGCGCGCGCCATGACGTCGGTGGCGCCGCCTGCCGGGTATGCGACGACCATCTTGATGGGATGGTCGGGATAGTCGGCGGCGCGGACGGGCAACGTGGTCGCCGCAAACGCAAGCCCCAGGGTGACGGCGAGGCCCGCCGCCGCGGTCAGGCATTTCATGTTTCGTATCCTCCGATGGTGACTCACCTTTCCCGCGCGCTTGGGCTGGGAAGGCGTCTCGCCGGCCATTGCGAAAGACGCCGCTTGCGGTCGTCATGAGCGTTGCCGGACGACTGCAGTTTACGCTCGACTTTCGATAAGATAACAGTCATAAAGCACTACATTCTCCATAAGCAACCGTTATGCAGCTCCACCACCTTCGGCACTTCCTGGCCATCGCCGAGTGCGGCACCCTGACCCGCGCCGCAGATCAGCTTGGCATCGCCCAGCCGGCGCTCAGCCAGTCGATCAAGAAGCTGGAGGCCGAGCTTGGCGTCAAGGTGTTCATGCGCTCGCAGCGCGGCGCGACGCTGACGATGGCCGGTCAGGCCATCCTGGAAGACGTGCGCCTGTCGCTGTCGCGCATCGATGCCGCCGAGGTGCATGCGCGACAGATCGGCCAAGGCCTGGCCGGGACGCTGCGGATCGCATTCGTGGCCTCGGCCGCCTACGAGATGCTCCCGCGTGCGCTGAGAGCGCATCGCGCGATCGCGCCCAACGTCCAATACGTGCTGCGCGAGATGAACAACATGGAGCAGGTCGCCGCGCTCGAGAAGGGCGAGATCGACATTGGTGTCCTCTACACGCCGGAGGCCGTCAACGGCCGGATGCGGCAACGGCTGCTGAACCGCCATCGTCTGGTGGCCGTCGTCCATGAGGACGTTCCAGTGGGCGCCGACGGCAAGGTATCGCTGCGCGACCTCGCCCGCGAAGGCCTGGTGTTCTTCGGCCAGGACCAGGTGCCGCATTTGCGCGGCGAAATCCTGAGCGCGATGCAGCGGATGGGAGAGGAAGCGCACGTCGTCCAGGAGGCAAACCGCACGCTCACCGTGCTCGCCTGCGTCTCCGCGAAGTGCGGGGTTTCGCTGCTATCCAGCCTGATGCGCGGGATTTCCTTTCCCGGCGTTCACTTTCGTGAAGTGCGCGAGCGGCAAATGCTGCCGATGCTCGAGTTGAGCGCGATCTGGCCGGCGCGCTCCAGGCCTACGCTGGCCGACGATTTCGCGAAGCTGCTCGCAGCGGAGCGTTGACGCCGCGAGTGGCGTCGACGTGCTATCCGACAACCTCGAACGTTCCCTTGACCGGCATCCATTCCTCGGCACTCGACGCGAAACCGGTCATGCGGTGATCGCCAAAGTTCAATACCATCGTGATGGTGTAGCCCGAGTCCGCGAGGTAGGACACGACCCCGACGTCGTCGGTCATCATTTCATCGGCGTATTTTTTTTCGCGTCCGCTCTTGCCGGCCTTGGGGCCGTCGGTCACTCTCCAGACCATCGATCCGTCGTCGTTGAAAACGTGCTCGTGCGTGGTCCCGGCGGTCGGCCCTTCGGTCCACGTCCAGCGCATCGTCTTGCCGTGAATCCGATTGCCGCCCTTGCCGTCGGACTTCGATATCGACGCCGGGCCGGCCTTGGTCGGCACGACAGGAGTGCACGCGACATTGGGAGTTGGCATGGCGCTCTCCATATGGAAGCTACTGGCAAACGATAATCCCCCGGTCGCCCCGGCGAAGTCGGCTGGACGTTGTTTCAACGGTGAGACATCGCCTACACCCACATGAAGGAAACGATGCGCACCAGTCCCACCCTCGCCGTTGCCCCCAATGGATGGGTCGCCGCGGCCACGCGGATCGCGTCGCCGAACCGCGATGCGCGTCCACGGCGCACGGCGCCGTCGCTCGTCGTCGTGCATGGCATCTCGCTGCCTCCGGGCACGTTCGGTGGCGACGGTGTCGTCCGGCTGTTCACGAACTCGCTCGATATCGGAGCCCACCCGTATTACGCCGCGATCGCTTCGCTTCGGGTCTCGGCGCATTTCTTCATTCGCCGCGACGCCGCGCTGCTGCAGTTCGTCCCGTGTACGGAGCGCGCCTGGCACGCGGGTGTGTCGTCATGGCGCGGGCGTGAGCGTTGCAACGATTTCTCGATCGGCATCGAGCTCGAGGGCGCCGACGACATCGCGTACACCACGGCCCAATACACGTTGCTTGCGGCGCTGCTGCAGGCGCTCAAGCGCCGCTATCCGATCGAAGCGGCGGTCGGGCACAGCGATGTCGCGCCGGGGCGCAAGACCGATCCAGGCCCGGCCTTCGACTGGGATCGGCTTGCGCGACTGGTTCGCGTGCGACGGCTGTGAACCGGAAAGGTACGAGCCCTTTGAAGACGCCGGCGGCTAAACGAGGTATAATTGATGGTTGCCCGGCGACGGGTGCGCTTCCCTATTGCGGACGAACTTCGATCGGCCGGCCCCCCGTGGCCCGAAACGGCTTCTGCCAGCGCCTGCAAGCCAACTGAGCCAATAAGGCGCTCTTAAGGAAGACCGGCGATCCTTCGACACCCATGCAGATACTTGCGGACTTCTTTCCGCTCATCCTATTTTTCCTCGCGTTCAAGCTGCAGGGGATCATGGTCGCGACCGCCGTCGCCATCGTGGCCTCGATCGCGCAGATCGCGTGGTTCAAATGGAAGCGCAAAGTCTCGCCGGTCCATTGGCTGTCGCTCGCCATCATCGTCGTGTTCGGCGGCGCCACGCTGATCCTGCAGGACGAGCTGTTCATCAAGTGGAAACCCACCGTTCTCTATGCCGCGTTCGGGTTGATACTCGCGTCGGGCAAGCTGATCTTCGGCCGCGACCTCATCGCGTACGTGCTGAAGGACCTCACGCTGCCGCGGGCGATCTGGTCGCGCGTGACGTGGTCATGGGTATTGTTCTTTGCCGCGATGGGCGCGCTGAATTGGTACGTCGCGTTCCATTTCTCCACCGATACCTGGGTCAACTTCAAGGTGTTTGGCGGAATCGGCCTGTTCGTCCTGTTCGCCGTCGCGCAGGTGTTGGTGCTGGCCCGCTACATGACGGAGCCGCAGAAGCCATGAGCGCGCCGGGCAGCCCCAAGAGCGAATACCGGAGCGCGCAGCGCGAAGGTAACCAAATGACCGCGGCGGCCGAAGGCAAGGTGCTGCGCGCGCGTCGCCGCGCGATTGGCTCGACACCGACACGCGAACGCGGCCTTGGCAGTGCAATGCAAGGAGGTGGCCCATGAGCGCGGTGGCGGCCACGTTGCAGGACCGTCTGGCGCCACTCGCGCCGGTCGTGTTCGAGTTGGCCGATGACAGCGCGGACCACGCGGGCCATGCCGGAGCAGCCGCCGGCGGCGGGCACTTTTCGCTGTTGATCGTGTCCGAGCAGTTCGCAGGCTTGACGCGCGTGGCCCGGCACCGGGCCGTGCTTGACCGCGTCGCCGATTTGATTCCCCATCCCGTGCACGCGCTTGCGATTCGCGCTTATACGCCGGACGAGTTTCCTTCCTGATGAAAGGATGTATGCAATGACCAGAACCAGAATGATCATCGCGGCGTTGGCCGCGGTCGCCGCCGTCGGCGCCTCGCAGGCGCAACCGGTGGCACCGAAGGCCGCGGCTCCCGCCGCCCCTGCCGCCGCCGCGACCGGCAAGGCGCTTTATCCGCAGTCGCAGTTCGACCTCATGCTGAAGGAACGCATGGCGCAGGGTCAGCCGGACAGCGCGGAGCTGCGCAACGCGATCCGCGAGGAGCTCAACACGCGTGAGCTGCTGGTGCGCGAGGCGAAGAAGGCAAATCTCGACAAGAACGCCGATATCAAGGGCCAGATGGATCTCGCGGGGCAGACGGTGCTCGTTCGCGCCTACGTGACCGACTGGATCAAGAAGAATCCCATTCCCGAAGCCGATCTGCGGAAGGAGTACGACCAGATCAAGGCGCAGATGGGCGACAAGGAATACAAGGTCAAGCACATCCTGGTCGAGAAGGAAGACGAGGCCAAGGACGTCATCGCGCAACTGCAAAAGGGCGGCAAGTTCGACGAGCTCGCGAAGGCGCGTTCGAAGGATCCGGGCTCGAAGGACCGCGGCGGCGATCTCGACTGGAACGCGCCCGGCGGTTTCGTCAAGCCGTTCGCTGACGCGATGGTCGCCACGCCGAAGGGCAAGTTCACGGCGGCGCCGGTGCAAACGCAATTCGGCTATCACGTCATCATGGTCGAGGATATCCGCGAAGCGAAGGTGCCTCCGTTCGACGAAGTGAAGCCGCAACTGCAGCAACGCCTGCAGGCCGCGTACCTCGACAGGTATTTCAAGGAATTGCGCGCGAAGGGCGGCGTGTAACAGCGATCGCAGCGCGCGCACCAGGGGCAGGCCATGCGGCCTGCCTTTTTTTTCCGCGCACCGGCGATCATTCCCAATGACGCGCATAGGCTGGACAGAACGGCGGCGAGCTTCTACGCTTCGGGCTCGCCCGTCCCAGCGGCAGCGAGACACTACGCGGACAATGCACCCGACATGGACTACGACTGGCATCTGCCTTACCCTTCGCGCCGGCAGCCAATCTTCGCGCGCAACGCGGTCGCGACATCGCAGCCGCTCGCCACCCAAGCGGGCATCGCAATGCTCGTCAAGGGCGGCAATGCGGTCGACGCCGCGCTCGCCACCGCCATCACGCTGACGCTGGTCGAACCGTGCAGCAACGGCCTGGGATCGGATCTCTTCGCGATCCTGTGGACCGGCAGCGAGCTGGTCGGACTGAACGCGTCGGGGCGCGCACCGCAGGCGTGGACGCCCGCGCGCTTCGCCGGCAGGACCGCGATGCACGAACGCGGGTGGGAGACGGTCACGATCCCGGGCGCGGTCTCCGGCTGGCGCGCGTTGTCGCAACGGTTCGGCACGGTGCCCTTCGCCGATCTGTTCGAACCCGCGATCCGCTACGCACGGGACGGCTTCCTCGTGTCGCCGATCGTCGCGGAAAAATGGGCGCTCGCGGTCCCGCACATGCCGCGCGATCTCGGCTGGTTCGAGCACTTCATGCCGCGCGGACGCGCCCCGCATCCCGGCGAGCGCTTCGCGAGTCCCGCGATGGCGGCCACGCTGGAAAAAATCGCGCGCACCGACGGCGAGGCGTTTTATCGCGGCGAATTGGCGGAGGCGATGGTGCGCCACGCGCGATCCGCGGGCGCGGCGCATACGCTCGCCGATTTTGCCGCGCACACCAATGACTGGGTCGCACCCCTCGGGCTTGATTACCGCGACAGCACCGTCCACGAGATTCCGCCCAACGGCCAGGGCATTGCCGCGCTGATGGCGCTCGGCATCCTCGAGAACTTCGATCTGCGCGCGATGCCGCCCGACAGCGCGGCCACGCAGCACCTTGAAATCGAGGCGATGAAGCTCGCCTTCGCCGACGCGCATCGTTACGTGAGCGATCCGCGCACGATGCCGGTGCCGGCGTCAGCCTTGCTCGATCGTGCTTACCTCGCCGCGCGCGCGCGGAAAATCAACCCGGCGCACGCGCAGGACTTCGGCCCCGGCGAGCCGCCCAAAGGCGGCACCGTCTACCTGTGCGCCGCCGACAAGAACGGCATGATGGTGTCGCTGATCCAGTCGAATTACATGGGCTTCGGCGCGGGCGTCGTGGTCCCGGGAACCGGCATCAGCCTGCAGAATCGCGGGACCGGTTTTTCGCTGCGGCCCGGGCACCCCAACGAAGTTGCCGGCGGCAAGCGGCCCTATCACACGATCATCCCGGGTTTCGTCACGCGCAATGGCGCGCCGCTGGCGGCGTTTGGCGTGATGGGAGGTCCGATTCAGCCGCCTGGCCACGTGCAGACGCTGGTGCGGCTCATCGATTACAGGATGAATCCGCAAGCGGTGCTCGATGCGCCGCGATGGAAAGTCAACGCGGGCCGATCGATCGATCTCGAGGCTTCTGCGCCTCCGGAATTGCGCGCCGGGTTGCAGGCGATGGGTCACACGATGGCCAGCGTCCCCGATTCCTACATGGATTTCGGCGCGGGCCAGTTCATTGTCAGGACCGACGACGGCTACATCGCGGCGTCCGATCCGCGGCGCGACGGGCAAGCCGCGGGGTTCTGACCACGCAGCGGCTGCGCGAATTCAGGCTTGCGGATTCCGGTCTTGCGAAGCGCGGTCCATCCGCTCGCGCCAGACGTGCAGCAGGCCGACGGTGACCACCAGGATCACGGGACCGACGATCATTCCGGCGGAGCCGAACATCGCGAGACCACCCATGATCGAAATGAACACGGGCACCGTGTGCAGCCGCGCGCGCTGTCCCACGAATAGCGGGTACAGCAGGTTGTCGATGAGTCCGATCACCACCGCGCCCCACACCGTGAGAATCACCGCCTTGCCTATGTCGCCGTTCAGCGCAAGATAAATGGCGGCGGGCACCCAGATGACGAACGCGCCCAGCACCGGAACGATCGCGAGCATGCCCATGACCACGCCCCACAGCAATGGGGACGGCAGGCCCAGCCACCAGAACATGAGTCCACCCAGAGTGCCCTGGATGAACGCCACGAACAGGGTGCCGTAGATCGTGGCGTGGAGCATTTCCGCGATGCGATGCAGCCCTTCATCGGTTTCCTGCTTCGACAACGGGATCAGCCGTTCCATGGCGCGGACGAACTTGCCCTGGTCACGGAAGAAATAGAAGAGCAGGAAAAAAGCGATCAGCGTCTGCACGGCGACCTCCAGGCCGTGCGTCAGAACAGTGGGAAGCCCCGCACCCATCGCGACGCTGGCGACCTTCGTGCGCGCGTCGGCGGGATTGAAATGGATCTGCAGCGAATCCAGCGCGCTCGCGAGTTGCGGATGGCCGTCCAGGAACGCCTGCCATTTCCCGGACGTCCATTCATCGGAGATCCTTGCGGACATCGCGGAAGCTTCGCGCGTCAATTCGCTCGCGATCAGCAGCGCGGGGACCACCAATGCGATCACCACGACCGTGACCGAGATCGCCGCGGCCAGCGTGCGATACGGCAGGAGCCGCAGGATTCGAACGTGCAGTGGATGGGCGACGACGGCGAGCGCCACGGCCCACGCGAACGCAGGCAGGAACGGGTGGATGAGCATGTAGCAAAGCACGACCGCAACGGCCGTGGCGAAGAAGAGCACGAGCGATTGCGTTCGCTCGTGCGACCACTTGCCGGCATGATGGCTTGCTTCAGCGGGCAATGAGGTGCGCTCGTTCATGTTGAACCTTCACGCGAAGCGCTTCCGGTCATTTCGGCGCACGGGTCCGGGTCCGCGGATCCGGCGGCCGCGGCTTGCTGTCGATATACGCGGCGACGTCCCACGCCTGCTGGTCGGTCAGCGTGCCGCCCTGTCCCAGCGGCATGTTCGCCTTGATGAACGCGGCCGCGGTGTGCATCCGGTGCATGCCGGCGCCTTTGTTGTACGAATCGCGACCCCATACCGGCGGGAACGTATATTGACCGTCCGCCCGCAGCCCGGCGCCATCGGCCTGGTGACAAGCCGCGCAATGCGCCTGGTAGACGTCGGCACCGCGCGTCACGCTCGGCGTCAACGCGGGTTGCGGCACTGCGGGAAACCCACGGCCCGCGAGTTGCGCGCCGACGGGCGCACCGGTCGCGAGCCAGAATGCGTAGCTGACCAGCGAGACGACCACCAGGCTGTCGGCCGGCGGCATCTTGCCGTTCATCGAGAATCGGAAGCAGCCTTCGAGTCGTTGCTCGAACGTGTTGACCTGGTTGTTCTTCGAGCGAAACGCAGGATAGGCGACGTACGCGGCCCACAGCGGCGCCGAGTTCGCCAGCCGGCCGCCATCGAGATGGCAATTCACGCAATTCAATTTGTTGCCGACGTACGGCTTGGCGTAGCGCTGCGTGTCGACGAACACGTCGCGCCCGATCCGGATCATGTCGCCGAGCGGCGTATCCGGGACCGTGTTCCAGTCGGGGGGCGTGAACGTCACGGCATTGGCGGCCGCTGCGGGAATTTCCTCGGGCGCCACGGCGTTCAACGGACGCTGCGGCTGAGCGCCCACGGCGACGGTCGCCGTCATCATCAGCCAACCCAGCAGCCATCGCGCAATCGGCCGCGGAATTCTCATCGCTTGCCGGCCTTGAGCACCGACAGCGGCAGCAGCTCGCCGACTTCGATGCGCTTGCGATTGGCCTCGGGTGCGGCGAGCGGCGAAGTGGCCTTCATCGTGGCGGCGCTGCGCCGCGCGAGCTCCTGGTAGCTTTGCGTCCCTTCGACCTTCCAGGCAAGCTCCTGGTCGGTCAATGTCCGCACCAGCTTGCCGGGAACGCCGGCGACCAGCGTGCGCGGCGGCACGATGAAGCCCGCCTTGACGAACGCCATCGCGGCGACCATCGCGGACTCGCCGATCACCGCGTTGTCGTTGACGACCGCGTTCATGCCGACCAACGCATTGCGCTGCACGATGCACCCGTGCAAGACGGCGCCGTGCCCGATGTGACCGTCTTCCTCGACGACGGTGTCGGTGCCCGGAAAGCCGTGCATCACGCAGCAATCCTGGAGATTGGCGCCCGCGCGCACCTCGAGGCGACCAAAGTCGCCGCGCAACGCGGCGCACGGTCCGATGTAAACGCCCGGACCGACGATGACATCGCCGATCAGCACCGCCGACGGATGCACGAACGCCGTCGGATCGACCACCGGCGTGATGCCGTCGATCGTGTACACCGTCAGTTTCATCCGGCGTCTCCTTCGCTACGGCATCAACCAAGCACAACGCGCGCGTTGCGGAACATGCGCATCCACGGCGAGGCATCGCCCCAGTCCGCAGGATGCCACGACATCTGCACGCTGCGGTGGACGCGCTCGGGATGCGGCATCAGGATCGTGAACCGTCCGTCGGCCGTCGTGAGCCCCGTGATCCCCTGCGGCGAGCCGTTCGCATTATAGGGATAGACCTCGGTCGGCGTGCCGCGATTGTCGACGAAGCGCAGCGCGACCAGCGGTTGCGCGGCCGCGAGCGCCGCCGGATCGTGGAACTCGGCGAAGCCTTCGCCGTGCGCGGTGACGACGGGAATCAGGCTGCCCGCCATACCGGCGAAGAACAGCGACGGTGAGGACGTGACCTCGACCATCGCCAGCCGCGCTTCGAATTGCTCGGACTTGTTGCGGACGAAGTGCGGCCAGTGCGCCGCCCCCGGGACCATCGTGCGCAGGTTGCTCATCATCTGGCATCCGTTGCAGACGCCCAGCGCAAAAGTTGCCGGGCGCGCGAAGAACGCGGCAAAGTCGTCGCGCAGCTTCGCATTGAAGAGGATCGATTTGGCCCAGCCCTCGCCGGCACCCAGCACGTCGCCGTAGGAAAATCCGCCACCCGCCGCGAAGCCGTTGAAGTGGGCGAGCGAGCGCCGGCCGGCGGCCAGGTCGGTCATGTGCACGTCGTAGGCATCGAAGCCCGCGCGATCGAAGGCCGCCGCCATCTCGACCTGTCCGTTGACCCCCTGCTCGCGCAGGATCGCGACGCGGGGCCGCGCGCCGCTCGCGATATAGGGCGCGGCGATATCGTCGTTCGGATCGAACGTCAATCGCGGCGTGAGCCCCGGGTCGGCCGTGTCGAGGATGCGCGCATGTTCCTGTTCGGCCGACTCCGGATGGTCGCGCAGCACCTGCAGCGCATGCGTGGTGGACGACCATGCGCGATGCAGATCGATGCGCGCCTCGTCGAGGAGCAACGCGCCATGCCGCATGATCCGGACGCGGTCGCCGGCCACCGGCATGCCGACGATCGCGGCAGCAAGCCCGTCGTCGTGCGCCGCATGGACCAGGGCGCCCGCGTCGCTGGCCCGCACCTGAAGCACGGCGCCGAGCTCTTCGGCGAACAGCGCGGGCAGCGGCTCCGCCGCGATTTCATCGAGCGTGATATCGAGCCCGCAACGCGAAGCGAACGCCATTTCCGCGAGGGCCGCGAACAATCCGCCATCGGCGACGTCGTGATAGGCGAGGATCTGCAACTCGCGATGCTGTTTCTGGACGAACGCGAAGAAGCCGGCCAACCGATCCGGATCGTCGAGGTCCGGCGGCTCGTTACCGAGCTGCCCATAGACCTGGGCCAGCGCGGAGCCGCCCAGGCGCCGGCGGCCGCCCGCGACATCGACCAGCAGCAGCGTCGTCTCGCCTTGATCCATCTGCAGCAGCGGGGTCAGCGTTCTGCGGACATCGGGTACGGGCGCGAAAGCGGAGACGATGAGCGAGATCGGCGCCGTGACCGACTTGTCGATGCCGCCGTCGGACCACGTCGTGCGCATCGACATCGAATCCTTGCCGACGGGAATCGAAACGCCCAGGCGAGCGCAGGTGTCGAGCGCGACCGCGCGCACCGTGTCGTAAAGCGCGGCGTCTTCGCCCGGGTGACCCGCAGGCGCCATCCAGTTGGCCGAGAGCTTGACGTCGCCCAATGCATGAATGCCGGCCGCGGCCAGATTCGTGATCGCTTCGCCGACGGCCATCCTTCCTGACGCAGGCGCATCGATCAAGGCGAGCGGCGTGCGCTCCCCCATTGCCATCGCTTCACCCGCGTAGCCCGCATAATCCATCAGCGTGACCGCGACGTCGGCCACCGGCACCTGCCACGGTCCGACCATCGGATCGCGTGAGCACAATCCTCCGACGGTGCGATCGCCGATCGTCACCAGGAACGTCTTGTCGGCGACCGCCGGAAGCTGCAGCACGCGGTAAGCGGCGTCCTTGATCGTCACGGCCCCAAGATCGAGCGGCGGCAGCACGCGCGGCGCGTGGCGCACATCGCGCGTCATCTTCGGCGGCTTGCCGAGAATCACGTCGAGGGGAACGTCGACCGGTTGGTCGTGGAAGAGCGAATCGGTGACCACCAGGCGGCCTTCGGCATTCGCGGTGCCGACCACGGCGAACGGGCAGCGCTCGCGCGCGCAAAGCGCGTCGAACGTCGCCAATGATGCCGGCGCGATGGCGAGCACGTAGCGTTCCTGTGCTTCGTTGCACCAGATCTCGCGCGGTGTCATCCCCGGTTCCTCGGACGGAATCGCACGCAGATCGAACGTGCCGCCCGCACCGCCGCCATGAACCAGTTCCGGCAGCGCGTTGGACAGGCCGCCGGCACCGACGTCATGCACCGACAGGATCGGATTGTCGTTGCCGAGCTGCCAGCAGCGATCGATGACTTCCTGCGCGCGCCGTTCGATTTCCGCATTGCCGCGCTGCACCGAATCGAAATCGAGGTCGGCGGTGTTGGTGCCCGTCGCCATCGACGACGCGGCGCCGCCGCCCATGCCGATCAGCATGCCGGGCCCGCCCAGCTGGATCAACAACGTCCCCGTCGGCAGCGGATGCTTGTGCGTGTGCTCGGCGCGAACGTTGCCGATGCCGCCGGCGATCATGATCGGCTTGTGATAGCCGCGCACTTCGCCGGCGACCGACTGCTCGAACGTCCGGAAATAACCGGCGAGATTCGGCCGCCCGAATTCGTTGTTGAACGACGCGGCGCCGATCGGACCTTCGAGCATGATCGCAAGGGGCGATGCTATGCGTTCGGGCTTCCCGTACTCCTGCTCCCACGCGTGGGTCAGGCCGGGAATCCTCAGGTTCGATACAGTGAAACCCGTCAGGCCCGCCTTCGGCTTGCCACCGATTCCCGTCGCACCCTCGTCACGGATCTCGCCGCCCGAGCCGGTCGCAGCCCCCGGGAACGGCGCGATTGCCGTCGGATGGTTGTGCGTCTCGACCTTCATCAGCGTGTGCGTCAGCTCGCTGGCTGCGCCGTATTTGCCATCGGAGCGCGGATAGAAGCGCGCGACCGTTGCGCCCTCCATCACTGCCGCATTGTCGGAATACGCGACGACCGTGCCGCGCGGATGCGCGCGATGCGTCGCGCGGATCATCGCGAACAGGCTCTGGTCCTGCGCCACGCCGTCGACGATCCAGTCGGCGTTGAAGATCTTGTGCCGGCAATGCTCCGAATTCGCCTGCGCGAACATCGTGAGCTCGACGTCGGTCGGGTCGCGTTTCAGTGCGCGAAAGCTCGCGTCGAGGTATTCGATTTCATCGGGCGCCAGCGCGAGACCCAATGCGACATTGGCCGCCTCGAGCGCGCGCGGTCCTTCTTCAAGCAGCGGGATGATCGTGAGCGGCCGCGGCGCGACATGCGCGAACAGGCGCGCGGCCTCGGCGATAGCGTCGAATACCGCCTCGGTCATCCGGTCGTGCACCAGCGGCAGCAGCGCCGCGCGATCGCGGTCGGCCAGTGGCGCGCCGTCACGGCCGGTCACGCGATACACGATGCCGCGCTCGATGCGCGCAACGCCGTCGAGTCCGCAGTTGCGTGCGATGTCGGTCGCCTTCGACGACCAGGGCGAGATCGTGCCGGGCCGCGGCACCACGAGCAGCTCGCTGCCGGTCGCGGGCGAGTCGATGCCCGCCTCGGGGCCGTAGGTCAGCAAGCGATCGAGGGTGGAACGTTCCGCCGCACCGAGCGGTCGGCGAAGCTCCACGAAATGCCAGTACGTCGCGGCGATGCCGGTGATGCGATGGGCGGAATGCGTTTGGGAGAGACTTTGCAGCAGCTTGGCGAGGCGGAACGGCGACAGAGCCGGCCGGCCCGCCAACGAGAGGATTTCGGGCATCGCGTTGGGGGAGCGCGTAAAGCCGGATTCTACTCCAGTGACCGCCCGGAATCCGGGAATCGTCGTCCCCGCGCAGGCGGGAACCCAGTGGCTTACAGGAACGACGCTAGGTTCCCGCCTGCGCGGGAACGACGGGAGTCATGGATTTACCGTCACATATTTCTGCAATCCACTCCAAGCGCACGGGTCCTAACGCGATTCGCGCGCTGCACCGACCAGAAAATCGAAATCGCACCCCGCGGGCGCCTGCAGGACGCTCCTGCGATACAGCGCCGCGTACCCACGCTCGGGCTTTGCGGGCGGCGTCCATGCCATCAGGCGGCGCTTGACCTCCTGCGCGTCGACCAGGAGATCGAGGCGTTTGCGCGCCACTGAAAGCGCGATGCGGTCGCCGCTGCGCACCACCGCCAGCGGTCCGCCGATGGCCGCCTCGGGCGCCGTATGCAGCACGATCGTGCCATACGCGGTGCCGCTCATGCGCGCGTCGGAGATGCGCACCATGTCCTTGACGCCGGCGCGCGCGAGCTTCGCCGGAATCGGCAGATAGCCGGCCTCCGGCATCGCGGCCCCGTGCGGTCCGGCGTTCTTGAGCACCAGGATATCGTTGGGCGCGACGTCGAGATCGGGAGCGTCGATGCGCGCGCTCAGGTCTTCCAGATTTTCGAAGACGACGGCGCGGCCTTCGACCTCGAACAGCGCGGGCGTGGCGGCGGCACGTTTGAAGATTGCGCCGTCGGGCGCGAGGCTGCCTTGCAGCACGATCAGGCCGCCCACCGGTGAAATCGGATTGTCGAAGCGATGAATCACCTTGTGATCGATCCACCCGGCGGGTTCCTCGAGCCGCTCGCGCAGTGTGATGCCTTCGACCGTCATGCAATCGAGATGCAGCAAATGACGCAGCTCGCGCAGCACGGCGCCCACACCGCCCGCGGCGTGGAAATCTTCCATGTAGCCTTCGCCGACGGGCTTGAGATCGACGAGCACCGGCGTCTCGTCGGAAATCGCATTCAGCCGCTCTGCCGAAATGCGGATGCCGAGACGGCCCGCGATGGCCGTCAGGTGGACGACCGCGTTGGTCGAGCCGCCGAGTGCCATCAGCATGCGGAACGCGTTTTCCACCGACTGCGTCGTGATGATGGTGGAAGGAACGATCGGGTGCTGCGTCAGGCGAACCGCGGCCCGTCCCGACGCTTCGGCTGCGACCAGCCGTTGCGAATCGACGGCGGGAATCGCCGCCGTTCCCGGCAGCGCCATTCCCAATGCCTCGGTGATGCAGGCCATCGTGCTCGCCGTGCCCATCACCGCGCACGTGCCGGCGGTCACCGCCAGCCGGCCTTCGATCTCGTCGAGCTCGGCCTTGGCCACATCGCCGGCGCGGAACTTCGCCCAGAACCGCCGGCAATCCGTACATGCGCCGAGGCGCTCTCCGTGATACCGCCCCGTCGACATCGGTCCGGTCACCAGCTGCACGGCGGGCCGATTCGCCGACGCCGCGCCCATCAACTGCGCCGGCACCGTCTTGTCGCAGCCGCCGATGAGTACGACGGCGTCCATCGGCTGCGCGCGGATCATCTCCTCGACGTCCATCGACATCAGGTTGCGGAACATCATGCTGGTTGGATTGAGGAACACCTCGCCCAGCGAAATCGTCGGAAACGCGCGCGGCAATCCGCCCGCCGCGAGGACGCCGCGGGCAACCGCCTCGGCGAGCTGCGGCATATACCGGTGGCAATTGTTGAATTCGCTGGGCGACGTGGCGATGCCGACGATCGGCTTCCCCAGCAGCTCGTTGGATACGCCCATCGACCGCGCCATCGACCGGCGCAGGAAACGCGCGAAGTCGCGATCGCCGTAATTGGTCAGCCCGCGATCGAGGCCGAACGGCTCAGACATCGCGAAGTGCGCCGCTCGTGGTTTCGTTACCCACGGTCTATTCGACCTTGCCGATGCGTTTGACGACGTCCACCATTTTCGCGGCGTCGGCATCCACGTAGCGCTGGAATTCCGGCGCGTCGAGGTACAGCACCGGGCTGCCCGCGGTCAGCAGCACTTCCTTGACGCGCGGATCGTTGGCGGCGGCCCTGGCCGCCTCGCGCAATCGCTGCACGACGGGCGCGGGCGCGTCGGCAGGAACGAACAACCCGGACCACTGCGCGTATTCGACGTTGGTGCCGGACTCCTTCAGGCTCGGCACGTCGGGCAGCGCGACCAGCCGGTCATTGCCCCATTGGGCGAGCGCACGCACCTTCCCGCCCTTGATGTGCTGGACGATCGACGCGGGACCGGTCGCCAGCGCGTCCACCTGCCCGCTCAGCAGGCCGACGATCGCCGGGCCCGCGCCGGTATACGGCACATGGACCAGCTTGACGCCGGCCGCGCCGGCGAACATTTCCATTGGCACGTGCATGGTGCCGTAGTTGCCGGACGAGCCGTACGTGAACTTCCCCGGATTGGCACGGGCATCGTTGATGAAGTCCTGCAGCGACTTCCACGGTGCTTCCGTGCGCACGACGAATACCGTCGGATCGGCGGTGAAGCGCGCGATCGGCTTCAGCTGATCGAGCTGATACATCGGCGGGCGTCCCAGGATCTTGTCGGCCTCCGGCAATACCGTGAGCGACGCCAGCGACATGAGGATCGTGTAGCCGTCGGGCTTCGCCTTCGCCACTTGCGCCATGCCGATCCCGCCGCCCGCACCCCCCTTGTTCTCGACGACCACCGGTTGCTTCAGGTCGCGGCTCATCGCCTCCGCCACGGGGCGCGCGACCGTATCGGCCACGCCGCCGGGCGGGAACGGCACGATCATCGTGATCGTGTGGTCGGGATATTGGGCTGCCGCCAATGACGTCCACAAGACCAGCGCAGCAACGGTAACGGGCTTCGAATTCACAGTCACGATCCGTATTAAAGGTATGCCGCAGCCATACAGCTTGCATGCGCGCGCTACCGAGCGAGTCGCGAAGCGACGGCGATCGGCGCGCTTCGTGCCTTTTCTACAGGGAAAGCGCGCGGCCGCCCGAAGCTTTCCCTGCAAATCTCATCGGGCCTCAATTTCGCGAACGCCTTCCTCGCGAAATTGAGGTCCGTTGCGTCAGTGTTGGATTATTTTCGCCAAGAACTGCTGCGCGCGCTCCGAACGCGGCTGGCCGAAGAACTCTTCCTTGGTCGCGTCTTCGACGATCTCACCGCGGTCCATGAAGATGACGCGATGGCTGACCTTACGGGCGAAGCCCATTTCGTGCGTAACGACCATCATCGTCATGCCCTCCTTCGCGAGCAGCACCATCACGTCGAGCACTTCGCCCACCATTTCCGGATCGAGAGCGGATGTGGCCTCGTCGAACAGCATGACGATGGGATCCATCGACAAGGCGCGCGCGATGGCCACCCGCTGCTGCTGGCCGCCGGAGAGCTGCCCGGGAAACTTGTCCTTCTGCGCGATGAGGCCCACACGGTCCAGCATCTTGAGTCCGCGCTTCGTCGCTTCGTCCTTCGAGCGGTTGAGCACCTTGACCTGCGCGATCGTCAGGTTCTCCGTCACGCTCAAGTGCGGAAACAGCTCGAAATGCTGGAAGACCATCCCGACGCGCGCGCGGAGCTTGGGCAAGTTCGTCTTCGGATCGGCGATCGAAGTACCATCGACGACGACGTCGCCCTTCTGGAACGGCTCCAGCGCATTGACGCACTTGATGAGCGTGGACTTGCCCGAACCGGAGGGGCCGCAGACGACGACCACCTCGCCCTTCTTGATGCTCGTCGTGCAGTTGGTGAGCACCTGGAAGCTACCGTACCACTTGGAAATGTCTTTGATGTCGATCATGGCGCGCTTTCGTGTTCCTTCGGAATCAGCGGATGATGGCGATCTTCTTCTGCAGCCGGCGCACGAGCATCGACAGGCTGAAGCAGATGACGAAGTAGGTGACCGCCGCGAGCAAATACATCTCGACCGGCCGGTTGAAGTTCTTGCCCGCCACCTCGAAGCCCTTCAACAGGTCGTACGCGCCGACCGCGTACACGAGCGACGTGTCCTGGAACAGGATGATCGTTTGCGTAAGCAGCACTGGCAGCATGTTGCGGAACGCCTGCGGCAGCACGATGAGCTTCATGCACTGCGCGTAGGTCATCCCGACGGCGTAGCCCGCGGAGACCTGCCCGCTCGGCACCGACTGGATCCCCGCGCGCATGATCTCGGAGTAGTACGCCGCCTCGAACACGGTGAAGGTGATGATCGCCGACAGCTCCGCGCCCAGCGGCCGCCCGATCAGCAGCGGGATGAGCAGGAAGAACCACAGGATCACCATCACCAGCGGAATCGAGCGCAGCGTGTTCACGTAGAACGCGGCAGGCAGCACCAGCCACTTCTTGCCCGACAGCCGCATCAGCGCGATCACCGTTCCCAGCGCAATGCCGCCGACCATCGCGAACAGCGTGAGCTGGACGGAGAAGTAGAACCCCTTGAGAATGAAGCTCGAGACGAGGTTCCAGTCGAAGAACAGGAAGCTCAGGTTCATCGCTTGCTCCCGATCATCCCGGGCACCTGGACCCGCTTCTCGATGAACGCGGCCACGCGATTGACGGCGAACGCGGAGATGAAATACAGGAACGTCACCGCCAGGTAGATCTCGATGCCGCGCGAGGTTTCCTCCTGCGCCTGCATCGCGAAGAACGTCAGCTCCGAGATGCTCACCGCAAACGCCACCGACGAATTCTTGATGATGTTCATCGATTCGCTGGTCAACGGCGGGATCACGATGCGGAACGCCATCGGCAGGATCACGTACCGGTAGGTCTGCGGCAGCGTAAGGCCCATGGCGAGGCCGGCATAACGCTGGCCTTTCGGTAGCGCCTGAATCCCGGCCTTGACCTGCTCGGCGATCCGCGCCGACGTGAAGAAACCCAGCGCGATCACCACCGCGATGAAATCAGGGACCCCCTGCAGCGTCCTGAATATCTGCGGAATGACGTGATACCAGAGAAAGATCTGCACCAGCAGCGGGATGTTGCGGAAGAGCTCGGTCCATGCGTTGCCGATCCACACGAACGCCTTGACCGGCGTCGTGCGCAGGATGCCCATCAGCGAGCCCATGAACAGCGCGACCACGAGCGAGCATCCGGAGACAAGGAGCGTCCAGCCCCACGCCGACATCATCCAGTTGAGGTAGGTCTGCCCGCCTCCAGTGTCCTGGAAGAATACCTGCCAATCCCAGCTCATCGAGCCGCTCCCCGCGTTCGTCCGACCCTGGTTACAAAAAAGCGCGACGCGGATACCCCGTCGCCGCGCTTTCGCAGCATGGGCAGGCAGCGATCATGCCGATGCCTGCCCCGATGCCGCTTAGGGCAGCGCGTACTCTTCCATCGGCTTGTCGTTCGGATTGTTCCACGCGTTCTTCGTGGCATCCGACAACGGCAATCCGACCTTGGTATTCGACGGCGGGATCGCTGCGACGAACCACTTGTCGTACATCTTCGCGAGCTCGCCGCTCTTGACCATCGCCTTGATGCTGTCGTCGACCGCCTTCTTGAACGCCGGGTCGTCCTTGCGCATCATGCAGGAGATCGGCTCCACACTCAGGACTTCCGGAAGGATCTTGTAGTCGGCGGGGTTTTTCGACTTCGAAACGAGGCCGGCCAGGATCTGGCCGTCCATCACGAACGCGTCGGCGCGACCGGATTCGAGCAGCAGGAAGCTGTCGGCATGGTCCTTGCCATACACTTCCTTGAAATCCATGTTGGCGGCGCGCTTGTTCTTGCGCAGTGTCTGCACGGACGTCGTCCCGGTCGTCGTGGCCACCGTCTTGCCATTCAGATCGGCGATCCCCTTGATCGGCGAGGCGGCCTTGACCACGATGCGGCCTTCCTCGACATAGGTCGTCATCGCGAACGCGACGTCCTTCTGCCGCGCCGCGTTGTTGGTGGTCGAGCCGCACTCGAGGTCCACCGTGCCGTTCTGCACGAGCGGAATCCGGTTCTGCGACGTCACGGGCTGAAACTTGACGTCGAGCTTCGGCATCTTGAGCTGCTTCTGGAGATCGGCGGCAATCTTCTCGCTCATCTCCGTATGGAAGCCGACGTACTTGCCGTCGCCCAGCGTGTACGCCAACGCGCCGGACGACTCGCGGGCGCCGAGCGTGATCGTGCCGCTATCCTTGATCTTTTTCAGCGTGCCGGTTTCCTGCGCGTGGGCCGCCAGCGCGAACATCGCGGCAACCAGGACGAATCCTGTTTTAGGGAGCAACTTCATCAAAACCTCCAGTTGGGCACTATGAATGCGGACATGTATGGGGGAAGGGGACGGGCCACCGGCGACGGGCATACGCACGGTTTTTTGGGGATTAAAGGCCTCCGTGACCTAGTGTAGCGGCGCCCCTGCGGGTTTGTCTACGCACGTCTCACGCTTTGGGGCGCGGCGGGCCGCAGGGACCGCAGGGGCCGACCTCTATAATCCGCCCATGACACCGGAGCTTGCGCCGATCCTCGACGTCGCCGAATTGCGCGCCGTCGAGGCGCAGTACGCCGAACAGCCGCTGATGGAGCGCGCGGGCCTGGCCGCGGCGGAAGTCGCCCGGGGGCTCTGCGGCGACCGCGGCGGGCAAATGGTGGTCCTCGCCGGTCCGGGCAACAACGGCGGCGACGCCTTGGTAGCCGCCCGCTTCCTGCGCAGCTGGTTCCATGACGTCGTCGTGATCTTCCGCGACGATGCGCAATCGCTCCCCGCCGATGCCGCGGTGGCGTACCGGGCGTTTATTGGCGCCGGTGGCACGACCGTCGCGACACTGCCGGAGCGAGCCCCCTCGCTCATCGTCGACGGCCTGTTCGGCATCGGCCTCAAGCGGCCGATCGAAGGCCCGCATGCAGCGCTGGTCGAATGGGCCAATGCAACGGGTGCGCCGCTGCTCGCGATCGATATTCCGAGCGGCCTCGACGCTATCACGGGGCATGCGCGCGCACCAACCGTTCGCGCCAGCGCAACCGCCACATTCATCGCCCTTAAGCCGGGATTGTTGACAGGCGACGGCCCCGATCATTGCGGCGCGCTGTCCGTACATCCGCTGGGCCTGGACGCGCCGTCTGGCGCGCGCGGCCACCGGCTCGACTGGCCCGTTCTCGCCGCGATGCTACCCACGGTGTTGACCCGGCGTGTTCGCAATGTGAACAAGGGCACCTTCGGCACGCTGGGAATCCTGGGCGGCAGCGAAGGCATGAGCGGCGCCCTCATCCTGGCCGGACGCGCGGCGCTGCGTTCCGGTGCCGGCAAAGTCTGGCTGGGCTACCTGATGGCCGACCCGCCGAAATTCGACACCGGGATGCCCGAGCTGATGCTCCGGCACGCCGGCGCGGTGCTGGAGGCGGAACCCGATGCGTTGGTGATGGGTCCGGGCCTTGGCACCAGCGATGCCGCGCGCTCGCTGCTGATGCGCGCGCTGGCGTTGCCGATCCCCGTTGCGCTCGATGCCGATGCCCTCAACCTGATTGCACGCGACCCGGCGCTGTTCGCGGCGACGCAGGCGCGCTCGGCGCCGACACTGGCGACGCCGCATCCTGGCGAGGCGGCGCGGATGCTGGCGTCCGACATCGCCAGCGTGCAGAACGACCGCATGCGCGCGGCGCGCGAGATCGCGCAGCGATTGTCGGCCAATGTCGTGTTGAAGGGTGCGGGCAGCGTGCTCGCGCATCCAGACGGGACATGGGACATCAACGCGAGCGGTGGTCCGGCGCTGGCGACCGCGGGCAGCGGCGACGTGCTGTCCGGAATCCTTGGCGCGCTGCTCGCGCAAGGGATCGATGCCAAGGCGGCGCTGCGGATCGCCGTGTGCGTGCATGGCGCCGCCGCCGACGCGCTGGTGGCGCGCGGCTGCGGACCGCTCGGCGTGACGGCATCCGAGTTGCCCGACGCCGCCCGCGAGCTGCTCAACGTCGCGGCGCGCGCCGCGACGGCGACGGCTGATCGGACCGGCTAAGGCAGCAGCACCGTCGCGCCGGTGGTCGCGCGCGATTCCAGCGTCCGATGCGCTTCCGCCGCGTCTTTCAGCGCGAACGTCTGCCGCGCCTCCGATTTGATCTTGCCGGCGAGCACGAGCGCGAAGAGCTCGTCGGCCATCGCGGTCAGGCTCGCGCGCGTCGCGGCGTACGTGAACAGCGTCGGCCGCGTGGCGTACAGCGAGCCTTTCTGCGCGAGCAGCATGATGTTGAACGGCGGGACCGGGCCCGACGAGCTGCCATAGCTTACGAACATCCCGCGCGGCGACAGGCAATCGAGCGATTGCGGGAACGTATCCTTGCCGATCGCATCGTAGACGACGGGCACGCCCTTGCCGCCGGTCAGCTCCTTGGTGCGCGCAACGAAATCCTCGCGCGTGTAGATGATCGTGTGCGCGCAGCCGTTCGCCTTCGCGAGCTCCGCTTTCGCATCCGATCCGACCGTGCCGATCATCGTGACGTTCAACGCGCGCGCCCATTGACAGGCGATGAGGCCGACGCCGCCCGCCGCCGCGTGGAACAGGATCGTTTCGCCGCCCTTCAACGGAAACGTCTGGCGGAACAGGTACTGGACGGTCAGCCCTTTCAGCATCAGCGTCGCGGCCGTCACGTCGTCGATGCCGTCGGGAATCTTGACGAGGCGCTCGGCCGGCATGACCCGATGCGTCGCGTAGCTGCCCGGCGCGCCGCCGCTATACGCAACGCGATCGCCCGGCTTGATCCAGTCCACGCCCGGCCCGACCGCTTCGACGATGCCCGCCGCCTCCAGGCCGATGCCCGCCGGCAGTGACTGCGGATACTGGCCCGTGCGGTGATAGGTGTCGATGTAGTTGAGGCCGATCGCGGTGTGGCGCACGCGGGCCTCGCCGGGGCCGGGCTCGCCGACCGTGACTTCCTGCAGGGTCAGCACTTCGGGTCCGCCGTGAGCTTGCAGGCGAATGGCGTGTGGCATCGTTGTCTCCGGTTGCTCTGACTTGTGCAAGCTTACCGCATGCTGGCAACCGCACCGCGGATCTCGGTCTTCGTCATCGTGTCGAGGCGCAAGTCTGATCTACGCGTCGCCATCGATCGTCTCGAACTGCGCGGGCACGCGGGCGTAGAACACGCTGACCCGCTCCTGTCGGAGCAGTGATATCAGCCGCTCGGCCTCCTCCTCCGTGCATACGAATTCGACTTCGACCGTGAGGTCGGCGGCAAGCTCGAAAAAGTGCTCCTCGTGCAGCACGCCATGGCGTCCGAAGCCTGCGATCGAGCGAAAGGCGGAGCCGCCGCGAATCCCCAGCTTCTTCGCCCGTTCGAGCAGCCATTCGTACAACGCCACGTGATTGTGCAGCCGGCTCTCGTGGACATAAAACCGCAGCAGCGTTCCGTTCATGACGTTCCCCAGGCCAAGAGCGCGCGCATCAGCAGGATGCCGATGATGGTCATGACGAGCGAGCCGACGACATGCCCGGCGATCGCGATCGCGCCCCACAGATACTCCTTGCGCAGGAGCAGCGTGACGATCTCGGCCGAAAATGTCGAGAACGTCGTGAGGCCACCAAGGAACCCCGTGGTAATCAACAGCTGCAATTCCAGCGATATGAATGCATGGCGCGTCAGGATCTCCATCGCGACACCCATCAGCAAGCCACCGACGAGATTGGCGGCAAGGGTTCCGAGCGGAAGCGTTGGAAACAACGGATTGAGCATGATGCCGAGCCACCAGCGAAGCCACGCGCCAATCGCCGCGCCCGCCCCGACCGAAAGAATACCTCCCCAAGGCATTACGAGCTCCTTCCGCGCATCGCGGCCCGTCCGCGGCTTGTGTCAAGCATGCGTTCAGGATCGCAGCGTCGCGACCAGTCGGTTCGTGTCGAGCAGCAGGTCGAGCGCGGACGCAGGATCCGGGACGACGATGTCAGTCGCCTGCAGCGCCTCCGCGGCGATGCCCTCGCGCCCGCAGACGCCGATGGCCAGCGCGACCGCCTCCAGCAGCAGGCGGTCGTTACGGCCGTTGCCGACCGCGACCACCTGCGACGCTCCCAGCTCGCGTGCGAAGCGCACCTTCGCCTCGGCTTGACCCTCTTGCGCAAGCACGACGATCGCACACGGCGACCCCGCGAGCTCCGCGCGCGCCGTGCCGAAAGTGTCGCCTGTGACGACGTGGATGCGAAGCAGGGCCGCGAGCCGCGGCAGCCGTTCGCGCACGCCGGGCGCAAGCTCGCCGGCGGCGGCCAGCGTCCCGTTGAAGTCGCAGACGAGGTCCGTCAAGCGCAGATGTCCGTAACCGGGGATCGAAATGTCGAGCATGCGCGCCAGCCTGTCATCGGATGAACTGCTCGGCGAAGTCCGCGGTCAGGCCGCATGACGCATAGTGATTGCGACACATCTCGATCTTCGTCCATACGTCTTCGTAGCCGATCTGGCGTCCCTGTTCGTCGAGGTAGATCATCGCGCCGCCGATGTTGAAGAACGTGATCATCTCGGCGCAGTCGTCGGGCACCGTCAGCGTATGGATCTCGCCGGGCGGCTCGTAGACAAAGCTTCCCTCTTCCGCGATCCAGTCGTGCTCGAGATAGCGCCAGCGCCCCTTGATCACGTAGCCGACGACGAGCATCGGATGACGATGCCGCGACAGAATCCCGCTCCTGCGCACGCGCAGCAGATTGCACCAGCCGCCGCTGACCGTATTGAGCAGCAGCGGCCGGAACCAGACGTCCGGCGCTTGCGGTACCCATTCTCGCTCGTCGGCAGGCAGCGCGGCCAGTGCGATCTCGCGCTGGATTCGGGCGCTTGCATGATCCCCCCGAACGTCGCCCGCGGCACTCATCGGACCCCCACACCTGCGGCATTCGCCGCTGAGCTGCCGCCATAGGCAGCCAGCCGTCGCGCGCCTTGGGGCGGCCCGGCGGCGCATTGCAGCTCATTCATTGCGCGGATTCCTTCACGGCCGCCGCGAGCGCGGCAACCTCGGCGCGTGCGTCAACGGTCTTCGGAAACACGCGATGTGCACGCCGATACCAGTAGCGCGCATTGCCGAGATCGCCTTCCTGCATGTGCACGATGCCGTGCGCCCAGCAGCCGAGCTTTGACTCGTCCTCCTGCACGATTGCGTGGGCCTTCTCCCACTCGCCTTTCTTGAGATAGCGAATCGCGGTTCCGATGGGCATCATTGGGACCTCACATGATGAGATAGCCGCCGTCGACGGGCAGCACGGCGCCGGTGATGAAGCGCGCAGCGGGCGAGCACAGGAACACGGCGGCGCCGGCGATGTCGTCCGGCTGCGCCCAGCGGCCGAGCGGCGTCCGCGCGAGAATTGCCGCATTGCGTTGAGGATCCTCGCGCAGTGCCTGGGTGAATGGGGTCGCGACCCAGCCGGGCGCCAGCGCGTTGACGCGGATGCCCTCCGCCGCGTAGGCAATGGCGAGCGATTTCGTCAGCTGGGCCACGCCGCCTTTGCTTGCCGCATAACCAGGGACGAGTCCCCCGCCAACGAACGACAGCACCGACGCGATATTGACGATCGCGCCGCCGGCTGCTTTCAGCTTGCCGCGCGCCAGCGTGCATGCCCGCATCGTTCCGGTCAGGTTGATCGCGAGCACTTCCTCGAACACCGCGACGTCATGCTCGGCGCCGCGGCGGATGATGCCGGCGCAGTTGACGAGCACGTCGAGCCGCGGCAGGTCGCCGACCAGGCGAGCGAGTGCGGGCTCGTCGCGCACGTCCAGCGCCACCGCATCGCGGCAGCGAAAACTCTGCGACGATCGAGCCGCCGAACATTCGGCCGCCGTGGCGCCGGTCACGGTGACCACGGCACCCAATCCGGCGAACGCATCGGCAATGCCCGCTCCGATGCCGGTGGTGCCGCCGACGACGAGCGCGACCTTGCCCGCGAACAGATCGGGATGGAACGTGGCCGTGGTCACGTCGTTACATGCGTGGCGACCAGCGGCGCGACGTCGCTCGCACGCGGCAGCGGCGCCACGGCGCCGTAGCCGGTCGTTGCGAGCGCCGCGGCGACGTTCGCATATCGCGCAGCGGAGAAAGGATCGTCGCCGGCCAGCAATCGCGTCGCGAATGCGCCGTCGAAGCAATCGCCGGCCCCGGTTGCGTCCACGCTGCGCACCACGTGCGCCGCGACGCGCTCGCGGCGTGTGCCGTCGGAGACGAGACAGCCTTCGGCGCCCAGCTTCAGCACGACGCCAGGGGCGCCGGCGCGATGAATGGCATCGACCACCGCATCCGGCGACGCGCCCTCGAACAGCACGTGCGCATCGTCCTGGCTCGGCAGGCACCACGTGCAATAGGCCATCGAGGCGGTGACGATGGCCTTCGCCCGCGCGAGCGGCCACAGCTTCACACGCACATTGGGATCGTAGGTGACGAGCGCACCTGCCGACCTGGCCAGATCGAACGCGGCAAACACCGCATCGCAGGCGCTGGCCGAAATCGCCTGGCTGATGCCCGACGCGTGCAGCAGCCGCGTCGCCCGCATCACGACCAGCGGCAACGTTTCCGGACGCATGCGGCTCGCGGCCGAGCCTGCGCGCAGATAGGAGAACTCGTGGCCATGCGCGCCGTGCGCAACGAAATAGACGCCTGTGGGCGCCTCGGCATCGAGCATCACGCCCGATGTGTCGATGCCTTCCTGCGACCACAGGTCGATGAACATGCGACCGAAACTGTCGGCGCCGAGGCGCGTCACGTACGCGACCCGTGCGCCGAGACGCGCAGCCGCGATCGCCATGTTGGACGTGTCGCCGCCAAAGCCTTGCAGATACGTATGCGGGTCCGTCGAGCGAGCCTGGTTGAACTCGATCATCGGCTCGCCGATGGCGACGATATCAACCATTGCGCCGGAAGTAGAAGTGCTTGCCGGTGTCGACATCGCCCACGAGGACGCCTGGCCCCTCGCGCGCGAGCCACGATCGCTTGCCGTTGCCCCACGTCACCATGCCGTCGCGCAGATTGCCCTGGTTGACCAGCGCGCCTAGCTCGTCGCGCAAGTAGACCTGCCCGCCGCCGCTCACGACCAGCTGCACGATGTCCCCCGAGTCCGGATCGTAGCCCTGATACGAGCCGATCGCCCACGCGGGCGGCGTGCGCGCGGAGGGCGGCGGTGGGACCGGCGCGACCGCCGGTGGCGGCGGAGCATTCTGCGACGACGCAATCGCGGCACCCAGCGCGAACGCGCCGATGACGCCGGCCGCAATCGCCGCGTCATTGCGGCCGCCGCTGTCGCGGCCATAGCGAAACTCGCCGCGGCAGCCGCGATCGACCCAGATGCCGCCGCCGTCGTAGCCCCAGCCGCTCCCTTGCCGGCACAGATTACCGGTGGAGAATTCGCGGATGAGACTGACCCGGCCTTGCGTATCGGCGTTGCAGTAGCTGTAGCGGTAACCGTTGCTGTTGCAGGTCAGCGTACCGGCGCGTCCCCAGCTGCCGCCGCCGCCGTCGTCGCGGCCAAAGCTGAATTCGGCGCGGCAGCCTCTGTCGACCCAGATGCCGTTATTGTCGAAACCCCAGCCGCGCCCTTGCTGGCAGAGATTGCCGGTGGAAACCTCGCGCACGATCAGCACGCGCCCCTGCGTGTTCGCGGCGCAGTACTGATAGCGATAACCATGGCTCTCGCACGTGAGGAAGCCTTGCGACGCCAGCGCCGCAGGCACGTGACCGCAAAGCGCTGCCAGCACCAGCATTCCGCGCGTGATGCATCGCGTCACCATTGTCTCCCTCGCTGCGTCACCGCCATCGTTTTGGAGAATTCAGCGCGTCCGCAGCGCGCGAACCGCAGCTGCATAGGCCGCCGCAGCTTCGCGCACGATGCCTGCCGCCATGCCCGGTTGGTAAAGATTGGAACCCGTGCCGAAGCCCGAGGCGCCCGCCACAAAATACGGCGCGAGATTGTCGGGCTTCATGCCGCCCACCGCGAACACCAGCGTATCGGCCGGCAGCACCGCCCGCCACGCCTTGAGCGCGCCCGGTGGCAGCGCTTCGGCGGGGAACATTTTCAGCCCATCGGCGCCCGCGGCGAGCGCGGCAAAGGCCTCGGTGGGGGTTGCCACGCCGGGGACGCACATCATCCCTTGCGCCTTGGCCGCGCGAATCACGTCGGGATCCGCATGCGGCATGACGATCAGCTGCCCTCCTGCCGCGCGAACGCGCGCGACGTCGTCGACCTTGATCACCGTTCCGGCGCCGACCAGACATTCCGCACCGGATTGATCGGCGAGCAGGCGAATCGACACAAAGGGCCGCGGGGAATTGAGCGGCACCTCCAGGATCCGGAACCCGGCGGACACCAGCGCACTGCCGATCTCCGGAATTTCTTCCGGCGTAATGCCGCGCAACACTGCAATGAGCGGCAGCGGATCGAGAAAGCGTGCCAGGGGATTCATCGATGACTACCTGTCGGATTCAATCGAGCGTCGCCGACGATACCCGCATGAACGGCGATGCGCCAGAGCCCTTGTGCGGCGGCCTGCGGATGCGCGCGCTCCACCGCGATGCCGGCCTCGCTGAGCGCCACCTCGTAGCGCGCCACCAGCGCGTCATCGCCGATGAGCCGCACGCGCGCGCCGTCGTAGCCATGACGATGCGCCCACGTGCGCGCGTTGCGCACTTCGCGTCCGATCATCAGGCCCGAAAGCCAGTCGGCCACGTCGTCGTTCGCAAGCTCCCCGGTCAGCGCCAGCGTGCGCGCACCGAAGAGATCATGCGCGAGGCTGCCGGGACCAAGACCATGCGCAACGCCTCTCGCGTACGCGGGTCCGATCCCCTGCGTCTGCGCGGCGTTCGTGGCCAGGCGGCCCAGGATGCTGTGCTTCAGCAGCACGCTCCACAGCTCGCCCGTCATGAACGTCATGAAATCGACGATGCGGCCGGACGCAACAAATGCCCACTTGCTGTGGGTGCCGGGAAGCGCCGCCAGCACGCGTTCCTCGCGCTCATCCGCAGCGCCGACGATCTGCGTTTCCTCGCCGCGCATGACGTCGGGCACGCCGGACGTGTCGCGTGTCCGGACCCCCGGGACCACGGTGAGCGCGCCGTCGGGCGCCGCGACAAGACCCGCAATCAGGTCCGGAAGGGTGGCGGGACACGCAACGTAGGGCGCTTCGATCCAACCCTGCCGGCTGCCGATCATTCCGCAGGCGATGCGGGGCGCGGGATCGTTGCGCCAATCGGCGAGCAACGTCGAAAGCGCATCGCGGAAGCGGCCGTCCTGGACGTTCTGGACACCGAGCGGCGCGCTGCGCGAATCGAGCACGGCCCCGGTCGCGTCGACGCGGTAGGCGCGCACCGACGTCGTTCCCCAGTCGATGGCGATGAGCGCGGTGGCCGTCAAGTTTCGTTGCCGGTCTGCGTCTGCCAGCGCGCCGCCGCGTCGTCGTCGCTGACGCGCGCATCGACCCATCGCGCGCCTTCCGACGTGACTTCCTTTTTCCAGAATGGCGCGCGCGTCTTCAGGTAATCCATGATGAACCGGCACGCGTCGAAGGCATCGCCGCGGTGCGCGCTGGTCACCACCACCAGCACGATCTGGTCCGCCGGCCGCAACTCGCCGACGCGATGGACGACGAGCGCATCAAGAATGTCGAAACGCGCGCGGGCGTCGGCGATGATCTCGGTCAGCGCCTTCTCGGTCATGCCCGGGTAATGCTCGAGCGTCATCGTGGCGACGGTCGCGGCATCGTTGACGTCGCGCACGGTTCCGATGAACGACGCGACCGCACCCACGCGAGGATCGCTGCCGCGCAATTCGGCGATTTCGCGGCCGGCATCGAAGTCGGCAGTCTGGACGCGCACCGTCATCGCGGTTGTGCTCGCTTCAGCCGCCGGTGACCGGCGGCAACAACGCGACTTCGTCGCCTTCGCGCACCGGGGAATCGGCCGCGACGAGTTGATGATTGACCGCGATGCGCACGGCGCGCCCGGCCGCCAGCTCGCGCGCCCACACGCCGTCGCGCGCGCGTAACGTGGCCAGGACTGCGGCGACATCGGGCGCGTCGGCCGCGATGGCGAGCGATTCGCCGCTGCGGCCGAACGCCTCCCGCAGCCGCGCGAGATAGACGACGCGCACGGTGACCGCGGTGACGGAGGGCGGGCTGTTATCAGGCATCGGCATCGGGGGCGCTGCAATGCAAAACGCCGGTCACATCGTGAACCGGCGCTGCCATTATAGGCTGGCGATCGCCAGCCCAGACGTGAGGTCGACGCCCTAGAAGCGGAATTGCACGCCGAGTTGCAACTGATCGTTCTCCGGCAGGATGCCGGTGAGCGATTCGCCCGGGAACCGGCCGAAGCGCGCGTATTCGAGACGCAGGCCGAGCGCCGGCGTCATGTCATAGCGCAGCCCGAGTCCGTAGTTCATCCCGTCGCGATTGCGGCGGACATCGCCGCCCAATCCGGGCAGATACGTCGGCAGTGAATCGGTTTGCGTGTAGCCCAGGCGGCCATACAGCGAAAAACTCTTGCGGAATTCCCAGCTCGTGAAGATATCGAGATTCCAGGCCTTGCCGCCGACATCGATGTCATTACCCAACGACAACCCGACGCCGCGCCGGGCTCCGGTCAGCGCGGGTTGCAGCGAATAACGGTCGACCGTCGCCAACGCCGCCTCGACCGACAGATCGTTGGCCCAGCGATACCCGCCATAGGCAAGCGTGCGCGCGGCGGCGTCCTCGCTGGTCGGCAGCGTGAACCGGCTCCAGACCGAGCTGAGGTGGCCAAACGACAATCCGTCGGCTTCGCGTCCGCTGCTGCGCAGCGAGACGCCGCCATAGAATCCCGGCGGGTCGGCGGCCGTTGGCGCGGACTCGGCGCCGGCCGCGGCACCCGCTGCCAGCGACAGGCCGATGGCGAAGATAAGGTGCTGTTTTTTAAACATATCCTTGCAGCCGGTTACGCGCATCCCAAGGCCAAGGAGGGGCACTCCTTGGTCCCCGCCCTTGGACACAAGTTCAACCTACTCCGCCGATTTGTGCGAGTCAATCGCGAGAGGCCAGACGGCCGCCTCGCGCAGGACGAACGTTGCTATTTCATCCAC
>Ga0207675_100000580_pt1 | contig 35745 bp, 26 predicted proteins | sample KBSSwiS42_FD_184305 | JGI IMG/M metagenome (GOLD analysis project Ga0207675, IMG submission 184305) | Switchgrass rhizosphere microbial communities from Kellogg Biological Station, Michigan, USA - KBS Switchgrass S4-2 (SPAdes) (version 2) | ecosystem: Host-associated > Plants > Roots >...
CTGCGTTCCTTTCATTTTTCGTAAATTACACTACACAAAAACCCAGTATCGTGGTATTAAACGTTAACGGTGTACAACACAATATAACGGTGGACCCTGATACCGATTTATTAACCGTACTACGTGACTGGATCGGTCTCACAGGAAGCAAATACGGCTGCGGCGAAGGCGCTTGTGGTGCGTGCACCGTGTTGATAAATGGTAATCCGTCACCATCATGTATTACACCTGTGCATTCCGTTGCCGAAAAAGAAGTGACAACCATTGAAGGGCTTGAAGTAAACGGGAAACTCCATCCCGTGCAGGAAGCCTTTCTTTCGATTGATGGCTTTCAATGTTCTTATTGTGCTTCCGGAATGATCATGTCAGCCGTGGCGCTTCTTAAAAATAATGCTTCACCATCAGAAGATGCCATCATCAAAGCAATGAACCGGAATATCTGCCGTTGCGGAACCTATCCATATATTATTAAAGCCATCAAGCTGGCTTCAAAATCCTAAATAACTTGTGATGAAAGATCCGGAATATGTGCCCCACCCGTTTGAACCAACCAGCGACGAGCTGCCACCGGGGTCCCAATATAAATTTGCGATCGACCGCCGTAAATTCCTTAAGTTAACCGGTGGAGGTTTAGTTGTCGCCTTTGTCTTTCAGGATCTATTTTCGGGAGAGAACAAAACTCCATTTCATGAACAGGGAACTGATCCCGTAAGCGGAGTTGATTCGTGGATCCGAATTGGCGAAGATGGAAAAGTGACGGTATATACAGGTAAGGTAGAGGTTGGTCAAAACATACGGACCTCGTTGTCTCAATTGGTCGCCGAAGAACTGATGGTGCCGCTGTCATCTATAACTATGATCATGGGTGATACTGATCTGGTACCTTTTGATAACGGCACATATGGTAGTCTCACAACACCACAAATGGGTATGCAATTGCGTAAAGCAGCAGCAACGGCCCGTGCAGCCCTTATAGAAATAGCAGCAAAAAACTGGAATACCCAGTCTGCCGGCCTGGTTGCAGATAATGGAATGATATGGCATAAAGCTGCCAATAAAAAAATTGGTTATGGTGAACTGACTAAGGGTCGCCAAATGCTGATGCCGATTGCAGAGAAGGTAGAGTTGATCGCTGCAAAGGATTGGAAAGTGGCGGGAAAAACAGTGCCGCGGATAAATGAACGTTCTTTTATCTCAGGTAAACACATTTATGTTTCCGATATGAAATTGCCGGGAATGTTATATGGTAAAGTGTTGCGAGCTCCTTCCTACGGGGCAAAATTGCTGGAGGCGGATATTACTAAAGCGAGCAATATACCGGGCGTAGTTGTCGTAAAGGATGGAAATTTTGTTGGCGTGGCTGCGCCCGATATCAAAACCGCCGGTAAGGCACTGCAATCAATTACGGCCAAATGGGAGGAAAAAAAAGAGGCAACGTCCAACGAGAATATATTTGATTACCTGGTAAAAAATGCAACGGATAAAAACGACAACAAAAACCAGGGAGATAAAAAGGGAGATATCGAAAGCGGTCTATCCGGCGCCGAATTCAAACATTCCGTAAGGTACCAAATCAATTATATCGCTCATGTTCCACTTGAGCCAAGAGCAGCTGTTGCGGAATGGGTTGATGGAAAGCTTACGGTATGGACCGGTACACAACGCCCATTTGGTGTGCAGCAGGAACTAGCAGGTATTTTTGGATTGAGTAAAGAAAAAGTGCGGGTAATAATGCCGGACACGGGATCTGGATATGGGGGAAAGCATAGTGGTGAAGCTGCCATCGAAGCTGCGCGGCTTGCAAAGGATGCCAAGAAGCCTGTTAAGCTTGTTTGGTCAAGAGAAGAAGAGTTTACATGGGCCTATTTCAGACCCGGCGGAGTAATTGATGTGAGCGCTGGTGTAAATAAAGACGGAACCATTACCGGGTGGAAATTTACTAATTACAATTCCGGTGGCGCGGGTCTTGAAACACAATATAAAGTCAGTAGCAGCCAAATAACGCATCTTCCTGCCGACACGCCACTAAAGCAGGGCTCGTATCGCGGATTGGCAGCAACAGCAAATGTATTTGCCCGCGAGTGTCATATGACTGATCTCGCAAGATTAATAAAAATGGATCCGCTTACTTTCAGGATAAAAAATTTAGATGACGACCGTTTTAAAGCAGTGCTCGAGGCAGCCGCTAAAGCGTTTGGCTGGGATGCTACCAAGCCTGTTAGTCACGGTTACGGGATTGCAGGAGGTTTTGAAAAACGAGGGTATGTTGGCTGTTGCGCCGAAGTAATGGTTAACAATGAAAAAGAAGTAAAGGTGGTGCGGGTAACGCAGGCATTCGATTGTGGCGCGATCGTGAATCCGAACCATTTGGAAAACCAGGCAATCGGTTCGATAGTACAGGGTCTTGGTGGCGCTTTATTTGAAGCTGTTCATTTTGCCAACGGAAAAATTCTGAACTCAGGGCTTTCAGCTTACAGGGTTCCGCGTTTTAGTGATCTGCCAAAGATTGAAATCATTTTAATGGATCGAAAAGACATGCCATCCGTCGGTGCGGGCGAAGCGTGCATCGTGGGTGTTGCGCCCGCTATTCGAAACGCCATCCTCGATGCGACAGGAATAGCGCTGAATATTTTGCCTATGTTGCCAAACGGAGTACTGGGCTGAAGTTAACTACTTAATGAGATTGATTTTAATAATAGCTCCATTATTAGTTAGTTGTTCCTGCGACAAAAAAATTCCTGATGACAATTTGCTTGAACTGCGGGATAAAACAAAACGGTTCGACAAATAAGTTTGATACCTGTCGTTATGGTACCTCATCACCGCAGCAGATGCGACAGGGATAGATTTAGATAATTTACCTATGCTACTAAATGGAGTGCTTGGGTGAATATTTGTTCAACCTTTCTTAAGTTTTGAGCCGACATTTGCACTATACAACAAACCTTAAATTAAAAAATGAAAAGAATATTAATGAACTTATTTGTTGCCGGTACAATTTCAATTTTTGCCTGCAAGCAAAAATTCGACGCCTCTAACGTACCCGAGTCAGTCAAAGCTTCTTTTGCCAAACAATTTCCCGGTGCGACAGCTAAATGGTCAAAAGATGAAGGAAACTACGAGGCAGAATTTGAACTGAACGAAAATAAAATGAGTGCTGTATTCGATGCAAACGGTTCAATGGAGGAAAATGAAATGGAGATAAAGGTACAGGACCTTCCATCAAACACAGCAGCATACGTAAATGAACATTACAAGGGTAAAACGATTGACGAAGCCGAAAAGATCACGAAGGCTGATGGAACGGTCAATTATGAAATTGAAATAGATGGAAAAGAAGTGATCTTTGATAGCGCCGGTAATTTTTTAAAGGAAGAGAAAGATTAAATTTTCTTCGCCCTTCACGTACCTTCTTGCTGCGCCTGTGCGGAACTTTTGCGAAGCAAGGTCGCAGGCGGTCTACACATATCGGACCTGCAAATAAAACGATGCATGCACATGTATCACAGCGGCAGGAATAGCTTTGAATAACCTGCCGATGTTGCCAAACCGAATGCTGGTTTAAAAATAGGTCTCATACCATTCATTGCGGGAGTCGAGGCAAATAAAAAGCCTCTCATTTTATGTCAAACCTGTCCGTTCTTTAAATTCCTAAAGATATTTGATAGGAGATATTTCCCGGTGGACAGAAATTTTCGAAATGAAAAGTAACGGGTGAAAGAATATGCGAAATAATATTTTAGAATCTTAGGATAACTGAATTTTAAGCGAATTAAATGCAGCAGGAATATCTTCAATGATAGCCAGTGATGCATTATATACTGCGATTTTGATAGCGGGTAAACCGAGACCGGGAGATGCCGTCTCCATTTCTTACTAACTAGCATAGTGCTTTCAAGCCAATTCCTGTCCGGTGTTCCTTCGGAATAGTGGTGGATTATAATGTCAAATACGACATAAAGTTTGTACCTGCTGTTTACCCGCAGTGAAAAATCAACATCATAACCGTGGAATCCCGGAAAGGTTGTTTCATCAAATCGAAATTGGTCGAAAATTTCCTTTTTGGTGCATAGCCAGACCCCGTCCAGCGTAACTACTTGCTTTAATTTTCCAGTCCTTTCCGGGTTTGTAATTACAATATGCCTGGCTGGTTTGTTATTGAATTTGTCATGCTGAATAACGTTGATCTCATTTGAAAAAGCAGATATGGCCCATGGAGCAGGCACCCTGCTTTTCGTATCGCCCCCGGCTATCCCAAGCATCCCTGTATGCGGATCTGCGAGGTAATTACAAACCAATACTCCCCAATTTTTAGTATCGATTGAAATATCCTCATGCAAGAAACAGATAATTGGAAATTTTGCCTTCGCGGCGCTTTCATTATATACTTTGCATATTCCGAACTTATCAATGGAGTTATCTGGGGCGATAATTTCAAATTCTACCCCGATAGTTTCCCTGATATTAAGGACCAGCTTTCTGAGCAGTTGTGGGTCAACTGAACAGATTATAATAGAGATCATGCAGCCAGGCGATTTATGCCTTTGTACATCGAAACTACTTTAATAAAACGTGGAATAGGTTCGGTATTCCACTTCGTTCAAATTTAAGGACAGGCTTCGTCATCCTTCGATAATCTCAGGATGACAACGAAATTCTGGTGCCAATGCTCATTGATTAATCGCATTCCGGGTAGCTCCGATCCATGAATAATTACTGTTGATATTCATGGGAGCAGCCTGTCATCAATTACTCTATACCTTTCATCACATTAGCCCTTCAGCTACGAATAAATTCGTTAATTATGCTTCAAATTATCAAACCCGTAAGCAACCCGACAAGCGATGAGAAGATTCTTGTTATTCGTTCCTTTGGCACTAGCGCTTGTTGCCGCACCCGGCTACGCATTTTCACAAACAAAAATGAAACTGTCGGGAACAGTTTCAGATAGCACGAAACCCCTGGCCCTGGTGACGGTGCGCATTTTCAAAAGGATAAATCAACCGCCCCTGCAGACAACTTTATCAAAGGAAAATGGCAGTTTTCAATTCAATAAACCGGACACCGGGAATTATCTACTGAGCTTTACGCACACCGGCTACGAAGAAAAACAAATTAATATCAGCGTAGTGCCGCAAGCCGGCGACATGCAGGTGGAGCCCGTGCAATTATCCAAAGCATCGGGCATGTTAAAAGAAGTGAAGGTTAGCGTACAGCGGCCGATGGTGGAACAGTCGGATGATAAAGTTGTTTTTAATGTGGAAGATGACCCGAACAATAAATCCGAAACGGCCATCGAGATCCTGCGAAAGACGCCGTTCATAACCGTAGATGGCGAAGACAATATAAAGGTGAACGGCAAATCAAATTTTAAAGTACTCCTCAACGGCCGGGAAACCTCCATGTTCGCCAGGAATGTCAAAGAAGCATTGAGAGCATTTCCCGGATCAATGATTTCAAAAATAGAAGTGATCACCAATCCTTCCGCCAAATATGATGGCGAAGGAATTGGAGGACTGATCAATATTATCACGAAGAAAAAAGTGGTCGGTTATAACGGTACCCTTTCCACCTTCTCCAGAACCAGTGATAAGGTGAATAATTTATCTCTCAATGGAAATGCAAAAGTTGGCAAGTTCGGTACCAGCGTTTATTTGAATAGGGGCTTTGCAGATCCGGTGTTGCAGCACAACACAAACACTACCATCCCAACAAGCCAGGATGCTTATTCGAAAAGGACCCTGGATGGCGATCAATACAACAATTCGGACTGGAGTTTCGGGAATGCGGAATTAAGCTGGGAACCGGATAGCCTCAACACCCTCAGTTTATATACAAACATTGATAGCTGGGCGGATAAGACAGTGTCTGACCAAACCATTACGACCGACTATATTTCCGAGCCGTCAACCTTGAGTTATTATGATCTGGTTAACGAGACGAGTAACCCCGGTGTGAATGTGGGAAGTGATTACATAAGACATTTTAAAAAGAACAAAGAGAGAGAATTCAGCCTGCGGTTTTTGGGCGAATTTGGCAAGAATGACGCTGAGCTCACCAGTTTCCAGGATAATCCTGGCACCGACCGCTACCTACTTAATACAAGCTATGCCAAAAACACTCAATATACCCTGCAGGCCGATAACAGTATCCCCTTAAAAAAGAACGGCAAACTGGAGGGAGGATTAAAAGCAATCCTGCGCCGGGCAAGTTCCGACTTTCAAAGCCTGGTCAAATATGATGAAGCGGGTGATTATGAGCCAAACAAAGCCAACACCGATTATTTCGAGTACGACCAGGATGTGATCAGCGTTTATAGTATGTACAGCCGGAGATTAAAGAAATCCAGTTTTCGTGTGGGCCTCCGTGTCGAATACACAGATGTAAATGGTGATTTCAGGTCATCGAATACACAGGTGAAACAGGATTATTTCACGTTCCTTCCAAACATTCAGTTTACCAACCGTGTTACGCCTATAACAACCCTGGTGTTTGCTTATACAAAAAGATTACAGCGCCCTTATATCTGGGATCTTAATCCATTTGTCAATAACAATGATTCGCTGAATATTTCATACGGCAATCCTCAGTTGGGTCCGCAAACCAGTCATCAGTTAAGTGCGCAGGTAAGGTTTGCAAAAGGAAACACCTTTGCGGGAATCAATCTCGATGGAAGCTATAGCGACAATAAAATACAGCAGTATTCAGCTTTTGATCCGGCAACAGGCATTACAACCACAACCAGCATGAATATTGGGAAGGAATTTCAATCAGGTCTGAACCTTAACTTCAGCACGAAATTCACTCCCAAGTGGAGTTTCTATGCGAATGGATCACTTCGTTACAGCACAATAACAAATACCGCCGATGCGTCGCAATCCAACAGTGGATTCGGGTATAGTTTTAACCTGAGCACGAGCTATAAATTCACTGAGAAATTTACAGTGAGCAGTTTTGTAGGCTTCTGGCAGGAGCCTCCTTCTCTTCAAACCACTTACCCTTTCCAGCCATGGCACAACGTATCGTTCAACTACAAAGTATTTAAAAATAAAATCAACATTTCTTTAAGAGCGGTGAATTATTATGAAAAAACCCATGACTTCAAAACGATCACCCAGGATGAGAATTTCTACAATACAAATATCACAACGAGAAAAAGGCGGGCTGCAGTTCTTGCATTGACATGGAATTTTGGTAAGCTGACTGAAAATGTATCCAAAAAGAAGGGTGTGAATAACGATGATATTCTTAGCAAGCCTTCAGCACCATCTGGTAATTGAGGTCCTGGGTTATAGTTATTGGTCAGAGATGCGGGTTTAGCCGGTGGTCATAGATTTGAGGCGACCAATAATCAACTACCAATAACCAAACCCGTAGCCACGACTCAAAACCATTGCCCATATCACAGCGCATTTTTTAGTTTAATCACAAATACCTGTGCAGAAATATCACCAGGCTTCAGACCAGAAAGGTCAACGACGCAATCATTTCCGGCCTGTTTAAATGGCAATGGTTTACTGTTTCCCAGAATACTGATTGCAGTACCCGAGGCAGGCTTAAAATTGCGAATCAACATTGACGGACGATAGTCGGAAACAATACAATACAGGTCCTTTCCTTTCGTCGTGAAGAAAGCTTCAATGTGCGCATTTTCTTTAGATGGTTTCACGAGTTTGCTTACGCTGTAACCAGCCATAAAAGTCTCATCACTTTTCTTTGGTATTTTACCCTCACTCCATTGATATGACTGTTTATAGGCTTTCGTCCCAAAAATAGCTTCGCCGTTTGTTTGCAACCAGTTTCCCATATCGGACAAACGTTGTTGCATGATCACGGGGATGCGTCCATCTGCAGTCGGCCCGATATCGAGCAGCAGGTTACCGCCGCGCGCTACAATATCGACCAGTGTTAAAACAAGATCATTGCTGCTTTTATAGTCTTCAAGTTTTTCATTTCGGTTATACCCGTACGAATGTCCGATTCCCTGGTTTTCTTCCCAGGTTATGCTCGGATCCATGCCGCTGCCGTATTCAGAAGTGGTATAAGTGGCGCCGGTATTCTTTGCACGTGTATTACTTCCCCAACGATCATTAACAACAACTTCTTTTGCCACGGGTGATTCATTAAACAGCCATGCTAACAACTCTTCACTCTTCCAGGCCGTATCCGAAAGTTCCCATTCACCATCAGAAAATATAACGGAAGGTTTATATTTAGTCACGAGATCTTTGAATTGAGGAATCATGTGCTCACTGACAAATCTTTTTTTGTCAGACAACCACAACGGATTAAACCATTCGTAAAGTGAATAATAATAGCCCATTTTTAATCCGGCTGATCTGACTGCGTTGGTCAGGTCGCCTAATAAATCCCGTTTGGGTGTACCCGTTACAGCGTTCCAGGGTCTTTGCCAGTCGCGGTCCGCTTCAGCGCTGTTCCATAAACAATAACCTTCGTGATGTTTGGAGGTCAAGACAACGTAGCGAGCGCCTGATTTTTTAAACACGTCGGCCCACTGCTTCGGATCAAACATTTCCGCTTTAAACTGCGGTTCAAATTGAGGGTATAAAAAATCGGCACCATAATTTTTATCGTGAAATTCTTTGAATTCCTTTTTCTTTTCATGGATGCGGTACCAATACCACTCGGCATAGCTATCGCCGCTGTTCGGTATCACCGGTGCATATGCAGGCACCGCATACACGCCCCAATGAATAAAGATGCCAAACTTATCCTGGTTGAACCATTCGGGTATCTTTCGCTTGTTAAGGGAGTTCCAGTTAGCTTCAAATGGCTGCGAAGAAGCCAGGCAGAATGCGAACAAGGTCGCAATGAGTGAGCACGATTTTTTCATGTTAATTGTTTTACGATTGAACCTCCATCTTTGCGCTATCCTTAAATCCAATTGCAAACATCACGGTAACCAATACTGCAAATAAAAACGGTATGAGCCAAAACGTTTGCCAATGGGCGGGGTTCGCGCTGTTACCTTCCATTACGGTATTAAAGATAAACCCTGCAACGAGTGTCCCGAGGCCCTGTCCTACTCCATAAGCAACCAGCACAAAGAATCCCTGTGCCTGTGCCCGGAACTGCGGCGCCACATTTTGATCGATGTAAACCTGCGAGGCCACGTACACAAAATCGTAGCAGGCGCCATGCAGCAGTATTCCTGCGATCATTATCCAGGAAATACCGGATGGTGCGGCAAATGAAAAAAGACCATAACGCAAAGCCCAGGCAAACAATCCCATCACCAGCACCCATTTGATACCAAACCTTTTGAAAAACCAGGGCATTGACAGAAGAAAGATCACTTCCGACATTTGCCCAAAGGTCATTTTAAAAGCAGGATCCGGAATACCCGCGGATTGAAGGAACAAGGGTACATAAGCAAAATAGCTGGCAAACGGTATACTGATTAGTAATAATCCCGCAATAAACACAATAAATGGCTTTGATATAAACTTCTTCAATACATCCAGCCCGATAATATCACGAACGGATATATTCTTACCGGCACCACGCGGTGGAATATGCGGAAGGGTAAAACTGTAAACACCCATCAACAGGCTTGCGGCGCCGGCGACATACATTGGCGCCGGTGTGGTGTCTGCGTGCAGGAGATAACTTACAACGATGCCCGCGGCGATCCATCCAAGAGTTCCGAAAACCCTTATCGCGGGGAATTCCTTTTCTTTATCACCAACGAGGTGAAAGGCCGTTGCTGTTGCCAGCCCGACAGTTGGCATGTAGCAAAGCATATGTAAAAACATCAGGGTAAGAAAGATGGGAGGAGAATTTTCACCAGCAAGTGGCGCAGCAAAAACAAAGATTCCGCTGAGTATATGCATTGTCCCCATCACCCGTTGAACAGGGAAAAATCGATCCGCAATCATCCCGAGAAAAAAAGGAGAAACAATGGAGCCAATGGGGCTTGCGAGATAAACCAGGTAAATAACATCCGTCATGCCATGGTTTTTCATGTAATTGCCGCCTGTCGAATACCATGATCCCCATATAAAGAATTGCAGGAACATCATGGCCATGAGGCGCAGGTTCATGTAGCTAAGCATAGGCTATGAGAATGATCGTTCGGCTTGTCATCAATGGTGAAATATTTCGATCAGGAAATGATGGCTTTGGATCTTGCAGGTTTCTTTTCGGCGCTGATGCGTTCAACCAATTGTTTCATATATCGCAAACCTCTCCGTGTTGCTGCGTCAACATCTTCTATGCCGCAAAGTTTATGATCACGCAACACGGGCAGGCAATACTCAGATGTAAGCCAGCCATCGTAACCATGCCGGTGAAGCGCTTCAATAAATGCTTCATAATTGATCTTTCCACCGTGACCGGGAGCAGGATCAAGAATTACTTCACCCTTTTCCGTTTCGCTAAAATTCCATGCACCATAGTGTGTATACCGGATATAATCACTGCATTTTTCGACTGCTTCCCGGACATATTCAGTTCGCTGTCGATCATAAAACATCGGTACATCGAGACATATCTTAAGATTAGAACGATCGACCTCCTTGGTCATAGCGAGCACATCTTCATAACCCGGCGAAAGTACAGGTCCGTGATTTTGCAAAAGCAACGTAATACCCATATCCGCGGCCCAACCAGCCACTTCGCGAATTCCCTCTACAGCGCGGTTCCAGATTCTAAGATCGGCTGCATATAAAGGTTTGAAATAATTTCCGCGGTCGTAAGCGCCGTACATGGCAGGCAATTCATCATTAATAATACCGGGCCACGCAGCAAAAATCTTAACCATACTTACATCCAGGTCGTGTGCCAGTTCCAGCACATACCGCATCATCGCAAGATTGTTTTCCCGATCTTCCATCAGGTTACCGCAAAAATTGCTCATACTTTCGATGGCAACCAGTTCGATTCCATCGTTGGCAGCTACTGATTTTATGCGAGCCCTGTCGGCTTTTGAAAGATCCAGTGGTGAAGCAACAGGTCTTTTCGTTTCGATGGCAAGCCCTGTAAATCCCAATTCTTTAGCCTTGTGGATTTGCTGTTCCACCGAAAGCGCTTTACCCTCGTAGAACAATCCTGAATACGTAACTGTAAGCAATGCAAACTTCATATAGCGAATGATTTTTTATGAAAAAGACAGAGTAGCTAAGTTAACCAAATATGCCTTATGAAACTTGAGCAAAAGACACGCCCCAATGAAGATTTACCCGTGTGCAGATACGCTTATTTTCGGGCTTCGATCTTACTCCCCTCTTTCGGGTTTCGAAAAAAAAGTGAAAAAAATCAAAAAAAACATCTTAGGTCTTTGTTCGTACGAACTTTTTCCTACCTTTAGGCAATGGCAACAAATAAAAAGGAAGGCAACTCCAAAATCGAGCCCACAAAATCAGAACTGGAAATCTTACAGGTGCTTTGGAAACATGGCCCCTCCACTGTGCGATTCGTCAACGATCATCTGAATGCAAAAACCAGGACGGTACAGTATACAGGCACGCTTAAGCTGATGCAGATCATGGCCGAGAAGGGAATTCTTAAACGCGACGAAAGCAGCATGAAGCACGTGTACAGTGCGGCGCTTGAAGAGCAAAGAACAAAGGGTATGCTATTGGAGCGTTTTGTGGATTCGATGTACAATGGATCAGCCAGCAGTCTCCTGATGCAATTGCTGGGTAATAAGAAGACTTCCAAAAAAGAGCTGGAAACGATAAAGGAGCTACTTAAGAAGCTGGATAAAGAATAAGCGTAGCCGCAAACCAACTTTTATGAAACCTATGTTCTTGGATTGGCTCATCGGTGACAGGATAATGCAAAGCGTTTGCTGGACCCTGCTCCACTCTCTCTGGCAGGGATTGCTTGCAGCAATTGTTGCCGCAATCATAATTATGCTGACCCGAAAATCAGCGCCGGAAATCCGTTATAATCTCCTGGCTGGCTTGTTCCTGCTTTTCATTGCAACGACAGGCATAACATTAATGAGGCAATTGCTGCTGGCGAATCAAGATGCCGTTGACGAAATCGAATTGGCAATTTCAAATTATCCCGGAAACCATTTGAACACCAGGGACGCGGTTGATCTTAATTCAACAAGTCCCGGAACAAATTACATGGATAAACTGGTGAAGTACTTCAATGAAAATTCCTCGCCGATTGTGACGTTTTGGTTTATCATCTTTATGGCGAAACTCGCAAGGATCCTGTCTAATATTGGTTATGTTCAACGAATCCGGCATCTAAATACTTCAGAACCCGCATTCCACTGGAAAGAGAAGATAACAGGTTTGGCGCTACTCCTCGGTGTGTCCCGGTCTATTCAGCTGCTTGAGTCGGCGATTGTCAGAGCCCCGGTGGTAGTTGGTTTTTTAAAGCCAGTGATATTATTACCGTTTGGCTTATTATCTAATATTCCGCCTGAACAAATTGAAGCAATCCTGTTGCATGAATTGGCACATATCCGCCGCAAAGACTACCTGGTTAACCTGGTGCAAAGCTTTGCAGACGTGGTATTTTTCTTTAACCCTGCACTGCTTTGGATTTCATCACGTGTGAGAGAGGAAAGGGAAAACTGTTGTGACGAAGTGGCCATAAGCCACACAAAGAATAAAAAGCAATTCATTCACGCTCTGGTAGCCTTCCAGGAATACGCGGTGCACCAAACAAGTAAAGAGCCCGTTATCGCTTTTGCCGGAAGGAAAAACTATTTGCTGAACCGTGTGAGACGCATTATTTATAATGAAAACAAAAAATTAAACGCCATGGAAAAAGGATTTTTCATTGTGAGCATTACCACTGTCAGCCTTGTGGGACTTCTTTCTATAAAACAAGCATCCCCCGATAAGGTCAAACATTCAATTGGCTCAAACCCAGTAAGTAATTCAACAAATGTGCCTGCGATAACACGTACTCAGCAAATAGATACAGTTCCTGCAAGCGTTGAATTCAAGAGTCTTAATTCTGTGACGAATAAGGATGATAAAGGAGCTACGAGGACTATCACCGCCGTTGACAAAAACGGAAAAAAATACAAGATCATTGCCAAAAATGATGATCCTATAGAATTGTATGTAGACGACAAAAAAATCCCGGAGGGCGAAATCGATATTTATAAAACTGTGATCGATGACATTGAACAGGGATCTGAGATGAGGCAGAAAAGACAAATTGAAAAAATGAGAAGGTCAAAGGAAGAGCAATCCGAGAAATTATCAAAATTAGAAGCAGAGCGACTGGAGCTAATTCAAAAATTAGCAGCCATTGACCAGGAAAGGTTCAAACTAAATGATGATTTCATGAGATCTTTCAAGGATCATGAGTGGGAGAATGCTGCAAACATGAACCTGGCAAATGAGAAACTCATGAAATTATACCTGGAAAACTTTAACAACAATTCATTCAATGATTCGACCAGGTTCGAGCTGAACATGGATAATCAAACTTTGAAACAGCTAATGAACGAAAATAATAATAATCGCAACCAGGACCAGTTGATGCAAAACCAATACAATGAGCTATTTCAGAAACAACTGTTTGAGGAAAAAATGAACCTGCTTCATAATAATGAATTTGGACTGCAACTTCAAATGAATGGAACGCATCACCTCATCGACCCGATCATTGAAGATATGTTACAACAGAATTTAATTGCAACACCGGAAGGTGATTTGTCCTTCGAATTGAGCCCAGACAAATTTATAATCAATGGCAAAAAGCAACCGGCGGATGTACACAGGAGCTTTAAAGAAAAATTCCTGAAAAAAAACACTGATTATTTTAAGTTCTCCAGGAAAAATGGAAGTATTAATATCACCGCCAATTCAAATTAGGCCGGCACCGGCCTCCCGGTCCGCTAATTCATGATCGGCCTTTAACAATTCATACCTAAGATTTATCAGTTTATACACAGTGCTGTTTGTTATAGGTCAGGAAGTTATCATCTTTATATAGTCAAACAAAAAATTACTGACATGGTAGCTGCCAATATTCCAAAAACGTTATCTTTAGGCAGCCTTAATAAGTTACTGGCCCCGTAAGGCCTCTAGTTTCTTAAGACACTCTTCTACAAAACCTGCGCAGCCCCGTAAGGCTCCGCAGGTTTTTTTATGCGTTTTCTTTTCAGTGAGTAGACTGAACCTGTAATAATTGACAGCACTGTCAATACTTCTTCATGATCTTTATCAGCATATCGCTGATTTTCCTATATCCCTTATCTGAAGGATGAAGACCATCGTAAGTTATATCGATTGCTTCAACCGGGTATGGATACTCGTCCTTTCCAGGGCTAAAAGGAATGGTAGTATAATCGGGATAGCGATAGTTCTTGTATTCCCCGGTCGCCGGATCCTTTAATCGTTTAAATTTAACAAGGTGTTCGATTTCCATTCCTTTTTGGTGATAAAGATCCAGCACATCACATTTTTCAATCCTGCCAATGTTTTTCACCGCGTCGGCAAATTGTTCCAGCATTTGCCCATTTTTTTCTTTATAAGACCCATATGCGTTATTATTGGGATCATTGATGTACACAAAATCTGTTCGCTGCATCGGTGTTATGAGAATGATCTTTGCCGCGGGGTTGAGACTGCGAAGCTTGTTAATGATTATCCGGAATGACCCGTTCACAGTTCCATTTCCGCTTGAGTTTTGATAATCGTCAATATTACCCAGGGGCCTACCCTGCCACCAATCGTTTGTACCCAGGAAAATTGAATAAACATCTGCCTTTACGAGACCAAGTTTTTCAATTTGATCGGCAATGCCACCCGAGGTCCACCCGTTATGTCCCTGGTTGATGAAATGAATATCGACAAGCTTTTGCGTCACCATTGTCATATATCCTTTTGTAATTCGATTACCCGTTTCGTTTGCATGGTCGTTCAAATAGGTAATGGAATCACCTATCGCCACCCAGGTACGCTGCTTTTTATTATACGATGCAAACAGGAGTAAAATCGCCAGAAAGAGAACCAGTTTTTTCATGTAACCGAAAATACACACTTGTTAGAAATAACGAGCCTTTCTCTCAGAAATGTCACACGGAACCAAAATGTTTTGAGTAAATAATTTCCCGATTCTGTCCTATCTATGGTATTTCATTTGTTGTCATTACGTAATTAGGATTTGTAAACCGCCCCGAGGTGGGACATTAAAACATTAATCATGGGAAAGTTAAGTGTGTACAACTTTGTATCGGCAAATGGATGTTTTAAAGGCGCCAACGATGATACCAGCTGGGCCCATCAAAATGCGTCGAAAGAACTAAGCGATTTTGCATCAGAAAATGCCCACGGAGGCGCCATACTTCTTTTTGGACGAAAGACATATGAAATGATGGTCAGTTACTGGCCAACGGATGAAGCGAAAAAAAATATGCCCGGAGTTGCCGATGGAATGAACAAAGCCGAAAAAATTGTTTTTTCAAAGACGCTGAAAGAAGCAAAATGGAATAATACAAGGGTGATTAAGGGCAATATCGAAGAAGAGGTAAAGAATCTTAAGAAAACCTCCGATAAAAGGATCACAATTCTTGGCAGCGGCAGCATCGTAAACCAGTTAGCGGAAAAAGGATTAATTGATGAGTTCATGATCATGATTCACCCCGTAGCCATCGGTAACGGAACCCCGTTTTTGAAAGACATTAGCAAAAACATAGAACTCGAATTGACAAGAACCAAAGTTTTTAAGAGCGGACCTGTGCTGCTGTGCTATAAACCGTCATCCAGGCAACAGCCGTCAACGGCGGAGCAACGTGAAAGAGAGATTGAAGGGCAACCTCATCCTGGTAAACATTAATTTATTGCAGATGCTCCTTCCTGACAACTTTTTATTAATTCAGATTCCGGAAATTTTGTTAGATCAGGCTGGGGTCCGATAAATTCTTTCCAGCATTTCATGCAGGCCGGGATGATTTGACCTGAACAAATCGGGCTGTTCGAAAAAATATTCAGAAACGACGGCAAAAAATTCTGCATGATTGGTAGCGCCATACATATCAATGTCCGATCCCTTGTTTTTCATTTGCCAAATTGTTGCGTCCATCATACTCTTCCATTTGGCTGTATATTTTCGTTCTAAGATTATTTCAGGAACGCCATCCATCGTGCCATCCATTTTATCAATAAGGTGAGCAAACTCATGTATTGCGGTGTTACGGGCGTCATTGTTATTTATAAACCCTTGTCGTAACTCCCATTTAGTGATGATCATCACATTTTGCATGGCACCATGGCCCACCATACCTGTAATCGGGCGTTCCGACCCCGACTGATCAAAATCCGCATTGAAGGTTCCGGGATACAATAGAATTTCGTGCAGGTTGATATATTGCCAGTCGGCAATTCTGTACACAGGGATAATTGCCCCGGCAGCAATTAATATGCGGTCGATATCCTCAACAACTGCACCAATCCCTGTTATTTTAACGGCCGATAAAAAATGCTCTGCCCGCTTTTCAAACGACTCTTTTCCTTTTTCATCCAGTTGCCGGTAAAAGTTTACATAATCAGCAAACAATTCCCTGAAATTTTCAGGTAGTGCAGTTCCTGCCGGCAGGCCTATCCTGATACGGAATACAAACAGAATGATCAACAGTATCAGGGCAAGGGCAAAAAATATTTGTATCACGACCACCATAACATCATGAAATTAAACAACTCTCCTCTTCCAAAGGCATGGATAATAACAAAAACAAATCGTGACAGTTTCCTCCCCGTATAAAATTGTTTCAATATTTGAACATTATTCGCAGTTCGTCTGTTCCATTATTACCTCCCGAATACCGGGTTTATCTTTGTATTAAATAATGAGTATGGAATTAGGAATTGGCATGTTTGGCGACCTGCACATTGAGAAAAGCGGCACCATTCAACCCGCGGGTCAACGAATGCTTGAACTGATCGACGAAATAAAGTTAATGGATGAAGTGGGTCTTGATTTTTACGGGATTGGTGAACACCACAGGCCCGACTATGCTGTGTCTGCGCCTGAAATAATTTTGGCCGCAGCCGCCAGCGTTACAAAAAACATTAAGCTGGGCAGCGCTGTTTCGGTTTTAAGCTCAGCGGACCCTGTTAAACTCTATCAGAGCTTTGCTACGATCGATCTGCTTAGTAATGGCCGCGCCGAACTGATGGCCGGCCGCGGCAGTTTTATTGAGTCCTTCCCTTTATTTGGATATAACCTGCAGGATTACGATGCGCTGTTCGAAGAAAAGCTCGACCTGCTTTTGAAAATCGATCAGAATCCAAACATCACATGGAAGGGCAAGTTCCGTGCACCATTAAACGATCAACCCGTTTATCCAAGGCCGTTAAATGGTCATCTTGATATTTGGGTTGCTATCGGCGGTACGCCTGAATCAGTCGTAAGAGCCGGCAAGTTTGGATTGCCCGTCGTGTTCGCCATCATTGGCGGCAATCCTGCCCAGTTTAAACCGCTATTCGAATATTATAAGGAAGTGTACAAACATTTCAATCATGATATGAATAAGTTCCGCGTCGGTGTGCATATGCACTCATTTTTCGGTGAGGATAGTAAACAAACGGCGGACAGTTATTATCCATTATATTCTGCGCAAATGGACAGGGTGGGTCGCTCACGCGGGTGGCAACCCTACCAAAGACAGCAATTTGATTGGGGCAGGGGAAAACAGGGCCACCTGTTAGTCGGTGACGCCAATGAAACCATTGACAAAATTTTACAAATGGAGGAAATGTTCGGCCTGACCCGTTTTTCAGCGCATATGGATGTAGGCGGACCGTTGCATTCATCGCTGATGAAATCTATAGAGATTTTTGGAACTAAGATTGCGCCAAAGGTCAGGGAAGCATTGAAGTCAAATAAGAAACAGGTAGTGGCCGGCCAATTACCAGGGTAGGTTAGTTCAATTTCGAGTATTTTGCAAACTGGTTTTCAACCATAACAAATAAAGGCGGGTAACTTCACTTTAATGGCAAATAGGAAATTTATTAACCGGAGAGATTTCATCCTTCAATCAAGTTCACTAATAACCGCCTCGCTACTTACCATGCGGGGATTTAAAACTGATCCGTTGTCAAAATATAAAATGGGCCTCCAACTTTTTACAGTACGTGGCCCTCTTGCGAAAGATCTTGAAGGCACTGTAAAGAAAATTGCTTCGATCGGTTATGAGGACTCTGAAACCTATGGCTATGATCCGGACAACGGAACATACTACGGCATCAAGGCTTCGTCTTTTAAACAGCTCCTTGCGGACAACAAGATGACAACAACGAGCGGCCACTACGACTTTACAAAATTTTTCGATAGGCCTTCAGATGAATTAATGCGCTACACCGATCAATGTATTGAAGGAGCCCATGCGCTTGGCCAGCGTTATATTACGTGGCCGTGGCTTGATCCGAAATTCAGAACACTTGAAAATTTCAAAGTGCTGGCAGGAAAGTTGAACAAAATTGGCGAAAAAGTGAACACGGCAGGATTAGGCTTTGCCTATCACAACCATGATTTTGAATTTACGGACTATGGTGGTGAAAACGGATATAACATTATCATGAATGAAACAGATTCCCATTTGGTAAAACTTCAAATGGACCTGTATTGGGTAATGCATTCATCCAAACTGAGCCCTTCAGAACTGATCGGCAAACAACCGGGACGGTTTGTGATGTGGCATATAAAAGATATGGATAAAGTGAGCCGTGATTATTCAGAACTGGGTAATGGATCGATTGATTTTACAGTTATTCTTCCCGAGGCATCGCGTGCGGGTCTGCAGTATTATTATATCGAACAGGGAGGAAATTTTGCAAAAGATCCCATTCAAAGTATCACCGATAGCGCAGCCTATTTCAAAAAGAATCTTGAAAAGTATTTAAGATAATTTCAGTAATTCTATTAGGAATCAGGTCGCGGCAAAAAATAGCGCCGGTGGTATTTTCACTTTGTTCACTGATCCAGATGTCTCCAGGTTTTTCTCCTGTAAAATTAGTTTTGCGCAAACCATGAGATCTGCGTAAACAATTAACCGGCTGCTTCTGTTATCCAAATGGGGCACGCAGGCATCGGATATTAAAACTGCGTGTAACAATAATTCTTTAATGTTATTTTCCTTAAGACATCACGAATTGATTATTTTTGAGAAACATTAAACTTTACGTCATTAATTACGCTATATACTAATGGATGCAACGGTACAGCTTACAGAAAAAAAATTTACGCAATACCAGGTCCTGGTAATTATTCTGCTTGCTCTCACGCAGTTTACAGTAGTGCTCGATTTCATGGTAATGTCGCCGCTAGGTGACATGCTCATAAAATCAATGTCGCTTTCGACGAGCCAGTTTGGCTTTGCCGTGTCAGGTTATGCATTTAGTGCCGGCATTTCAGGTTTCTTAACGGCAGGTTTCGCAGATAAATTCGACCGTAAGAAATTGCTGTTGTTTTTTTATGTTGGTTTTATTGCGGGCACTTTATTCTGTGGCCTGGCACATACGTATCCCATGCTGCTGGCAGCACGGATCATCACCGGTTTGTTTGGTGGCGTAATCGGATCCATTTCTCTTGCCATCACCGCCGATCTTTTCCCCTTGCATCAGCGGGGCAGAGCGATGGGTTTTATGCAAATGGGATTTGGCGCAAGCCAGGTACTCGGAATTCCGATTAGTCTTTATATTGCTAACCACTGGGGCTGGCAGTCTCCTTTCCTGATGATCGTGGGCCTGGCTACTATTGTCTGGATATCGACAATGATGAAGCTACAGCCAATCGCACAGCACCTGGAATTAAAATCTGAAAAAACAGCTATTACGCATTTATGGCACACTATTAAGCAACGTGAGTACCGCCTTGGCTTTCTAATGACAGCTTTGCTTTCTCTCGGGGGATTTATGATGATGCCATGGGGCAGCGCATTTGCAGTGAATAATTTGCATGTTACCTATGAACAACTTCCTCTTCTTTTTATGGTAAGTGGTCTTGCTTCGCTTGTCGTCATGCCCTTAGTGGGCAGGATCAGCGACAAACTATCAAAAGTGAAAATATTTACTGTGGCTGCGGTTTCTATGATGGTGATCATCGTCGTGTACACAAATCTCACTCCTGTTCCCTTCGTTTACATTCTGATACTAAATGTCCTTATGATGACTGCAATCATGAGCAGGATCGTCCCCGCAATGGCGCTCGTATCAGCTTTGCCAAAAATGCAGGATCGTGGCGCATTCATGAGCATCAATTCATCGCTGCAGCAAATTGCGGGAGGAATTGCGGCCGGGGTTGGTGGTCTCATCGTTGTCCAGGAAACGCAAACAAGCCCCCTGCGTCATTACAACACATTGGGGTATGTAATACTTTTTATAATCATCGCTAATATCATCCAGGTATTCAGGGTGGATAAATTGGTCAAAGCAAGGCTGCATACGGATAAAACATGATGTCAGTTTCCCACAGCTTCGTCCGCCCGAATAGATAAGCGATTTTATTTTAAACTTTTTTTATACCTCATCACCGGAAATACAGCGGCTTATTTTTTCATTAACTTCATTCCTATATCAATTATGCCTGTCTTACGCCAGCTTGCTGCAATTATGTTTGCCGATATTGTCGGGTATACCGCCATGATGCAGGAGGACGAAAAAGCGGCCCTCAAAACACGTCAAAAGTTTCAAAAAAAACTAAGGACTGAAATTGACGTGCACAATGGCCGCATCCTTGAATTGAGTGGCGATGGTGCATTATGCTATTTTTCCAGCACTATTGAAAGCGTGAGGGCTGCACTTGAGGTGCAACTCGGAATGCAGGCATCTCCTTTTGTACCGTTGCGCATCGGGATCCACACGGGCGACATATTAGTGGATGGAAACAACATCTATGGCGATGGCGTAAACATTGCTTCGAGGTTGGAATCCTTTGCCGTACCCGGTAGCATTTTAATTTCAGGTAAAGCCTATGACGATATTAAAAATCAGAAGGATATCGAAACACTATCCCTCGGAAAATACGCTCTTAAAAATGTAAAGGAGCAGGTTGAAATCTATGCCATCAGTAATGAAGGCTTAAAAGTTCCCGACGTCTCAACGCTGGCGGGAAAGGGTGAAAAAGCCGGGCCACAGCATATCCTTGTATTGCCATTTATCAACATGAGCAACGATCCGGAACAGGAATTTTTCAGCGACGGTCTTACGGAAGAGATTATTTCCAACCTGTCCAAGATCCGTGACATGCGGGTCATTTCACGAACAACTTCGATGCAGTATAAAGGCACCCCGAAGGATATTAAGACCATTCGCAATGAAACGGACACAAGTTATATCCTGGAAGGGAGTGTGCGGAAATCAGGAGATGATCTGCGGATAACCGCACAGTTTATTGATGCGAAACGGGACGTACACTTATGGGCGGACACTTACCGCGGAAATGTAAAGGATGTGTTTGAAATCCAGGACAAGGTTTCGGGAAAAATTGTTGAAGCATTGAGAATGCGGCTTACAAAGCATGAAAAAACAAGCATGCAGAAACGATCCACGGCCAATACAGAAGCGTACCAGCTATACCTGCAGGGCCGGCATTTCTGGCTTAAAAGGAATGAAGTCGGATTGAAGACTGCAGCCCGCTTTTTTGAAAAGGCCATTGAAAATGATCCGGACTATGCATTAGCATGGGCAGGCTTGGCAGATACTTACAGCCTGATGGGTGAATATACCAATATTTCAAGGCGTGAGTTGTTTCAGAAACAGGCAGCAGCAATAAAGAAGGCACTTGCCATTGACGACAGGTTGGCTGAAGCCCATATTTCACTGGCTATTTCACTTATGCTGAATGAATGGGACTGGGTTAATGCTGAAAAAGAATTCAAACTCGGGATTGAACTGAACCCCAATTATGCAACGGGTCACCATTGGTATAGTCAATTTCTGCTTTATGCGGGTAATTTAAGCGAGGCAACAAGTGAAATATCGCTTGCCGTTGAATTAGATCCTGCTTCACAAGGGATACTTAAGGATAAAGGAATCAATCATTATTATCTGCGGCAATATGATGAAGCTATTGAGGTGGGCATAAAAACCATGGAACTTGATCCCAGTTTTGTTCCTGTGCACAGGCTGCTTTCCCTTGCCTACCATGGAAAAGGCATGTACGATAAAGCCATTGAAGAAAATGAAATGTGGGGATTACTTTCAGGGGATGAAGTAAAAACTAAAGTGGCACTTGCTCATATCCAGGCATCGGCGGGAAGAAAAGACGAAGCTAAAAAAATACTGGATGATGTAGCCACCAATTATACCCTGGGAGGTAACGATCATAGGGGAATGGCGCTCGTGTATACGGCATTGGGAAAAAAAGATCGCGCGTTTTACTGGCTTGATAAGAGCTATGAAAAGCATGAAGAGTCATTGTGCAGCCTGAACGTCGATCCTAAGTTTGATCCGCTCCGCTCCGATCCCAGGTTTGATGCAATGGTTAAAAAAATTGGCCTTGGTTAACGTTTGTCGTTCAGGTTATATGGAATATAATGCTGCCACTTCCATGGCGTAAATGTATCGCCGATGGCATACTCCAATAACTCTTTAAAGATACTTTCTCCATTGTCGCTGTTTGTCAGGATCACTATTCCGAGTTTTTTACCGGGAAAAATGATTGAGTAATGTTGAAAACCGTCTCCGTGACCTTCTTTAAATACACCAAAACCATAAGGCGTTTCGAGCCGTCCCCACCCAAGCGCATAACCAAGTTGAATCGCCTCATTTTCATCAGTTGAATCCTTCCACGCATCCGTTCGCATCTGTACGCGGCTGTGAATACGCAATTGTTTTCTGAAAAGTGTATCATACGTTGCAGACGTCAATATTTTCCGCTGCAACATGGCAGCGGTAAATAAACTGTAATCTGCAGGTGTTGTTTCCAGAGTGCTGGCAGATCGCGGTGCATTGTCCTTGTCTTTTTGATATACTTTACCTGAGGTATCGTGGCCCACACAATAATTACTTTCGAATTCGGGCTCCCATGTGTATGAAGAATTCTTCATTCCAAGCGGGCCGAATAATTTTTCCCTCATCAGCTCATTCAGCAATTTACCAGTCACTTTTTCAATAACAAATTGCAGGTAACAAAGTCCTTCACCGGAATAACTGTACTGGGAGCCGGGTTCGAAATGTATATGTAATTTCTGATCGGGCTCAAACCATCGCCAGTTGGGTAAGCCTGATGAATGGCTGAGGCAATGTCGTGCTGTTATTTTTTTGTAAAGGCTGTCTTCTTTTAATGACGTAAAATCCTGGTTCCAGCTGGAGCCTTTTCCATATTCATAAACGGGTTTGGGAAGATAATCCTGCAATGGTATGTCAAGACTAATTACTTTTTCTTCCACAAGCTTCATAACAAGTACCGCAAAGACAACTTTACTGAGTGATGCACCGTAGATGTTGGTGTTTGCCTGCAATGGTGTTTTCGTTTCTGCATTTTTATATCCAAACAGCTTTTGATAAGCAGCCTTGCCGTCATTGTATATAGTGACAGCCATTCCCGGTAATGATGCGTCCTTCATCAGCTGGTTAATCTTCGTGTCAAGTTGTCCGGTATTGATGCTGCTATTATCTAACCGTTTAATATTTTGAGCAAACAGAAAAAGAACGGTGAAAATGAAAATTAGAGAAATGATGATTTTCTTCATGGAATGTTAACTTTTTGTGATTGCAGTTGTATATAAAGTAAACGCTAAAAAAATATTATTACAAATAAATTATTCCTACAAATTCTATGTGCAATCCATGTGAGCTATGTACTATGTGGTTCAAAAAAGGTAAAATATTGGAACCACAATAGGCACATAGAAACATAGGAAGACACATAGTGTTACTGACTTAAGCTATGTGCAATCTATGTGACCTATGTACTATGTGGTTCAAAAAAGGGTTAAAATAGTGGAACCACAGTAGGAACATAGAAACATAGGCGAACACATTGTTTTGTTTGCTACGTATGCTTGTATTTCTATTGGAAGGGAAAGTTCCCTGTTGCTTATTTAAAATTTCTTCCCCCGGGAAAAACTTTCGGATCCATAGTGTGGCGTGACTTTGTCCTGGGATCCTCAGGTGGCGGGCTTTTTTCATCCGCACGGGAAAGCGTCAGCAAAGGCAAATCCTCAAGCTGATCTTCAGTAAGATGACGTAACAATTTAGTAAGATCATGACATGAACGTGCAATCACGTGCGTCACCTCGCCTTCGCGTTGCAATTTCCCTTCAACCATAATCACTCTTGATTGTAAAATTTCCTTCCGGTATTTTTCAAACAGGCTTTCAAAAATTACCATGTTGGCAAACCCGGTTTCATCTTCAATAGTCATAAAACAAATGCCTCCTGCCGTGCCGGGTCTTTGTCTTACCAATACGAGACCCGCCACCTTTACATTCTGACCATCCTTAAAATTATCGAGCTCACTTGTAGATAATATATGAAGCATTTGAAGTTTTTCCCTGATAAAGCTTACCGGGTGCGCTTTTAAAGAAAGCGAGGTAGTGGCATAATCATGAACTACGTGTTCTGAAGTACTCATCTCAGGCAGCACTACGTTTTCATCTTATGCATCTTCAGGAACCTGGCCGGTAAAAACACCCGAAGGCGTGTCTTTTGTGGATACTTCCCACAACGCACGACGCCTGTCAAGCCCTATTGACCTGAATGCATCTGCATGGGCGAGCTTTATCAATGCTGCTTCCGGTAAACCTATATCACGAAGTGCATTAATACTTGCATAAAATCCCTTTCGTTTGCTTACCAGTCTCTTCATGTCTTCTTCACGAACGCCTTTCACCTGGCGAAACCCAAGACGAAGAATACAAAACTTTCCAACCTTTTCTTCAAGTTTATTATCCCAGTCAGAGTAGTTTATATCAACAGGTCTTACCTCTACTGCATGTTTCCGGGCATCTATTACAATTTGCGCAGGCTGGTAAAACCCCATGGGCATGCTATTCAGCAATGCACATGCAAATACATCGGGATAATAACATTTGATCCATGCTGAAACATATACCAGCAATGCAAAACTGGCAGCATGACTTTCAGGAAAACCATAACTTCCAAAACCTTCCAGTTGTTTAAATACACGTCGCGCATATTCCTCTTTATAACCTCTTTTAATCATGCCGGTGATTAATTTTTCTTCAAATTTTGAAACCAGCCCATTGGCTTTAAATGTTGCCATGCTCCGCCGAAGCTCATCGGCTTCAGATGGAGTAAAACCAGCTGCTACAATGGCGATTTTCATGGCCTGTTCCTGGAACAAAGGAACGCCCAATGTCCTGCCGAGTATCTCTTTCAATTCCTGTGACGGATACTCCACATCCTCTTCTCCATTACGGCGCCGTAAATACGGATGCACCATATCACCCTGGATAGGACCCGGTCTTACAATGGCCACTTCTATCACAAGGTCATAAAACGTTCTTGGCTTTAACCGGGGCAGCATGGATTGTTGTGCACGGCTTTCAATCTGGAAAACCCCGATCGTATCTGCATGACACATCATTTCATAAACTACAGCATCATCCTGCGGAATATTTGCAAGTGTCAGGTCAAGTCCATAATGTTGCTTTGCCAGGTCAAATGCTTTCCTGATACAAGTGAGCATACCAAGAGCAAGCACATCTATTTTGAGAAAACCCACCGCATCGATATCGTCTTTATTCCATTCTATATTGGTCCTGTCCTGCATCCGTGCATTTAATACGGGACATAGATCTGAAAGTTTACTTCGTGTTATAACAAAGCCCCCGGTATGCTGGCCGAGTTGACGTGGGAAACCTATGAATTGTTTGGTGAGCTCGAGTGTCTTTCGCAAATGATCGTCGCCGGGATTCAATCCCTGCTCTTCGATCCGCCGTTTTTCAAACCATTCTTCCGAAAATTCCCAAACGGAAGCAGAAAGACGGTTGATCGTATCCACAGAAAGTCCCATTGCTTTTGCCACATCCCTGATCGCTCCCTTTTGATGCTGTTGCGTCACGGTGGCAATGATTGCAGCACGGTCGCGGCCATATTTATTATAGATATATTGAATCACCTCTTCCCTTCTTTCATGCTCAAAGTCCACATCAATATCAGGTGGTTCATTGCGGGCTGCTGAAATAAAGCGTTCAAACAAGAGATCGAATTTGGAAGGATTAACGGAAGTGATGCCCAAACAATAACAAACGGTAGAATTAGCCGCCGAGCCTCTTCCCTGGCAGAGAATTCCCTGTTGCCGGGCATAACGGACCACATCATATACCGTGAGAAAATAAGGAGCATAATTCATTTGGTCAATAAACTTCAGCTCATGCTCAATAGCTGCAATGGTTTTTTCAGGTACATCTTCTCCAAAAAGTTCTTGCGCACCTTCGGATACAAGAAATGCAAGCTCCTCCTGGGGAGTACGGCCTTGCGTTGTTATCTCTTCAGGATATTCATATTTCAAATCATCGAGTGAAAACCGGCATGCAGCTGCAATTTCCTTTGTCGTCTCAATAGCAACCGGGTAATGCCTGAATAAGCGTTCCATCTCATCAGCCGTCTTCAGATATCGTTCTGCATTTGGGTGCAACTTAAACCCTGCAGTATAAATGGTACATTTTTCACGAATGCACGTAACGATATCCTGCAATTCGCGCCGATCAGGGTGATGATAGTGTACATCATTAGTGGCCACCATGCGGATATTCATGCGGGCAGATAATTGTGAAATCCTATAAAGATATTTTGCATCGTCGCCCTGGTAATAGCGCGAAGCAGCTATATAAATATTTTGCCCGAAAACTTCTTTGTATTCCAGCAATGCTTTTTCAAATAATGGATCGAAGTCAAATAATTCATTCAATACCGGTGGTGGCAGAACAACAAATATGATTTCTTTCGAACATTGATATAGATCTGTTTTATATAAATCACATTTTCCTTTTTCAGTACGGAGATTCCCGGTAGTAAGGAGATTGCAAAGTGAGGAATAACCTGATCTGTCAACCGGGTAAGCAAGCAGCGACGGACCATCAAGAAGATCGATACGACATCCGGGTATCATTCTGATCTTTTCCTTTTTTGCAGCAACATGAGCCCTTACTATACCCGCAAAACTGTTGCGGTCGGTAATTCCAATTTCTTTATATCCCAACTCTGCTGCCTGCATCACGATCTCTTCGGGATGAGAAGCACCACGCAAAAAACTAAAATTAGTTGTTACATGTAGTTCTACATAACTCATATGCACAAACCATTTTCACGCAAAAAAACCATGTATGAACCATTGATAAGATCTATCCGTTTTGTAATGTCCCGATCTGAACAGCCAATAGCGGCAACCGTCTTCATCTTCCACGGAGTAATAATCGCGGTGTTGTCCCTGTTGCAGCCACCATTCCTGCTCGATCCGCTCGGGTCCATCGGCCTTAATTATTTTATGTAGTTTTCCTTTGTAGCGAAACAGCATCGGCGGATAGTCCGGGATGGGTGCCGTCACAGCAATTGGTTCGGGATTTGATAAAAGTTGTAATGGTCTTGGCTTTTCTGTTTTCCATACAGTAGACAATTCTTCATCGAGTGATAAAGCAGGTTTTACAGACCTTTCAGGCCAATAATGTTCCGCCGGTACATAACGCTGAACCTGGTCCGGTCCATACTTAACTCTTAAACGATCTACAAGTTCTGATAAGCGGGTATTTTCCAAACCAGCATTCTTTTGCCATAACTTTTCCTGTACAGGCGGCGCATCTTCGGCTTTATTCACATCGAGAACAAATAAATCGATTCCCGGTCCCGGCTCAATACCTGCTATTTTTAATTCAAATAATTTAAAAAGATGGCCCACATTTCGTGATGGCCGGTTGGCGCCAATCTCCATCATTTCAATCCTGCCATCTGTACGATAACATCTAATGGTTGCTTTACGAATACCCTTTTGCTCCTGTTGAAGTCGATTGCATATTTTTTCCAGCAGGTAACGCAATGCTATTTCAATTCCTGTTGCCGAAACAATCGATTCCTGGCATAACAATCTCTCATGGTAGGGTGCAATGGCCTGAACAGGTTGCATTATTTCTTCCTCAACACCCAATGCCTGGTCCAATCGTGTAAGTAGCTGCTGACCAAACCGGCGTCTCAAGGCAGGACGGGGCATGCTAATGAAATTGCTGATGCGTTTCAGTCCTAATTTATGTAATAGCTCAATCGTTTCCGGATCTATGCGGAGTGCTTCGGGTGGTAATGATAATAGAGCTGTTGTTTGCTGACCACTTTCAATGATAGGGGAATCTTTGCCAAAATGCGCTTTGGCCCAGGCGGCGCCAAGGGTATCAGCCATTGCGGCACGAACATAGTAACCAATATTTTTTAATCGTATAACAATATCCGCGAGATATAATCTTTCACCGCCCCAAAGATGAGCACAACCACTTGCGTCGAGAATAAGACCGCCTGGTAAATCGATCGACACAGCAGGTGTATAGCGAATACACCATTCAGCAAGCCCTTTAAGCAATTTGGATGAAAGTCCCGGATCATCTTCTAATACCTCCAAATTTGAAATGATAGTTCTAGCATCTGCTACCGTCATGCCTTTATGAATTCCCTGTTGTTGCGCCAATGGATTTGCTGCAGTGATCACCATTCTTCCATGATCAGGAGCAGCTAAAACAAAAGCCGCATTTTTCAGCAAGGGCCGGCGACGTGTAAACCAATCCGTGGTAAGATCACGGAACCATATCGAGACGAAACGCTTACCCATATCATCCTGTTTTCTTTTGAACCTCCACTGGCGTTTCAGAAAATTCTCCAAGTAGCCTGAATCGCCCCGCACTCCATTCCACCTGCCAGTTTCCGGGTTTGCCGTTTCTTACTTTTTGTAATGATACATTCCAGCATGGAAAACCTACACCCGGCATATCATCAATTAACATGCTCGAAAGGTGTGTGATTTCCCAACGTGCAATACATGCAGTAGTATTAAGATTGCGCGGATTGTTGCGAATGATAAAACCTGTAACCAGGCTTTGTTCAACTGCTAATTGCAATCGTCTTGAATCTTTAAAACTCAATTCTTTGATTTCACCTACAACTGCAGCAATGCCATCACATCTCAGTGCTTCTTCCAAAGCCCATAATCTGTCTTTTTCCTTTGGCAGGTTGATGAAGACAATTTTATCAGGTTCGATCCCAAAACTTTTTAGCGAGGGAGGAGAAATGTTTTGTGATGAACTTATCCATACTGAAGCACCGCCATGATGCATCAGCGCACTTAAAATGCCGGCAATAAAACCTCCTGCTGCCGATAAAGTTTCTGGCACAGGACAGATGAATTCATGTACAGCACCCAATGGAAACTTCGCACCGGGAAAAGAAAATTTAATGCTACCAAGTCCTGTATCAATTGCTGCGTTATTGATAGCAGGTTTGAAACCCTGCAAGGGAAGGATTTCCCTTTGCAATAGAGCAATAATATCCTTTTTTGTTACAGGCATATAGAGCAGCAATGATAGTTAAAATTTTTAGTAAATTACTAAATAATTTAGTACTTTATAAATATTAATTCCTCCTCCCTCTAAGGCATTTTATTACAATAACTTAATTCATGAAATACTGCATAAAGAGGGATGCAAAATCCGATTCCATCAGGTCTTTCGTCAAACTTTTAGCGAAAGGATTCGGTGCAGGTACGGGGTATAAAGTGAGATAAAAAGGCCGGCTCAGATCCTGGGAATTAGCAAGAATAATAAACGTTAGATCTTTCTCGGGAATTTTTATCAGCAACGTTGAATAACCATACCACCAGCCGGTATGCCATATAACTTTAAGTCCCTTGTATGATTTCACAAACCAACCAAGTCCGTACTGTATCGTCTTTCCTTTTGGAGTAGTAAACGGGGTAAAAACTTTTTCCCAGGTTTCCGGCTTCAGAAACATTTTTTCGTCTATCGCAATTGAATATTTCGCAAGATCCGCAACACTACTCATGATACCTGCCGCAGGCCCAAATCCGTATTTGAAATCAATCGGTGCTATTTGCTTTCCCTGCCAATTATATGGTTTGGCAACCCTGGTTAAAAAAGAATCTTTGTTGTACCCTGTAAGGTTGAAATTGACACTATCATCAGTGCTTGGAACCGTATTTTTCAAATCAAGCGGGACAATAATATTTTTCACCAGTAAATCACCAAAACTTTGACCCGATGATTGTTCAATCACTTTTCCCAGCCGGCCATACCAGTCACCATTATACCTGAAACTGTAACCTGGTTTAAATCCATTTAGCATTTTTCCACTGGCTGTATGTGTCAGCAGGTGTTTTACTTTGATCCTGTCGTCACTACCCCATCTTCCCCCAAGATTAATTCCGTATTTTGAAATTGGGTCATCAAGACTAACCTTGCCCTGTTCTACCAACTGCATCAAAATAATGGAACCAAAAGTTTTCGTAATAGATGCAAGATGATACACCGTATTCTCATCGGGTTTGATCTGTTGTTCCATATTGGCAAAACCTAAACCACCTCTTACTACAAGTTTCTTTTCATTGACAATACCGATCGCAAGTGAAGGAATATGATACTCTTTGCGCAAGGCTTCCAGCTTTTTTTCAAAAGCTGCGACATTCTCCGTGCTCCATACGTCATCTGAAGCTGTGACCGGCTTTGAACTCCGGGTAAGTCGATACTTGGAACTACATGAAAGCGCAAGGCAGGAAAGAATTAGTAATGAAATTTTATACATGTGAGTGATCATCGATTAATTGTTTCGGGAAGTATTTTCTCAATGATCAGGTCCTGGACCATACCAGCATCTGTTTCGAGCAAGCCATGACCGGCTCCATCAAAAAGGAACAAATCCTTTTTCGGAGCCAACACCTTATTAAAATATCTTTCCGTGATTGAGTAGTTGGTTTGGTAATCTTTTCCACCGACAAAAAAATAAACCGGGCAATTAATCGCCGGCAGCGATTCGAAAAGATTTGCGTTACACGCTTCCTTCCAAACCTCGAACCATGTAACGCCCCATGATTCGACAAAGCTTTTGCGAAAAGAAATGTTTACAAATTTTTGTCCGCTGTGTTTGAATAACCATTTGCGGTGATAATATAATTGTTCTGCATTTTCAAAAGGAATCTTTACCTGCGAAAGTTCTTTTTTCGCCTTATTACCCATTTCTTTCTTCAGCATGTCCAGGGCAAGCTGTTCACTTTCCCAGTTGTTGATCACCGGGCTTATCGCAAGATAAGCGTACAGCAACTCGGGATTTTTATCCGCCATTTGAAAACCTGGAACTGTCCCCCATGAGTATCCTGCTAAATAAAGCTTCGGTTGATGGAATCGGTTCAGCAGGCTATCGATCAGATCGCGAGTATCATTGTAAAACAAACCGGCTGTCAACGGCTGAGATGATTTATTAAGCTTTAATGTTTCGCCGGTTTCGCGCTGGTCCCATTGCACCACGACAAAGTGCTGTTGGAGTTTATTGCTTATTTGATCAGTCTTGTTCATGAGCGAGCTGCCCGGCCCGCCGTGTAAAATGAGTAGAATTGGTTTTGAAACATTTTTTCCTTTTATCCGGATATACTGTTTTATCCCTCCGATGATAATGGTGTCGTTCTTTTCAATGGGTGTTTGACAAAATGAATGGTTAATGAACAAGCTAAGCAACAGGATGGTATAAAGAATACCGCGGAAAAAAATCATGCAAATGAATTAAAGGCCTGTAATTTAATCAACCGGAGCATATCAGCGCGAAAGGAGGTGTTAATTTTGAAGATTAAATTAACGGCCAAATAATTCCAGGTCCTGGTGTCAGTAAAGTTTAAAAAAACAAAGAACAGAAAATTTAGCTTAGTTTTAGTTGGCCACATCCTGTTATCATGCACAAATTCATAATCTTCATTTTTTTTACCGTTGTCAGCCTTCCGGATTCCAGCGCACAAACGACATCGTCAAATATTTTTACCGCAGTAAAGGAAAACGACATCGCGACGGTAAGATCATTATTGAGTCAAGGAATCGACCCAAATTGCTATGACGAAGATGGCGATCGTTTACTGATGTTAGCAGCGTTGTATTCCTCTGTTGATTGCATGCAACTATTGCTTGAAAAGGGCAGCGATCCAAATGGAAAAAACATTTTGGATGAAACGGCATTGATTTGGTCTCTGCATGACCCTGCAAAAATTAAATTGTTAATTCAGCATGGTGCGGATGTAAACGCAAAGGCAAAGTCGGGCAATACTGCCTTCCTCATAGCCGCCGTCGGACATGAAAACCTGGAAACCTTAACATTATTGATGAAAAGTGGAGCCGATGTGTTAGCGCTCAATAACAGAAAGGAGAATGCATTGATCAGGGCTGCATCGTTTGGCGACACCGCTACCGTTTCCTTCCTGATCAACAAGGGAATTGATGTGAATGCGCGTAGCAGTGATACTGCAACGGCATTGATTAACGCCGCATTAAATGTAAATACCCCGGTCGTAATCCAATTATTAGAAAATGGCGCCGATCCGGACGTGATCTGTTTTTTTGGATTAACGGCTTTAGCCGCAGCCGCAACCTATGATGACGTCGAATCGGTAACGGCTTTATTGAAAAAAGTGAAAAAGATCAATGTACAGGACCAACTGGGATTCACACCCTTGATATGGGCAGCTTACAATGAGCATGACAATGTTGCCATCATCCGGGCAATAATAGACAAAGGTGCTAACATAAATATGAAGTCAAATGATGGATCAACTGCCCTTTCTATGGCTCTAAAAAAGGGTAATACACCGACGGTAGCCTTGTTGCAAAAGGCGGGGGCAAAATAATTTTGAGTTCAAAAATCAACGGTTATGAAAAAATGGGTAGTTCTTTCAGGAATTGTTTTAGTTGGGGCTGCCTTTACAGCGACACAAAAAACGATCAACGATCAGGAAGATATCAAAAAGGCCGTCAATAAAAGTTTGCCATTATTACAAACCACGAGTCATATTTTTTTAGAAAATGCCGGTGGCTGCCAATCCTGTCATCACCAGGATCTGACGGCGGTCAGTTTGTCCCTTGCAAAAGCAAAAGGCTTTGCAGTTAATGACACAAGCCTTAACGAAATATTTGATTCTATCACGCATGTGATAAAAACATGGAGGCCTGCGTTGATTGGGAATGATGACCCGGTCGCTATCATAATGTCGGGTGGTTATCAACTATGGGCTTTTTGGGCCAATCAGCACCAATCAAATAAGCTGATCGAATTGCTGGTGAAAAATTTGATGCAACGACAAACCAGGAATGGTTCCTGGGTAAGCCCAAATCCGCGGCCGCCACTGGAATATTATTCTTTTACAGCAACGGCGCTCATGATTGCGGCGATGAAATACTATGCACCTCCTTACATGAAGAATGAGGTTGCACAACGAACCGAAAGGGCGGTTTCATGGATGCTTCACACGATGCCCGAAACAAATGAAGAAAGAGTATTTCAATTGCTGGGACTCAAATGGATTAACGGAGATAAAAATTTTATTAAGCAGCAGGCTGAAAGTTTATTGGCAACCCAGCGGGAAGATGGAGGATGGTCACAGTTATCCAACCTGGAAAGTGATTCGTATGCAACCGGCCAGGCGTTGTATGCCTTATCTGAAACCGAACAATTGAAAGTTGACTATCCGTCTTTTCAAAAAGGCATTTCCTTTTTACTCAAAACCCAATATGAAGACGGTTCATGGAAAGTGAAATCGCGATCTATTCCCTTTGTTCCTTTTGTAGAGACTACATTTCCTCACAACAAAGATCAATTCATTTCCGCTGCCGGAACGAATTGGGCAACTATGGCGCTTATTCAGTCAGTAAAATAAGACGGCACATTGGCAGTTAACAGCAGCGACTATCACCTGTTGACGGGAAAGCCATTTTTCATGAGATTTTTATAGGGCCTTTCAAGCCTTCATTATTAATAACAGGCTCAGACTTTGCAGGCGAAGTTGACGCAATTGGAAAAAGTGCGAGATCTTTCAAAGATCATGACAAGAATCCTTTTTGGATAATCATTACCCGCCTGCTCGGAGGCAAAAAAGCTGTTTTCTCGAGTCCTAAAAATGTAAATGGCAGCATGGCTTTTTATCAGGGACCTCATTGAAAAAGGAAAGTTCAAGCCTGTTATTGACTGAACATACCCTTTGGAAAAAATTGCTGATGCTAACACCTACGTTGCCAGCGGGCAGAAAAAAGGGATTGTTATTATTACAATGGATTAGATTGCGTCGGCCGAACGTCTCACCGATAGACTTGTAGAATCCTTTCAGCCTCGCAATGACGAGCGTCTGAATGACGGCAGAACGCATCAAAAATAATGGAATCAGAAATCCCAATGCGTCGGCCGAACGTCTCACTGATAGACCTGGAAAATCTTTTCGGCCTCGCAATGACGAGCGTCTGAATGATGTAACGCACCCTGGCACCCGTAGCACACCGACTTTGCGGGGCATGCTGTCAGATTCTTTGTACGTTTTCGAAGTTCGCGGCAGGCCGAAGCAATCTAAAACCAGCCAATTCAACCTCTATACAAAAACTTTTGGTATCTCCATCATCAGGAACAACGGTTAAATGACACTGGCGTATTTGAATTAACTTTAACACACCATTATATTTATCGTTAAATTCCTGCGTATGCTTGACACAGAAAAAATAAAACTAGCTGTTGAACGAAGCACCAAAGCACTTTCCCTTAAACCATCGCTCGGTTTGGGTACGGGCAAATCAATATCGAGAATAAAAAATGGATTGACATGCGAGGTTGAAGAAGGCAATTGGAAATTTTTAGCCGACATGCCTGAATCAATTGGCGGAAATGCACAGGGTCCCACGCCTGGAGTTTATGGACGGGCTGCCCTGGGAAGCTGCCTTGCAATAGGATATATGATGATGGCAGCAAAAAGAAATATTCCCGTTTCTTCGCTGGAAGTAGAAGTGCAGGCGGACTACGATGACGGGGCTTTGCTGGGAACAACAAAAGTTGCTCCAGGCTATTCGGCGGTGCGCTATACGGTCACGATTGAAAGTACCGCTCCCGAAGAAGAAGTTAAGAGAATGATTATCGATGCCGATTTGCATAGTCCTTACCTCGATGTATTCAATCGTGGTCAAAATTGCACACGGGAAATACATCATGTTGCTCCTAAACTTCAACCATAATGGAACCTGCTTTACAACGGCGGATACAACGCTATGGCTGGGATAAAGCTTCGTTGTATTATGAAAATTTCTGGCAGCGGCAATTGAGACCCGCACAGGACCTGTTGCTGGAAATGGCAGCTTTGAAGAAAAATGAAAGGGTCATCGACATTGCATGCGGAACAGGACTGGTAAGTTTTCGTGCTGCAGAAATTGTTGAAGAGGGCGGTTTCGTACTTGCCAATGATATTTCAGATGGAATGGTAAGGATTGGTAACGACCTGGTGAGTGAAAAAAAATTGAATAATATAAAGTTTCAAAGGATGGATGCTGAAGAGTTGGACGCACCGGATGGAGCGTATGATGTCTCGTTGTGTGCCCTTGGATTAATGTATGTACCGGATCCTGTGAAAGCACTAAAAGAAATGTACCGTGTAATAAAACCCGGCGGACGGGCAGTGGCCGCCGTTTGGGGACAAAGAGATCATTGCGGCTGGGCCGAGATCTTTGAGATTGTCGACAAACGTGTATCCACTGAAGTTTGCCCTATGTTTTTTAACCTTGGTAATAAGGATATGCTTAACAGAAGTTTTGCTGCGGCGGGTTTTTCTGACATTAAGTTT
>Ga0207675_100000583_pt1 | contig 35648 bp, 29 predicted proteins | sample KBSSwiS42_FD_184305 | JGI IMG/M metagenome (GOLD analysis project Ga0207675, IMG submission 184305) | Switchgrass rhizosphere microbial communities from Kellogg Biological Station, Michigan, USA - KBS Switchgrass S4-2 (SPAdes) (version 2) | ecosystem: Host-associated > Plants > Roots >...
ATCGGTTTTTGATTTCACTTTTTCATCGCGCAATGCGTCGGGCCGGTTGCGTTCCGAATCGGAAATGCCGGTGGGCACGAAGGCGGGGCAAAGCACAGAGGCTCTGATCTTGGCGCCGAACTCGATCAGATCGTGATGCAGACATTCGGTCAGTGTTACGACCGAATGCTTGGAAACGCAATACATGGCCATGCCGGGCGGCGACAGCAGGCCCGCCACCGACGCCGTGTTCACAACATGACCCTCCACGTTTTGCTCCAGCATGCGCGGCACGAACGTCCGGATGCCGTGGATCACGCCCCAGACGTTGACGCCCAACGTCCACTCCCAATCCTTCTCGCTTTGTTCCCAGACCGTGCCCCCGGGTGCGACGCCGGCGTTGTTGCAGAGCACGTGCACGCCGCCGAAAGTCTGGAACGCCTTATCGGCGAGAGCTTTGACGTCGCTTCCCTTGGAAACGTCCGTGCGCACCGCGAGAACCGGGTAACCGGATTCTTCGAACTCCTTTTCGGCCTTTCGCAATGGATCCTTCTCGATATCGGCGAGCACAATCTTCATGCCTTCACGCGCAAAGCGCAGTGCCATGGCGCGACCCAGGCCGCTTGCGCCTCCGGTGACGACTGCGACGCGATCCTTGAAAATCTTCATGGAGAATGTCACTGAAAAGATGACCTTCAACCGATTCTAGCATGTGAAATAAGCGGCTCTCGCGCCCCGCCACCCCTAGCGGCGAAGGGTGGTATTCTCGCCGCAGCCTGAAGGGGGAATTGGGAGACATGCACGACGATTTCAGCGGCACGATGCCTGTTCCGGAGCGGCATCGCTTCGACATCGCGAATCTGGAGCGCTATCTGCGCGACCATGTGGAGGGCTTCCCGGGGAACCTGGAGGTCGAGCAGTTCAAGGGCGGACAATCCAACCCGACTTTCATGCTCAAGGCTGGGCCCCGGCGCTATGTGCTGCGGCGCAAACCACCCGGCAAGCTGTTGCCCTCGGCGCATGCGGTGGATCGTGAACATCGTGTCATTACCGCGCTGCACGCAAGCGGCTTTCCTGTTGCGAAAACCTATTGCTTGTGTATGGACGACGCAGTCATTGGTACCGCGTTCTATGTGATGGACTATGTGGCAGGACGGGTGCTGTGGGAGCCTTCGTTGCCGCACTTGCCCAAGGATCAGCGCGGCGCTTACTTCGACGAACTCAATCGCGTGATAGCACTGCTGCATTCGCTCGACTACGCAAGCATCGGGCTCTCGGACTATGGCAAGCCGGGCAATTACATCGAGCGCCAGATCAATCGCTGGACCAAGCAGTATCGCGCCTCCGAAACCGAGCGCATCGAGGCGATGGAGAATCTGATCGAGTGGTTGCCGAAAAATATTCCGGCGGGCGACGAGACGACGATCGTCCACGGCGACTACCGCATGGACAACGTCATGTTCCATCCGACCGAGCCGAAAATCCTCGCGGTGCTCGACTGGGAATTGTCCACGCTCGGACACCCGCTCGCTGATTTTTCCTACCACTGCATGACATGGCGCCTGACGCCGGGACAGTTCCGCGGCATGATGGGGGTAGACTTCAAGGCGCTCGGCATCCCCACGGAACAGGAGTATGTCGAGTCGTATTGCCGGCGCACCGGCCGGGATGGCATTCCCAACTGGGATTTTTACATGGCGTACAACATGTTCCGATTGGCCGGAATCCTGCAGGGCATCATGGGCCGGGTTAAGGATGGAACGGCCGCCAGCGCCCACGCGATGGAACAGGGCAAACGCGCCCGCCCCATGGCGGAAGCAGGGTGGCAGCAGGTCGAGAAAATCCTTAAAGGTTAAGCTAGAGTCGAAACCTCACCGCAGAGGCGCAGAGGCGCGGAGGCAACGCAGAGAAAGGAAAAGTCAATTGATGTGAGAAAGGCAACGTTGAAATGGACAGTCACCACAACCGTTATTCGTCGACCAGACCGCGCAGGTCCTAGAAACCTTTCAATATTCATATCAAATTTCGTTCGGTTGTCTCTGCGTTTCCTCCGCGTCTCTGCGCCTCTGCGGTTAATTGATCTGGAGATCTATGAAAGCAGTTCTTTGTAAGGAATACGGATTGCCGGGGAAGCTCGTGATCGAGGACGTACCTTCGCCCAAGCCTGGAAACGGCCAGGTGATTGTGAGCGTGAAGGCATGCGGCGTAAATTTTCCCGATACGCTGATCATCCAGGGCAAATACCAGTTCAAACCGGAAATGCCTTTCTCGCCGGGCGGAGAAGTGGCGGGCGTGATCAAGGAAATCGGCCAGGGCGTGACCCGCGTCAAGCCGGGCGATCGCGTCATCGCGTTCAACACCTGGGGCGGCTTCGCAGAGGAGATGGCGGTTGATGCGGATCGGACCATCCCGATGCCCGCGAGCATGGATTTCGTGCCCGCGTCGGCATTTGTGCTGACTTATGGGACTTCCTATCATGCACTCAAGGACAGGGCAGACATCAAGGCGGCTGAAACCCTGCTGGTGCTTGGCGCGGCCGGCGGAGTAGGGCTGGCGGCGATTCAACTGGGCAAGGCAATGGGCGCGCGCGTCATTGCGGCTGCGTCGAGCGATGCCAAGTTAAAGGTGTGCCGTGACAATGGCGCAGACGAATTGATCAACTACGGTTCCGAAGACCTGCGCGCGCGCGTGAAGGTCATTACCGCCGGCAAAGGCGTGGACGTTGTCTACGATCCTGTTGGCGGACCGTATTCGGAGCCCGCGTTGCGCGATATGGCCTGGAAAGGCCGTTTCCTCGTGGTCGGATTCGCTGCCGGTGACATTCCGAAGGTTCCGCTCAATCTGACGCTGCTCAAGGGATGTTCGATCGTTGGTGTGTTCTGGGGCTCATTTACCAAGAACGAGCCGGAACACAATCGCGAGAACAATTGGGAACTGATGGCAATGTACGCGGCTGGAAAAATAAAACCGCATATCCATGCAACATACCCGCTGGAGCGTGCAGCAGAGGCGTTGAATGAAGTTCTCAACAAGCGCGTCACCGGCAAGGTCGTGCTTACGACGTAAACCTCTAGATCTATTTAGCCACAGAGGTCACAGATACCCTAAGTGCGTAGCATGTCGGGTATCTGTGACCTCTGTGGCTAAATGTTTTGTATGGGAGGAACAATGCTGAAGCTGTACGAACATCCGCTCTCGGCGTATGCGATGAAGGTCAAAATCGCATTGAACGAGAAAGGCATCGATTACGAAACGGCGATTCCAGATGGCATGGCCATGGGAAAAGCCGGCGGCGAATTTGTGGACGCAAATCCACGGGCGGAAGTGCCGACGCTGGTGGACGGCGATTTTTTCGTTTTCGACTCCACCGTGATACTCGAGTACATCGAGGACAAATGGCCTCGTCCACCGCTGTTGCCGAAGCTGCCGGCAGAACGGGCACGCGTTCGAATGATCGAAGATGTGATGGACACGCAGTACGAGCAGAACAACTGGGGCACGTTCGAAGTTCTTCGTTACCAGCGCGCGAGCGGTGAACTGGCAGACAAGCTGAGGGCCTACGGCAAAGCCAATATCGAGCAACTGCAGGGATGGCTCGACAGGCAACTGGGCAATCGTCCGTGGTTCAACGGCGATTCCTTCGGTTGGGGAGACCTTTGCGTGATTCCCTATGTGAACCGTTCGGCGGGCTACGGTTATCTTCCACCGAAAGGTTCCACCTTGTTCGCGTGGCGCGAACGCGTGAACCAGCGTGACAGCGTTGCCAAGGTCAAAGCACAGATGCAGGCAACGCTGGACAAGATGCCGGATCTGGGTCAAATGCTGAAGAGCGGGCAGGTGGTGCGCCAGTATCGCGATCACCGGCTCGAATGGATGATCGCTGCGGGTGGCATTTCGGTCGTCCTCGAAGGAATGCAGAAAGGTACTATCCGTTTCAGCCGCAATCCGAAATGATTCGGCGCGCGCGCAACTGGGGAGTCAAGACATGACAGAGGCCGTCATCATCGAAGCAGTGCGCACGCCATTTGGCCGCCGCGGTGGCGCTTTGCGCGAAGTCAGGCCGGACACGTTACTGGCGCACGCGCTGGACGGTCTGCTCGCGCGTTCGGCAGTAGATCCACGCCGGATCGAAGATGTGATCGACGGTACGGTTACGTTGGCAGGAGAACAAGGCGCAAACCCGGGGCGGCTTGCGGTACTGCTTTCCAGGCTGCCGGTGGAGGTTGCCGGCGTTTCATTGACGCGCATGTGCGGTTCCAGCCAGCAGGCCGTGCATTTTGCGGCACAGGCAGTTGCTGCCGGGGACATGGACTACGTCATCGGCTGTGGCGTCGAAAGCATGAGCCGCGCTCCCATGTTCCTGGATATCGGATTGGGACGACCGGTCAATGGATTCGAAATGCTGAATCCGGAGCTCTTCAAGCGCCACGAACTGATCCATCAGGGAGAAAGCGCGGAGCGCGTCGCAGACAGGTGGGGGCTATCGCGACAGGATGTCGACGAGTTCGCCAAGGAAAGCCATCGCCGGGCGGCGCGTGCGCAACAAACGGGGCATCAAAAGGAAATTATTCCAATCACCGGCGTGTCGCCGCAGGGAGAGCCATTGGTGCTCGAGCGCGACGAAGGAGTTCGCGCGCAGCTCGACGAAGCGAAAATGGCTTCGCTGAAGCCTGCCTTTCGCCCCGAAGGCAAAGGAGTGGTTACCGCGGCGAATTCGAGCCAGATTTCCGACGGTGCCTCCGCAGTGCTCGTGGCAAGTTCCCGCGCGGCGAAAGCTGATGGCCTCAAGGCCAAAGCGCGCTTCCGATCGCGCATTGCCGTGGGATCAGACCCGACGATGCAACTCACAGGTGTCATTCCAGCGACGCAGCTGGCATTGAAGAAAGCCGGGCTCGCGATCGGAGATCTGGACTGGATCGAAATCAATGAGGCTTTTGCCACCGTTGTGCTGTCATGGGCAAAGGAATTGAAACCCGACATGGACAAGGTGAATCCCTGGGGCGGCGCAATAGCCCACGGGCATCCATTGGGCGCTACCGGCGCAGGTTTGATGGCAAAGATGCTGGCGGGCCTGCAAGCCACCGGAGGCACCCTCGGCCTGCAGGTCATGTGCATCGGCCACGGTCAAGCGACCGCGACCATCATCGAACGAATCTGACTCCGCGTCGGTAATGGCAAAGGGGCTGCGAATAGCAGTGCTGCTGTTCGTGCTTGCGACTGTTGCGGTTGGCGCCTGGCAAAAGCGCACGTTGGTCACGCAGTGGAAGCGCTCCCTGGATGTAGTTGTCTATCCGATCAACGGCGACGGCCAGGCGGCAACGTCAGCCTATATTGCATCGCTCGATTCGGCATCGTTCCACCCGATCGTGGAATTCGCGCGCCGCGAGGCGCGACGTTACGGAGTCGACCTGGCAACACCCCTTGACGTCAAGCTTGGCCCGCGCGTCGCTTCGCTGCCGCCGGCGATTCGCGCGGGCAGTGCAATGCCGGAGGTGATGTTCTGGAGCCTGAGGCTTCGGTTCTGGGCATGGAGGAACGACGACTATCCGGGTCCGAAGCCCGACGTGCGCGTATTCGCCTTGTACTACGATCCGGCGCTCACGCAACGGGTGGCACACTCCGTGGGACTCAAGGAAGGCTTAATCGGCATCGCGAGGGTGTTCGCGGCGGCGCATATGACGGATGAAAACAATGTCGTCATCGCACACGAGATCCTGCATACGTTCGGTGCCACCGACAAGTACGAACGCGCCACCGGCCAGCCGCTCGTTCCCGACGGGTTGGCAGATCCCGGCCAGACGCCGCTCTACCCGCAGTGGATGGCCGAAATCATGGGCGGACGCATCGCGCTTTCCGAAACTCATTCTGATACGCCGCGCAGTCTGGATTGGGCGTTGATCGGCCCGAAAACCGCGGCCGAGATCAACTGGAGACGTTGAGCGACTTACCCCTCACGTGGGCGCCCTCCATGGCGATTGGCGCGCGGGGGGCCTGCCCACTATCATAGCGGCTCAGATCAGGCGGACGCACATGGATGACAAAGACAAGCGCGGCATTCGCCGCAACCTCACCAACTACGGCGACCCGGAATTTGCGGCCTATTTGAGACGTTCTTTCGCGCGCTCGATGGGTTATTCAAAGGACCTGCTGAGCCGGCCGATCGTAGGCATCGCGCAATCGGCCAGCGGTTTCAACAACTGCCATCGCTATGTGCCCGAACTCGTCGAAGCAGTCAAACGCGGCGTGCTGAAGTCTGGCGGACTGCCGGTCGACTTTCCGACCATTTCGCTGGGCGAAGTTTTCCTCAGTCCGACCAGCCTGATGTTCCGCAACCTCATGGCGATGGATGTCGAGGAAATGGTACGGGCACAGCCGATGGATGCAGTCGTGCTCGTCGGCGGATGTGACAAGACGGTGCCCGCGCAATTGATGGGCGCGATCTCGGCCGATGTGCCGGCCATTCAACTGGTCACCGGCCCCATGATGGCGATGCCTTTTCGCGGCGAGCGGCTCGGGGCCTGCACCGATTGCAGGCGCTTCTGGGGAAAGTATCGGGCCGGCGAAGTCAGCGACACGGATATCGACGAAATCGAGGGAAATCTCGCCACAACGGCAGGCACCTGCGCTGTCATGGGAACAGCAAGCACCATGGCATGCGTCGCCGAGGCGCTTGGTATGACTCTGCCGGATACTGCGGCCATTCCCGCCGTTCACGCGGATCGCATTCGAGCGGCGGAAGCGACGGGTGTTTGTGCGATGCAGATGATCGGCGCCAAAGGGCCGCGGCCGTCTGCAATCGTGACAGAAAAATCGGTCGAGAACGCGTTGCGCGTATTGCTGGCCATTGGGGGTTCGACCAACGCGATCATCCATCTCACAGCGATCGCCGGCCGCCGCGGCGTGCGTATTTCGCTGGAAAGACTGAACCGGCTTTCGGACGAAACACCGGTGCTGATCGATCTGAAGCCAACCGGCAGCCACTACATGCAGGATTTCCACGCCGCCGGGGGAATGAGCGCTTTGCTTTTCGAGTTGAAAGATCTTCTGCACCTCGATTGCATGACCGTGACGGGAGAGACGCTGGCTACGCGCCTGTCGCGTCCCGTGCCTTTCGTCGATCGCAGCGTGGTGCGTTCGCGTTCCGATCCAATTTCTGCGGTAGGCGGCCTGGTGGCGCTGTTCGGCAGCCTCGCGCCGGGAGGCGCCATCCTGAAACGGGCTGCGGCCGACCAGGGCCTGTTCGAGAAGGAAGGCAGGGCGGTGGTGTTCGAGTCGCTCGAAGATTTGTCTGCACGCATCGACTCGCCCGACCTCGACGTCACCAAAGATGATTTCCTGGTTTTGAAGAATGCCGGGCCGCGCAGTCCCTCGGGAATGCCGGAGGCGGGTTACTTGCCGATTCCGAAAAAGCTGGCGCAAAAAGGCTTGAAGGACATGGTGCGCATATCGGATGCACGCATGAGCGGCACCGCATTTGGCACGGTGATCCTGCATATCACACCGGATGCCGCCTCAGGCGGGTCATTGGCGCTGGTGAAGAGCGGCGATCGCATCCGTTTGTCCGTAAGAGAGAGGAAACTGGATCTGCTGGTGCCAGACGCGGAGATGCAGAACCGCCGCAAGGGGTTCAGCACGCCCCCGCTGCCCCCAAGGGGATATGCGCGCCTCTACAACGAACACATCCTGCAAGCCGATGGCGGATGCGACTTTGACTTCCTGCGCGGCTAGCCCCGCCGATGATCAGCCCGCACCGCCTTGCGGCACCTTGTTGACCAGCGACCAATACAGCCCGACCTGCGCGACCATATCGAGAAATTTGTCGAAATCCACCGGCTTGACGATGTAACTGTTGACGCCCAGTTGATAGCTCTCGATGATGTCACGTTCCTCCTGCGACGAAGTCAGCATGACCACAGGCACGGTCTTGGTGTGGGCGTCCGATTTGAGAGTGCGCAGGACCTCGATGCCGTCGACCTTCGGCAGTTTCAGGTCCAGCAAAATGATCTTGGGCGTGCCGATTGCCCTGTCTTTATACCGTCCCTTGCAATAGACGAATTCCAGCGCCTCTTCTCCGTCTTTGACCCACACCAGGTTGTTGGCAAGGTTCTTCTTGCGCAAGGCGCGTATCGTCAGTTCCGCATCAGTGGGATTGTCTTCCACCAGCAGAATTTCCACTTGCTCGAACTCTGTCATGTTGGCACTCGCGCCGGCAATGAGAAAAAGAAAGTCGCACCCTTGTCCAGTTCCGCCTCGGCCCAGACCCTGCCACCGTGCCGAGTGACCAGTCGATGGACGATCGCCAGGCCAACGCCCGTCCCGCTGAATTCCTCGATACTGTGCAACCGCTGGAATACCCCGAAGAGCTTGTCGTAATAGCGCATGTCGAAGCCCACCCCGTTGTCTTTCACGAAATACGTCACGTGATCATGCAGTTTCGCATCCGGAACGAAGCCCACTTCGACCTTCGGCGAGCTTCGGGTGGAACTGTACTTCAGCGCATTCGAAAGCAGGTTTATCCAGACTTGCCTGAGCAGGCCCGGATCCGCTTGTGCCTCTGGCAGCGCAGAAATGAGAACTTCAGCGCTCGCGTGCAAGCCGGTGCTTCGGACTTCCGCGAGCGCTTCTTCCGCCAACGCCTTCATCTCGATCGGCTCGGTAACAATGGGCTCTCGAGCCAGTCTGGAAAAGGAAAGCAAGTCGTCGATCAGCGCGCCCATGCGCTGGCTGTTCTCGCGCACCACCGCCAGAAGGCGCCGCCCCTCCTCATCCACGGTGGCACCGTAATCCTCTTCGAATATCCGGGTGAAGCCGTCGATCGCACGCAACGGCGCACGCAGATCGTGCGAAATGGAGTAGCTGAAGCTCTCCAATTCCCGGTTCGCGGCCTCAAGCTGATTCGCGCGCATTTCAAGATCGGCATTGAGTTCACGGATTGCCTCTTCGGCGCATTTCTGTTCCGTAATATCGTCTGAAATCCCGAGCAGATACTGCGGCTTTTCTTCGGCGTCGCGCAGGCCGATCTTGCGCGTGCGCAAGTAGCGCGTGACACCATTGGCGGTCAATTGCTCTTCGAAGACGTGAACGACGCCCGGGCTCTGCAGGACCTCGCGGTCCTTGGCGGTAAAGAAGTCAGACTGCTCCACGGGGAAAAAATCGTAGTCGGACTTGCCTAGAAGCTTTGCGCGCGGTATCCCGAGAAATTCCTCTTCGGCCTTGTTGATCCTGGCGAAGCGCAGGGTCTGCGCTTCCTTGACGAAAATCATGCTGGGAATATTCTCGACCACGGCGTCCAGGAAGGCATTTGCCATCCTGGTCTTGCTTTCGACTTCCTTGATGGCGGTGGTATCGAACATGGTCGTGCGGCTCATGGCGAAATTGCCGTCCGCATCGAGCAGCGGCACGGCATTGACGGAGACCGGAAAGCTGGTGCCATTCTTGCGAATCAGTTTGTACTCGAGGTTGGTAGTTATGCCGCCGCTGAGGAGCTTGGGAAAGTTGTCAAGCACGGTCTGCACGCATTCCGGCGCCACGATGTCGATGAATCTCAGCTTTCCGATCACTTCCTCGCGCCTGTAACCGAGCCAGGACAGTTCGGTGTCGTTCATGCGGACGAATATGCCCTTGCGATCCACGGAGTGATACCCGCAGGGTGCCCGGTTGTACAGGTTTTCCACCTCGGCAGCGTGCAACTGGGCCGCGTGCTGCGCCTCCGAACGCTGCCTGATTTCCTTGCGCAGAAGAATGAAGGCAGCGATGAGAAGAGCAAAGCTGGTCAGGGTGCCGAAAATGATGATGCCACCGGCTAGGCGGGAACTGCGTGTCGAGTCCTCGGCGCGCTGCGTCAGCAGAATTTCTTCGTGCGCTCGCAATTTGCCAGCCACGGTCAGGATTTCGTCCATGGTCTGCTTGCCGGCCAGAATCTGCGTCCGAGCCGGTTCCGATACGCCAGTCCTCGCGGTGTTCGCGATCTTGAGGAAAACCGCGGCTTCGTCCAGGCGCTTGTCGGTCAGTTGTTCGAGGGCTCGCACCCGCGCCGCTTGATCGGCATTGTCAGAGGTCAGTTCCTTTAGCAGACTCAGCCGCGCAGGAATATTGACCAGGGCGTTTTTGTAAGGAATCAGGAACTCGCTGTGACCGGCGATTAGATAGCCCCGGACGCTCGTTTCCACGTCCTTCAGGTCCGAGACCAGGACTTCGGTTTGGCGCAGGACCTCTTGCGTATGGACAACCCACCGCAACCGATCTACCAGCCCCTGCATGCTGATATAGGCGACTCCCGCAATGCAGCCAATAATGATCAGCGCGGCGCCGAGACCGAGGAGGGGCACGCGATCAGCCGGCCTGTTCATGAAGGATGGGAACCACCGTGCCGACACGGCGTTATACGGCCAGCCCAACGAAAGCTCCATTTCGTGAGAGTGCGGGCAGACGATGCCCTGAAGCCGAATAGTACGAGATTGGCGCCACGCGCTGTCCAGTGGCGCCTGCGCTGTCGACCGGTACTACTTCGATCGTCGCCGCCTTGTCTCAGGCCCGCGACGCAAAACGTAAGAACGGTTCGAAACTCATTAGTCACACGGATGCCCGTCGCAAGTGCCGGGCCGGAAAGCCTTATCCCAAGACGCGCATCGGGCGACGCGCAAGGGACTAGCCCGGATATTTCATCAGGACGCGGAATTATGGCGCAGGACTGGGCGAGACAGATCGGGCGATGGGTGAAGGGTAAAGGGTGAAGGGTAAAGGGTGAAGGGTGAAGGATGAAGGGTGCCCCGCGTTTGCGGGATACCGGTCTAAAAGGGTACTCCGAGCTTCGCTAGGGTATTCGACCATAAAGGGCTATTACCCATTCCTCATTCCCCATCGCCCGGCGATCTATTGGGCCTGGTGAAATATCCGGGCTAGGGTCAGGCTTTCATCGCCTCATCGTAGAAGCGGTAGGTATTTCTGCCGGCTTGCTTGGCGTGGTACATGGCCTTGTCGGCGATGCGGATGAGGGTGCCGGCATCGCTGGCATGATCGGGATAGATGCTGATGCCCAGGCTGGGTGAAATGCGAACTTTGTCTCCGGATACGAAGAAGTCTTCATCCAATGCCCGCAACAGCTTCTCTGCGATGGTCGTGGCGTCTTCGGTGTGGCGCAGTTCCGGCAGCACCATTACGAACTCGTCGCCGCCGAGGCGGGAAACCGTATCCACCTCCCGGAGGGCACCACGAATGCGTTCGGCCACCTGTTGAAGCAGCATGTCGCCGACATGGTGGCCCATGCTGTCGTTGATCTTCTTGAAATGGTCGAGATCCATGAAGATGACCGACGTCTTGGAATGGTTGCGTTGCGAGATCGCCAGCGCTTGATCGAGGCGGTCCATCAGCAGGATGCGATTCGGCAGATTGGTCAGGGAATCGAAATGCGCCATGCGACGAATCTGCTCTTCCATAGTACGTCGCGCGGTGATATCGATGAAAGCGCCCACGGCCCCATAGACTTTGCCGCTGGCATCACGAAGAGGAGCCGCGTTGCCGATCAGGTGGCGGATGCTGCCATCGTCGAACACGATGTCCTGCTCGATATCGCGCACCTCGATGCCACGGAACGTGGCCATTTGCACTGGCAGTTCGTGAGCCTCCAGCGCGCGACCGTTGCGAAATATGCGGAACGGCGGCGGTTTTGCGCCGTCAATTTCCAAGGCCGCCAGATTGCTGCCCTGGGGCAGGCGCAGCAGGTCGTAAGCCATGCGGTTGCCGGTGATGGACTTGCATTCCGGATCGTTCGCAATGCACACCGCTGCCGGGACTGCATCGAGGACGATCCTGAGTTCCGCTGCGCGCTGGCGCTGCTTGCGCTCGCTTTCCATGAGCGCGCGTTCCATGCGTTTGCGCTCGGTGATGTCGCTGACGACGACGGACAACCGGACGACCTTGTCGCTTTCGACAACAGGGGCGAAGCTCACGGCGACGTCGATGAACTTGCCGTCCTTGTGCTGCCAGACTGTTTCGCGGTTCAGTGTGCTCTTGCCCTCGATCACGTGGCTCATGATCTTGGCATTCTCGGCTTTGAGAAATTCCGGGATCAGACAGGCGCGGCTGTTGCCGATCATTTCCGCTGCGCTGTAGCCGAATATGCGCTCCGCCCCTTTGTTCCAGGTCAGCAGGACGCCGTTCCAGGTTTCACTGATGATGCCGGCGTCCGCCGATTCGACAACGGCGGCAAGCAGCTGAGGATGACCGACTACATCCGGTCGTGCCGCGCGCTTGGCCTGCTGCGCGGTATACGCGGATTCGAGCTTCGACGGGCGCTCGCTGTCCACAGATTGCAACTGCTGGCGAACGCGTTTTTCGGCCAGCGATGCCTGCAATGCGCGGACGAACTCGATCAGCTCCGGACTGAGGTCAGAGTAATCCCTTGGTAGATCTTTGCTCTGCAACTCGGCCTCCCTTGACCGGCGGCTGCTTGAATCCATTGACAATTGCGTGGTTTCACGTGCTAGTTGTTATATTTAGGTCTTATTATGTTGATGATTGGGCCATGTTTCTGGCCTTGCCGCAAGCCACCGCGCCAGTCATGGGGTTCAGGGCCATGGTTGGCGGGCGGGGCGGTTTTCCCGCCTAGAATTTAAGCACTTTTAAGGGTTTCCCGCCACACGGGGATGAACGGCGGGACCTGCCGACGAGACCTGCCGGCCACCCCATCTGCCGTGGCCAGAAAGGAAAGCAAAAAAAGGGCGTGCTGCCGGTGGCAACACGCCCTTCCTGTTACGCAGAACGACTCGCTCAGCCGACCTGGATCGGGACGTACATCCGGCCGGACTCCCGCTGGATCAGCAGCGCAACCGTCTTGTCCGTTTTCTTCATCAGGCTCTTCAATTGCTCGATCGACGTCACCGGCGTGTCGTTCAGCGCCAGTATTACGTCCCCGGCCTGAATGCCCGCCCGGGCTGCCGCACCCGAAACATTCTGTACGACCAGGCCCCCCTCGGTTTTGAGTTGCGCCCGCTCTTCCGGTGCGAGTTCCCGCAATGTCAGTCCGAGTTTCGCCGAGGTCTGACCTTCACCACTGCTGTTCGCAGCGACTTTCTGTTGCTCGATCAACTCGGCGACTTTGACGTCGACGTCGCGCTTCTTGCCGTCGCGCCAAACTTGCAGACGGGCATTGTTACCCGGCTTTGTAGCGGCAATGGCGCCGGACAGTTCGGAGAGCTGGTTGATCTCCTTGCCGTTGACGCCGAGCACCACGTCGCCCGATTTGAGTCCGGCCTTCTCGGCGGGACTGCCCGGTTCGACGCCGCTGATCAGCGCACCTTGCGGCTTCGGCAGGCCGAATGAATTGGCTAGTGCCTGATTCACGTCCTGTATTTGCACGCCGATGCGTCCACGCGTGACTTTGCCGTCGCGCACCAGATCATCCTTCACCTGGATGGCTACGTCGATCGGGATCGCGAACGACAATCCCATGAAGCCGCCCGTACGGCTGAAGATCTGCGAATTGATGCCGATTACTTCGCCGTCCATGTTGAATAACGGACCGCCGGAATTGCCGGGGTTGACCGCCACGTCGGTCTGGATGAAGGGCACATAATTCTCGTCCGGAAGGGCTCGCGCTTTCGCGCTGACGATACCCGAGGTAATGGTGTTCTCGAAACCGAACGGCGAACCGATTGCCGCGACCCACTCGCCGACCTTCAACTCGCTGGCGTGGCCGATTTTTACCGCGGGGAGGTTCTTGGCTTCGATCTTCAAGACGGCGATGTCGGTGCGTTTGTCGACGCCAAGCACTTTGGCCTCGAACTCGCGACGGTCGGTCAGCTTGACCGTGATTTCGCTGGCTTCGGCCACGACATGGGCATTGGTCAGAATGATGCCATCGGCAGTGATGATGAAACCCGACCCCAGTCCGCGCTGAACTTCCGGTTCGCCCTGGGGACCTTGCGGACCACCTGGCTGGCCGAAACGGCGGAAAAATTCCTGCATGGGATCGTCCGGCGCAAGCCCGGGAATACCGGGCCGTTGACCCTGGGCCGCCGTGGGCGCGGCGCGGGATACGCTGACGTTGACCACCGATGGACCGTTCTCTTCGACAATCCGGGTGAAGTCTGGAAGGTGTTGCGTCGAGGATGCGCTGGCGCGGGCGCCAGTTTGCGGGGCCGGGTTCGCGGCGTTAGCCGTGGTATGGCCAGGCAATGCAAACGCATAGTAAACGCCGAACACAGCGGGAACGACTGCGGCGATCAGCCATTTTCTTGCTGACAGTCTGGCAAACATCAGATTGGTCTCCTGAAAAACAAAGCGGGCAGGTGGCCCGCGATGATTGAAAGTTGCTTACCCGACTTCAGACCATAATGATGAGGTCGAGTTCTGCTTCTCCCGCTGGCCCATGCTTTTTTTTGGGCCGCATTTGCGCGGGTGTCCGCGCGCAAACGCAATGTGGCCCGCCTGGTTGACAGGAACACAAACAACACAAGGTAAACGAGGGGTTATCTGCGCACTGGAGCTCGCCAAAATGTACTATGCCAATGTCCCTGCTCTGCGCAGGGGTGGCCGGCGCAAAAACTGCAGCAGCCAATACTCGATTTACACTCTGGGGGAGCACATGAGCATAGCGAGCGAGTTCAAAGAATTTGCCTTGAAAGGCAATGTCATGGATCTTGCGGTCGGTGTCATCATTGGCGCCGCGTTCGGCAAGATCGTCGATTCAGTAGTGAACGACCTGATCATGCCGCTTATCGGCAAGGTTACGGGCGGACTCGATTTCAGCAACTATTACCTGCCGTTGAACGGTCAGCCTGCCGGCTTACCGCTGGCGGAGGCCAAAAAGGCAGGCGCCGTCTTCGCCTATGGAAATTTCATCACCGTTTTGATCTACTTCATCATTCTCGCATTTATCATTTTTCTGATGATCAAACAGGTTAACAAGCTCAAGAAGGACGTGCCTCCGCCGCCCGTGGGCCCGCCGGAAGACGTATTGCTGCTACGTCAGATCCGCGACAGTCTCAAGAAATGAAATGGTGTTCAAGCGCCATCCCGATTTGGGGAAAGCGTCGCGGCGTAAATAAACTGGGGACGTTCTGACGAACTATCAAGGTCCTTGCGAGGGCGGGCCGAAAAACTCCTATTTTTTTTCGGCAAAAGACTGGACTTCGGTAAAACCAAGCGTGCGCTTGATTTCGTTGTTTGCAACCGGCCGGATTCCGGATGCATCCAGACGCCATTTGTCCATGTATTGCGCCGGCTTGATCAGCTTCACGCCGGATTTGGCCAGGAAGTCTTCGTCAGCAGAATCTGAAAACGGCCAAGGCATGCCGGCTTGGAACGGTTGCCAGAGGCCGTCCCAGTGGATCGGAATATGGGCTTTCGGCTTGAGTACGGGAACCACGAGTTCTGCCACTGGCAGCCCGCCGGTACCGATCCACAGATCCACCGATTCCAACCCCGCATCGCGCATCGCTTTCTTCAGATTGTCGATGGGCGCCCCGTAATCCACTCCGTTGATCACGATCGGAACGTGCAAATCCACCGCGCTGGCTGAATTCTGGTAGAACCAGCTGTAGCGGCCCCGCGGAGCGTCGACGGTAAACAGGAAGCCGCGATTGCCGCCACCGTTCGGAAAGTCCTCGGCCACACCGGCTCTCAGTCCGCCGGTTGCCGGATCCTGGCGCGGAATGTCTTCGAGTTCGACCGGGTCGTGCTGTTCCCAGTTCTTGGCCGGATCGCCGCTGTGGTTCCAGCGCACTACACGAAGGGTGACACCATCGGCGATGTCGATTTTCTCGAGGCCATATACAGGCCTGCAACGATCGGCCGGCAGGTTTTCCGCCATTACTTCGAAACAGGTCGTCTGCGATCCCAGGATCGGTGCACCCGTCAGCCGCGACCAGGTGGCGGTATCGAATGAATGGTCCCAGTGACTATGTCCGGTCAGCAGCAACCTGATCTTGTCGGAGCCGCCGATCGCCTCCAGCACCCGTGTTACCGCAGCAACGTCTGGCTTCCATGGTTTGTTGGTATAGGCGTAACCACCGCCGCCACCATGAAATTCGCTCTCCGGAAGCCGTGTGATGTAGCCATCCGTCAGTACGCCGAACTCGCCCATCTGATAGTGGATGTTGGCGATCGACATCCAGGTTATGTCGACGTGGTCCGGACCCGCCGCGTGCGCCAGTGGCACAAGTGCGGCAATCACCAGTGCGACGATCGTCGCGGTCAGTTTGTTTTTCATCACGGACTCTCAATCCTCAGGACAATAAATTTCACCACGAAGGCGCGAAGACACGAAGAAAGGCAAATGCACAGCAAAAGAGATTGCTTTGCATCCCGGAAATCGTTGATCAGCTGAATCTCCCAATCCGTTTTTGTCCTTCTTCGTGCTCTTCGTGACTTCGTGATGAGATTTTCTTTAGATGCCTACACTCGCCGGGCTTCGACGAAATGTTTTTTCCAGAAATCGGCGTTCAGACTGTCGGTGCGCACCTTGCCACCACTGGAGGGCGCATGAATGAAGCGCCCGTTTCCAACGTACATGCCGACATGCGAATTTTTCCTTCCTTCCTGGTCGAAGAACAGCAGGTCGCCTTCGCGCAGGCTGTGCATCGATACCAGCACCGACATTCGACGTTGCGACTGCGTATCGCGTGGAAGTGAAATGCCCGCCCGGCCGTAGCTGTACCTGACCAGTCCGCTGCAATCGAAGCCGGCTGGCGTCTCCCCGGCATACATATAGGGTTTACCGAGCATCTGTCGCGCATAGGTGATTGCCTTTGCCGCTACTTCATCGCTTGCGCGGACCTTCGTTTGCTCGGGCATTTCTGGCGAGCTTGCGCAACCCGCCAATCCTGCCATCGCTACCAGTATTAGCGCCAGCCACCAGCGTGACCGCGTCACTGCGTTTTCTCCACTCCGCACCAGCGCGTCACGAACAGCGCCAACACCTGGGCCACGCGCAGCGTGCTGTCGAGCGACACTGATTCGTCGATGCCGTGAATGTTCTGTGCCTCCGGGCCGTAGCAGGTTGCGGGAATGCTGCCATAGAGGTTGAAGGAGCGTGCGTCTGTCGTCGCGCCGCTGGCAAACCATTCCGGGTCGCCATTCATGACTTGGGCATGCGCGGCAGCCAGTTCGCTCAGTAATGGTTCGGCCCGGTCGAGCACGAAGTTTTCAGCCTGGAAACCGGCATAGCGCACCTTGTGCGTCACTCCGGCGAGGGCTGGATTTCCGCTGATCGTTTGCTTTAGGCAAGTCTCGACGGCGGCACGCGCCTCGGTGGCGCGAACGCCGGGATAGAAGCCGCAGCGCAACTCCATGACGCAGCGGGTGGCCACCGAGGATGCCCATTCACCGCCGTTGATCTTGCCGAGATTGAATCTGATTGGATGGTCCAGGTGCGCAAAGGCAGGATGACGATTACCCGGTTCGTTCCACTTCGCTTCAAGCGACTGCAGTCCGTGCCACAGTTCGAACGCGGCTTCGATGGCGTTGATGCCTTGCGCGGAGTTGAGCACATGCGCCGGTTTGCCGAAAACCTCGACTGACAGCCACATGACCCCCACCTGCGCTGTGAGGATGCTGTGACCGAACGGTTCGGGAATGATCGCCGCATCCGCCTTGTAACCGCGCTGAAGGCAGGCCAGTGCGCCATTGCCGGTGCACTCCTCTTCGACGACCGACTGCATGAACACTGGCGCAGCGGGTTGCAGGCCCAGCGCTTTCAATGCCCGAAAGGCGCTCACGTAGGCGGCAATGCCGGCCTTCATGTCGCCGCTGCCGCGGCCGTACAGCCTTCCATCGCGCACGGCCGGATCGAACGGCGGACGCGACCATAGTTCTTCCGCACCGACAGGAACGACGTCGATGTGTCCGTTGAGAATCAGCGAGCGCCCGGCAGGATTCCGGGGCCGGTGGGTCGCGACGACATTGTCGTGACGCTCCCACTGCCCGACTGAAGGCGAATAGCCGGGCAGGTTTTTAAGGTCGGCATCGCGCACTTCGAAGCGTTCGGTTGCCAGCCCCATGCCGCGGAACAGGCCTTCCATGAAATACTGCGCATCTGCTTCCGCGCCGTTGAGCGTGGGGAAGCGCACCAGCGTCGCGGCCAGTTCGACCATGTCGCCTTGCAGGCTTGCGACTGCGGCGAGGATGTCGGACTCGAGCGCGAGATCGCGTGTTTCGGGAGCGTTCATATTGCGACCGGGCAGTTCCTTGTGTCTGGAAACCGTTCAAGGATAGCAGAATGACATCCTTGCCTCACGCCGGAGGCGTCCATGAAAAACACAGAACAGAAACGGCAACGCGGCTGGAATGATCATCGCGGAATGTCTCCGGTCATCACCGTCGCGCCGCCAACCCAGACATGGCGAATTCGCACCGCTTGCACGCGTTCGCAGCCCTCATTCGAAAACAGGAAATTACGTCCACGGCGCACTGTGTGGGGAGCGTTCTCACGCCACCAGCGTGCCGCCACCGGATCGGATTCTCCAAAATTTCGATGGCAGCCAGCGATGGCACGACAAAGCCCGTTTGAACCGACAGACGGAACGTAATCAGATGAACAAGCGTCTGCAGGAAGCTCCGAGGGTCAGTCAGCACGCCGGAGCCAAGGTAGCGAAGCGGTTTGTCTTGCAGCAGCGGAAGCTCCAGGCCCACCCATGCATCGCGGCTTCACCTGCGGGCGTGCTCTTGATCCGGATAGACGCCATGTGGTCCCGGTGTCATGCAGTCAACCTTTGGCTACCCCTTCCCACTCCTTCTCCTGCAACGCCCGCCACTGGATCTTGCCGGTGCCGGAGCGGGGCAGCTGGTCGACGAAGTCCACCAGGCGAGGAACTTTGTAAGCGGCCATATGCAGACGCGACCAGTTCATGATGTCGTCCGCGCTGACCTGGCCTTCGCGTTCCTCCTTGAGGACCACTACCGCCTTGACGGTTTCTCCACGGCGGGGATCGGGAGACGAGATCACCGCGACTTCCTGAATATCGGGATGCTGGTAGAGCGTGGCCTCGACTTCTGCCGGCCAGACCTTGAAGCCGGAGGCGTTGATCATGCGCTTGAGCCGGTCGGCGATGTAGTAGTAGCCGTCCTCGTCATAACGGCCGAGATCGCCCGTGCGCATGAATTTCTTGCCGCCGATATCGATAAAAACCGTCTCATTGGCCTCCGGTCGCTGCCAGTAGCCCTGCATGACCTGCGGGCCGTGCACCACGATTTCACCCTGTTCGTTTGGCCCGAGCACGACCAGCGTTTCCGGATCGATCACCAGGGATTCGGTATCGAACGTTGGGAAGCCCAGACATTGCTTGCGTGGCTTGTGTGCAGGATTCATGTGTGTCTGCGAAATGGTCTCCGTCATCCCATAGGCTTCCATGTACTCGATCCCGCACAAATCGTAGAGCTTTTGCGCCACTGGTTCGGGCATCGATGCGCCGCCGCCAAAGATATTGGTCAGCGAAGACAGGTTCCGGGCTGCAGTTGCGGGGTGCGCCAGTAGATCCACCACCATGGTTGGAACATTGGCCCAGTGCGTGCAGCCATAGCGCTCGATCATGTAACCCGCGGCATCCGGATTCCAGCGCGGCAGGATTGCGATGGTGGCGCCAGCGTACAGCGGTGCGTTCATGCTGTGCTGCATGCCGGTCACGTGGAACAGCGGTGCCGTGGCCAGCGCGACGGAATCCGCATTGAAGCCCTCCCACAGCGCCGCGCCGACGAGGGTATGCATGATCGTGCGATGGGTATGGACGCATCCTTTGGATTTCCCGGTCGTGCCGGACGTATAGAGGATTGCCGCGAGATCTTCGGCGTGCGCGGCGGACGGCAGGGGTTTGTAATCCGCCGCCAGCGCATCCGACCACGATACCGCTCCCGGGTCGTTCACCGCCTTGCGCGGTGCCCGCACGAATTCCGGCACGTCCAGCGATGTCGGTTCGGTCAGGTAGTCCGCATAGGTCGCCACGATGGTGTGTTTCGCTTGTTTGCCAAGCAGCGGCTTGATCTGCGAATACAGGTCCTGCGCGACTATTGCCGTGGATGCGCCGGCGTCATCGAAATAATGGACCAGTTCTTCGGTCACGTGCATCGGGCTGACCGGCAACACAGCGGCATCCGCCCGCAGGATCGCATAGTACGCGATGATGAATTGCGGCGAGTTTTGCATCTGCAGGATCACGCGATCGCCCTTGCGCACGCCGCAGCGGTTCTGCAGGAAGCCCGCCAGCAGATCGGCCTGATGGCGCAGTTCGCGATAGGAGAGTTTGCTGTCGTAAAAAATCACCGCCGGCTTTTCGGGGTAGCGATGGCTGGACACGTCGAGATTGAAGTACAGCGGCGTGGCCGGGACTGTGAGGTGCCGTGGCAGTTGTTTTGGCCAATGGCGAAAATGCTTCGGTTCCACGGGGTCGTTCAAGTCAGGCTCGCTCAGGTTGCAATTTTCTTGTTCTCGCTTTCCTGCAGCAGCCGCCACTGCACTTTGCCGGTGGCGGACTTGGGCAAGGATTCCACGAACTCGACGACGCGCGGCACTTTATACGCCGCCATTTTTTCGCGCGACCAGGTGATGATATCTTCGGCTGCAACTTTGCCGCGGCTCGTTTCCTTCAGCACGACCACCGCTTTCACGGTCTCACCGCGCCGCGCGTCCTGGGTTCCGATCACGCAGGCTTCGCGCACGTCCGCGTGATGATAGAGCATGGCCTCCACTTCGGCCGGCCAAACCTTGTAGCCGGAGGCATTGATCATGCGTTTCAGGCGATCGACGATGAAATAGTAACCGTCCTCGTCGCGATAGCCGAGGTCGCCGGTGCGGAAATAGGTTTTGCCCCCAATGTCGATGAACGACGCCGCCGTGGCTTCTGGTTTCTTCCAGTAACCGAGAAAGATTTGCGGCCCCCGCGACACGATTTCGCCGGTCTCGCGGGTGCCGAGCACAGCCCGAGTATCGGGATTGATGACCAGCGCTTCCGTGGCGCAAATCGGGATGCCGAGACATTGTTTCTTGGCACGCTGAGGGGGATTGATATGGGTGGGCGCGATGGTCTCCGACAATCCGTAGCCTTCGATGTAGGTAAGCCCGGTCAGATCGTGCAGACGCTGCGCCACGGCTTCCGGCATCGCGGCGCCGCCCCCGCCAATATGCTTCATGCTGGAAATGTCGTAGCGGCCGAGATTCGGATTCGACAGGAAGTCGATTGCCATGGTCGCAATATTGGTCCATCCGTCGATCTTGTGGCGTTGAATGAGCTCTCCCGCCGTGTCGCGATCCCAGCGCGTCATCAAAACGATGGTGCCGCCGAAGCAGATCGGCTGGTTCATGCTGCATTGCATGCCGGTGACGTGGAACAGCGGCATGGAACACAAAATGACGGACTCCGGCTGCATGTCGACCCACGCGCCCCCAGCGACGGTCGTGCTCATCACGGTGCGATGCGTATGGATGCAGCCCTTCGGTTTGCCGGTCGTGCCCGAGGTGTAGGGCATCACGCATAGATCGTCCGGACCGGCCAGCGGTGGCGCCGGTTCGAGTCTTTCCGCCAGCGCGTCTGCCCATAGAGTGACGGCTGGCTCTTGAATAGGCTGGCGCGGCGCGGCCACCACCTCGGGAATCTTGAGATCGGTGGGTTCGGTTTGATAGTCGGAATAGGCGGCAACGACTACGCGGCGTAGTCCCCCACCGAGTTGCAGGCCCTCTTCGAGCAGTGGACGCACCTGGCCGAATAATTCCTGCCCGGTGATCGCGACAGTGGCATCGCTGTCGGCGACGTAATGGCGCAATTCTTCAGTCAGATTCATGGGATTGACCGGCACCACCATGGCGTCGGCCCGCAGGATGGCGTAGAACGCGATCATGAATTGCGGGCTGTTCTGCATGAACAGCAACACGCGATCGCCGCGTTTTACGCCGGCGCGGCACTGAAGGAATCCCGCCAGCGAATCGACCTCGTGCTTGAATTGCGCGTAGCGCACCGGCGTTCCGTAGTAGAACAGCGCGACCTTGTCCGGGAAACGCTCAGCCGTGCGCTCGAGGTTGCGAATGAGGCTGGTGTCCGGCAGCTTCACCTCTCTTGGCAGGTGTGGCGGCCAGAATCGAAAATGATCGGGTTCCAAGTGTCGCTCTCCTCGTGCCGTGGCATTTGCCAGCGGCCTCTTCTTGTCGGACCGCAGCTTCAGGCCTTTCGCAGGCCGGTCCGCACGCGATCCGGCTATGTTGGACATGCTCGGGGCCGCGGTCAACGCCGATCGCGGCTCGTGCCGTTTGTTGCATTGCGCTGCAGCGGAGCCGCGTTGCGCGCTGCTTTACCCGCCTCATTCATTTGTGCCAGTATCGCCTGCGCGTATTGCTCCGGCACATGCCACCAAGGGGGGAGATGTTGGCAAGCATCGCAGGTGAACAGGAAGCATACGGCGTTGCGCCGGCCATCGGCCCTGGCGACGAGCCATTGCTGCGCGTTGCGAACCTGACCGTGCGTTTCGGTGGCATCGTCGCGCTCGACGATGTTTCCTTCGATGTCATGCCCGGTCAGATTGCAGGCGTTATCGGCCCCAATGGAGCCGGCAAGACCACTCTGTTCAACTGTCTGTCGCGCCTCTACCCGTTCCAGGGCGGCAGTATCGTGTGCCAGGGACGTTCGCTGCTCGAGGTTCCGCGTCACCGCATTGCCGAGCTCGGCATCGGCCGCACTTTCCAGAACCTCGCGTTGTTCCGCAGCATGAGTGTTCTCGACAACGTCATGGTCGGAGCCCACTGCCGCAGCAGCGGCGGTTTCCTGGCCAGCGCGCTGCGCCTGCCCGTGGTCGGGCGGGAGGAAGCGCGCGTGACCAGCCATGCTGGCGAGTTGCTCGACTTGCTGGACCTGCAGGGGGTCGCAAAAACTTGCGTGGCGGATCTGCCTTTCGGCACGCAGAAACGTGTGGAGTTGGCTCGCGCACTGGCGGGTCGGCCACATCTGCTGCTGCTGGACGAACCGGCATGCGGACTGAATCATGAGGAAGTGGGGACGTTATCGGCTTTGATCGGCCGTATCCGCCAGCAGCTTCGTATCACCGTCTTGCTGGTGGAACACCACATGGGGCTGGTGATGGCACTTTCCGACAAAGTCGTGGCGCTCGATTTCGGCCGAAAACTTGCGGAAGGTGCGCCCGAGGCTATCCAGCGCCATCCCGAAGTGATTCGCGCCTATCTCGGCAAGGCGCACTGATGGCTCTGCTCGAGGTTGCGGGCCTTTTCGCCGGTTACGGTCAGGAAAACGTCTTGCGGGGGGTGGGCTTTGCCGTGGAAAAGGGCGGAATCACGGCCATCCTCGGCGCCAACGGCGCCGGTAAAACCACGTCGTTGCGTGCGATCAGCGGCATGCTCAGGCGGCGCGGTTCGGTCCGCTTCGACGGGCAGCCGATCGAGGGACTCGCCACCGAAGACATCGCACGCCTGGGTGTAGCGCACGTTCCCGATGGCCGCGGTACCTTTCTCGACCTCACCACCGAGGAGAATCTGCGCATCGGTGCCTATACGCGCAAGGACCGCCGCGCGGTCGCGCAGGATCTCGAACGCGTATTCAGTTATTTTCCGCGCCTGAAGGAGCGCCGGCGACAGCAGGCCGGAACGCTTTCCGGCGGCGAGCAGCAGATGCTCGCGGTGTCGCGTGCCCTCATGCTGCGGCCACGGCTGCTGCTGCTGGACGAACCTTCGTTCGGCCTGGCGCCGCTGGTCGTGCAGGATATCTTCCGGATAATGCGCGGCATCAATGCCGACGAAGGGGTGAGCGTGCTACTGGTGGAACAGAACGCCGGACTGGCGCTCGAACTTGCGGATCGCGCCTATGTCCTCGAGACGGGGCAGGTCGTGATTTCCGGAACCGCCGCGCAAGTTCGCTCCGACGAGAGCGTTCGGCGGGCTTATCTGGGTTTCTGACAGCGTCGCGGGAGGACGATGGAGGCCTTGCTGCATCAGGTGTTTTCGGGTCTGGCCACCGGCGGCATTTACGCCAGCCTCGCGCTGGCGCTGGTCATGATCTACCAGTCGACCAACCACATCAATTTCGCCCAGGGCGAGATGGCGATGTTCTCAACTTATCTGGCCTGGAACATGATCAACGCCGGACTGCCGTACTGGTGGGCCTTCCTTTTCACGGTGGCCATTTCATTCGCCGCCGGTGTCGTGATCGAGCGCGTCATTATTCGCCCGGTCGAGAATGCCCCCGTGTTGTCGGTCGTGACGGTATTCATCGCGCTGCTGGTCATATTCAACAGCGTGGCCGGCTGGATTTATACCTACACCATCAAAACCTTCCCAAGCCCGTTCCCTGAACGCGCGCTGTTCGGCAACCGCTTTATTTCCGCCCACGAATTGGGCGCCATAGCCATCACGCTGGCGGTGCTCGTGGTGCTGTATCTTTTTTTCCGATTCACCCCGCTGGGACTGGCCATGCGGGCGGCGGCGCAGAATGCCACATCGAGCCGGCTGGTCGGCATTCGCGTGGGCTGGATGCTCGCCCTGGGCTGGGGACTTGCCGCGGCGGTTGGCGCGGTGGCCGGGATGCTGATTGCGCCGATCGTCTATCTCGACCCCAACATGATGTCCGGCGTTCTGCTCTACGCCTTTGCCGCGGCACTCGTAGGCGGGATCGACAATCCGTTCGGCGCCGTGCTCGGCGGTTTCATGGTGGGCGTTCTGGAGAACTTGATGGGGGCGTATGTGATCGGCACCGAATTGAAATTGACCGTCGCACTGGTGTTGATAATCGGCGTATTGCTGTTCAAACCGACCGGATTGTTCGGTCGGGTGTTCATTACTCGCGTCTGACGCGCATGGCACAAGGAGTGAATGCGTGAATGGCAAAAGTCAGGGCAACCTGAAGTCGCGCCGCGCAGGGCGGACACTCTTGCTGATTGCGCTGCTTGCAGGGGCGCTCGCCCTGCCGTTTCTGGTGAGCAACTACCGGGTGTTCCAGTTCAACATGGTGTTGGTCTATGCCATCGTGCTGCTGGGTTTGAACATCCTCACTGGCTACAACGGCCAGATCTCGCTTGGACACGGCGCTTTCTATGCCATCGGTGCGTATGTGGCCGCGATCCTCATGGATCATTTTGGCTGGCCTTACTGGGCAACGTTGCCGGTGGCCGGGACGGTCTGCTTTGTTTTCGGTTTCCTGTTCGGATTGCCGGCCTTGCGTCTGCGCGGTCACTATCTGGCGCTCGCTACCTTTGCCCTCGCGGTGGCAATGCCGCAAATGCTCAGATACAAGCACGTCGAGCAGTGGACGGGCGGCGTGCAGGGCATCGTCATCGTCAAGCCCGATGCACCGTTTGGCCTGAAGGTCACGCCGGACCAGTGGCTGTACCTGTTCACGCTTGCGGTGCTCGTCGTCATGTTCGTGATCGGCTGGAACCTTCTGCGCGGTCGCGTCGGTCGCGCGCTGGTGGCTATCCGCGATCACCCCGTTGCGGCAGAGGCAATGGGCGTCCACATCGCGTTGTATAAAACTCTTGCATTCGGCATCAGCGCACTGTTTACCGGAGTCGCGGGCGCACTCGGGGCGATCGTGGTGCAGTTCGTGGCACCCGAGAGCTTCACACCCGGGTTGTCGATCAATTTCCTGGTCGGAATCGTGATTGGCGGTGTCGCCTCGATCTCTGGCGCTTTCTATGGCGCCCTGTTCATCCAATTCGTACCGAACTTCGCGGACCAGATCTCCAAGGCTGCGCCGTGGGCGATCTACGGCGTATTCCTGCTCGCGTTCGTGTATCTGATGCCCACCGGAGTAGCGGGCTTTGTGCGCCTTGCATGGATGCGGATGCGCAGCGTACAGCGGAGAAAATCGCCCGACCTGCAGCACCGGTCTATGTGACTGCTAGATATTAAACTTCAAGATGGGAGGCATGATGAAAGCGAATCTGGCTTCGATTGTCACAGTCGCGGCGCTCCTGCTCCATCCCGGCAGTGTCCTGCCGGCGGATTCCGTCAGGATGGCATTCATTGCACCGCTGAGCGGGACCTTTGCCTTGACATTTGAGGAACAGTTAAAGCAGTTTCGCGCTGCAGCGGATGAGATCAATGCCGCTGGCGGCGTCCTGGGCGGCCGGAAAATCGAGATCGTGCCTTTCGACAATAAAGGCACACCGCAAGAGACGCTCATCGTGCTTAACCGCGCCACGGACGAAGGCATTCAATATATCGCGGCCACCATCTCGAGCATCGCCATCACCATCAGCGAGGCGCTGGTGAAATACAACGCGCGCCATCCCGATCATCCTGTGCTGTTCCTGAATTACGATGCGCGCGAGCCATCCTTGACGGAAGAGCGGTGCAACTTCTGGCATTTCAGGTTTGAACCTCATGCCGACATGCAAATGAGTGTTCTCACGGACTATATCGCCGCCCAGCCATCGGTCAAGAAGATGTACTTCATTCATCAGGACTACGCATGGGGCCAGAGCATCCGCCGCGTGACCGCGGAATTACTCAAGAAAAAACGTCCCGACATCCAGATAGTGGGCGACGATCTCGTCGCGTTGGGAAAGGTCAAGGACTTCGCTCCTTACGTGGCCAAGATCACGGCCTCCGGCGCGGATACGGTCTTCACCAGCAATTGGAGCAACGACCTTACGCTTCTGATCAAGGCCGCGGAACAGGCAGGCCTGAATGCGCAGTTTTACACCACGCACGCCTGGGTGGTGGGTACGCCGAGTGTGATCGGTTCAGCGGCCGCAAGCAGAATCAAAACCATCATGACGTGGCATATCAACGACGCCCCGGCCGATTGGGAAAAGAAGTTGTTGCGCTACGAGAAGAAGTACCAGCCAAAATCGCATCTGGACTTTCTCCCCACATGGCAGACGGTCGATATGTTTGCCAGCGCACTCGACAAGGCGGGCCAGGATGACCCCATCAAAGTCGCGTTTGCGCTGGAAGGCATGCGCTACAAAGGCCCGTCTGGCGAATCGTGGATGCGTCCTGAAGATCACCAGCTCATGTCGCCAACGTACATAACGAGCTTTGTCAAAGCGGGGCAGCCCGGAGTGAAATACGATGTGGAAGGCACCGGATTTGGCTGGAAGACGGAGATGCTGAGCAAGGCGGCTGATTCAATCCCGCCGATTCGATGCCAGATGGAGCGGCCGCCCATGTAACGACGGGCTTGCGAACTGAAAAGTAGAAAGGGGAGGCATGTACCTTCCATTGCGGCTTGCATGGATGCGGATGCAAGCCCTGCGATACCGGTAATATCTGGTCCGCATCGGATGAAGTGCCTGAACTGTGGAGGACACCATGAAGAAGATACTGCTTGCCAGTCTGGGATTGATGGTCTCGGTTGCCGCATCCACCGCCTTTGCGCAGAAAAAGTACGATCCGGGGGCGACCGATACCGAGATCAAGGTTGGACACACCAATCCTTACAGCGGGCCGGCCTCGGCCTACGGGGCCATCGGGCGCGCGGAGGCCGCCTATTTCAAGATGATCAATGAACAGGGCGGCATCAAAGGGCGCAAGATCAATTTCATGAGCCTCGACGACGCCTATTCTCCGCCCAGGACCGTCGAGCAAATCCGCAAGCTGGTCGAGGAAGAGCAGGTGCTGCTCATCTTCCAGAGTCTGGGCACTCCGACCAACACCGCTATTCACAAATACATGAACGCAAAGAAGGTGCCGCACCTGTTTGTCGCGACCGGTGCGACCAAGTGGGGCGATCCCGAACATTTTCCCTGGACCATGGGCTGGCAGCCGAACTATCAATCCGAGGCACATCTCTATGCCAAGTACATCTTGAAGAACCGTCCTGCCGCGAAAATCGCATTGCTCTACCAGAACGACGACTATGGCAAGGACTACGTCAAGGGCTTGAAGGACGGTCTGGGTGACAAGGCAGGGCAAATGATCGTTGCCGAAGCCTCGTATGAGACGTCGGATCCGACGGTGGATTCACAGATCGTGACGCTGAAAGGGTCAGGAGCCGACACCCTGTTGATCTTCGCGACGCCCAAATTTGCAGCGCAGGCGATCCGCAAAACTTACGACACCGGCTGGCGTCCGCTGCAATTCATCAACAATGTATCGAGTTCGATTGCGGCGGTACTTCAACCTGCGGGACTGGAAAAATCCGTTGGCTTGATCGTCGGGTACTACCTCAAGGATCCCCTGGACCCGCAGTGGAAGAACGATCCGGGCGTGAAGGCATTTTTGGATTGGATGAAGAAATACAATCCCGAGGCCGATCCGGCGGACAACAACGTCTATTATGGCTACTCGGCGGCCCAGACCCTGGTTCAGGTGCTGAATCAATGCGGCGATGACCTCACGCGGGAAAACGTCATGCGGCAAGCGGCCAACCTAAAGGACCTGGCGTTGCCGCTTTTGCTGCCGGGAATCAAGATCAACACCAGTCCCACGGATTTCTATCCTGTCGACCAGATTCAGCTCGCCCGCTTCGACGGTAAGCGCTGGGTGCTGTTTGGGGAGGTGCTTGGCAAGTAAAGGACTTCCAAAGAACCGTGGTGCCGGTCGTTCTAAGCCCGCCCACCGCCGAGCAATACTCATCGCAGGCCTCGGATGGCCGGAAGGATAAAACGATGTCACATTGGGTTCGGGCATTTCTTGCCGTGTTCCTGGCAGCAGCGAATGCGCTCGATGGCCACGCGGAAAGCAAGATTGGCCCCGGCGTAACCAGCACCGAAATCAAGATCGGCCAGACCATGCCCTACAGCGGTCCCCTGTCCGCGTTCGGCACGATCGGCAGGGCCCAAGCGGCTTATTTCGAAATGGTCAACGCACAAGGCGGGATCAACGGCCGCAAGATCAGGCTCATCTCGCTCGACGACGGGTACAGCCCGCCCAAGACCATCGAACAGACGCGCAAGCTGGTCGAGTCGGATGAAGTGCTCCTGCTGTTCAGTTCGTTCGGAACCCCGCCCAACACCGCTGCGATGAAATACCTGAACGCGAAGCAGGTTCCACAACTGTTGATTGCCGCCACCGGAATGAAGTGGGGCGATCCGCATAATTTTCCCTGGACGATGGCATTTCTGCCGAGCCAGAAATCCGGTACCGCGGGCTATGTTCGCTATCTGCTCAAGACCCGCCCTGACGCGAAAATCGGCGTGCTCTTCCAGAACGACGATTTCGGCAAGGATTACCTGAAGGCCCTGAAGGATCATCTCGGCGACAGGGCCGGGCGGATGATCGTCGCGGAAGCTTCGTACGAATCCACCGATCCCTCGGTGGATTCGCAGATCGCGACACTGAAAGGCTCGGGTGCCGATACTTTCTTCAGCTTCGCTTCGCCGAAGTTCGCGGCGCAAGCGATACGCAAGGCTTATGACATCGACTGGAAACCGCTCTTGTTCATTCCGTACAGCGCTACTTCGGTAACAGCCGTGTTGCAGCCGGCCGGGTTGCAAAAATCGGTGGGAGTAATCGCCTCAACCTATGTGAAAGATCCCACCGACCCGCAATGGAAAGGGGACACTGCGACGCAGGACTGGCTGGCCTGGATGAAAAAGTATTTTCCGGATGGCGATCCGGCCGAGATCTACAACGTTTATGCCTACACGAATGCCCAACTGCTGGTCCAGATCCTCAAACAGTGCGGCGAGGACCTGACCCGCGAGAACGTAATGAAGCAGGCGGCGAGTCTGAAGAATATCGAATTGCCGATGCTTTTGCCGGGGATCAGGGTCAACACGAGCTCAACCGATTACGATCCGGTCAAGCAACTGCAGCTGATGCGCTTCGACGGCAGGCAATGGGTGAGGTTCGGCGAGGTGACAGGTCCCTGATTCGCATCAAAGGACGGCAGCACCTGCCCGTGCGATTACTCCGTCCTGAAACGACTGCACGCCGGACACGCCGATCGCGCCGACGAACTGCCCGTCCTTGACCAGCGGCAGACCGCCTTCCAGCGGCACTGCACCGGGCAACCCCATCATGACGATGCGCCCATCGGCAACATTGTCTTCGATGGCTTTGGTCGGACGCTTGAGCAGAATGGCGGCGCGTCCTTTTTCTTCGGCGATCCTGCTGGATCCCTTTTGCGCCCCGTCGATGCGCTCCAGATACATCAGATGACCGCCATCGTCGACGATTGCGATGACCACCAGCCAGCCGTTGCGGTCGGCTTCCGCGCGTGCCGCCGCGGCGATGCGCTTGGCGTCTTCGAGGGCGAGGATCGATTGCTGCAGCATTGCCGCGTCTCCGATCAGTGCACGGGTTCGAAAAGATTTTTGTGGATGTGACCGTCCTTCATGACGAGCTTGATATTGCCCGGCGCCTGCAGGAGCCGGACATCCTGATCAGGCTCGCCGGCCACCACCACCAGGTCGGCGAGGTACCCCTTGGCAATCTCGCCGGTCCTGCCTTCGAGCATCATCGCCGCCGCGCCGACTTTGGTGGCCGCAGTCAACGCCTGTTCGTCGGAATAGCCGAAGAAGCGCACGAAGTGATGAAGGTCCCGGGCGTTGGTGCCATGCGGCGTCCACGGAAAGCCGTAATCGCCGCCCACAAGCACGCGCACCCCGCGCTTGCGCAGTTCGACAAATACACGCTGCGCGCACTCGAACTGGTGGATCACGCCGGCCGATTCGGCTTTCTCGTAGGTGATGCCCCAAGGGCCGGCTTCATAGATGAGATTGTGCAGCAGCCCGATCGCCGGTGCGACGAAAATCCGCTCGCGCGCGGCTTCCAGCAAGTCGAGACATTCCTCGTCCGCATATTCGCAGTGGTACAGGATGTCGATCTCATGCTTGAGCGCGAGCTTGATCGAGGCGGCGGCGCGCACATGGGCCGCTATGCGCTTGCCGTGTGCGTGTGCGGTCTGCGCTGCCGTGCGGATCTCGTCCTCGTTCATGATGTTCTGGTCGGAACGCGAATTCGGCACCGTTTGATTTCCGGAAATGTTGAGCTTGATGGTATCCACGCCTTCGCGGATCAGGGCCCTGCATGTCTTCGCCATTTCATCGGCACCATCGACGATCATCGCTATCGACTCCCGATAGATATGCATGCGGCGTTCGTCACCGAGGTTTCCGGTGTTGGTGAGTTCCGGTCCGGCGGCCAGCAGGCGGGGACCGGGAAGATGCCCAGCGTTGATTTCGTTGCGGACGACGACGTCAATGCGCGGTTTCGCCGAGCCGCCGCTCACACAGGAGGTAAAGCCGGCTTCCAGCACGGTCCGGGCATGCTGTGCGGTCTGTAAGGTATGTTCTTCGGGAGGCACGTCACCCGTGTCGGCGATATTCGCTTTATGCAGGAAAGGCAGATGCGCGTGCCCATCAACCAGGCCGGGAATCACCGTGTGGCCGGGAATGTCCAGACGGAATGCGGCAATCGAACCGCTGGCGCCAAGCGGCCGGACTTCGGCAATACGGTTGCCGGCAATGAGAATGTCCGCGGCAAAGGCTGGCTTGCCGCTGCCATCCCAGACCCTGCCTCCCTGCAACAGAACCGCTTGCATCGCTCCTCCGCTTGTCCTGCGAGATAAAAATTGTAACCCCTCGGGCCGAATTGAACCGGACCATCGCCGCTACAGAGCCGTTATGCGTGCGGGTTATACTGCGGACCGATGTCAAAAACGACTCCGGAGGAAAGCATGGAAGGCAAGTTCCTGCAGGGCAAAGTTGCTGTCATCACCGGTGCCAGCCGTGGACTGGGTCGAGCAATGGCGCTGGCCCTCGGCGAATCGGGCGCCAGGCTGGCCCTGGTCGGGCGGAATCGCGACAAACTCGCCGAAACGCGAAAACTTGCGGCGGAAATCGGCGCGGAAGGCGAAATCTTTCTGGCCGACGTGCGCGACGAAGCGCAAATCGCCAAGCTGGAAAAGGACGTGATTGCGCGATTCGCCGGGGCTCACATCGTCGTCAACAACGCCGGCACCGCGGTCCGCAAGCCGGTCGCCGATTTTTCACTCGACGAATGGAAACTGGTGGTGGATACCAATCTGACCGGTGCTTTCCTGGTGTCCCGCGCTTTTATCCCGCACATGAAGAAGGCGAAATGGGGCCGTATCATCAACATCACTTCCATCATGGCGCACATAGGCAGCGCCGGACGCAGCGCGTATTGCGCCTCGAAATCCGGACTGCTCGGTTTGACCAAGTGCCTCGCGCTGGAATTGGTCGGCGACGGCGTCACAGTGGTGGCCATCAGCCCCGGTTTCTACGAAACCGAGCTCACCGCACCGCTGCGTGCTGACGCGCAGAAGAATGCCGCGTTGATGGCGGCCACACCTGCAGCGCGCTGGGGCAGGCCGGACGAAATCGGGTCGCTGGCGCGTTATATCTGCTCCGACGCGACCTCGTTCATGACGGGTACCGATATCCTCATGGATGGCGGCTGGGTGGCCCAGTAAGGCTTGATTCTTCACACTTCACCGCAGAGGCGCGGATACCCTCGCGAAAGCGTGGAGTACCCTTTTAGGCGCAGAGGTAACGCAGAGAGAACAAGTGCAATCCTTACGGGGATAAGTGCAACTGGCTTGCGTTAACGGATAGCCCCAAAATTAGCCGCGATGGTCAACATTGAACATTTGTCTTGGTTTCCCTTCTCTGCGGGTCCTCCGCGCCTCTGCGGTGAAGATCTTGAATTTCCAGAGAGGCATCCAGTGAGCGAGACGGATCAGGAATGAAAGTCGTCGTTCTAGGCGCCGGGGTGATCGGCGTGACCACTGCCTGGTATCTGGCCAGGGACGGTCATGACGTCACGGTGTTGGACCGGCAGCCGCAGGCGGGTCTCGAAACCAGTTTCGCCAACGGCGGGCAGATCTCGGTCAGTCACGCCGAACCGTGGGCGAACCCGTCGGCGCCTGCCAAGATCTTCAAATGGCTCGGGCGAGAAGATGCGCCGCTGCTGTTCCGGCTGCGGGCGGATCCGAGCCAGTGGCTCTGGGGTGTGCGCTTCCTGATCGAATGCCTGCCCGCGCGCACCCGGCGCAATACCCTCACGATCCTGCGGCTCGGTATTTACAGCCGTGACTTGCTGAAATCGTTGCGACGCGAGATTGGTTTGCAGTACGACCATCTCGAAACGGGCATCTTGCAGATCCATACCGATGCGCGCGAGTTCGAGACAGCCCACGCGCGAGTCGAACTACTGCGCAGTCACGGCTGCGAAATGCACATCAAGAGCGCTGCGGAATGCATGGAGCTCGAGCCTGCGTTGCGCTCGACGCGGATCGAACTCATCGGCGGAACGTTTGCGCCTGACGATGAATCCGGCGATGCGCATCAGTTTACCGGCAGTCTCGCGGAATTTTGCCGGCAATGGGGCGTGCAATTCGGATTCGAGCACGGGATTGAAGCGTTGAGCGTCGAAGGCGATACGATCACCGGTGCGATCGTCGTCGACCCCGAAGGCCGGCGCAGCGTCGTCAAGGCCGATGCTTTCGTGGTGGCGCTCGGGAGTTATAGCTCATTCCTGCTGGCGCCCGTCGGCATCGGCATTCCGGTTTATCCGGTCAAAGGCTATTCGGTGACGGTGCCCCTTACCAAGCCCGAATCGGCCCCGACGATGTGCCTCAGCGACGAAAACGCCAAGGTTGCAATTTCCCGGTTGGGCAACCGCCTGCGGGCTGCGGGAACGGCGGAATTGGCGGGTTACGACACATCTCTGAGCGTGCCGCGCTGCGATGCGATCTTGTCCCGTATCGGGCAACTTTTTCCAGGTGTAGGGGACTATGCGGCAGCAGCCCGATGGGCAGGGTTGCGCCCTGCGACCCCCAGCAATGTCCCGCTCATCGGGCGCACCCGCTACCGCAACCTGTACCTCAATACCGGTCACGGAACGCTGGGCTGGACGCTGGCCTGCGGTTCGGGCCGGGCGGCTGCAGATCTGATCGGCGGACGCCGTCCGGCGGTGGATTTCCCCTTTAGCTGAACGGTCTTACGTGCAATTAGTTTGACGCTGACCGCGCGCGCCTTGCAAAATAGCAGGTCCTGCTGGCTGTGAAGCCCGCGTTTTTGCAGTTCCCCTGATCTAGACCCCCTGGAAAACACATCATGGCCATTTTTCTGAAGACCGGCATTTCCGCCGAACAGGACGCCGCGGACACTGCCAAGGTGCGCGCAACCGTAGAGGATATTCTCGCCGACATCGAACTGCGTGGCGACGCGGCGGTGCGCGAGTTATCGAAGAAGTTCGACAACTGGTCTCCCGAAAATTTCCGCATGACCAAGGGCGAGATCGAGGATTGCATGCGCCAGCTACCCAGGCAGGTCGTCGACGACATCAAGTTCGCACAGGAACAAATCCGCAATTTCGCCCAGATCCAGCGCGACGCGCTGCGCGACGTGGAAGTCGAAACGCTGCCGGGCGTGGTGCTCGGACACCGGAACATCCCGGTCAACAGCGTCGGGTGTTACGTGCCCGGAGGCAAATACCCGCTTGTGGCTTCGGCTCACATGAGCGTGGTCACGGCGCGGGTGGCGGGCGTCAAGCGCATCATCGCGTGTGCGCCGCCTTATCAGGGCAAGCCGCACCCGGCGATCGTCACGGCAATGCATCTCGGCGGCGCGGGCGAGATCTACACCATTGGCGGCGTGCAAGCCATCGGCGCCATGGCGCTCGGCACCGCGACCATCAAGCCGACGGACATGATCGCCGGCCCGGGAAACGCGTTCGTGGCGGAAGCCAAGCGCCAGTTGTCCGGACGTGTGGGAATCGACCTGTTTGCCGGCCCGACGGAAACCCTGATCATCGCGGACGAAAGTTGCGATGCTGAAATGTGCGCGACCGATCTGCTGGGCCAGGCCGAACACGGGCCAACCTCGCCGGCCATCTTGCTGACCAATTCGCGCAAACTGGCCGAAGACACCATCAAGGAAGTCGAGCGGCAACTGCAAACCCTGTCGACCGCCGCGGTAGCAGGTCAGGCATGGAAAGACTATGGCCAGGTGATCATCTGCAAGGATTACCCGGAAATGGTAAGGGAAGCCGATCGCATCGCCTCCGAACATGTACAGGTCATGACCAGGGAGCCGGATTATTTCCTGCGCAACATGACCAACTACGGCGCGCTGTTCCTCGGTCCGGAGACCAACGTGTCCTACGGCGACAAAGTAATCGGCACCAACCATACGCTGCCCACGCGCAAGGCGGCGCGCTATACCGGCGGTTTGTGGGTCGGGAAATTCATCAAGACCTGCACGTACCAGCGGGTGAAGCCGGAAGCCTCCGCGATGATCGGTGAATACTGCTCGCGGCTTTGCGCGGTGGAAGGATTCGCCGGCCACAAGGCGCAGGCCGATCTGCGGGTGAAGCGGTATGGGCGGCTGAGAGCCGCGTAACGGACCGTGATCGTCGTGACTATCGTGACTCGCAAAGTCAGTACGGCAGTTACGATAGTCACGAAGTCACGAATTCTCGTCGTGCCCGCCTGCGCCTAATGCTCGTCGCTTGCGTTGCGCGGGCCAACTTCCCGGTCGTCGAGTAACTTTTTCCCCATTTGTAGCCAATCCGTATCCCTTCCCTCGCTAGCCTGACTGTACGTCAGGGGGGATCGGGTGAATGGAGGAGCTGGCCGTCTATGTTGTCCGGATCTACCGGCGCGATGCTGCCCGCATGGCCGGCGTCGTCGAGTCGGTGGCCAGCGGCGAGCAGTTGCCGTTTCAAACGACTGAGCAACTGTGGCATGCCCTTCATGATCTGCCTTCTTCCCGGCGCAATTTCCTGGACGGTAAACCAAACGAGGAGGGTGGGACATGAAGCGGAT
>Ga0207675_100000584_pt1 | contig 35641 bp, 36 predicted proteins | sample KBSSwiS42_FD_184305 | JGI IMG/M metagenome (GOLD analysis project Ga0207675, IMG submission 184305) | Switchgrass rhizosphere microbial communities from Kellogg Biological Station, Michigan, USA - KBS Switchgrass S4-2 (SPAdes) (version 2) | ecosystem: Host-associated > Plants > Roots >...
GCGCGCCGAGGAGGATGCCGAGGACGATGAGCTCGACGGCGACGTCGAAGTGCTCGAGCGTCCGAGCGACGAAGAAGAGGAAGCCGCCGCGGAAGGCGAAGAGACCGGCGCGAGCCGCCAGCCGCGCCGGCGCGGTGACGACAGCGCCGCCGACGATCTGCGCGAGCGCCGTATGGCGCTGCGCCGCCGCTACAAGATCCAGGACGTCATCCGCCGCCGCCAGGTACTGCTGGTGCAAGTGGTCAAGGAAGAGCGCGGCAACAAGGGCGCGGCACTGACCACCTATCTCAGCCTCGCCGGCCGCTATTGCGTACTGATGCCGAACACCGCGCATGGCGGCGGCATCTCACGCAAGATCTCGAACGCCGCCGACCGCAAACGGCTCAAGTCGATCATGGCGGACCTCAAGCTGCCGCCGTCGATGGGTTGCATCGTGCGAACCGCCGGACTGCAGCGCACCAAGACCGAGATCAAGCGGGACTTCGACTATCTCGCGCGGCTCTGGGACGAAATCCGCGAAAAGACGCTGTCCTCGAGCGCGCCCGCGCTCGTCTATGGCGACAGCGACCTGATCAAGCGCGCGATTCGCGACATCTACAATCGCGATATCGAGGAAGTGATCGTCGAGGGCGAAGACGGGTATCGCCAAGCCAAGGAGTTCATGAAGCTCCTGATGCCCAGCCACGCCCGGCGGGTGAAGGCCTATGCCGATGCCGTGCCGCTGTTCCAGCGCGCGCATGTCGAGGACCAGCTCGCCGCAATGTATCATCCGGTCGTGCAGCTCAAGTCGGGCGGCTATCTGGTGATCAATCCGACCGAGGCACTGGTCTCGATCGACATCAACTCCGGGCGCTCGACGCGCGAGCACAATATCGAGCAGACCGCGACTGCGACCAATCTCGAAGCCGCGCAGGAAATCGCGCGCCAGCTGCGACTACGCGACATGGCCGGGCTGGTCGTGATCGACTTCATCGACATGGACCATTCGTCGAATGTGCGGAAGGTCGAGAAGGCGATGAAGGAGGCGCTCAAGAACGATCGTGCGCGTATCCAGGTCGGGCGGATCAGCGCGTTCGGGCTGATGGAAATGAGTCGCCAGCGGTTGCGCACCGGCGTGCTCGAGGCCTCGACGCGCCAGTGCCCGCATTGCGAAGGCACCGGGCTGGTGCGCACCGCATCGTCGGCGGGCCTTTCTGCGCTGCGCCTGATCGAGGACGAGGCAGCGCGCGGGCGCGGCTCGCAGCTCGTGCTGCGCGCGAGCCAGGAAGCCGCGCTCTATGTGCTCAACCGGAAACGGCAGGAACTCGCCGAGATCGAGGACCGCTATGGCGTGACGATCGAAGTCGCGACGGACGGGGAGCTCGAGGGCGCGCGCATGGCGGTCGAAGCGGGTGGGCCGCCGCCGGCACACGCGCCCAGGATCGATCGGATCATCGAAGAGCCTGAGGAAGATTTCCCCGAGGACATCGACGACGAAGAAGAGGATGTCGAGGAAACGCCCCGCGCCGAAACGCGCGAACGCCGCGACGACAGCGAAGGCGATGCCCGTGGCAAGCGCCGCCGCCGCCGCCGTGGTCGCCGCGGGCGCAGCCGCGACAATGAGGGCGTAGCTACCGAAGGCGGCGAAGCCGATGGCGGAGCCGACGACGAGGAGGTCGGGACCGAGACCCAGGCCTCCACCGAAGCTGCCGCGGAGACTCCCGCTGCCGAGAGCGAAGGCAATCGCAAGCGTCGCCGTCGTGGCCGCCGCGGCGGACGCCGCAACGGCAATGCGCCGTTCGACGCCGCCCCCGAAGGCGCAGTGGTCGAGGCCGCCGGCGCAGTCGAACCGGAGGAGCCGGCCATTGCGGAGTCCGAGCCGGTCGGCGAAACCGCGCCTGTTGCCGAAACGCCCAAGCCTCGCCGCGGACGGCGCAAGGCCGTAGTGGCAGAGATCGGCGAACCGGCCGAGCAGCAGCCGGCCGCAGCCACTGAAGCACCGGCCGCAGCCGAAGCGCCTGCCGACGCCGAGCCGCCGGCCAAGCCGCGGCGCGGACGCGGCCGCAAGCCGAGCGCCGAAGCCACGCCGGAACCGGTCGCCGAGGAGTCCGAGGCCGCGACTCCCGTTGCTGAAGTCGAACCGTCTGTCGAAGTCGAAGCGGCAGCCAAGCCGCGTCGCAGGCGCAAGGCGGCCGAAGCGGCGCCGGCACCCGTGGTGCAGGCCGACACCGCCATGGTCGAAGCCGAGGACGAGCCACTGGACGAGCCGGTAACGGCTGACGGTGATGCCGATGGCGAGGTGGGCACGCCGCGGCGCGGCTGGTGGCAGCGCACCTTCGGGAGCTGAGCTTCACGCGGCGTTCATCGAGCGTCGCCAAAAGGCACGGGGACGATGAGGAACGTGGGCATGCGGCGGTGGATTCGGCGTATCGCGCAGGCGATGCTGGTTGCCGGCGCGCTCGCGCTCGGCGCCGCCCCCGCCGCCGCGCAGTCCGTGCTGCGCGACGCCGAGACCGAACAGCTGTTCGGCGACATGATGCGGCCGATCATCGTCGCCGCGGGACTGTCGCCCAACAACGTCAAGGTCGTGCTGCTCAACGACAAGGAAGTGAACGCGTTCGTTGCCGGCGGCCAGACCGTCTATGTCAACTCGGGGCTGATCAACGCCGCGACCAGCGCGAACGAAGTTCAGGGCGTGGTCGCACACGAAATCGGCCATATCGTCGGCGGCCATGTGCCGCTCCAGGGACAGGGTACCAAGGGCGCGATGGGTATCTCGCTGCTGAGCCTGGCGCTCGGACTCGCGGCGATGGCGGCGGGCAGCGGCGATGCCGGCGCCGCGATCCTCTCGGCCGGGCAAACCGCCGCGATGGGCAAGTTCCTGGCATTCAGCCGGTCGCAGGAAGCCTCCGCCGACGCGGCCGCAGTGCGCTTCCTCGGCGGCGCGGGTGTAAGCGGCAAGGGCTTCCTCAGCTTCTTCAAGAAGCTGCAGAACATGGAGTTCCGCTACGGCTATACCGGTCCCGACGTCGACCCGTTCGCCCAGACGCACCCGATGACCGGCGATCGCATCGCGACGCTGACGGCCGATCTCGAGAAGTCGCCGAGCTGGAACAAGCCGGCGAATGCGGATTTCGAGCGCCGCTTCAAGCGGATCCAGGCCAAGCTGCGCGGCTATCTCGACGAGCCCAAGGCGACGCTGGTCCGCTATCCCGAAAGCGACCAGTCGATCCCGGCACGCTATGCGCGCGCCTATGCCTATCACAAGGGCGGTTATCCCGAGCAGGCAGCGACCGAGACCGGTGCACTGGTCAAGGCGGATCCGACCGATCCTTATTTCCTCGAACTGCAGGGCCAGATCATGCTCGAGGCGGGCGACCCCAAGGGCGCGCTGGGCCCTCTTCGCCAGGCGACGCAGCTTACCAATTATTCGCCGCTCATCGCCACCACCTTCGGCCATGCGCTCATCGCGACTGAAGATCGCAGCAACCTAGCCGAGGCAGAGAAAGTGTTGCGCCAGGCCGTCGCGCGCGACGACGACAATCCGTTCGCCTGGTTCCAGCTCGGCATGGCCTATACCCAGGAAGGCGACACCGCGCGCGCCGCGCTCGCAACGGCCGAGCAGTCGACGCTGACCGGGGACCTGCGCACCGCCGCACAAAGCGCGCGCGCCGCGGTCGCCGGGCTCAAGCCGGGCACGCCCGACTATATCCGCGCGCAGGACATCCAGCTCGTCGCCGACAACGAACTGTCGAAAAAGAAGAAGCAGCGCGGCCAATGAGTGCAGCGCCGACGATTCGCCCCCTGCTGCTCGGCGGGCTGATGCTCGGCGCGGCGATGCTCGGTGCCGGTCTGATGCTGCTGGTGCAATGGGTGACACCGGTCGAGCGCGAGCGCACCGGCCAATTGGTGCGCGCCTATCTGCTCGAACATCCCGAAGTGTTGCGCGAGACTTCCGATCGGCTGCGGCTCAACGACAACGCCAAGCTGATTGCCGCCAATCGCGCAGCGATCGTCGAGCCCTATGCGGGTGCGCAAGCCGGCAATATCAAGGGCGACGTCACCCTGGTCGAATATATCGACTATGCCTGCGGCTATTGCCGCGCGAGCCTGCCGATGGTTGCCGAACTGCTCGCAAAGGACGCCAAGGTCCATGTCGTCTATCGCGAATATCCGGTGCTCTCCGAGGAGAGTCGTGTCGCGGCAGGCTGGGCGCTCGCGGCCGCGGAGCAAGGCAAGTATCGCGCGTTTCACGACGCGCTCTATGCGCTCGACGGCCCGACCCAGGCCAATATCCAGGCGGCGGCGCGGACGGCGGGACTCGATCTCGGCAAGGCGCAGGCGGCGGCCACTTCCGAACGCGTGACCGCAGAGATCGACAAGAATCTCCAGATCGGCAGCAAGCTCGGAATCAGTGGCACGCCGGGCTGGGTGGTCGGCGACCGTGTGATCGTCGGCGCCCTGCCCTATCAACAACTTGCCGCGGCGGTTGACGAAGCGCGAAAATCACAAAGCTGAATCGGCAACGCAGCCGGGCCCCTCATACGGGCCAGCTAATTCTGTACCGAATGGTTGCCAATCGTCGGGCGCCTTCCTAATTGAGCCTCGCATTATCAGGGGGCCAAGTTTGGAGCCGATCCTCACCGTCGCGGGCGTCGCCAAGACATACAAATCCGGCCATCAGGCGCTGCACTCGGTCGATCTTTCGATCAACCGCGGCGAGATCTTCGCGCTGCTCGGACCGAATGGCGCGGGCAAGACCACGCTGATCAACATTATCTGCGGGATCGTCGTGCCGAGCGCCGGCACGATCACGGTCGACGGGGTCGATGCGCAGCGCGACTTCAAGGCGGCCCGGCGGAAAATCGGGCTGGTGCCGCAGGAACTCTCCGTCGACATGTTCGAACGCGTGATGAGCGTGGTGCGCTTCTCGCGCGGGCTGTTCGGCAAGCAACCCAACGACGCCTATCTGGAGCAGATCCTCAAGGACCTGAGCCTGTGGGACAAGCGCGGCGCGCGGGTCCGCGAACTCTCCGGCGGCATGAAGCGCCGCGTGCTGATCGCCAAGGCACTGGCGCACGAACCCGACATATTGTTCCTCGACGAGCCCACCGCAGGCGTCGACGTCGCCTTGCGCCGCGACATGTGGAACCTGGTGCTCGGGCTGCGCGAGCGCGGCACGACGATCATCCTGACCACGCACTATATCGAAGAGGCCGAAGAAATGGCCGATCGTGTCGGCGTGATCACCGGCGGCAAACTGTTGCTGGTCGAGGAGAAGGCCGCGTTGATGGCCAAGATGGGCAAGCGCGAGATGGTGCTTACGCTGCCCGACCCGCTCACGTCGGTACCGGACGCACTCGCGGACTATCATCTGACGCTCGAGGACGAGGGCCACAAGCTGCGCTACCGTTTCGATGCCGGGGAGGGCCATGGCGCGATCCATGCGCTACTGCGCCGACTCGACGAAGTCGGCGTCGGCTTCACCGATCTCGAGACCTCGCGCTCGAGCCTCGAGGACATCTTCGTCGACCTGGTGGAAAAAAGGGCTGTGGCGGCATGAACCTCCAGGCGATCAAGGCGATTTATCGGTTCGAAATGGCGCGCTGGTTCCGCACGCTCGTCGGCAGCCTCGCGACACCGGTGATCAGCACCTCGCTCTATTTCGTCGTGTTCGGCAGCGCGATCGGATCGCGCATGCAGCCGGTCGCGCATGTGTCCTATGGCGCGTTCATCGTGCCGGGACTGATCATGATGGCGCTGCTGACGCAGAGCATCTCGAACGCCTCGTTCGGCATCTACATGCCGCGCTTCGCCGGCACGATCTTCGAAATATTGTCGGCGCCGGTGTCGGCGGTCGAACTGGTGCTCGGCTATGTCGGCGCAGCGGCGAGCAAGTCGCTGATGATCGGGCTGGTGATCCTCGCCACTTCGACCTTGTTCACGCCTCTGCACATCGATCACCCGCTGGCGATGATCGCTTTCCTGGTGCTGATCAGCATGGCGTTCAGCCTGTTCGGCTTCCTGATCGGGCTATGGGCCGATGGTTTCGAGCAGTTGCAGATCATCCCCGCATTGTTCGTGACGCCGCTCACTTTCCTCGGCGGCGCCTTTTATCCGATCGAGACCTTGCCCCCGCTGTGGCGCACGGTCTCGCTGTTCAACCCCGTGGTCTATCTGGTGAGTGGCTTCCGCTGGACATTCTTCAGCGTCGCCGACGTCAGTGTCGGCTGGAGCCTGGCGTTCACTTTCGTCTTCCTCGCCGTCTGCCTGGGGATCATCGCCTGGGCGCTGAAGACGGGGTGGCGCCTGAAGAATTGACGGGCGCCGCAATGCGCAAACTAAGCCTCCCCAGCGCAGACCGGGGAGGCAAGAAGCGCCTTCCAGCTTGTATCATTTCACTACTGGCAGCTTCACCAGCGACCCCGCGCACACTTTCTGCGTCGCCTTCATATAGTCCGCCGGCTTGGCCTTGTAGATGTTCGGCACGAAGCGCTGCGGGTTGCGGTCGATTACCGGGAACCAGCTCGACTGGACCTGGACCATGATGCGGTGGCCCGCCTTGAACACATGGTCATGGTCGCGCAGCGGCACCGGCCATTCGATCACCTTGTCGGCAACCAGCGGCGTCGGCTTTTCGAACGAAGCGAGATAGCGCCCGCGGCGTATTTCCATCGCGATCGGCAGCTCATAGCCGTTGAGCGACTTGGCGTAGGCGCCAGCAGGGCCGGTCGGCACTTTCTCATAGTTTTCCGGGAAGACGTCGATCAGCTTGACGACGAAGTCGCTGTCGGTGCCACTGGTCGAGGCCATGAGACTCGCAGTGATCGCGCCGGTGACGGTGAGGTCAGCGGTCAGCGGCGCACTGACGTAACTCAGCACGTCGGGGCGATCGTCGACGAAGCGCTGGTCCTCGGTCTCCCACCACCGCCAGTCGGGCGTTGCATAGGTCGCTGACATCGGATGCGGACGGAACGGCACTGGCCGCGCTGGATCGGAGACATAATCTCGGCATCCCTCGCCCGCCGTCGGAGCGGAGAAGCTCAGGCTGCCGTCGGCGTGGAGAAACAGGTTGGTCGAGGTCGCGCCTGCCAGTGGCCATTGGGCATAGGTCTTCCACTCCCACGATCCCGACTGGAAGCTCTTCAGGCCGTACTTCGGCTGCTCGCCGGTGCCATGGAGCCAATAGGCGAAGAACGGCGCTTCGACCTGCTCCTGGAACTGCGTGCCGCTGTCGACGCCGAACGGGATGCGGCCGAGCGCATTGTTGGCGGTGTGCCAGGTGCCGTGCGCCCAGGGGCCCGCTACCATCAACGCGAGGCCGTTCGGATCATCCTGCTTCTGCTTGTAATAAATTTGCCAGCTGCCCCAGGGATCCTCCTGGTCCCAATATCCGGCGACGTTGAGCGTCGGCACATTGGTGCGCTTGAGCGAGTCCGACCAGCGCTGCGACTTCCAGTGCGCGTCATAGTCGGGGTGGTCGATCATCTCCTGGTAGCGCGGTACACGCCCCTTGAAGACGTTCGCTTCGATATCGGCGGGTGAACCCGCTTCAAGGAAATATTGATAGGCGTCATAGCGGGAATACGGAAAATCGCCCCAGTTGGTTCGTTCATATTGCAGACTTGAAACCCAATCGGTTGCATAGGTCAGCCGCATCGCGCCCCAGCGATGCAGATCGTCATTCATCCAATAGTCGATCCATGCTGCTTGCGGGCTGACTGCCTTCAGTGCGGGATGCGCGCCGACCAGTGCGACCGCCGCGGCGAACCCGGGATAGGAAACGCCCCACATACCCAGCTTGCCGTTGTTATCTCGCACATGCTTCACCAACCAGTCGATGCTGTCATAGGCGTCAGTCGCTTCGTCGACCGCCTTTTTGTCGCCGGGACGCACCGCAGTCGACAGGCTAAACGTCGCCCCTTCGGACTTGAACCGCCCGCGCATGTCCTGATTGACGAAGATATAGCCGTCCTTGGCGAGCGCCGCCCACGACCGTGGCATCGCCGGCGGCGCTGCATCGTCGACACCGTAGGGCGTGCGGCTGAACAGGATCGGCAGCGGCCCTTTCTGGTCACGCGGGCGCAGGATCACCGTATGCAGCTTTGCTCCGTCTCGCATGGGTATCATCACGGTCTCGGCGACAAATGGTCCGGACTGCGCCTGTGTCGGCGCCGGGAGCTGCGCGGTGACCGGAGCCGCCAATGAAATCGCCAAGGCCGCCAGCCATTTCGTCCGCCGCATGCTCGTCTCCCTGTCTGCGCACTCCCTTGTGCGCATTCGGTGAGCCGGTTCAATCCTTGGCGACCGGTTTTCGAGTCAGGGTGCGAGCGGTCGCGGCTTTTCGAAATGCGCCTTGTCGGCGCCGGGCCCGCCAAAGCCCATCGTCATCGTCACCCCGGTCATGCCGCAACCGACCAGGAAAGGGCCGCGATCCTGGCACGCCGTACGCGTTCGGATATAACGCGCGCGCTCGTCGGGAACGGATTCGTGCCGCGGATCGCCCGGATCCGCCTGGACATAGGGCAGGCGCCAACGATCGGCGCGGCGATGGGCGCAGACCGATATCTCATCCTTGTCGCGGGGCGCGATGCAACTTGGGCCGGCACGCGTGCCGGCATGATATTCGGCAAGTATCGCCGCAATACGCGCGCTCGGCGGCTGCTCGGCAGCAAGTAGCAACGCTAGCAGCATCTCGCCGTCTCCCCGAAATAGAGCGTCGATTCGGGAGCATAATGATCGGTCGTGGACAATCGCTGTCCGAATGATGGTCTAAACGCGGCAAATCATCGTCGCGCCGCCAAAGCCAGGCAGTGATCAGCCGAGGCGGTGCTCGCCCTTGACCCAGCGGACCGTGCCGGAGCTCGCGCGCATCACCACGCTCTCGGTGGTCATCCTGGTGCTGCGGCGTTTGACGCCTTGGAGCAGCGAACCGTCGGTTACGCCGGTCGCGGCGAAGATGCAGTCGCCCTTGGCAAGCTCGGTCAGGTCGTAGATCTTGTCGAGATCCTCGACGCCCCAGCGCCGAGCGCGCGCGCGTTCCTCGTCGTTGCGAAACAGCAGCCTGCCCTTGAACTGGCCGCCCACGCAGCGCAGTGCCGCGCAGGCGAGCACGCCTTCGGGGGCGCCGCCGGTGCCCATATAGACGTCGATCGTGGTGTCGGGATTGGTGGTCGCGATCACGCCCGCGACATCGCCATCGGGGATCAACACGATGCCGCAACCGATGTCACGCAGCTCGGCGATCAGCTTCTCGTGGCGCGGGCGATCGAGCACGCAGGCAATCACTTCGTGCGGCATGCAGCCCTTCGCCGTGGCGATCGCTGCAATATTCTCGGTCGGGGTTTTCGCGAGATCGATCACGCCGTCGGGATAGCCGGGCCCGACCGCGAGCTTCTCCATATAGACATCGGGCGCATTGAGCAGGCCGCCCTCTTCGGCGATCGCGAGCACCGCGAGTGCGTTGGGGCCGGCCTTGGCCGTAATCGTGGTGCCTTCGAGCGGATCGAGCGCGATATCGATCTTGGGCCCCTTGCCCTGGGCGGCGCCGACCTTCTCGCCGATGTAGAGCATCGGCGCTTCGTCGCGTTCGCCTTCACCGATCACCACCGTGCCGTCGAGATAGAGCTGATTGAGCGCGGCGCGCATCGCCTCCACTGCGGCGTGATCCGCCGCTTTCTCGTCGCCGCGGCCGATCAGTGTCGACGCGGCGACCGCCGCGGCCTCAGTGACGCGCACCATCTCCAGTACGAGAACACGATCCAGGACGGTACTGGCTTGCTGCTCGGTCACGCGACTCTCCCCTCTTGCGGCGCCGCGGTCGCGATAGGGGAGCAACGATATCGCGGCAACCTTATAGACGTAAAAGACGTTGTGCGCGCAGGGTGGTCTGGTCGATGAGGTAGGATTGATGCTTGCACTGGCACTGTTCCTCGCAACAGCCGCGCCTGCCTATCCGCCAGCCGCAACCGCACATCCCGTTCGCGTCATTCGCCATCGCCATCCGGTCCGTCGCGCGCAATCGCCCAAGCCGCCGCTGCTGGTGAATGTCATGGCGTCCTGCGCGGTCAATCCGGCGCGAATCGGGTGCAGCACCGACCCTTCCCGGCGCTATCGCCTGACTGGCCTGGGCGACGACAGCCGTCACGACGGCAAGACCGCCTCGATCGAATTGGCGACGAAGCGCAACATGTGCGGCGTGGTCGGAATACCAGTGTGCCCGCGTACGCGCCGGCCCTGGGTCCGAATCGCACTCGACGAAGGGGCGCGTGAATAATCCGTGGGCGCGTATTTCAGCGCACCGCGACGCTCACGAAGCTCAACTGTCGAGGATGTGCATCCACATCGGCTCGCCATTCAGGCTCTGCGAACCGCGCAGCTTTTCGAGCGCCTGTGCAATTGCGCGTTCGGGGCCCTCGTGCGTGACGATCGCGACGAGCACCGTGCCGTCGGCCATCGCACCACGCTGCATCAGTGATTCGATCGAGACGCCGGCATCGCGCATCGCAGCGGCGATTTCGGCGAGCACGCCGACCTTGTCGGCGACCGTGAAGCGCAAATAAGCGCGGCCACGGCGATCGCCGGTTGCCGCGGGCGGCTCGGCGGCGAGCGAGGCCGCAGGCATCGCATAGGGCGGGCCATATTCGCCGCGCGCGATGTCGATCAGGTCGGCGACTACCGCGCTCGCGGTCGGACCGTCGCCAGCACCCGCGCCCTGGAAGAACAACCGTCCGACGAAATTGCCTTCGGCCACGACGGCGTTGAGCGACCCGAGCACGTGCGCAAGCGGATGCGCGAGCGGCACGAGATGCGGATGGACGCGCTGGAACAGCCCCCCGCTCCCCGATTCGGCCATCCCGACCAGCCGCACGCGATAGCCGAGCGCCGCCGCTTCGGCGATGTCGGCGGCGATCACATTGCGAATGCCGGTGATCGCGACGTCGCCGAACGCAGGCTGCGCACCGAATGCGATACTCGCGAGGATCGACAGCTTGTGCGCAGCGTCGACGCCGTCGATGTCGAAGCTGGGGTCGGCCTCGGCATAGCCCAGCCTCTGCGCTTCCTCGAGCACCTCGGCGAAACCGCGGCCTTCCGATTCCATTTTCGACAGGATGAAATTGCACGTGCCGTTGAGGATGCCATAGACGCGGCCGATCACATTGGCGGCGGCGCCTTCGCGCAATCCCTTGATCACGGGGATGCCACCCGCCACTGCGGCTTCGAACTTGAGCGCAACCCCGGCAGTCTCGGCCGCCTGCGCCAGTTCGAGCCCGTGATGCGCCATCATGGCCTTGTTGGCGGTGACCAATCCCTTGCCCGCACCGAGCGAGCGGCGCGCGAGCGCCAGCGCCGGGCCGTCCGAGCCGCCGATCAGCTCGACCACGACGTCGGCACCGTCGAGCGCGGCGAGCTCGGCGGGATCGTCGATCCAGTCGAAGCGCGAAATGTCGACGCCGCGGTCCTTGGCCCGGTCGCGCGCGGAGACGGCGACGATTTCGATCGGTCGTCCCGCGCGGCGTGCGATCAGCTCGCGATTGGTGTCGATCACGCGGATCACGCCTGCGCCGACCGTACCGAGACCGGCGAGTGCGACGCGCAAGGGAGAGGCTGAAGTCATGCGCCGCGACCTAGAGGAAGTACGCCTCGGCCCGCAAGCGGTACCGGGGAAGCTCCGTAGACGATCGCTTAAGCAGCTTCGGCTATGTTCGATTTGACGGAGGAGCGTGCATGGAGCTCAAGTCTTCGCGTTGGCGGGCGGCAAGACTGGCGTTGATCGCCGGTTCGTTCCTCGCACCCTCGGGGACGGCGCTATTGCACGGGCCCGATTCGCAATGGTCGATCTCGGCGATGCTGGCGATCATGAGCGGCATCGTCGCCGTCCTGTATTTCGCAGTGCCGCAGCGCGTGGTCGCGCGGATCGACGGCGCCGTCATCTGGGTCGGCGGCAAATCCGCGCCGCTCGCTGATCTGGTCGGCGTCCAGACCTACGTGCGACGCATCAATTTGATTCCGGTTTCGCGCCGCTTGATTTTCACCTTCAAGGCGCGCGACGGCGACAGCTGGATGGCGCGCGCGGTCGGCGGACGCAAGCTGCACCTCGCGGTGGGCAACGTCGAGGGCGGACGGCGCGCCGCCGATGCATTCGCGGCCGAGGCGCTCGCCACGCGCTACGCCCCGCAGAACGCGATCATGCCGCGGCACGATCCCGTGCCGCCGCCATCGTCGGTCACCGAGCCGCGCCCGGACGGCTTCGACCCTGACGCCATCATCGCGCGCTACCTCGCCACGCGGAGCGAAACTGCGCCGACCCCTGCGACGTCGATACCGACGCGGCGCGGGTTCGGCCGCAAGGGCGCGGGCTCGACTATTTCTTGATCAGCCCGATCTCGACCAGCCGCTCGTGCAGATAGTCCTGCGCAGTGATCGGCTCGGGATAGCGATTGGGATTGTCTGCCGTGATGCAGCCCGGCAACGTCTCGATCAGGAAATCGGGCGCGGGGTGAAGGAAGAACGGCATCGAATAGCGCGGAATGTGACGGCGATCGGGCGCGGGATTGACTACGCGGTGCGTAGTCGACGGCAGCACATGGTTGGTGAGCCGCTGGAGCATGTCGCCGACATTGACCACCATTGCCCCCGCCGGCGGCTTGACCGGTAGCCAGCGCCCGTCCCTGTCGAGCAGTTGCAACCCCGCCTCCTCGGCACCGAGCAGCAGCGTGATCAGGTTGATGTCCTCGTGGGCGCCGGCGCGAACCTCGGGCGCGTCGGCGGAGACCGGCGGATAGTGGAGCAGGCGCAGCACCGAATTGCCGTCACGGACCGCCCGGTCGAACCAATTTGGTTCTAGACCGAGATAGCGCGCGATCGCGGAGAGCAGGCGATCCCCTGCTTCGTCGAAGGCGGAGAACAGCGAAAGAAAGGCTTCCTTGAACCCTTCCGGTTCGTCTGGCCAGATATTGGGCGCCATTTCGCCCGCAAAGCGATGCCCGGCGGGCAGGTCGCGACCGATATGCCAGAATTCCTTCAAGTCGACGAACTCGGCGCCTTTGGCGATCTCGGTCTTGAACGGCGTATAGCCGCGCGCCCCGCCGCCGCCTTCGACGTGATAGCGCCGCTTCTCGGCTTCGGGGAGATCGAAGAAAGCCTTGGTCAGCTGCCAGGCGCGATCGATCAGCCCCTGCGGCACACCATGGTCCTTGACCATCGCGAACCCAAAGCGCGCGAACGATCCGCCGAACGCTTGGGCAAAGCCGTCAGGATCGTCGCGCGCCTGGTCGAGCGAAACCAGCGGGACTTCGGCAAGGGGGGTGTCAAGCATCGAACTCACCAAGAACAGGAAAGCCTATCCCTTTAGCGGATCGCTCCTGAGCGCGACAGCGTATTTGACCCTGCGCAAAGCTCAACCGTCGACGGCATATACGCCGGCAGTGCCATTCCCCTTGGGCGAAAAGTCGAGCGTGAATTTGCTGCCGTCGCGCTTGGCGCCGGCCAGCCCCGCGTTCTTGGTTTCGACGCGATAACCCTGCGCGAGCATCTTGCTCTTGAACCAGGCGAGCGTTTCGGCCGGCGCCATTTCGGTCTCGAACTTGATCGTCGCATGGTCATCGTCGCCATGGCCGTCCTTGGCATCAACCGCCGTGATACGCGATTTCGGTGGGAATTTGATGCCATCGATATCGATATCGTCGCCCTGAATCGCGAGCCCGGGCAGCTTGAACGATCCCGAAAAGCCCGGCGCATGAATCGAATAATTGCCGTCCTTGGCGGTGATGCTGGTGTTGCCGTCGCCGGACTCCGAGGAGATCGAGACCTCCGTCGAATTCCCGCCGCTGCCGTCGCACGCGGCGAGCAGCAGTGCGATCAGCGCAAGCGGCAACAGGCGAAGCATTGCATGCCCTCCACGCGTATTACATGAGCAATACACTAGTCCCCGGCGGCGTTTTCGTCAAGTCCCGGGGGTGACGTGGCGGGCATGATCGGCCATGGGCGCGCGATGGATCAGCAGCGCACTTCCACGCTCAACGCCGCGCCGATCGGCTTCGCCGAGTTCGTGTGCCTCGTCGCTGCGCTGATGTCGCTGACGGCGCTCGGCGTCGATTCGATGCTGCCCGCGCTGCCCGCGATCGGCGCCAGCCTCCACGTCGCCAACGCCAACGAGCGCCAGTTCGTGATCACTACCTTCCTGATCGGCTTCGCTCTCGGGCAATTGGTCTATGGCCCGCTTGCCGATCGCTTCGGCCGGCGCCCGGTCTTGTCGGCCGCAATGGCTGGCACGATCGTCGCCAATTTGGTGGTCGCGATGTCGGGCAGCTTCGAACTGCTCCTCGGCGCGCGCTTCTTCGCCGGCATAGCGGTCGCAGCGGCCCGCGTAGTCACCGTGGCGCTGGTGCGCGATTGCTACCAGGGTCGCGCGATGGCGCGGGTGATGAGCCTGACGTTCATCGTGTTCATGGCGGCGCCGATCCTCGCGCCCAATTTCGGGCAGATCATCATTGTCTTCGCCTCGTGGCGATGGATCTTCGGCGGCATCGCAATTGCGACTGCCGCGATCCTGGTCTGGTTTCGGCTGCGCATGCCCGAAACCTTGCCGGAACACGCGCGCCAGCCGCTCTCGCCGCGCCGCATCGCCGAGGATTCGCTGATCGTCGTGCGCGACCGCTGGGCGGCCGGCTACACCGTCGCTTCGGCACTGATGTCGGGGTCGATCTTCGGCTTCATCGGCTCGATCCAGCAGATCATGCAGGACGTTTTCCATCGTCCGCAGCTGCTGACCCTGGTGTTCGCATGCGTCGCCTCGATGCTTGCCGTGGGATCATTCCTCAATTCGCGGCTGGTGATGCGCCTCGGCACGCGGCGCATTTCGCATTCGGCGCTCGTCGCAGTGATCGCGATCGCGGCAACTCATCTGCTGGTGATCTGGCTCGGGCTCGAATCGCTCCCCGTGTTCATCCTGCTGCAGGGGCTGATGATGATGGGCTTCAGCCTGTCGACGTCGAATTTCTCGGCGATGGCCATGGAGAATATGGGGGCGATCGCTGGCACGGCGTCGAGCCTGCAGGGGTTCGTGTCGATGCTCACCGGTGCGCTGGTCGGCGCGCTGATCGGCCAATCGTTCGACGGCACCACGGTGCCGCTCTACACGGGATTTCTGCTGATGGCTGTGCTATCCTTGGGGGTAGTAGCGATCACCGAGCGGGGACGGCTGTTCCGCCCAACTGAGTAGCAGCGGAACGCTCACGCCGCCCACGCCGTTGATGCAAGGCAACAGCGAGGTGAGGATATGGGCGGATACCGCGTGCCCGAGCAGGGTCCCAACGACGACGGCTATGACGAAGAAGGCTATGACGAAAGCCAGCGCGCCGAGATACTCGAAGCGACGCGCGACGGGCCGACCGACGGAATGATTCAGACCGACATGCCGCCCGATCTCGGCGAAGACGCCGATGCGCCGGACGAAGATGTACTCGACATGCTCGAGGACGAAACCGGAGAAGAAGACAGCGACGCGGAAATGGCGGTGGACGACGACGCCGAAGACGAGTTGCAGGAGGATTTCGACAACGCCGCGTTGAGCGACGGCGATCTGGACGCTGAACTCGACGACAAGGATGCGGACGCGCTCGAACCTTGACGCTCCGCACGTGCTGACCGAGCATGGCAGTTCAGGGAGGAGCACCATGGCACGTGATCCGCGCATCGACGCCTATATCGAGAGACAGGCAGATTTCGCGCGACCAATCCTCGCCTGGCTTCGCGAACGCGTGCATGTCGCATGCCCCGAGATCGAGGAAACGATCAAATGGGGGATGCCCGCCTTCTATCTGACGGGCAAACCGCTCGCCAACATGGCCGCGTTCAAGGCGCACGCGACCTTCGGGGTATGGGATCGCGACGTGCTCGCGACCGGCAACGAAGGCGAGGCGATGGGCCAATATGGCCGCCTGACTTCCCTCGACACGCTTCCCCCCGCCGAGGAAATCGAAAAGCAGGTCCGCGCCAGCGCCGAACTGGTCTACAGCGGCAACCGGCCCAAGCGCCAGCGTGCCGAGCCTAAGTCCGAAGCCGATGTTCCCGAGCCGCTCGCCGAAGCGCTCGCGAGGGACGAGGCCGCGGCCGCGACGTTCAACGCTTTTCCGCCGGGCCAGCGCCGCGAATATTGCGAGTGGATTGCCGAAGCCAAGCGCCCGGAAACGCGCGACAAACGTGTCGCCCAGTCGCTCGAATGGCTGCGCGAAGGCAAGCGGCGCAATTGGAAGTACGAATGACCGCGCGACACGCCGGCGCTTGCATCGACTGAATGATATGTTATGCTATCACATTCAATCGATCGGGAGAGCCATCATGCGAAGGGCCGTCCAACTCGCCGCCGATCCGGTTCCGACGATCAACACCACGCCGCTGATCGACGTGTTGCTCGTGCTGCTGATCATGATCATCATGACCTTGCCGATGCAGACGCATAAGCTGCCAATCGAATTGCCGCCGCCGGGCACGACTGCATCGGCTGAACCCCCGCATCGGCTCGACATTTTGGCGAACGGAGCGCTGTTGTGGGACGGCACCGCTCTCCCGGATGCCGCGCTCGCCGCCCGGCTCAAGCCGATCGCGGCGCGGCCCGACGGCGTGCTGCACATGCGCACCGACCCCAACGCTGCCTATGACCGGTTCGCGACGGTCCTCGACATAGTGAAGCGCGCCGGCATCGAGCATCTCGGGTTCATCGGCAACGAGACGATGGTGGAACACGGCAAGATCGGCGGACGTTAGCCCTAGGCCTTTGCCGCGGAGCCCCCATGCGTCGCTTTCTGTTCGTGCCGTTGCTGCTCGGCGGCTGCCATCCTGCGTCCGCCCCGAGCGGCAATGACACGACCGCGCCTCCACCTGCGGCGACGGCGTCGCTTGGCCCCGTCGCGCCGACAGCCCCCGGTAAGCCGGGCGGCTTGCCCGACGACCGCACGCCAATATCCGAAGCGCCGTTCACCCCGGATAGCGCGCAGGGCGCCGCCGATGTCGTTCAGCGATACTATGCCTTGATCGAAGCCGGCCGCTACGGCGAAGCCTATCGTCTGCGCGAGCCTGGCGGCCCGAGCGCCGCCGAATTCGCCGGCAGCTTCGCGCGCTATGCCGAATATCACGCCCAGATCGGTGCGCCCGGCAGAGTCGATGCGGGTGCCGGCCAGCGTTACGTCACGGTGCCGGTGCAGACCTATGGTCGCGACAAGAATGGCCAGGCGTTCCACCAATCGGGCACCATTACATTGCACCGGGCCGGCGACATCGATGGCGCGACCCCCGAACAGAAAAGCTGGCGGATCCGCAGCATCGACCTGACTCCGGCTCGTCCCGGCTAGACCTGTCCGATCCGAAACCCGCACGGGCCACGGCCGCCGGTCCTACACCCGGCATCTACGACCCTAGCGAGCTTGTAATTCGCCGCGAGACTGGGAAAGTCGTTCGATAGGCCGTGGCGCCGTTGCAATAAGGGGAGAAATTGGACGTGACACGTACGATCGCGCTGGCTGCTGCGCTGCTGCTTTCCGCGGTGCCCGCCGCGGCACAGGACCAGCCATGGCGCAATCCGAAGCTGTCGCCGGACGCGCGCACGCGACTGGTGCTGGCGCAGATGACGCAGGACGAGAAGCTCCTCCTGGTGACCGGCTATTTCGGCACGGATATGCCGGGCAAATTCCGCGCCGACCCCGACGCCCGCCCCGGCTCCGCCGGCTATGTCCCTGGCATCCCGCGGCTCGGCATCCCACCGCAATGGCAGACCGATGCCGGAATCGGCGTCGCAACGCAGGGCGGCGCGGCGCGCAAGCGCGAGCGGACAGCGCTGCCTTCTGGACTTGCCACGGCCGCGACCTGGAACCCCGCGCTCGCGTTCCGCGGCGGCGCGATGATCGGCGCCGAAGCGCGCGCCTCGGGATTCAACGTGATGCTCGCGGGCGGCGTCAATCTTGCGCGCGAGCCGCGCAACGGTCGCAATTTCGAATATGCCGGCGAGGACCCATGGCTGGCGGGCGTGATGGTAGGTGCGCAAGCGGCCGGCATCCAATCGAACCATGTGATCTCGACGATCAAGCACTATGCCATGAACGACCAGGAAACCGACCGCAACGAAGGCAATTCGGTGATCGATCCTGCCGCAGCGCGCATGTCCGACCTGCTCGCGTTCGAGATTGCGCTCGAACGTTCGCACGCCGGGGCAGTGATGTGCTCGTACAACAAGGTCAACGGCACGCACAGCTGCGAGAACCCATGGCTGCTCAGTACTGTGCTGCGCCGCGACTGGGGTTTTCAAGGCTATGTGATGTCCGATTGGGGTGGTGTGCATTCGACCGCTCCCGCGGCCAACGCCGGGCTCGAGCAGCAATCGGGCTACCCCTTCGACACGCAGCCGTGGTTCGGCGCGCCGCTCAAGGCCGCCGTCGCCGAAGGCAAGGTGCCGCAGGCACGCCTCGACCAGATGGCCGCGCGTATCCTGCGCTCGATGTTCGCGCACGGCCTGGTCGACCACGCCAAGATGGACGGGCCGATCGACCTGCCCAAGGACATGCTCGCGAAAAACGCCGCGATCAGTCGCGCCGATGCCGAGGAGAGCCTGGTGCTGCTGCGCAACGAGCAGGCGATCCTGCCGCTGTCGCCGAGTGCGAAGAAGATCGTGCTGATCGGCGGGCACGCCGACAAGGGCGTGCTCGCGGGTGGTGGATCGTCTCTGGTCTATCCCGTCGGCGGCAATGCCGTGCCCGGGATCAAACCTGAAATTTGGCCGGGACCGGTGATGTATTATCCCTCGTCGCCGCTCGCCGCGATCCGCGCGCAGGCACCCAACGCGGACATCAGCTTCGTTGACGGCGGCGACCCCGCCGCGGCCGCGGCGGCTGCCCGGAGTGCCGATGTCGCGATCGTGTTCGCGACGCAATGGGCGGGCGAAGCATTCGACGTTTCGCTCACGCTCACCGACGGCCAGGATGCCCTGATCGACGCCGTGGCGGCAGCCAATCCGCGCACCGTGGTAGTGCTCGAGACCGGCGGCCCGGTACTCACGCCATGGCGCGACAAGGTCCAGGGTCTGGTCGCCGCCTGGTATCCCGGCACGCTCGGCGGCGAAGCGATCGCGAATCTGCTGTTCGGCAAGGTCAATCCCTCGGGTCATCTGCCCGTAACCTTTCCGGCAAGCCTCGACCAACTCGCCAAGCCGAGTGCGCCCAACAAGGGCGATACGGTCTACAGCGAAGGCGCAACGGTGGGTTACAAATGGCTCGACGCCAAGCGCCTCGACCCCGCCTATCCGTTCGGACATGGGTTGAGCTACACGAGCTTCGCCTATTCGAACCTGAAGCTATCGGTACGAAACGGCGCCCCGGTCGCGAGTTTCACCGTGCGCAATACCGGGAAGCGCGCCGGATCCGCCGTGCCGCAGATCTATGTTTCGGGCGCGGGCTGGGAAGCGCCGAAACGGCTCGGCGGCTTCCGCAAGGTGCAATTGGCACCGATGGCGTCGGCGACTTTGTCGGTCGCGGTCGATCCGCGCCTGCTCGCGACCTTCGACGAAGCCAAACACGAATGGCAGATCGCGGGCGGCAAATATCAGGTCGTGCTCGGCACTTCGGCACGCGCCAGAGTCGCGGAGGCGGCAGTGACGCTTCCCGCGCGTAGGCTGCCGGCGACCTGGGATCCCGCGCCCGTGGCGCCCGGCAGCTTCTAACGGCGCCGCCGACGTTGTCATTCAACCGCCGCGACTTCATGCGAATGCTGGCGGCTAATCGTCCAACGACGCGCGGGTGGCGGCGCCGCGGAAACGTCTGGCGCGCCGCTGGATTTCGCGAAGGAAGGGCACCTGACACGCGGGCGCCCTCCCCCGTAGCGATGGCCTAGAAACGCAAGCCGAGACCCAGGGCAACATGCCGGCGCTGCAGGTTCACCCCATAGAACTTTCCGTAGTCCCCGTAGTTGAACTCGATCTTGGCATAGGCCATTTTTCCAAGATTGGTCTCGACACCGATCGCGCCCTGGACACCGTCTTTGTTATCCGACGCCGACAGGCCGGACAGCTTGGCATTCATCTTGATGCGCGTGTAGCCGCCCTTGACGAACACGAGCAGGTTCTTCGACGCGACGAAGCCGATCCGCGCCCCCGCGCCGATCGTCGAGTCCTCGCCGACGCACGAACCGCTGTCGCACAATTCGACGCTGGATGCCTCAAAGCTGGCATAGGCGCCGAAGGTGAGCTTTTTGCTGCCCGCGTCGAACCCGACTTCGCCGCCATAGGAGACGGCGCTGCCGATCTTGTAGACGCCGGTGTCATCGCTCACCGTTGGCGTCTCATATCCGAGCCGTGCCTCCACGCGCGGTCCCGTGAAGTCCTGCGCGCACGCAGCACCGGGAACCGCGGCAAGCGCCGCGGCTGCAATGATGTATCGCTTCATATAGCCCCCGTTATTCGAACCAAAATAGACCGAATTTCAAACGTTTCGGTCGCGGCCGACCTAACCGCGCGTCGCGCGGTCGTCTAGAGTCTTCGCAGCGGAAATGGATCAACCTCAGCGCCAGCGCGCGAGCACTTCGTGCACGGACGCCTCTTCCTGTGGCACGACTTGCAACGGAGTTTCGGAGAAGCGCGGCGCAGGCATCGGTTGCAAGGGCCCGAGCGGCGTACCGAATGTGGCGCGTGCGCGATTGTGCGGATGGTTGGGCGCTTCGGCCAGCGACAGGACCGGCGTCACACACGCGCCGCGATCGAGGAAATGCTCTGCCCAATCGTCGCGCGTGCGCGTCGCGAAAATATCCGCGAACGCTGCGGCCATCTCGTCCCAACCGCGCCGGTCATATTGCTGGAAGCGGGACGGCTTGATCTTGAGCCCCTGACACAGCGAACTGAATTCAGCCGGCTCGAGCGCACCGACCGCCACGTGGCGACCGTCGCGACAAGCATAGCAGCGATAGAATGGCGCGCCACCATCGGTGAGGTTGGCGGCGCGGCGGTCGGCCCAGCGGCCGGCACCGAACAGCGAATAATAGAGCGTCATCATAACGGCGACACCTTCGCTCTGCGCGGCGTCGATCACTTGTCCATGCCCGGTCGCCTGCGACGCAAGGATGCCTGAGACCAGCCCCAGCGCCATGAACAAGGCGCCGCCGGAAAATTCGGCAACCATTCCGAGCGGCGGCACCGGCGTCACAGTAGTGCCGATCGCGTGCAGCGCGCCCGTGATCGAAAGGTAATTGATGTCGTAGCCCGCGCTCGTCGAAAACGGCCCGGTCTGTCCCCAACCGCTCATGCGCCCATAGACCAGTCGCGGGTTGGCGGCGAAGCATCGCGCCGGTCCCAGCCCGATCGAATCGAGCGTGCCTGGCGCAAACCCCTCGATCACGCCATCGGCGAGCGCGATCAATTCGAGCGCCTGCGCGCGCGCGTCGGGGTCGTTCAGGTCGAGCACGATGTCCGAGCGGCCGCGATAGATCAGCGGCACCACCGCGCCGCCGTCGGGACCTGGGCGGCGGATACGCACCACGTCACAGCCTAGATCCGCGAGCAGCATCCCCGTGAGCGGCACATTGGCATTGGAATCGAATTCGACGATGCGCACGCCAGCGAGCGGCCCATGACTCGTTTGCACCATAGTCGCTTCAGGCGCCTCCCTATTAGTCCGCTTCTGAATGCGCCTTCCGGCGCATTGCGGTACCGGCCCGCTCCCCCTCCCGGCCACCCATAACATATCCTGGATGGGTGGCCGGGAGGGGGAGCGGGCCGGTACCGCCTGGAAACGCGCACTTTCGCGCGTTGCCAAACGAACACCACCATAACGGCGCATGGTCGCAAATCCCAAGCGCGTTGCGGGTGGCGGCGCGCGCAGCTTTCAGCTAGCGCTGCCGGCAATGGCACATCCGCATATCGTGGCGCTGGGCGGAACGCTGCGCGCCGGCTCTTCGACTGAGCGCGCCCTGCGCACCGCGCTCGACCATGCCGCCGCCCAAGGCGCACGCACGACGCTGCTCGGAGGCCCCGACATCGTCTTCCCGCATTATGATCCGGAGACCGCGCGCGAGAATCCGGCGATCTGCCGCTTCGTCGACGTGCTGCGTACCGCCGATGGCCTGGTGATCGGCTCGCCGGGCTATCACGGCACGCTTTCGGGCATGGTCAAGAACGCGCTCGATCATGTCGAGCTGCTGCGCGGAGACAGCCGCGTCTATTTCGACGGCATGCCGGTCGGACTAGTCGCGACTGCGGGCGGGTGGCAGGCGGCGGTCGCGACACTTCAGGCGCTGCGTACGGTGACGCACGCGCTGCGTGGCTGGCCGACCCCGCTCGGTGTCGCGATCAACACCAGCGAGCAGGGCGCGATCGACGCCGCGAAACCCCAGCTCTGCATGATGGTCGACCAGATGCTGCGGTTCTTCGCGCGCTGACGCGCCTTTCCGCGGCGTTAACCATATCGTGACGGCTGTGGTCTAAATTCCCGGCGAAAAACCGGGGCGCGTGATGGACCAGCGAAACAGCGGCGACGCCGAAGGACGGCGAACGGCACGGACGATCCTTGCGGTCGACCGCAACCGCGCGAGCCTGCACGCGCTGGCGCACCGCCTTGGTCAGCGCGGTCACTTCACCGTGCTCGCCGACCATGGTTCGGAAGCGCTCGGACTGATCGCCGGGCGCGGCTTCGACCTGCTGCTGCTCGACATGGCGATGCCCGGATTGTCGGCACTCCACGTCGTGCGCGCGCTCCGCGCCACTCACGACACCGCGGACCTGCCCGTTATCCTGACGATGGCGGCGAACGACCGCGACGCCGCGCTCACCGCCTTCGCGGCCGGTGCCGATGACTGCGTGGTCCGCGGCTATGATCCGGTGGTGCTCGCCGCGCGGATCGAACGCGCGCTCGAGCAGGCCGCGCAAATCGCCAACCTCAAACGCCGCAACCTCGCGCTCGACGCGCGCGTCGCCGCGCGGGCGATCGAGCTCGGCGAAGCACGATCCGAGCTCGCTGCGGCGGTTAACGATCGGCTGCGGCTGGAGCGCGCGCTGGAGTCACGAGTCTAAAGGCAGGTCGAGCGGCTCCGAGCGGTTGAACCAGCGTCGCCGCACGAAATACCAGGTCACCACCAGCGCAATCGCCAGGCAGACCAGCGCCACGCCCCAGAACGCCCAGGGCTTATGCGCGAACGGGATGCCGTCGACATTCATGCCGAGCAGACCGGTGATGAACGTGATCGGCAGGAACACCATCGCCGCGACTGCGATCATCAGCGAGCGCTGGTCGATCTGCTCGGCGCGCAAGTCGGTCAGCGTTTCGTGGGTGAGCGCAGCGCGCTCGCGAATGCTCTCGAGTTCCTCGGCCATGCGCGCGGCACGGTCGGCAGCGGCGGCCAGGTGCAGCCGATCGTCGTCATTGAGCCAATCGCCCGGCAGGGCGGCGAGCTTCTCGAGCGCCGAGCGCTGCGGGAACAGGAAGCGCCGATAGCCGATCGCCTGGATCCGCACGCGATTGACCAGCCTGCGCAGCGCGAAGGCATGCTCGGCGCTCAGCTGCTCCTCGCACATGTCGAGCGAATCGCCCAGTTCGGCGACGACCGGATCGAGTTCGACGGTGATCTCGGCGGCGAGTTCGGAGATCAGATCGCCGGGATCACGGACATGACCATTGCGCAGCAGCGCGCAGATCGGCTCGATCGCGTTGAGCTGCTTGCGCGTCACCGAGAAGACGCGGCCTTGATGCGCGAACATGCGGATCGACGCGAGCGGATCCGATGCGGCAAGCTGATCAGCGGACAGCCCGCGAAGGTTGATCAACGCACCGTGATCTGCAGCATCGCAGCGCGGGCGCGTCTCGACAGCGGTGAGCGCGTCGATGACATATTCGCTCAGCCGCGCCTCGTCGCGCAGCCACGCCTCGGCCGCAGCGTCGTTGGTAGTCAGATGGATCCACACCAGATCGCCCTGTTCGTGCAGCGCTTCCTTGGGGTGCGCCTCGCGCACCTGGTCGCCGCGCACGATGAAGGCGAACCCGCTCACTAGGCCAATTCCAGGTAGAGCGCGAAGCCCGCGCCGGGATCTGCGGGAGGGCCGTCGCTCGGAATGCGCGCCGCGTCGCCGCGGACGCGGACCAGGACGGCTTCCGGCACGCCGGGCTGGTGCCAGACGCGATCGGCGAGCGCGAGCAGCCGCGCCTCGCGCAACGTCAGTTCCTCGGGATCGGGCGAGCGCAGCCGGATCGTCACCAGCGCCGAACGCACGGGCGCGGCATCGGTGCCGAGCCAGGTTTCGACGCGCGCCGCCGCATCCTCCGCCAATGCGTCGATCGCTCCGCCGGGCGCGAGCCCCGCACCAATCGCGCGGCGGCGGTCGTCGAAATCGGGATAGCGCGCCTTGAGCGCGTCGCGCCCAGCATAAAGTGCATCGGCGAGCGCGCCCAGCGACATCGGCAGCAGCGCCTCGAGCCGCTGGCGCAACGCGGCGGCGAGCCCGGCGGAGGCGCCGCCGGTGCTCACCGCGACCAGCACCGGCGCGCGATCGACGATCGCCGGCATGGTGAAATCGCACAGGTCGGGGCGGTCGGCGACATTGATCAGGATGCCGCGCGCCTTGAGTCGCGCCGCGGCCGCGTCGGCCTGTTCGCCCCATAGTGCGATCCAGCCGAACCGCGCCTCGGCCTCCTCGCCGACCACGATCGCGCCGGCGCGTTCGAGCGTGCGACGCTTGGCATCGGCCATTTCGCCGTCGCCGATCAGGATCACAGGCTCGCCCGCAATCCTGAGCACGACGGGCAGGCCGGCGCTCAGCCTAGCCATTCAGGCACGCGTTCGGCGCCCATGATCGTCGCCGCCTGGATGCGATCGGCCACCACTGCATAGCGGTCGCCGTGGACCATCACTTCGGGCACCAGCGCCCGGCTATTGTAGGTGCTCGCCATCGTCGCGCCATAGGCGCCGGCGGTTCGGAACACCGCAAGATCGCCTGCTTCGACCGCGTCGATGTCGCGATCGATCGCGAAGGTGTCGCCGCTCTCGCACACCGGGCCGGCGATGTTCGCCTGCATCCGGCGACCGGTCGGGCGCACCGCGAGGAACTCGTGATAGGCGTCGTACATCGCCGGGCGCGCGAGATCGTTCATCGCCGCATCGACGATCACATAGGGCCGCACCAAACCCGGCTTGACCCAGATAACCTGCGTCACCAGCACGCCGGCGTTGCCGACGATCACGCGGCCGGGCTCGAACATCAGCTCGACATCCCAGTCGCGCGTCACGCGGGCGACCATCGCGCCATAGTGCTCCGGCCCCGGCAGCTCTTCGCCGAGGCGATAGGGCACGCCCAGCCCGCCTCCGAGATCGACATGCGTGATGCCATGACCCGCGCCGCGCAACTCGGCGATCAGCTCGCCGATCCGCACGAACGCGGCTTCGAGCGGCCCCAGATCGCTGATCTGGCTGCCGATGTGCAGTGCCACGCCGCGCAGGTTCAGCCCCGGCGACTGCCGCAGCCGCGCGAAGATCGCCGGCGCGTCGCTGATCGCGACGCCGAACTTGTTCTCGGCCTTGCCGGTCGAGATCTTGGCATGGGTGCGGGCGTCGACGTTGGGATTGACGCGCAGCACCGCCGGCGCGCGCGCTCCCCGCGCCGCGGCGAGCGCGCCGAGCACATGGCCTTCCTCTTCGAGCTCGATGTTGAACTGGCCGATGCCCTCCCCCAGTCCCTGTTCAAGCTCGCCGCGCGTCTTGCCGACGCCTGAGAACACGACGTCCTCCGGCTTCATCCCCGCCGCGAGCGCACGCGCCAGTTCGCCGCCCGAGACGACGTCGGCGCCATAGCCGGCATTCGCCAGCACGCGCAGCACCGCGAGGTTGGGATTGGCCTTGATCGCGAACGCGATGTGCTTGCGCGGCACGTCGCGCAGGCCCTCGCGGAACACGCGCGCGTGCCGCTCGAGCGTCGCCTGCGAATAGACATAGACGGGCGTGCCGACTTCCGCGGCGATGCGCGCGAGCGGCACGTCCTCGGCGAAGAGTTCGCCGTTCCTCAGTTCGAAATGGTCCATCGGCTCGTTCAGTCGGGAGGGAGGTCGAATTCGTCGCTGCGGCGTTGTTCGGAGCTTTGCAACAGCTCGTCGCTGCGCGCGGGACGGGTCTGGATGGGCGGCTTGAGCAGTTCGTCCGACGTCGGCGCCGTCGCGGCCCCATAGGGTTTGAGCGGCAGCGGCTGCCCCTTGACCGGCACGAGCGATTTTCGCGAGCCGCATCCCGCGAGCAGCAGCACCGCCGCGAACAGGATCAGACTGCGTTTCATCGTGCCCTCCGCGCTGCCTCGACTGCTTCGCGGACCCGAGCCGGTGCGGTACCGCCGAAGCTCGTGCGGCTCGACACCGATGCATCGACGCTGAGCACCTCGTAGACGCGCGCGTCGAAGCGCGCGTCGATCTCGACCAGCTCGTCGAGCGCGAGTTCGTCGAGCCTCTTGCCCTGGCGCTCGGCCGCTGCGACGGCGCGGCCGGTGATGTGATGCGCCTCGCGGAACGGCACGCCGGCTTCGCGCACCAGCCAGTCGGCGAGATCGGTCGCCGTCGAGAAGCCGGCCTGCGCGGCTTCGCGCATGCGATCGGTGCGGAAGCGCGCACTCTGGACCATGCCAGTCATCGCCGCGAGCGACAGCTCGAGCAGGTCGTGCGCCTCGAACACCGGCGGCTTGTCGTCCTGCATGTCCTTCGAATAGGCGAGCGGCAGCCCCTTCATCGTAACCATCAGCGCGGTCATGCAGCCGAGGATGCGGCCGGAATGGCCGCGCACCAGCTCGGCGGCGTCGGGATTGCGCTTCTGCGGCATGATCGACGAGCCAGTCGACCATTGATCGCTGAGCGCGACGAAGCCGAACGGCTGGCTCGCCCAGATCACGAATTCCTCGGCGAGCCGTGACAAATGCAGCGCACACTGCGTTGCCGCGGTCAGATATTCGAGCGCGAAGTCGCGGTCGGACACCGAATCGAGCGAGTTGCGCGTCGGTCCGTCGAAATCGAGCGCCGCCGCGGTGGCATGGCGGTCGATCGGAAAGCCGGTGCCGGCGAGTGCCGCCGACCCCAGCGGGCACAGGTTCATCCGCGCGCGCGCATCGGCGAAGCGACCGATGTCGCGGCCGAACATTTCGAAATAGGCCATCAGATGATGGCCGAGCGTCACCGGCTGCGCGACCTGGAGATGCGTGAAGCCGGGCATCACGCTCGCGGCATGTTCGTCGGCGCGCGCAAGCAACGCGTCCTGCAGTGTGCGGAGTCCGGCCATCGCCTGGTCGGTCGCGTCCCGCACCCAGAGCCGGAAGTCGGTGGCGACCTGATCGTTGCGCGAGCGCGCGGTGTGCAGCCGGCCGGCAACCGGCCCGATCTGTTCGGCGAGCCGGCTCTCGGTGACCATATGGATGTCTTCGAGCGCAAGATCCTCGGGCACGCCTTCGGCAGCGAAATGACTCGCGACGCCGGCGAGCCCGGCGGCAATTGCGTCGGCATCGGCGGGCGCGACGATGCCTTGACGCCCGAGCATCGCGACATGCGCCTGCGAGCCACGGATGTCCTGTCGCCACATCCGCTTGTCGAACGGAATCGAGGCGTTTATCGCACGCATCACCGCGGACGGGCCTTCGGCGAAGCGCCCTCCCCACATGGCATTGGAGCTGTCCTTGCGCTCGCTAATTGCGCTCCTCCTCATCGCTCTGGCAGCAGGCGGCTGCGATAGGCGCTCATCTGCGCCGGAGCAAGCGAACGAGACGGCAACCCCGGTCGAAGCCCCGGCGGCGCCCACGAACACCGCTGAAGCGCCTCCGCTCGAAGGGCAGCTCGATCGCAGCCACAAGGGCGAAGGCGCGCCGCCGGCGGCGTTCAAGGACCCGGCGGGCAAGTCGGTCACGCTCGCGGACTTCAAGGGTAAGCCGCTGATCCTCAATCTTTGGGCGACCTGGTGCGTGCCGTGCATCCGCGAAATGCCCGCACTCGATGCGATGGCGGGCGACACGCCCAAGGTGCAGGTGCTGGCCGTCAGCCAGGACCTCGACGGCATGGCCAAGGTCCGGCCATTCTTCGACGCGCATGGCTTCAAGCATCTCGAGCCTTATCTCGACAGCGGCACCGCACTCTCGACGGGCTTCGGCGCGAACCTGCCGCTGACGATTCTCTATGATTCGCAGGGCAAGGAAGTCTGGCGGGTCGCCGGCGGCATGGACTGGACCGGCGCCAAGGCGCGCGCGCTGGTGGCGGAGGCGAGCTGAGGTTCTCCGCCGAGATTGCGCCGCTGGGGTGGGAAAATTGGATGCCCCGCGAGGATTCGAACCTCGATTAACGGAGTCAGAGTCCGCTGTCCTACCGTTGGACGACAGGGCACCAATCGCACGTCGCGGATCGCAGTCGATCGACGACAGGGGCGCGCAGATAGGCGGGCCGCGCTGGCCTGTCAATTGCGTGTTGGCGTCGCTCGCCTTGCCCGCCGCGCTTCGCTGCGCTACCGCTCACGGCAGGCACCGGACGGCGTCTTCCTTCGAGGAGACGCCGCGAAGGAAGAACATAAGCGAGTAGTTCGGCATGGGGGATCATTCCGCCCGAATGCCGCGGCGCGAGGGCATGCCCCAAGCGCGGGCAGCTGTTTCCGGAGTGCGCGGGCGCTGGCCCGACGTGCGCCATTATGCAGCACTCGATCTTGGTACCAACAATTGCCGGCTGTTGATCGCCCGCCCGCAGGGCGCGGGCTTCGCAGTGGTCGACGCCTTTTCGCGCATCGTGCGGCTGGGCGAAGGTCTCGCCACCAGCGGCCGCCTCAGCGACGCGGCGATCGACCGTACTCTGGCTGCGCTCAAGATCTGCGCTGAGAAGCTCAAGCGCCGCAACGTCACGCTCGCGCGCTCGGTCGCAACCGAGGCGTGCCGGCGCGCTGTCAACGGGCAGGATTTCATCGAGCGGGTCTATCACGAGACCGGCATCGTGCTCGATATCATCACCGCCGAGGAGGAAGCGCGGCTCGCGGTGCTAGGATGCCACGCGCTGCTCGAACCCGGCGACGGCCCCGCGCTGGTGTTCGACATCGGCGGTGGCTCGACCGAGCTGGTGCTCGTCGCGTCGAGCGAGGACGCGCCCGTGATCCTCGACTGGCACAGTGCGCCCTGGGGCGTGGTTTCGCTCACCGAGGCGCTTGGTGGCGGCGACGCGCCCGAGGAGCGCGCCCGCGCCTATGCGGCGATGCGCGACGAAGTCTGGCGCAGCTTCGCGCCGTTCGCAGAGCGGCTCGATCCGCCGCCGGGCGTGCGGCGGCTGCTCGGCACCAGCGGCACCGTCACGACGCTGGCCAGCGTGCATCTCGGGCTCGAATGCTATGATCGTTCGACGATCGACGGGCTGATCATGCCGACCGCGTCGATGCGCAAGGTGAGCGAGGACATTGCCGCGATGAGCCATGCCGAGCGTGTCGCGGTCCCGTGCATCGGCGGCGAGCGCGCCGATCTGGTGGTTGCGGGCTGCGCAATTCTCGAATCGATCCTCGACCTCTGGCCGGCGGAACGGCTCGGCATCGCCGACCGCGGCATTCGCGAAGGCATATTGCGCCGGCTGATGCGAAGCCGGGCATGATAAAGGTTGACGCTGCCGCCCCGCGCCCCCACCCGACCACGCCTATGATATTGAAGTTGGGTGGCCGGATGGAGGAGCGGGCTGGCGCCGCTCCAAACGAAATATGAGCCGCGGCGGAGGTCGTGGCCATACCCGCGTGCGCACCGCGCGCGGACGCACCGCCCAATCGACACGCTGGCTCGAGCGCCAGCTGAACGACCCCTATGTCAAGCGCGCGCGGGCCGAAGGCTATCGCAGCCGCGCAGCTTATAAGCTGGTCGAGCTCGACGAGAAGTTCGGCTTCCTCAAGGGTTCGAAGCGCGTGCTCGACCTCGGCATCGCGCCCGGCGGCTGGGCGCAGGTCGTGCGCAAGCGGCTGCCGTCAGCGACGCTGGTCGGGATCGATTTGCTGCCGGTCGATCCGATCGATGGCGTGACGATCCTCCAGTTCGATTTCCTGAACGACGCCGCACCCGCGTTGCTCACCGATGCGCTCGGCGGCAAGGCCGATCTGGTGCTGTCGGACATGGCCGCGAACACCGTCGGCCATCCGCAGACCGACGCGCTACGCACCATGGCCCTGGTCGAGGCCGCGGCCGATTTCGCGACGCAAGTGCTGGCGCCCGGCGGCGCGTTCGTCGCCAAGGTGTTCGCAGGCGGTGCCGATTCGACGCTGGTCGCGGAGATGAAGCGGCAGTTCGCGACGGTGAAGCACGCCAAGCCGCCGGCGAGCCGTAAGGACTCGTCGGAATGGTATCTGGTGGCGCAGGGGTTCAAGGCGCCAGCAGAGCCGTCTTGAACGAGCTTATTTCGCGCAGAGCCGCAAAGCCGCAGAGAGCGGTCGCGCCACTTAGCCGACAGCCGCAATCAAGCGCGCGGGACGGTGAACAGTCGAAGCGCTTGGGCGCATACGCCATCTCTGCGTCTCCGCGGCTCTGCGCGGGAAATCAAATCGGCGGCGCACGACCAGTGGGCCGCTGACAAACGAAAACCGGCCCCGAATCGCTTCGGAGCCGGCCTGAAAGCTTTGCCAAACCCGGCGATCAGCCGTCGTAGTCGCTGCCCAAATTCTGGTTGCGCGGCGGCGCGGCGGCGGTGAGGCGGAGCGCCTCGGCCGAAGCCGAGAGCGAGCCGAGTTCGTCGGGCGCTTCCTCGTCGTCGACCTGGACGCGCTGCAGGCTGCTGACCAGCGACTCCTGAAGCTGCACCGGGCGCACCGTCTCTTCGGCGATCTCGCGCAGCGCGACGACCGGGTTCTTGTCGCGGTCGCGGTCGATCGTCAGTTCAGCGCCGCCCGAAATCTGGCGGGCGCGCTGGGCCGCGAGCAGCACCAGATCGAAACGGTTGGAAACCTTGTCGACGCAATCTTCGACAGTGACGCGCGCCATGAACGCTTCCTTGGGCTACGGTGTATGGAGAAGGCGTGGCACTTAGGGGGCGGACTGGACGAAGTCAAGAAAATCGGGCCGAACGCAATGCGCCTCGCCGAACTCCCGCCGGCTATTCGGCCAGATCCGGAAGGGCGGTCATGAGCCAGCTCGGCAACTGGCGGGCGAGAAATCTGATCCTGCCCTCCTCCCGCGCGACCAACAGGCGCCGGCGGCGATCGCTGTTGTCCAGGACATATGTGCGATCGGCCATGGCGGCCGCCGTTGAAAGCTTGGCGAGGCTTTCCGGGTAACGCCGCTCAATCGCACTGATCGGCACGGGATGTCCCCCGCGTTGAACCCGATCGAGGACGCGGCGGATCGACAAGTCGACGTCACTCAGACCGACGAACACCAAAGTGAGCTTGTAGCCGCGATCCTTCGCCAGCTTCATGAAGCGGAGCGAACTGCTTCCGGTTAGCGTCGTCTCGATCGCAAAGTCCGCATCTTGATCAAGCAGCCCATTGCGCCGCGCCACCGCAATTTCGCCCGCGCGGCGCTGGTCGAGGCCTCCCTCGAGACGAGGCAGTTCTTCTGCTATCGCGTCCGGATTGACCACAGGAACTCGACGCGCAATGCGACCAGAGACAAGTGTGGTCTTGCCCGCGCCATTGGGCCCAGCGACAATCCAAAGTTGAGGCATCTTCAGCGGCCAAGCAGAGCGGCCGCGGCCTCGCGATCAACCTTGACTAATTGCTCGCGCCCGTCGGGGTGCACGCGGATCACATGCCCGGCAGGTGTATCGTCGCGCGTGATATGTATGGGCATCCCGGAGCCGAGGATTTCCGACGCGGCGCTGTCGTCATCCTCGGCGATTGCACGATCGAACTCGGCCTCAAAACTAGCCATGTCATGGCGATCGGCGTTCTTTTCCATCCGCTGGTCATAGCCGATTTGCCATCACGTCGATACCGTTCTCACGAAGGGCATCATCGGTTCGGCGTCTCAAAGTTCGGGGAGCCGCATGCTTGAAAGATCGATGAGCTCGCCGATCGTCCTCACGCTACCCCCGCGACCAAGTCCCCGCCGATCCTGTTATCAGCTGGCACGCGATCACGGTAGGGCGGCTCAGTAGACGCGTTTCTTGGGCGCGATATACTCGATGTCGTCGGTCAGCGTGTAGTCGTGCACGGGGCGATAATCGAGCGCAGTGCTCCCGCCCTTGCCGCCCCAGCCGTCGAATGTCGCGATCGTATGCTTCATCCAGTTCGGGTCGTCGCGTTCGGGGAAATCCTCGTGCATGTGCGCGCCGCGACTTTCCTTGCGGTTGACCGCCGAGCGGATCGTCACCAGCGCCTGGCCGATCAGATTGTCGAGCTCGAGCGTCTCGATCAGGTCGGTGTTCCAGATCAGCGAGCGGTCAGTCACATGCACGTCGCCTATGCCGGCATAGATCTTGTCCATCTGCTCGATGCCTTCGCGCATCAGCCCGTCGGTGCGGAACACTGCGCAATGCTTCTGCATCGTGTGCTGCATGTCGAGCCGCAACTGCGCGGTCGGCGTGCCGCCGGTGGCGAAGCGGAAATGATCGAGCCTGCCGAGCGCAAGCTCTTCCGAGCCGCCCGGCAGCGCCTTGTGCGTCGAATTCGGCTTGACGATCTCGGCGATGCGCTTGCCGGTCGCGCGGCCGAACACCACCAGATCGATCAGCGAATTCGAGCCGAGCCGGTTCGCGCCGTGCACCGAGACGCATGCCGCTTCGCCGACCGCGAACAGCCCGGGCACCACGGCGTCGGGGTTGCCGTCCTGCACATGGACGACTTCGCCATGATAGTTGGTCGGAATGCCGCCCATGTTGTAGTGCACTGTCGGCACCACCGGCAGCGGCTGCTTGGTCAGGTCGACGCCGGCAAAGATCTTGCCGGTCTCGGTGATGCCCGGCAGCCGCTCGTGCAGCACCTTGGGATCGATGTGATCGAGGTGGAGGAAGATGTGATCCTTCTTCGGGCCGACGCCGCGGCCTTCGCGGATCTCCATCGCCATCGAGCGCGACACCACGTCGCGCGAGGCAAGGTCTTTCGCCGAAGGGGCATAGCGCTCCATGAAGCGCTCGCCTTCGGAGTTGGTGAGATAGCCGCCCTCGCCGCGCGCGCCCTCGGTGATCAGCACGCCCGCGCCGTAGATGCCGGTCGGGTGGAACTGGACGAATTCCATGTCCTGCAGCGGCAGCCCGGCGCGCAGCACCATGCCGCCACCGTCACCGGTACAGGTATGCGCCGACGTCGCCGAAAAATAGCACCGGCCATAGCCGCCGGTCGCGAGTACCGTTGCGTGCGAGCGGAAGCGGTGGATCGATCCGTCCTCGAGGCAGATCGCGATCACGCCGCGACACTCTCCGCCTTCCATGATCAGGTCGAGCGCGAAATATTCGATGAAGAAGTCGGCGTCGTACTTCAGGCTCTGCTGATAGAGCGTGTGGAGCATCGCATGCCCCGTACGGTCCGCCGCGGCGCAGGTGCGCTGTGCAGGCGGGCCGGCGCCCATGTTCTGCATCATGCCCCCGAACGGGCGCTGGTAGATCCGGCCTGCTTCGGTACGGCTGAACGGCATGCCCGCGTGCTCGAGCTCATAGACCGCCGCCGGCGCCTCGCGGACCATATATTCAATCGCGTCCTGGTCGCCGAGCCAGTCGGAGCCCTTGACCGTGTCGTACATGTGCCAGGTCCAATGGTCAGGGCCCATGTTGCCGAGCGACGCGGCGATGCCGCCTTGCGCCGCGACCGTGTGGCTGCGCGTCGGGAAGACCTTGGTGATGCACGCGGTCTTGAGCCCGTTCTGCCCGCACTCCATCGTCGCGCGCAGCCCCGATCCGCCGGCGCCGACCACCACTGCGTCGTACGTATGATCGATGATCTGATAGGCCTCAGGCATCAGGCCGGTGCTCCCGTGGTGGCAGTGAAGGCGACGCGCAGGATCGAGAAGATCGCGAGCACGATCGCGGCAAGCGTGAAATAGTCGAGCAGGACGAGCAGCACGACGCGTGTCGAATCATGCTGATAGTCCTCGATCACCACTTGCAGCCCGAGGCGGAAATGGCTGAACACCGAGAGCACGAGCAAGACCATCGGCACCGCCGCCCAAGGCGAGGCGAGCCACATGCCGAGCGTCGCAAAATCATAGCCCGGCAGCAGCGCGAGGCTGGTGACGAACCACAGCATCAGCGCCAGATTCGAACCGGCGGTGACACGCTGATGCCACCAATGGTCGGTGCCTTGCTTCGCGGAGCCGAGCCCGCGTACGCGCCCGAGGCTGGTGCCGTCACCCATGCGTCTTGCTCCAGATCACGAACCAGAAGGCTGCCGTCACGAGGACGGAGAAGACCATCGTCAGCTGAGCGGTCCATTTGTTGCGTTTAAGCTCGAACAGCGCGCCTTCGTCGAGGAACAGGTGGCGCACGCCGCTCGCCAGATGCTGGAAAAAGGCAAGTGTGAGTCCCACGCCGACGATCCAGCCGAGCGGGTTGAGCCCCTTGTCCGTCGCGAACCAAGCGCGGAACGCGGCATAGCTCGCCTCGCCTCCGCCTAGCGCTGCGAGCCACCAGACCAGCAGGATCGTGCCGACCGTCGCCATGCCCGATCCCGTCGCGCGGTGCACGATCGAGACCAGCATGTGCGGTCCCCATTTGTAATGGAACACGTGCGGCGACAACGGTCGCGCGCGGTTTCTCGGGTTGGCCAAGGCCGGTTCCTTTCGTCGACGCCGCTTCCCTTAATCGCCAGCGGCAGGGATGCAAGCCGCAACGCCCACAAGCATCCGCGGCAGTCCCCAAGGCCATGACTAACCACGCCTTAACCACTCCTGCTCTAGGCCGGTGGCGAGTGGGCGTGAATTGCGTGCGCCGGATGGAAGGAGCTTTGCGTGACCGATTCGCTCAACGAGGAACTGCCCGAGCTCGGCTCGATCAGTGCCATGATCGACGTGGCAGCACGCACGCGCGCTTTCCTTGTCGACGGCGAGTTCGTTGCAACTGCTCGCGAGGTCCTCGAAGCGATCGAATCCGACCTTCGCGAGATCGCTCGGGCCTATTGGACTCAGTGGGTCGAAAATTTCAGCGGCAACACCGTCTGGTCCGCCCAAGACAATGAGAAGATGATCGAAATTGCGGTGACGTTCCTGCGCAACCGCTTCCTCGACGTGGCCGGGCAGAGCTGGGTCAATGGGCTCGAGAACGCCGTGTTCGCCGCCTATCGGCGCCAGGTGCCGGCGCTTGCGATGCTGTCGATGGCCAACGCGCGCGACCGCTCGATGCTGGCGTCGCTGATGCGCCATGTCGGCGCGGACGATCCGCGACTGCCGGGCATGATCGATGTCGTCATGCGGCTGTTCGCGCTCGAGACCGACGTGACCTACAGCATGTACGGCGAGTTGGCGCGCCATTCCGCGCAGCGTCAGCGCGACCGTCTCGCCGAATCCTTCCGCGGCAGCATCGGCGCGACGCTCGAGGGCGTGATGCGCGAGGGCGACGCGCTGCGCAATCAGGCCCAGCACACTTCGGCGTCGACACGCGGCATGCTCGGCAAGACCTCCGAAGTCGCGGCGGCAGCCGAACAGTCGGCAGTTGCGATGCGCGAAGCCGCGCAGACCGCGGCCGGGCTGATCCGCGCGATCGAGGACGCACGCAACGAAGTTGAGGCCGCCGCCGGGATCGCGACGCGTGCC
>Ga0207675_100000585_pt1 | contig 35622 bp, 32 predicted proteins | sample KBSSwiS42_FD_184305 | JGI IMG/M metagenome (GOLD analysis project Ga0207675, IMG submission 184305) | Switchgrass rhizosphere microbial communities from Kellogg Biological Station, Michigan, USA - KBS Switchgrass S4-2 (SPAdes) (version 2) | ecosystem: Host-associated > Plants > Roots >...
TGTAGTAGGCGACGTATTGGCCACTGCCGCAGCCGCCTTCCAGGACCAGCGCACCGGGCACCAGGAACTCCTGGAAGAGCCCGCGCAAGGGATCGACCTCGCAGAAACGCAACGCCTCCGCGAACGCCTGATCGGACCAGACGCTCTCCCAGTATTCGGCGGACGATCCGGCGGCGGTGTCGCTTGCCGGCTGGTACATCTTCAACATGGCGGCTTCCGGAAGAGCTGGAGGCCTTGCCGCACTCCCGCGACGAAATGGCTGCTGATGGCGGCGCGGTAGAGAGCCGCCTGGGCTCGAGCGGGCAACGGAAGGCCGTCAGCCCAGCGTGCGACGGCGAGCACCCCGCCCCGCATCACGGGCGCCGAAACCACGTGCTTGAGCAGGCGCTTCGCGCGGGCCGGCACGCCCTCCCCCGTCGAAGGCGGCCCGCTGGCCTCGATGACCGTCGCCAGCTCGGGGAGAGCCAGGGTCTCCGGGCACTTCACCGCGGCCTCGGCGTAACCCATGCCGTGCTTGTACTGTTGCCGGGAGACGCTGTCGATGTCCACGGCCTGGCAGTGGAGGGCCTGGATCTGCGGCGCGAGGAAGATCGGCACCCCGAGCGTCCGCAGGCGCATCGACAACTCGAATTCCTCCGCGCCCGGCGTCTTCAGGTCTTCGCGGTAGGCGCCTTCTCCGGACGGAGCGAGGGAACGCGGAACGGAGATCTGGCCGCTGGCGACGATCTGGATTCGCACGAATTCCTCGTGGGTGTCCCGCCCGGGATCGTGCCCCTGACCTTCCAGGAACTCGAAGAGACCGCGGCGCCCGGGTGGCGGTCTCAGGACACAGCGCCCGCAGACGACGGCCACGCCGAGACGTTCGTGGGCGGCGAGATGACGCTCGACGAGGTCGGGAGGAACCGTGATGTCGTCGTCGATGAAGAGGACGATGTCCCCGCGGGCGGCCCGATAGCCCGTGTTCCGCGCCGCGGCCGGACCGCCGTTCGGCCGGCGGAGGAGGCTGACCGTGAAGCCGGGCGCGGTGGCACCCGGACCGAGGTCGGCGGGCACGGGAGAGCCGTCGTCCACCACGATCAGCTCCGTGGCTCCGACGCGGTCGAGGCGAGAGCGCAGGATCGCGTCGATGGTGTCGCGGAGCAGCGGCCCGCGGTTGTAGGTCGGCACCACGACGCTGAGACGCGGGGCGGCGCCGCTCACTCGATCCTCGGAGGCTCCGCCCGTCACGCGGTCTCCCTCCCCTTCCCGGCCAGGAGTGTCCGGAGCGCTCCCATGACGACACCGCGCTCCTGGCCGCCCAGCCCCAGCCAGACGGCGGGCCCGGCGTACAGGAGTCCGATCGTGGCCAGCATCAGCGCGGCCTGTCCCCGATTCGCCGCCTGGACCCATGGCCGTCCGAGAAACGCGAGGGGGAGCAGGAGGACGGCCGGCAAGGCGCCGCGGACGAGGCTCGCGCCGATCGAGCGCGACAGGACGCCCGTGATGCGAGCCGCGGCCCGGAACATGAGCAAGCTGTCGAGGCTGACCCGCAGCAGCCAGGCCAGCGCCGCGCCCACGACTCCGAAGCGGGTGATGAGGAAGATGCCCAGGGGCACGTGGGCGATCAGCTCCAGGAGATGGTAGCGCGCGGTCAGGTCCGCGCGGCCCGCCGCATGAAGCAGGTGGTACGACGGCCAGGACAAGACGTTCACCAGGATGGCGACGGCGAGGATGCGCAGCGGAGTCGTGGCGTTGGCCGAGAAATCCGGCCCCATCCACACGGCCAGGATGGACGGAGCGTAGACGATCAGGAAGAAGACGGGGCCGAGCAGCATGACGAAGATGTAGCGCGTCGCGCGCCGCAGGGTCTCGCGCACGCCCGCGTGATCCTCCTGGGAGAGCAGTCGTGCCATGGCCGGGTAGATGACGGTGGCGAGGCTCGTCGGCACGATCGTGAGCGCCCCCGCCATGCTGTACGGCACGGAGTAGAAGGGGAGCCGGTCCACGGCGGAGAACGCGCCGATGAGGAACTTCTCGATCTGCTCCAGGAGCGGGTTCACGACCTGCGAGACGCTGATGTAACCGCTCACGCGGGCGATGGCGCGCAGGCGCGCGACCGTCCAGCGGACGGGGAACAGGTTGGGAAGGAGCCGCCACGACACCGCGAAATACACGAAGAATCCGGCGGCCTGTACGGCCAGGCTGCCGAGCATGACCCCGATGAGCCCGGCTCCCATGAGCACGAGCGCGACCGTCAGCACCGCGAGCAGGGCGCCGGTGGCGAGAGTGACACGGCTGATGATGTCGAACCGCTCCATGGCCGTGGCCACGGAGGAGGCGACGTTGCGCTGGAGCGCGATCACGAGACCCACGGCGCCGATGGCGAAGGCCTGGATCGCTTCCGGCTGGCGGGCCTCGGACACGTTGAGGGCGTGACGCACGAGAAGCGGCGCGCTGGCGGCGAGCAGGACCGCCCCCGCGATGCCCAGCGCGAGGTAGGCCAGCGTGGCCGTCCACAGGACCTCCACGAAGTCTTCCGGCTCGCCGCGCGCCCGGTGCCGGGCCAGCAGCTGCACGCTCGCGCGGCCCAGGCCGAGCTCCACGAATCCGAAGTAGCTCGTGGTGATGCCGACGAGGATCAAGATCCCGTAGGCCTCCAGGCCCAGGCCATGCACGATGATCGGGGAGGCGACGAGGTTGAAGGCCAGCACCGCGCCCTGGGCGATGAGCTGGTACCCGGCGTTGACGCTGATCCGCCCGCGGTCACTCACCTCGGGCCGAGGGGCGGATTCGGAGCCGCCCGGTCGAGATGCATGACGAACGCCTGTCCCTGCCCTCCGAACTCGAACAGGGGCTCGGCCGTGAAATGCGGATGCGAGTCCAGGAACTCGCGCATCGCCCGCCTCTCCCCGTGCTCGTCGGAGGCCTCGAAGCAGTTCCAATCGTCGAAGAGCAGGATGGATCCTTCCTGCAGGAGCTCCGCGAGGAACGCGAGGACCTGGGCCGCGGAGCTGTAGAGATCGCAGTCGACGAGGGCGACGGCCACCGGACGCATCGCGTACTTGGCCCGGAGAGCCGGGGTGAGCGAAGTGTCGTAGAAGCCTTCGATGAGATGGGTCCGGCGCCAATCCGTGCCGAAACGCGAGAGAAGCCGCTCGACCGTCGCCCGATCACAAGCGAAGTCGCTCTCCTTGAACTCGGCGCCACGGACATCCAGGCCGCGCGGCGGGGGCAATCCGCGAAAGGAGTCGAACCCGAAGAAGCGCATGCCGGCGAGGCCGCTGGCATTGGCCGCCTGCTGCGCCAGCCAGAAGGTGAAGCCGCGGTAGACGCCGAACTCGTAGTAGTCGCCTTCGAGCCGCGATTCGGCGGCGCGGCGCAGGCCCGCGTGCACGGCCTCGGCCGTGGCCCACGACAGGTTCGTGAACCCGGATTTCCGGGAGGGGGGAATGAGCCAGTGCAGCAGCCGCCGTTCGAGGTGCAGGCGCCGCAGCGCGGCCGACATCGCCCGGTGCGCGACCCGGGGAACGTGGGGACGGATCCGCCAGGCCCACTCCTCCCGTATCGACTCTCGCAGCGTACGCAGGGGAGCGGTCATGCGCGGGCTCTTCGCCTCATCGTGATCGGGATGCGCACCACGCCGCGGTCATGGTAGCCCGAGTCCCGGCGCAGGCGTCGGGACCCGAGGGTCACGGAGGAGGCGAGCCGGCGATCGCGTTCGCCTGGTCGAGGAGCGCTTTGCTCTGGGGGTCGAGGGTCGTCGCGTAGCGGGCCACGGCCGCCGCCTCGTCCGGACGCCCTCGCGCCCCGATCGTCCACGCGGCGAGCAACCACCCTTCCGGATCCGCCGGGCGCAGCTCCAGGTATTCCCGTGCGCGGCGCTGCGCGAGCGACACGCGCAACGGGGCTGATCGAGCGTCCGCCTGGGTGGCCTTCAGGGCCGACGCCCGCGCCTCGCGCAGGAGCGGCCAGCCTTCGGAGCCGCGCGTGTAGACGACGAGGACCGCGAGCAGGGCGCCGACGAAAGCCCAGCGGCGGCCGAGGCGGAGCCATTGGACGCTGCCCAGCGGCGCGGCGGCCAGCACGGCCAGGCTGACGAACATGAGCGCGTTCGAAGGGATGCGCAGGTTGAAATCGACGAACCCGTGCACGGTCAGCGCCACCATCCCCGCCAGGGCGCCCGTGACGATCCCGCGCTGGACGCGATCGCGGTGGCCGCGACTGGCGGCGATGGACCTCACGAAGAGCAGGCCGAGGGCGGCTCCCGCCGCGAGGAGCGCCACCAGCCCGCCTTCGACCGCGATCTCGATCGGCTCGCTCTCGGGATGATTGACGCGGAAGAGTCCGGCCGTCGTCTTGAAGCGCGGGATCACGTCCGCGAAGGCGCCCAGGCCCTGGCCCAGGATCGGGCTCGCCATCCACGCATGGATCGCGTCCTTCCAGATGGCTATTCGATAGAGCGTCGAGTCGTCCCGGCTGCGCGCGATGCCCAGGAGCCGCTCGTGGACCTCGCCCGGCATGAGGAACACGATCGCGACGAGGACGGCGGCGAGCGCAACCGGCGCGACGACCTTGCCCAGCGAGCCACGATGACGCGCCGTCGCGTAGTCGAGGAAGGCGAAGGTGGCGATGCCGGAGAGGACGCCGAGCGCGCCGCCGCGGGAAAGCGAGAGGAGGACCGCCATGACCATGGCGGCGGAGGCGCCGAAGGCCACCAGCGCGTACGGGCTCGGCGCGGGAACGGCGGAGTCCGCGGCCTTCGCGTGCTGTCGCCAGAGGCCTCGGCCGAGGCCAAGGGCGAGCAGGGCGGGCATCTCGACGTAGCCCGCGAAGTGGTTCTTGTTCACGAACGGCCCGAAGGGCGACACCGTCGGCACGACGATGTAGCCGAAGAGGAGCGGGCCGAACACGGCTCGCGCCACGATGCCGTAAATGGCGACCAGGGTCCCCGCGGCCACCAGCGTCCAGGTGACGGCGGTCACTGTGCGCCGCCGTCCGAGGGCCGGAGCGGCGAGGGCGGCGAGGGCGAGAAGGGCTCCCGTCGCGGCCAACCATTCCGAAGTCGCCGCGGGATGGATGGAGATCGGACGCGCCTTCGACGTCAGCAGGCTCGCCGTGGCCGCCCCCTCCGGGTGCCAGACCGCCGCCGAGCCGGGAGCGAGGATCGCGTGCAGACCGGCGGGCAGGGGGATCAGATGGATGAATCCCAGGGCCACGAGGACCGCCACTGGCCCGAGCGGACCGTGGGAGAGGTGAAGGGCGCCGCGCCTTGCTTGTTCGAACGACACCGCGATCGCGGTGACGAGCGCGATCAGCGTCACCGCGCGAACGGCCCAGGGCTGAGTGCTACCGAAGGGCCAGGGCGCGAGGATGGCCAGCGCGATGAGTATCCAGAGTGCGATGCGCGCCGAGGAAGGAGCGGCCACGGGTTCCGCCAGGCGGCCCGGCTCCTCACCGGCCATTGGCGGGTGATTGTAGTCGAATGGTTTCTGACTATTAACGCGCCCTCATCCCTGTGGCGGCCTTTTGCGTCGGCCCTCGACTGGTCTGACCTCGCAGGAAATCGCGGCCAAAATCGGTCGATTGCCCTTTGCGCTGGTCCATTGAGACGGCGGCAAACCCTTTCTTTGGAACGTCGAACAGAGGCCCAGTGCGCAAGATCACCGCCCCTGTCCGTCCTCGACGCGTAAGGATGGACGCGATCATCCGAATTCGAATAAAGTGGGGCCGGGACGGTCATCCCTTCCTCGACCCCCCGAGCGGACAAAAACCCACGAGCCCCCTTGCAAATGGGCTTGAACTCGGGCAAAGTTGGCCCCTACTAGTCGAGGACTCCGATGAAGAGAGCAGCGAGCCTGTTACTGGCAACGTTCATGGCCGCACCACCGATGGATGTGGTGTCGGCTCCGGAGCTCGGAACGATCAAGGGGGCCGTCACCGTTTCGAGCCGTCCCATCAGTGGCATCTCCCTGGCGTTCGTCGACCTCGCTTCCGGAAACATCTATCGCGCGACCTCGGAAGACACGGGGTCGTTCCAGGCACGAGTTCCGGCGGGTCGCTACGTGCTCACTACCGAAAACGGGGCGGGTCTCGCGGTCGGCCGCGCTCCCTCGACGATCGCGGTTACCGCGGGACAGGTCGCGATGGCCGACGTGGACCTCTCGCCGATTCCGGGGGCGACGGTGGCGAGCCTGCAGGATCCGACGCCCGCGGGCGGACAATTGCCTTCTACGCCGGGAGCTCCGGCCAGCAGCACCGAGATCGTGCATGACCCGATCGGGTGTCTCGTCGCGGGCCAGTTCCCGCTCATCGATGCCCAGATCAATCCCGCGGCCAGCGTGGCGCGCGCGCGCGCGTACTTCAAGGCCGCGGGCTCCGAGGATTGGTACTACGTCGAGATGACGCCGGCCGAGGCGGGCTTCGTCGGCAAGCTGCCGCGGCCCAAGGTCGAAGCCAGCCCCATCACGTATTACGTCCAGGCCACGACGACGGAGTTCGGCGAGAACAAGACGGCGGAGATCGAGGCCATCGTGGTCGCCGAGGCCAAGGACTGCCCGTCGGACAAGAAGGTTGCCGCCATCGGGCCTCCCGGTGAGGTGACGGTCTTCTCGGCGGCGACGGGATCCGCGATTGCGCCGGTCGGGTTCGCGGCAGGTGGTTTGGCCCTCACGGCGGGTACGCTGGCGCTCGTACTCGGAGGCGCCGCCGCGATCGGCATCGGTACGGCCGTCGTCGTCAATGACACCACCACCACGACGTCGACCACCACCACCACGACCACGATCCCGGTGGTGACGCCGACCTCGTCGACGACCACGACCACTCTTCCGCCAACTCCGGCCCCTTCGCCGACGACTTGCCCGAATTGCCCGCCGGCGCCGGCCTTCTGCACGATCACCTGCTGAGGTCGACGGGTCCCCGCGGATGCCGCGCCGTTGCGGCATCCGCGTTATCGTCTTACACGCAGCCTTGAGTCGGCCGGGACGCGCGCGGCGCGTTCTCGTCTCGACCGTCGGTCACAGCGGATAGTCCTCGATGGTCCCTGAGGGTCCGCTGGAGCTGTCCCTCGTCATCCCTGCGTTCAACCAGCGGGCACGGACCACACGAACCGCCCAGCAGGCGCTACGTTGGCTTGGGGACCGATTCCCACAGCGATCCGAGCTGATCCTCGTCGATGACGGCAGCCGCGCGGAGGAGGCGCTGACGGCCGCAGACCTCTCCCCGGACGTCGTACTCGTACGCCACGATCGCAACCTGGGCAAGGGCGGGGCCATCCGGTCCGGCGTCGCGCGCGCCCGAGGCGCATACGTGGTCTTCACCGACTCGGACCTGCCGTTTTCACTCGAACCCATCGCGACCACCCTGGCCACCCTCCGCGCGGGCGCCGACGTTGTCATCGGCGATCGCCTCCACCCCGAGTCCTCCGCCACGGCCCCCGTCGGCCCGCTTCGCCGGCTCTCGAGCGCGGTGTATACCTGGCTCGTGAACCACGCGCTCGGCCTCGACTACGCGGACACCCAGTGTGGCTACAAGGGCTACCGCGCGGCCGCTGCCGATGTATTGTTCGGCCGCCTGAAAGTCACGAGCTTCGCCTTCGACGCCGAGCTGCTCCTGCGGGCCCAGGCCGCAGGCCTGCGTGTCGCGCGCCAGCCCGTCCGCCTGGTGCACAACGAGGATTCGTCCGTGAGCCTCCTCAAGCATGCGCCGGGCATGCTGTGGGACGTCGCCCGGCTGGCCTGGTGGCGGTACCGGCGCGCGCTTTGACGACCGCCCCCGCCGCCGGGAAACGCATCGGCGCCGCCGATGCGATCACGCTCCTCACGCTCCTCGCCGTCTGGGCGCTGCTCCTCTCCTATTTCCGGCCCTCGCTCCTGCTCCTCGACACCATGACCGCGGGCGGCGACACGCCGTCGTTCCACCATCCCATCGAACATCTGCGCGACGTGCTCCTGCCCTCGGGCAACCTCCAGGGGTGGGACCCGGGCAACTTCGGCGGGTACGCGCCTTACCGTTCCTATTTCCTTCCGCCCTCTCTCCTCATCGTCGCTTTGTCGTGGGTGATGCCGTTCAACGTCGCCTTCAAGCTCGTGACCGTCTTCGGCATCTTCCTGCTTCCCCTCGCGACGCTGCTGTGCCTGCGTGCGATGGCCTATCCATTCCCCATCCCGGCGATTGGCTCCGCGGCCAGCCTCCTGCTCCTCTTCAACCAGGGGAACTCGATGTGGGGTGGCAACATCCCGAGCACGCTTGCCGGCGAGTTCAGCTTCAGCCTCTCGTTTGGCCTCGCGGCGCTGTTCGTGGGCCTTCTCTACCGAGGCGTCGCGAGCGGACGTCACCGCGCCGGCCTGGCGGTCCTGCTGGCCCTCGTCGGCCTCTGCCACCCGGTCACCTTCATCAGCGCCGCGGCGGCGGGTCTCTACTTCCTGCTGGACCCATCGACGGTCCGCCGCAACTTCGTCTACCTCGCCTGGCTCTACGCCGCGGCCGCGCTGCTCATGGCCTTCTGGCTCGTCCCCCTCGTCGCGGGCCTGCCCTACGCCACGTCGATCCACTGGGAATGGCAGTTCCAGTCGTGGCTGGACGTGGTCCCGCCGCTCCTCCTGGTACCGGCGGCCCTGACCATCGTCGACGTGATCCGCCTCATCCGTCATCGAGAGGCCCGGGGGCCCGGGCACTACCTGCTCTTCAACCTTCTCGTGAGCGCGGCGGCCTTCTGCGCGGCGAACAGCGTGGGTGTGCCCGACATCCGATTCATTCCCTTCGCGCAGTTCCTCTTGGTCCTCCTTGCGCTTGATCTCCTCTCCACGTTCCTGGCCCGGCTGCCCGCTTCGGGACTGATCGGCGTCGCCCTCACCGCGGCCACGCTCGGATTCGTGCAGGTCAACGCGGGCTACATCCCGAACTGGGTGCGGTGGAACTACGAAGGCATCGAGCGGAAGACGCCCTACGGCTTGCTCCAGCACCTCATGGCCGCCCTGGAGGGGACGCTGGCCGATCCACGCGTCGCCTACGAGCACTCGCCGAGCCACGACGCCTTCGGCAGCATGCGGATCTTCGAGAGCCTGCCCCGCCTGGCCCACCGGGCGACCCTCGAAGGCGTCCTCCTGCAGACGGCGGTCACGGCACCGTACGTGTATTACATCCAATCGCTCGTTTCCGCGCAGGGGACGAGCGTCATCCCCGGCTATTCCTATCCGGACTCCGATCCGGTGCGCGGCACGGCGCGCCTCGACCTGTTCAACGTGCGCGACTTCCTCGCCCTGTCGGACAAGGTCAAGGCCGCCCTCGATGGCGATCGTCGCTGGACGCGCCTCTTCGCCCTCGAGTCGTACGTGATCTATCGCCGTACGGAGGCGCCGGCGGGATACGTACGCGTCCCGAAGTTCCGTCCGGTGCTGCTCGAGACCGAAAACTGGAAGAAGGACTTCCACCGCTGGTTCGACAAGGACGACCTCCTCGACATCCCGTTGGTGGCGGCGCGTACGGTGCCGGCGGCGGCCCGCGGGTTCTTCCCCCTGTCCGCGAAGTCTCCGACCGACGTCCCGCGCGTGCCCGAACGGTTGAATTGCGCGGTCAAGGAGAAGCTCTCCTCCCAGGAGATCGAGTTCACGACGAGCTGTCCCGGCGTGCCCCACTACATCGCCGTCGCCTATCATCCGAACTGGCGCGTGGACGGCGCGTTCGGCGTCTTCCTGGCCAGTCCTTCGTTCATGATGGTCGTGCCGCAACAGCCCGTCGTGCGCCTGCGCTTCGGGCGCTCCGCCACGGATTGGATGGGTATCCTGGCCACGCTCGCCGGCATCGGACTCTGCTTTGCGATGCCGAGATCGTCCGCAGAGATTTCACCGGGCTTGCCGCCGCTCGCCGCCGACGGATATCGGCGCGCGATGCGCGCCCTGATGGCCATGGCGTTGGTGGTGATCGCGGCGAGCATCGTGCGCAAGGTCGGATCGCAGTACTTCGCCCGCCGCGCCTGGCAAGCGTTCCAGACCCAGGACTTCGCGCAGGCGCGCCGCGACTACGATCGGACGCTTCTCTTCGGCCGGGGCTACGCGTCGTCGGTGGACGCCATGTTCTGGCGGGCCTCGAGCCTCTTCCGCATGGACAACTGCGCGGCCGCCATCCCCGGATACGAGGAGCTGATTGCCAAGGCGCCCGAGAGCGTCTTTGCCCCTGAGAGCCAGTACCAGATCGGCATCTGCCTCGCCCGTCTTGGGCAGCATGGATCCGCGGCGGCCGCATTCCAGCGCACCGTCGAGCGATACGAGCACAACCGATGGTCGGATGCAGCCGCGGATCGCTTGCGGGAGATCCACGCTCCCGCGCCGGTGCCGCGATGACTCGCGTGCTGGTCACGGGCGGAACGGGGTTCATCGGCTCCGCGCTCGTGCCGCCCCTCGTCGCCTCGGGATACGTCCCGCGGCTACTCGTGCGCTCTTCCCCGGCGGTCCCGGCGCCCGCGCCGATCGAGGTGAGGATCGGGGACGTGACGGACGTCGATACGCTCCGTCTCGCTCTCGAGGATGTTCCCGCGGTGATCCACATGGCCGCGGCCACGTCGGCGGGGCGTCTCGATCCGGCGGTTGCGTATCGCGTCAACGTCGGCGCGGCCTCGGCGCTGGTGGAGGCGTGCCGATCCGCAGGGGCTCGCCTCATCGTCCTGAGCACCCAGCACGTGTACCTGCCCGCGCCCGGACTCTACGGGCGCACCAAGCGGATGGCGGATCGCATCTTCCTGGAGTCCGGCGTGCCCGTCACGATCCTGCGGCCCAGCCTCGTCTACGGTCCGGGCTCTCGCGGCGTGTTCGTGCGCCTGGCGACCCTCGTCGGCAAGCTGCCCGTCATCCCCGTGATCGGGCCGGGACAGTGGCGCATGCGGCCCCTCTTTCTCGACGACCTCGTCGATGTGATCCTGGCCGTGCTCGCGCGGCCGGAGCTCGCGGGGCGGATCTACGACGTGGGCGGGCCCGACGTCGTCACGTACGATGAGCTGCTGTCCGCGATCTGCCACGCGATCGGCCGGCGATGCCGGACGGTCCACCTGCCGCTCGGCGTGTCCTTCGCGCTGGCCTGGATCCTGGAGAGACTGCTGCCCACGCCACCACTGACGACCGACAACGTCCGCGGCGCCGTTCGCGACGCGCAGTGCGATCCTCGCGCTCTCGAACGCGACCTGCGGCCCCGCTTGACGCCGTTGATCGAGGGCTTGAGCCGATCGGGCCTCTCGCCATCGCATGCCTGACGCCCGGCCGCTTCGGTGCGCCGTGATCGGCGCCGGCCGCATGGGCATGGTCCACGGCCATCTCCTCCAGGTGTATCCCGGGACGGAGCTGGTCGGGTTCGTCGACCCGCAACGCGGAGCGCACGAGCGGCTGGCCAGTCAGGGCCTCCGCGCGCCGGTATTCACCGGCATTCCCGAGATGCTGGCCAGTGCGAATCCCGAGGCCGTGTTCATCTGCACCCCCACGCACACGCACCTCGCGGTCACCCGCGAGTGCCTGGCTCGGCCCCTGCACCTGTTCATGGAAAAGCCGGTGGCCACGTCCGTGGCCGATGCAGACGCCATCCTCGCCCTGGCCCGCGAGCACCGCGTGATGCACGCGGCCGGTTACGTCTACGCCCACCTGCCCATCGTCGACGAAGCCCGGCGCCTGCTGGCGGAGGGCGTGCTCGGCGAGGTCCTGCGCTTCAGTGCCCACGCGTACATCAGCGAGGTGTTCGGGCCGAAGTCGGGCTGGTTCTTCCAGCGCGAACTGTCCGGCGGGGGCGTGGTCGCGAACATGGGCTCGCACGTACTGTTCATCCTGGGCTGGATGTTCGGGCGCATCCGCCGGGTGATGGCCACCACGCGATCCCATGCGAGCAACGTCGAGGACTCGGCGCATGCGCTCCTCTGGTTCGACGGGGGCGTCACCGGCATGCTCGACACCTCCTGGAGCATGCCCGGCGCCCAGATGCTGGACTACGGCATCACGATCGACGGCCGGCAGGGGACGCTCGTCCTCGGCCGCGAGCAGATCCTCCTGCACCTGCTGCGACCGATCGGCGACCATCCGGAAGGCTGGAGCGAGATCCACGCCAGCGACCTGCCCGCCGATACCGCCTTCGACATCAGCCCCCACATCGGGGGCGAGTCTTTCTATCGCCAACTCCGCGCCTTCGAGACGGCGTGCCGCACGGGCCAGCTTCCGTTCTGCTCTCTCGACGAAGCCGCCAACACCCAGCGGATGATCGAGGGCATCTACACTTCGGCGGCCAGCGGGCAGCCGGTGGAGATCGGCTGATGGAGCTGGCGCTCGATCTCAGCCCCCCGGAGAGCAAGCACTACCGGAACTGGAACGAACGGCTCCGCTACGTCGCGCGCTACAGCCAGCCGGAGGAGATCCACGTCGCTTGCGAGATGGCGCGAGCCGTCGGGGTGACCTCGGTGATGGCGGTGCTCGATCGGCGCACCGAGGTGGCGCTGCGTGAGCTCCAGGTCTGGCGCGACCTGTCGATCTGGGCCGTCGTGCCCAACATGTATGCGTTCATCCGGGACCTGACCGACCGCGGCCTCGTCGGAGCCGCGGTGGCGCGCTTCCTCCGCCTGCGGCCCGCGGCCATGATTGCGACCGGGATGAACGCACTGCGCGAGCTCGGCCCGCTCGCGCGATCGGACTTCTCGGCGGGCGCGTTGTGGCTCGCGCAGATGGAGCTGGCCGCGGTCCAGCAGTTGCACGTCCGGCGGGTCTTCCTCCATCCCCAGCTGACGGAGATCGCCTTGGCCGGCCGCGTGAGCGAACTCTTTCGGGAATTCGCGCGACGCGTGCGCGCCCTCGGTCTGGAAGCGGGACTCGTGACCCACAATCCCGTCCTGGCCGCGGAGGTGCTCGGCGAGGAGATGAATTCCTTCGCCGCCATCGTCTCGCCCTGCAATCCGAAGGGCTACAAGATGGTGCCGGATCGCGCGACCTGCGAGGCCCTGTTCCGCGCGCAACCTGGACGCTTCTGGGGCGCGGAAGTCACGGCGGGTGGCCACCTCCGGCTGCCCGAGGCGTTCGCGCACCCGCAAACGATGGGGCTCGCGGGGACCGTCATCGATCCCCGGGGGCTACAAGCGTTGTTTGCTGCTACAGGCTGAATCTCGTCATGCTCGTGTTCCTGATACCACTCCAGAGCAAACGGACTTCCAAGGACTGGGCTCTGGTGTCCGCTTTGGTTCGGAGAACTCTTCGATCAGTACTCGCCCAAACCCATCCGGACTTTCGCGTCTATCTCATCTGTACCGATATACCGGAGCTCTGCCCCTCCCACCCCGCAATGACCATCGTGCCGCGCGACTTTCCTGAGCCCGAGCTGGGGTCTCGCATGTTGGACAAGTGGACCAAGGTAAGGATTGGCTTGGCGTCCATCCGTTCGCTCGCCCCCTGCCACGTCATGGTGACGGACGCTGACGATTGCGTGAGCAACCGCCTCGCCGCCCATGTCAGCAGCAATCCTCATTCCTTCGGCTGGTGCTTCGACGAAGGATGGCTCCACGACGAAAGGAGTCGTCTCATCTATCGACGGCGTCACGGTTTCGATGACATCTGCGGCACTTCGAGCATCGTCAGGATGGATGAGAGCGATCTGCCGGGCTCTGAATCCGACGAGAAGAGCGACAACATCATCCTGCGATCGGGCCATACGACAATCAGGCGCAACATGGTCGAGCGCGGCACACCCCTGGAGATCCTGCCCTTCGCAGGCGCGGTCTATAACCTTGCCACCGGGGAGAACTGGAGTCCGTTTTCATTGCGCCGGTGGAAGAGCAAGAAAGTGTTGGTCAAGAAGCTCCTGGGATACAGGCTGTTGACTCGAGGCATCCGGACCGAGTTCGGACTCGTGGACCTCGAGAAGGAATGAGGATACTCGTTCGGAAGGCCCGGTCCCTGAGGTCGGCACTGGCCAACCCGGCCTCCCTTCCGCATCTGGTTCGGCGCAACTGGCTGCAGCTCAAGGGATGGATGCGCGGCGGCCGGCCATGGCGATACCACGTCTTCGAAGACGTGCCCTTCATCTGTATTCCGTCGGACGACACGTCACTGAGAATCTGCCAGAGTGGCTACGCGGAAACGATCGAGCTGGGGGCCGCCTATCACTGGACCCAACCAGGCGATACATGCATCGACGTCGGTGCGAACGTGGGCGTCTACAGTGCGGTCCTTGCTCACCGCGCCGGCCCGAGCGGGTGCATCTTTGCCCTGGAACCGTCGCCACGCGCCTTCGTCCGGCTTGTCCAACTCCTGGAGACATTGGAATTCGATCAGGTGACTGCCGTAGCGGCGTGTGCTTCCGATCGATCTGGCGTCGTGTCGTTATACGTCGCCGACACCGCCGACGCGGGCCCCGAGCAGAATTCGATGCGCGTGTCACCCGATCAGCGCGATCACTTTCGCAGGCGCCTCAGTCCCGCCGTCAGCCTTGACGCCCTGCTCACGGCGTCCGGATCCGTGCCTCCCGTTGCCGTGCTGAAGGTCGACGTCGAGGGCGCTGAACCATTGGTGCTGTCAGCGGCGGCGGCGATTCTCGCAGCGAAGGACCGGCCGCTCGTCGTCGTGGAGGTTCACCTGGGCGCTCTGGCAACGTTTGGATTTACGCCGGCAGACGTGCTCAAGCACCTTCCCGAGTCGGATTACGAGCGCGTTTTCGTGCCGCGCAGTACCTCCGATAGCAGGCCGGGCCGACAGTTCGGAGGAGTGTATCGGGTCTCTGACGCCACCGATTGGCCGTTCCTCTCGAACATCATCGCTTTCCCCAGAGGCGGAAGCTTTGCGGCCCGGCGCAGTTCCATTCCGTTCATCCCAGACTCCAGATGACGGCGCCGAGCCCTGAGCACTAGGCTGGCTCCAGCGCTCTCGAGGCACAAGCCTCGAGAAGGTCGGCGACGCGCGCCCGATTGTCATCACGGTCGAAATGGCGACGCCCGAAATCGAGCGCGGCACTGCCTCGGCGTTCCCTCTCCCGCGGATCACGAGCCTCCTCGACCGCCCGGATCAAGGCCGGGACATCCCCTTGGGGCACGACCCAGCCTCCCCCGGATTCCTTGATCCAGGTCGCGGTTTCGTTGGCGGAGGGGCCCACGAAGATCACCGGCCGACCCAGGGCAAAGGCGGCCTGGAGCTTGCTGGGAACGATCAAGGCTTGCCATTCAGCCGACAGGCTGACGAGGTGCACGTCGCCGGACAGCAGGCTGGCCGCCGTCTCCGCCGCGGCGACGGAGGGCAGGAGTTGGATGCGCGTCGCCGGGTACTGGCGGCGGTAATCGTCTACCTCGGCCCGTCGCGGCCCACTTCCGACGAAGGCCCAGAATGGGCCTTCCGAACCGAAGTGCCGCGCGGCCTCGAGAAATTCCAGGAAGCGATGGCCCCTTCCCATGTTGCCCGAATACAACAGCACGAGGTCGCGAGCGCCCCATCCACGCTCCCTCCGCATCGCCTGGGCGGCCCTCAGGGCTTGCGCGTCGCTCCGGAGATCGCTCCACAACGGAACGGCCTCGACCCGCTCGCGCCGATCGAGGTGCGTCGCGACCCGCTCGGCCATGTGGGGCCCCAGCGTCAGGATCAGCGCCGCGCGGTCGAACTGGAACCGCGCGAGCGCCTTGAGTGCCCTCGAGCGCCAAGACCCGCTCTTCAATCGACCATGAGCCTCGAGAACGTCGGGATACAGGTCCATCGTCCAGTGCGCGTGAGCGAACCGGCGGCCGCGATGAGCGAGGGCGGCGGCCACTCCGACCAGGGGAGGACTGCTCATCGCGAGCATCAGATCGACTCGAGGTGAGCACACGGCATGCGAAGCAGCGTGCAGAAGGAACAGCCCATCGTCCGCCAACCGCCCCGCCGTCCGCCGCGTGTCGAATGGGGTCGCCCACACGCGACGCACGTCCACCCCGTCGAGGAAATCGGAGCCACCGAGATCGGCGCCAGTTCCATATTGCTTCCGCGAGCAGAGAACACGAACGGAGTGACCTCGCCGGACGAGCTCGGTCGCGACGTCGTGAAGCAGGCGGCCCGTCGGAGCCGGATCGGGTGGGTAGAACTGGTTGATGAAGAGGAAGCGCAGCCGCATCTAGGCGTGGCGCAGAACGTCCTCATAGAGACGGAGGTAGGGGGGCCCGACCGTGTCCCACGAGAAGCGGCGGTGGATCTCGGCCGCCAGCTTCGCGCGCCGCTCGACCGGCCACTCGGGGCGGGCGAGGAATTCCGAGAGCGCGGCTTCGAGCCCCGCCTGGGCCGGCTCTACGACGAAACCCGCGCCGAGGGACGGCAGGTCGCTCCACGGCGTCTGATCGGTCGTGAGGACGCGCGTGCCGACCTGCAACGCCTCCAGGACTGCGAGGCCGAAGTTCTCGGAGAACGAAGGGAGACAGAACAGGTCCGCGCCCTGGAAGTACGCCCATCGCGCGTCACCCCAGATCTCCCCGATCCAATCGACGCGCGGGAGCCGCGCCTGCTCGTGTTGGACGAACGTCTTCAGCTCGCCCAGATAGCGGCCGTCGCCGCCGCCCACGATCACGAGCCGAACGTTCTGGAGGACATCCATCCCGAGCTGCGCGAGGGCTGGAAGCAGGAGATGCAATCCCTTCTTCGGATGGATGCGCGAGAGGAACAGTAGCACGACTTCCGAAGCGCCCCAGCCCAACATTCGACGCGCCGCCGCATGGTCCGGCTCTCTCACCGCGGGCAGTCCGAGCGGCAGGGCGACGCATCTCGCCGAGGGAAACATCCTCTGCAGGTGGCGCGCCTCGGCGTCGCTCGTGGTCAGCAGCCTCGCCGCCCCCGCCAGATGCCGCCGCTCGGCCAGGTAGAACCACGGCCACTTCTTCCAGCGCTTGTGCCGCCACGCCCACGGCTCCAGCATCCCGTGGGGCGAGACGACGTAGGGAATCCGGGCACGGCGGCAGTGCGCGGAGACCATCACGAACCTCGGCTGCCACAAGCCGTGGAAATGGACCACCTCCGGTCCGCTCCCTTTGCCCAGCTCTTCGAGCGGCGGATTGCTACGTACGCTGACCCCCGCGCGCTCGAGGAACTGTTCGAGCGAACGCATGGCCAGGTTCAGCCCTCCCGTCGCTTGCGCCGGCGGCGGTTCGAAGAAGTGGACGATCATTTGCCCGTGGCTTCGCGATAGAGCTTCTCGTACGACTCCACCATCGTGCGCAGGGAGAGCGGGCCCTCCACGACGCGCCGGGCGCGGGCCGCCACTTCGCTCAACCCGGCCGCGTCGCGCAACCGGCCCGTGAGACGCGGCGCGTCGTCGAGGAAGAGGACGTTCGTCTCGTCGAAGAGGGGGATCTCCGACGCCAAGTTGCGAGTGACCGCGCAGGGAAGGCCGGCCGCCATCGCCTCGATGACGGCCAGGGGCAGGCCCTCGTATTCCGCCACGTGCAGGAGGAGATCCGCGGCGAGCAGAAAGGGCTGGGCGTCCGCCTGCCATCCGGCACAGGAGATGACGCCCCCCAGTCCTTCGCGCTCGATCCAGTCCTTCCACGGCCCGGCGAGGTCGCCGTCACCGACCCAGAGGAATCGCGAGGTCGGGAGACGGCGATGCAGTTCCCGCGCCGTCTCGAGGAACACGAAGGGCCGCTTCTGATCCACCAGCCGGCCGACTCCCAACACCAGGAAGGCGTCGTCATCGAGGCCCAGCTCTCTCCGCTTGGCCTGCCGGATCTGCCCGAGACCCGACCGGTCCAGCAGCGGTACCCCGTTGAAGATGGTGCGCGTCCGCGCCTTCCCCCCGAGGAATTCGGCCAGGGCGGTGCGGCGTGCCTCCTGCACGGCCACGAAGGTCCCTCGGTACCTTCCGAGAGCGTTGGCCGCGATCCGGTCGCGCAGGCCGGACGCCCTGGCCCGCAGATAGCGCGCACTCTGGGTGAGGTGGATGGTGCAGACGCTCGGGACCGCGCAATGACCGAGGCCACGGAGGAGGTCGAGACCGTCCTCGAGGTTCTGCTTGTTCAGGTGGATCACGTCCGGCTTCAGCGCCTCCCAGTCGCGGGCGATGCGCCGCGAGACACCCCAGTTGACGCAGGTCGCGAGGGAGCGCGTCGTGTGATCGTAGGTGTTGCGGTACGGGTCGCGGATCACGCGCGCGAAATCGGCCGCCTTCGCCGCCAGCTCGTCCATGCGCGGGTGCGCAGGAAGCCACAGCAGCAGCTCGTGCCCGCGTGCGGCCAGCCCCCGACCGAGGTAGTCGAGAAAAATCTCTCCTCCACCTCGCGAGCCGGAGCCACTGCTGACGAGCAGTATTCTCATCGCGCGGAGGACAGGGAATCGAAGACCCGAACCCACTTCTCCGCTCCGGCCTCGGGGATGAGGTCGAGCGCTCCCCGCCGAGACGCCTCTCCCCATTTCCGAGCGATCTCCGGGCTGGCGACGAGACGTTCGATACACTCCTGCAACCGATCCACGTCGCCCGCGGGGAAGCGCAATCCGTTGACGCCGTCCTCGACCAGATCCAACCCCGCGCCGACGGCATCGGAGGTGATCACGGGGAGGCCCGCGCCGAGCGCCTGGTTGACCACGACTCCCCAGCCGTCATATCGGCTCGGCAGGATGAAGGCGTCAGAGCGCGCGAAGTATTCAGGCAGGCCCTCGGGCGGCTGAAAGCCCTCGTAGCGCACGCGCGCGCGCGTGCGCGCGCTCACCGCGGCCAGGAATTGCGGGAGGTCCGCCTGGCGCCCGACCAGGAGCAGATCCACGTCAAGCCCCTTCGCCACCACGCGGTCGAACGCGGTCAGCAGCAGGTCGACGCCCTTCCGCCGGATCATCTGGCCGCAGAACAACAGGGTCAGCGGACGGCTGAGCTTCCTGGGTCTGGGTACGGCGAGAAACGCGGAGAGGTCACAGTGATAGGGAATGCAGAACGTGCGCAACCCGGGAAACCGCTGCTGGTAGTCTTTCTCGGCCGCGCGACCGATCCCGACCACGGCGGACGCGTGAGCAAGAGGTGCCGTCAGATTGCTCTGGACCGCATTCCTCCATCCGCGCGCCTGGGGACGCAAGCGTTCGCCCCAGAACACCCAGCGTTTTCCGCGCAGCCGATGGCGCATCAGCCACTGGCCCGTCCACGAACTGAAGCTGCTCAGGACCACGACATCGACCCCCGAGAGGTCCGGCAGCCGCCAGTTGAAGTGGAAGCGTGCCCCGCGGAACGGCACCCAGAAGCCCGGCATGATCCGCTCGAACGGGCGGAGCGACGCCCGGGGCCAGGGCGAATCGGGCGCCGCGGCCTCCATGTAGTGGACGGTCACCTCGACATCCGTCCGCGCGGCCAAGGCTCCGAAGAGGTCACGCTGGTAGGGTGACGGGAGAATGGTGATGAACGCGGCCTTGTGCTTGGGCCCGGTCACGCCCGCCGCGGTTGCGGCGAGACCCCGACTCGCGCCGGATGCCGCCGCACCAGAAAAAAGCCGACCATCGCCACCGCGATCGTCGGCAGGATCGCCACCGGCAGCATGTACAGGCTCCGCATCGTGATCACGACGGCAAAAAAGCCTGATCCATACAAGAGAATGCCGAAGTCGGAACGCGTCGAAAACGTCTTCCTGGTCCACCACATGGCCAGAAAGCCCAGACCGAATCCCGCCACGACCGCTCCCAACGGGCCGGCGCCCATATAGCTCTCGCCGATGAACGTGGTGGCCAGCGTCGTGCCTTCCGAGACGTCGACATACGTCTGCGGGCTGATCCTCTCCCCATTTGGTTTGCCTGGCCACAGCGCGCGTGGCACGACGCGCACCAGGACCCACTCGGGCACGTCCCATCCCAGATAGGGGAACCGACTCGGAAACACGGCGACGAGTTGAGAGATGGTGTAGAGGTTGTAGTCGACGAAGAACGACCGATCCGCCGGACCCGATCGACTCCGGTCGTCAAGGTAGGCGCGGACGCCGATATTCCGGAACTCGAGCCCAATCACCTTAGATGCCAGCAGCACGGCTCCCACCAGTGACCCCAAGGCGATGATTTCCCGCCGTGAACGCGTCGAGGCGTAGTAGTACGCCACGGTGAAGGTAATCAGGTAGGCACCCATGATGCTGCGCGTGCCCGTCGTGAAACCGTAGAAGAACGTGAACAGGGCACCGAAGAGCGCCACGAAGATTTGGAGTCGAGAGTACAGGCGTCGCCGCGCCAGGATGATGCCGGCCAACGGTGGCACCAGATAGATCGTCGCGCCCAGTTCGTAGAGAAGGGCCGCCGCATCACCAAACTGCCCCCTCTGCCAGGGCGCACTGAACCGCGGGCCGAGAAAGTGTCTGACCATTTCCATCGGATTGAAGTCCACGGCCCACAGCATGTGGAAATACCCGACGGCAAAGGATGCCCAGTAGAGGAAGAGCAGCGACGAAGGGGGCAAGTACATGCCCACGAGCCGCCAGCGCCGGACGCGCGTACTGACGCAATGACGGCCAAGGGCCATCGCGGCCATGCTCCCCAAGGCGACCTGGATCGCCGGCTCGACCTCGCCAAGGCGTGCCATTTCGTCGAATTGTGGCTGCGGGAACAGGAATTCGAGAAAGAGCAGATAGTAGAGGGCGGCCATGCAGACCAGGTCCGCGCGCAGGAGATTCTGACGGCTCCGTCGGATCTCGACCAGCCCGAACAGAGACAGGCTCAACCCCGTTCCCATTGCGGCGGTCTGCGCAAGCTCGGACGGAGTGTTGCCACGAAGCGTCGCCGAAGTCAGGACGAAGCCAACCAGAACGACGAACGTCGCGGGCCAGCTTGGCTGCGGCGGCAACTCTTCATTGGCCAGGGAGGTCGCCGCCGGGAAGGAGGACGCTCGGCTCATCGTGAGCCGCCGGCCGCTCGCGAGGGCTCCTGGTCTGGAACCGCGAGGAACTCGTAGATGATGGACTTGGCAAACAACTCCGGACGAACTCCGAGCGCCATCAACATCGGGCGGAGGCCGAAGAACATGCGCGCGCTCAGGGTCCCGGAGCTGTGGCCACCGATCCCCGTACACCGCTCCAATCGCAACCCGTGTCGCTGACCCAGCTCGTAGAGGACAGAGGGCTCGTACCAAGCGACGTGGTCTGCGCTGTCCACGAAGGCCGAGCGGCCGAAGCAGCCCTTGAGGATGACGTTGGCGTACCACGGGTTCGGCGTGGATATGGCCAGCGTCCCGCCGGGTCGAAGCATGGCCGCGCAGCTTTCCATGAATCGCCCGGGTGCGTCGAGGTGTTCGATCACCTCGCCGCCGATGATCACGTCGAACTTCTGCGCCAGCGGCTCTTGCGTGACGTCCGCGCAGATCACGTCGTAGCCTCGCTCGCGTAGCTTCGCCACCTCGAGCTCCAGCACGTCCACGCCGAGACACTGCGCGGCGTGGCGCTTGATATGCCCGTGGAGCCATCCCGCACTCTCGGCCGCGTCGCCCGTATGTTCCACCACCCCGACATCCAGTACAGACCTGCCGGCCGCGAGACGGCACAAATAGGCGATCCGATCGTCGACCAGGCGGCCGGTTCGCGTCCGGCCGACGGCGGCGCGGCGGAGTGCGGACAACTCAGGAGAGTTTGGATCGTTCGAATAGTGGCGCCAGGGTCGCATGGTCTTACCCGATCGACGTCGCCGGCCGGGCGGAGCAGTGCTTCGTTGGCCGGCTCATCGGTGGAGATCCACGATTCGGCAGAGGGACTGGCCCAGGTGAGCGATCGAGAACCGACGCGACTTGGCGACCGCCCGCCTCGACATCTCCGCGGCTCGCTCCGGGTCCCGATCGAGATCGAGGATCGCGGCGGCCAGAGCCTGGCCGCTGAACGGCGGGATGATGAAGCCATCCTCGCCGTCGTTGACGACCTCGCCACAGTGCGGAGTCGCGATCACGGGCACACCGTGGGCCATCGCTTCGAGCTGGGTGATGGCGAAACCGTCGGAGATGGTGGGGAGGACGAAGACGTCCGCGGCGCGGTAATAGTCCGCCGCGCGATCACGACTGACGCGCCCGACGAAGGAAACGTTGCTGGGTGCCGAAGCCACAGCGGTGGCGGCGATGTGAACCGGACCGGCAACGATGATCTGGACCGAGCTGCCCTGGAGGAGCCTTGCCGCTTCGAGCAGGTACTGGATCCCCTTCCGCAAAATGACGCTTCCCAGCCAGAGGACTTTGAGCGGACCGGCTCTCCGTCGCTCGCGCGGCGGTTCGGCAGGAAGTTCGTAGGCCAAGGGGACGATCTCGATCTTGGCGGCAGGGACACCCTGCTGGATCAGGGCCGTCTTCGACCAGGCGGAATTCACGACCACGATCGACGCCAGGTCCCACTCGCGGGCAAGGCGTTCATAGTAGAAGCTGGGAACGCGGCCCGTCATCGCCTGCCAACCGGGCCACTTCTTCGACTCCTCGTAGACCAACTCCTCTTCCGTACGGGCGGGGTCGATCTGGTCCACGATCGTGAAGATGCCGTCGCGGCGCAGCCTATCCAGGGTCTCGAGGCAGCCCGTGTCGTAACCGAAGTAGACGTCGGCGGCGGGATTCATGGTTTGGTGCCGCAGCTGCCGCTCGACTCGCCGCGCGAACGTGCGACCGGCATCCGTATAGCACCGGAACTGCCGCTCCAAGGTGCGAGGGTGGCGCCCTGCTCGCCAGGCCTGCCCGAAAAGAGCGCGCAAGGTGAAGGACACGACTTCGGCCGAGGCCAGCTCGCTGTGAAAACGTCCCGCCAGGCTGCGCACGGGCTCGGGCCAGGCTTGAAAGTGGTGGCCCCCAGGCAGCCACGCTTCCGTATAGAGGGTCGCGAGTTGGCCACGGCGATGGATGGCTCTCGGGACCGCATAGTGTTCCCTGGCACCAATCTGAGCGACGAACCAACGCTGGGCCGCCACCAGAACCCTAGGTGGCCGACGACGTCGGCTTGACGGGCACGAGTCGCCCCTGGATCTCGTCGAGCGTACGGGGCCCGTCCTTCTTCAGCTTGCGGTGCAGGCGGTAGACCGACTCCGAGATTGGCCGACGCTCCCGCCAACGACGCAAGCTGCCCGTATATCCATGCACGATCCCCAGAAGCATCCGCCCCGGGTTCTGCGACTTCATGGCCGACAGCAACCCGCCAACCGTCGTGGCCATCAGGTGGAACAGCAAGAACCGTGTCGGCGCGTTGTGCCAGGCGAACAAGACATCGTTCCGCCGTCCGCAGTAGTCGGCAAGCCCGAGGTTCCTTCGTGGCGATTCGAGGTGGTGAATGGGGTCCGCTCTTCCCAACCGGACGACGTAGCCCCCGTTCAGCAACCGCGCGCACAGGTCGCCCTCCTCACCCATGTAGAAGAAGTGTTCACGATAACCGCCCGCCTGCAGGAAGACCGACCGCCGAACCGCATGTGCGGCGGCGACGAACGCATGCTCCACCCAGACACCGTCGGGCGCGGGCGCGCGCTGCCGCACTTCCTGGTCCAGACGAATGTTTATGAACGGAATGCCCACGGCGGCCACGCGGGGATGGTCAAACTCGGCGAGTGTCTGTGCGACCGTCCGCGGCGAGACGATCACTGTGTCGTCATCCAAGGGGAACACGATAGGGGCGGTGGCCAGCTCGATTCCACGGTTGCGCTGAAAGGCCGGGCCGCGCCCGGTCCCCAGGGAGTGGTAGCGCACCTGCGGAAACTCACGCTGGATCATGTCGGCGACCTCAGGCGACGCGCCGTCGTCCATCACCATGACTTCCACCGGCACGGTCTGCCCAAGAGCGGACCTTATCAGTGCCCGCAGTTCTTCGACGCGATTGCGCGTGGGAATGACGACGGACGCCACCGGCGCGGGCACGGTCAACCGTCGAATCCGATCGCACGCCCGGCACTCATGGCCGTTGCCGGATTACGCGTGCGGGAGCACCCGTGGCAATGGCATTCGCTGGCACGTCTGCGGTCACGACTGCGCCGGCACCGATGACTGCGCCCGCGCCGATGGTCACACCCTTCAACACCACCACGTTCGCGCCCAACCACACCCCGTTGCCGATGGTCACGGGCTCCGTGCGCAGCGGCTGACTGCCTACCAGTTGACCTTCGGTCGTGCCGTGATCAGTGTCGGTGATGTAGCAGTTCGGGCCAATGAGACAGTCCGGACCAACCACAACGTGGTCGGCCGCCATCAGGATGGTGTGGCGGTTCACATACGTGCGCTCGCCGAGAATGAGCTTGCCCGGCTTGGCGGCGCCGCTGCATACCAGCGCCACTCCGTCATCCAGGGCCACACCCGCTTCGAGTCGGACGTCACCCCACTGCCGCGGGATGGACACGCGTCGCAGCCACACGTAGCCCCTGATGTCGACACCCAGCATGCGGAACCAGATGTTCCGCACTCGGGAAGCGCATCCTCCGCCGAGCCGGACAAGGGCATGCAACGGATTCATGCCAAGGTGGCCTTCAGTGGAAACCCGAACAGGTATTTCCATCGGCCAAGCCGAAAGTGCCAGGCAAAGGCCGCTCGATAGAGCCGCCACGACTCCGACCACAGACCTTCCTGCAAGCACGCCAGCGATACGGGTCGCACGTGAAGCGTGACGAGGCGACGACGGTCAACGGCCCGCGGCCTCCCTCCCGGATACATGCCGCCGCGTTCCTGCTCGATCAGAAACAGGCCTCCCGCCGCACTGCGCGCCTGGTCGGTCGTGGCGCTCCCGGGATGCCGCCGCCAGCCCAGCGTGACGGGGCTCAAGACCTGCGCAAACCCCGGTGCCGTACCCATCCGCAGGATGAGATCGTGATCTTCGCAGTTGATCCGCCGCTCCGTGAACCCACCGGCCCTCATGAACTCATCTCGCCGGATGACGGCCATGCACGCGCCGACAAAATACCCGTGTCGACTCGACGCCAGATAGTCCGGAAAGACTTCCGCCTTCGTCGGTGTCTCCTGGACGTCGCTCACCTCGGCGTCATCCACGAACTCCAAGAGGTGCCCGGAGAGTATCGCGGGCGCATGGTGTTGCCGGATCAGATGGGCGAATGTCGCAAGGGTCCACGGAAACCATATGTCGTCGCTGTCCAGGAAGGCGAGATAGTCGCCGGACGCATGTTCGGCGGCCAGATTTCGCGCGGCCCCGGGCCCCTTGTTCGCTTCGTGGAAGACTTGTGCCCGCGGTTCTTGGGCATGGAGGAAGTCGACGGTCCCGTCCGTGGAGCCGTCGTCGGTGACGATGACTTCGAAGTCCGCAAACCTCTGCGCCCACAGAGTGGCCATGGTGCGCGTGAGGAATTCGAGGCGGTTGTAGGTGGGAATGATGACGGAGAACATCATCTACGCGAGAATCATATCCCTAACGTTCGGCGTCCCGCCGCGGCATCTCCGTCACGCCGCAGGGCTTTGCCCTGGCCGGCGAGGTCGCACCGTCGGCCACTGCCGCCGCACGGATTCCCCTTATGATTGCGGTGATCGGGGCTCGGCCGATCTCGTCGGCTCTGGAACGTGTTGGGTGTTACGGATCATGAACGTCCGCGTCGTCCTCCAGAATGCCGGGCACCAGCTCCAGACCCAAGGCCTCGTTTCCACGCTCGGGTCGCTCTTCCGGCGCGCCCAGATCCGCTGGAACGAGTGGCGCTTCCGCATCCGGAGTGAAGCCTACATCGAGCTTTCGGCGTTCGGTATCCACGACGACGAGTGCAAGCACTACAGCGCGACGAGCTATGGGGACTTTGCCAAGATCATGCGCACGCTCGACATTGATCCCCGGCAGCACGTCTTTCTCGATTACGGCGCCGGGATGGGCCGGGCGATGGTCTTGGCGGCGACCTACCCTTTCAAGCGAGTCCTTGGCGTGGATATCGTCCCGGCTCTCACGGCGATCGCGGCGGAGAACTTTGCGCGCGGCCGGCACCGGTTGAAGTGTCAAGACATCGACATTGCCACGGCCGACGCAACCTTGTACGAGATCCCGGGGGACGTGACGCTCTTCTATCTGGCGAACCCGTTCAATGGGAGCGTCCTTGCGGCCGTCATGCGAAACATTCAGGAGTTTGCCGCGGCCGCCCCCCGGCCGCTGTTGTTGGTGTGCAACGTACCGGACCGCTCTGCCTTCGAAGACCAGATCCGGAAGCATCCCTGGCTGGAATTGAAGCGCGAGGTGCCGCTACACAAGGCACGGCGTTGCCTCGTCTTTGCCGCGCCCGGCGGTCGCGGGGCAGCCGGCCGGTAATTCGAAGCTCGCCTACTCGCCCGTCCGTTTGCCGCGCAGGCTCTGCATCAATCGCCGCGCCGGACCCCCCAGCGGCGAGCTCGCGACGACCGACCTCACGGTCCGGCGGGTCGTGCGGGCCAGCGCCAGGAACGACGGCCGTTCGACGCTGCCGGCCGCCACCATCACCGAACCCGTCATGAACCTTTCCTTGTAGAGAGTCGAGCCCCGGCCGAGATCGATGGTGCGAAGGCCCAACGACGGAGCGGCCTCGGCCATCCTCATCAGCAGGATCAGCCCCGGGGAGTGTCTCGACATCGACGCATCGTAGGAGGGAAACCAATAGTGCCAGACCGTGCGCGAGCGCAGCCCGAAGTGGCTGGCCACCAATCGCTCGCCCGCGAAGAGCAGGGAGAGGATCCCCGCGCAACCGTCCGCGTCGGCCAGGCGGAGCCGTTCGACCGTCGTCCGTATCCACCCGGGCGCAAAGAGGTCGGGCTTGCCACTGGCGACGTATTGCTGCGACTTCCACGTGAGGGCCTGCTCAAAATGAACCGGGTCCGCCGATCGGGCGACAAACCTCAAGGGACCGATCTCGCGCTCGATTCGGCGCACCTTGCGCTGTTCGGTCTTGATGGCGTTGCACGCGTCAGCATAGGCAGCGAAGCCGCGGGACAGATCCATGACCGGCGAGCGGTCACGGCTACGATGGAATGGGGCGAAGAGCTGTTGCGATGCAATCAAGTGATCGAAGTCCCATGCGACCAGTCGACAGGCTCGGAGCAGCTCGCGCGGATCGCAAGAGAATCCCGGTCCCGCTACGAGGCCCTGATAGTCGGAGAGGATCCCCGCGACCGGGCCGCCCAACGATCGGCCGATACGTTGAAAGGGGAAGAGGGCGCCGATCTTCCCACCGTCGCGCAGGACGGCCACCTCCACGTCGTCTCTTACCGCCGCCACGGCCTGGACGAAATCCGGCGCGAAATAGGGACTGGACAGTTCGGGATTCGCAGTCTGCAGCTCCGTCCACGCTCGCAGGTGCTCAGGGTCGAGGTCGCGCCCGCGTATGACTGTGATGTCCATTGAACGAGGCCTCGATCAACTGTCGCGCAGGACTCGCTCACACAAGGCGCGCCCCTTCGTCAGCGACGTGGTGAGGAAGAGCTCGTCCGGCCGCACCGCGCGCCGCAGGAAGCTGGTCGGCGGGAGTCCCAGGCCGTGCAAGGCCGCCCCCGCTTCGGCTTTGAGCCGGAGCAGACGCGCGACCACGGGTAGAGGCTCCGGCGCACCGAGGTCACGCACGTCGTGCATGGCCTCGAGGGCGAGAAATTTCTCCCGCTGACGCGACACGGAAAGGATGTGCGAGTAGAAGCCATCGCAATCCACCACGTCTTCCGCCAGCATGGGCAACAGGGGCACTCCGCCTCCGGCCGAACCGAACGGCCAGAGCTCGGATCGGCGATTGTGATTCACGTAGAAGTAGAACCGGCCGTCCAGTTGATCGGCCGAGCGCAAGGCCTCGCAAACCGCGAGCGTCGAGAAGGCGTGGTCGGTATTCGGATCCAGCCAGGGATGCGGGGCCACGATGACCGTTGGCTTCGTCTTGGCGAGGAGGTGGCCGAGGTCACGGACGAGCGAGTCCCACGAGCAGGCCGCGGCCTCCGGCACGAAGGGTGAAGAGTTCAGCCGCCGGAGCACGTCGAAGTCTGGCGCCTCCTCGCCCTTGTCGCGAAAGTCGCGCGCCGGATCCGAACGCATCATCTGCAATCGGCCGTCCGGATAGCAGAAATTCACGCACTGCTCCTGCCTCACTCCGCCAAGCTGTGGCACGGTAAGGCTGTCCCACACGCGCACGCGCGCCACCATGGCTCGCGGCAGCCGCAGGCTCAGGCCGCGCCGACCCGAGTAGCGGTCGCTGTCTTCGCCCGCCGTAAGCGTCGCCACCGTGGCCCCCGCATCGGCGTAAAGGCCGTAGGCCGCGATCTCCGCGTCGTCAGGATGGGCGGCGACGATCAGGACCCGATCACTCGGCGTCGGCGCCTCGCGGCACACATGAAGTCGCGCAGAGTCGGTACGCCAGCTGAGGTGCCGTCCGCGCAACGTGACATGGGCACCGGGCGCGACGCCCGCCGCCAGCAGGCGGCTGACGTTCAGGAAGCGGGTCCCGCGCACACCCCGCTCCATGATCTGGGAGTCGCGAAAGCCGTCCGCCTCGATATCGACTGCGGGATCCAGTAGCCGGCCGGCGGTCGAGGCACGGACACTGAGCTCGAGCAGGCCTCCTGACGGCGAGGGCTTGACTTCGGGCAGCACGAACCCATCCGCGTCGCAGCGGACCGGAATCGCTTCGACGGAGGCCGGCGAGAATCGAGTGACGCAGTCTTGCCTTGGGTCATAGTGAATGTGCCGCTGGTACGTCCGTTGCCGCTGCGCCAATAGCGCGGCGGCCGCCAGCACACCGCCTGCCCCCAAGGCATAACCGAACAGCAACCAGCCGCTCATCGTGGCATCACAACGGCCAGGCGCTACCCGGTGAACCGTTCACCGGTTGTCGCCACCGGCACCACGTTCCGACATCACCATCTGCCGCTTGGCCTTGATCACTGCCCGCGCCAGCCCAGGCGATACCGACGCCAAGGAGTAGAAGAATCGGTAGAAAGGCGGCAGGTGGGGCCACGCCAACTCACGGATCCGGGCGTAATGATCCTGTGAGCCGTCCACGAAGGCGATGCCCATCGCGCGCCGCGCTTGCCGCGTCAAGTACTCGGAAAAGAGCGGGCTGGCAATGCGCGCCGCGTTCCTCTCCAGGGCTCGCAGGTAGTAGTAGTCGCACTCCAACTCGTCCCGGGAAAGGCTTCCGGGCACCGCCTCCCGGTAGCCGGCGCCCTTGATCGTGTCGTAAGTCCACGTCCGGCCGGCGATGGCCCTCAGCCAGAGGTCGATGTCGTGCCGGCGCTTCTGCGTCACGTCGAACAGCCCCACCTCCACGACGCGTTCGCGGCGATACAGCACCGTCGAATGCCCGAAGTGAAAGCCGTCCCTTCCAATGCGGTAGTAGTCCTCGACCGTCAGCCCGGATTGCGGCGACGGCAGCTTGCAGATGGCGGCGTCTGGCATCCGTACGGGTGTGCCGTCAAGCGCAATCCAGTCATGGTTCGACATGAAGGCCACATCGTCGGTCTGGCTCAACAATTCGACCGCGCGCGCCAGGTGGTGTGGATACCAAACGTCATCCGCGTCGAGTAACGCCAGCCAGTCTCCGGTGGCCGCCTCGATTCCCGCGTTGCGCGCACCGGCTGCGTTCCGGTAGTTCACGCGAAGGAGGGTCACCGCCACACCGCTCCGCCCGATCTCCGCGATTGAATTGTCCGTCGAGGCATCATCAATCACGATGATCTCGTGCGCGGGAGAGGTCTGCGTCGCGATGCTGCGCAGCGCGGCGGCAATCCACGGACCCGCGTTGTGGCAGGGGGTGATTACCGAGACACGCAAAGGCCCCCTCCCGATAGAGGGTGACCCTTCGATCCCATCGGTTTGTTCACACGTTCCACGGCAATGGCTCGATGGGATCGAATGTCGAATCGATCGTCCGCCGGCCGTCTGACTGCCCTGGGTACTGGAGCGCTTCCACGAGCTCCACGATGTGCACGCCGAGAGCGGCGGAAAGGCGACATGAGCGTTCCTGCCGTATCGCCTCGGCCAACTCCGATGGTCCCCGAAGGAAATCCACGGGCTTGTCCTCGTGGACGATGGTGCGCGAGGGCGTGCGGGCGAACGGTAGCTTCCGCTTGAAGTGCCACTCGTGGCCCGACCATGGCACGACCGGCAAGGACGATTCCAGCCATGCTCGCGCGCGGTTCAGCCGCCGTTCGATGCCGCCGAGCCGGCCGCGAGGCGGGATGCTCGTCAGATAGACCGGGCTGGCGTCGTCGCGGACGTTGCTGGTGAAAATAACGCCCCCGTCACCGACCACGGTGAGAGACTTGTCTCGCGGCGCGACCAGCCCGCAGGTCACTCGCGCCACGACCCCCCCCGTGTACTCGATACATCCCACCGTGAAGTCGGGGGCCATTTCATCGACCGGAATTCCCTTGTCTGGGATCTGGCAGGAGGCAAACGATGTCACGCGAAGGGCAGGGCCGAAGAAGGCAGCCAGCCAGGTCAGGGCATAGCCAGCGTGCTCAAACGTGCACCCGACCTCGAACTCGTCCCTGGCTGGCCATTTGATGCCGCCCTCGTTGGACCAATTCCAAGGCGAGAGGGTCGGCGCGATCATGCCGTCATCGAAATTCGCATAGACGAGCCGTACGCGGCCGACGGCGTGGTCGTGGCTGATTGCCTTCCACATCGTTTGCGCAGTTTCGCCCAGCACGCTGCACGGGGCCGCCGCCAGGTAGAGGCGACGTTGTTCCGCCATGGCCAGCAGCTGTCTAGCGTCGTCCGCGGTCATGGCGAGCGGTTTCTCCGAGTAGACGTGTTTGCCCGCTTCCAGGCATTGCTTCGTCACGTCGAAGTGGCTCCGCGGGTTGGTGAGGTTGAGCACCAACTCGACCGCCTTGTCCTCCAGGACCTCCTGCAGACTCCCGCATTTCGCCGCCGGCCAGCGCCGGCAGAACACGGTCAGATGCTCTTCATTGGTGTCGAACGCGCTCACCAACCTCAGGTCCGGGTGATCACGAAGCGTGACACCGTACATCTCCGCGACGTATCCGGTGCCGACGATTGCGATGTTCATCTCCCGGGTCACGAGAAGGCGCCACTCAACTCTCGCGGGCCCCGATCTTCTCGTGGATGAACGCATCGTAGCTTTCGCGGTTCAAGGGCAAGCTCACGGCCTGACCGGTAGCCGAGCTGAGCAGGATCGACGTTGCCAGCTCCACGGCGTTCGCGGCCTCGGCGCCCGTCACGAGAAGAGGTTCCTCGCCGGCGATCGCCCGGGCGACGTTCGTGTAGAAGCGACCGAGCAGCTCTTCCTGAGAATCGAGCAGCGGCGCCTCGGAGTGCCGTGATTCGCTCTCGATATCACCCCAGGGATCGCCCGTCTCCATCGTGTGCGCGCGGATGGATCGGCGGAGGGTCTCCACGCGGATGGCGCCGTTCTCGATCGTGATCCGGCCACGATCGCACGAGAACATGGCGCGAGACACCGTCGGGCACTCGTTCGTGCTCACGTGGACATATCCCTGCATTCCTCCGGCATGCCGGAATATGGCGCTGGCCGCGTCCTCGACCTCGATCCGATGCATGACCGTATCGCAGAACCCGGAGACGGTCTCCGGCATGCCACAGAGCCATGCATAGCGGTCCAGAACGTGCGGCGCCTGGTTGACCAGCACACCGCCGCCCTCGCCTTTCCAGGTACCTCGCCACGACCCGGATCGGTAGTAGGCGTCGGAACGCCAGAAGCTCTCGACCATTTCACAGCGAAGGATGGCTCCCAGCTCGCCCCCCGCGAGGAGGCTCTTGACCTGCTGGTAGGCAGGCTCGAAGCGTCTCTGGAACACCACCGTCAGCCGTCCCTTGCTTCCCTCCGCCGCCGTCAAGACCTCGTCGGCTTGCGACATCGTCACGGTCAGCGGTTTCTCGCAGACGACGTGCAGCCCGGCCTTCAAGGCGGCCACGGTCAGGCCCGCGTGCTGCCAGTGCGGGGTAGCGATGACCACCAGGTCCACCTTGCCGCTCCCGATCATCTGCTCGGCGGTGTCGAACAGGCAGGTGCCCTGTTTCTCGACGGCTATGCGCGTCGGCGGGTTGGTGCTCACGACGGCCGTCAGTTCAAACCAGGGATGCCGGCGTAGGACGGCCGCGTGGGTCTTTCCCATCATTCCGAGACCGATGACGCCGCAGCGGAGCACGGATGCCTTCTCCGGCGGACGCAGCGCCGCGAAGGATGGCGACGACGCGGGGACGGACTTGCCCACCAGGCGACGCGCAAGGGCCTTCAGGCTCCGTGCGCTCACGCTCGCGCCGAAGGCAGGGCGTCAAGGCATGTCTTGACGATGGCGTCCCACGTCCACGCGGCGGCGATCTCGCGGTTCTGGGCTCCAACGCCTTCCCGGTCCGCGGCGGCGGAGCGCTCGATAGCCTCTGAGAGACTTGCCGCTGAAGTCCCGTCATAAAGGAGGTTGGGGGCACCCCCGACATACTCGGCGATGCCGCCGAAATTGGGGGCGATCACCATGCGCCCAAAGGTCATGGCGAGGCACGGCAAACCCGAGCCCATGCTGTCCTGCCGGATGACGAGGGCTACATCGCAGGCATCGAAGAGCTTGTGAACCTCCTCGTCCGGCACATAGGCCGTGGCCCGGATGACGTTGTGATGCCGCTGCCATTGCTCCCAGCGCAAGCGGCGCCAGCGCCGTCGCCAGGCCGAGCCACTCCCTCCATAGCGCGCTGCCACGAAGAGACGTTTGGTCGGCACCTTCGCGCGCGCGAACGCATCGCGCAACAGGCACACTTCGTCCCAGGACCGCAAGGAGCCGAAAACGAGGAAGACGGTTTCGGTCGGCGGAATGCCGAATGTGGCCCGGCTCGCACCGCGGTCACGCGGCCCCTCCGGGAGAAGAGAGTCGTAGTTGAAGCCGAGGCGCACGACATGGTTGCGGCCGGCGATGGCAGGGTATTCGGCGCAGACCATGGCTTTCGAGGCGTGGCTGAAGTGGTGGATGACCTCGGCGCGTTCGTAAAAGGCACTGTAGAGCCGATGCCACGCCGCGTTTCCGCGCTGCCCGTGCGGGTAGAGGTTGTTGACGGAGACGATGAGGCGCGAGCGTTTGGCCCAGCGGTCGAGCCGGCGAATGGTCCCGTCGATCTGAGCGGCATTGGGGACTTTCCAGCCCGTCAGTTCCTCCGGCCAGTTCAAGTGGACGACATCCGGCTGGCTGGCCTCGAGATCGAAGTTGTAGGCGCCGGTGGTCACGTCCCAACCGAGTCGCGTGTAGCCGGCGGCGAAGTTCACGATCCAGTCCCGGTGATCGGAGGGCAGGAGGACACGGGGCATCGGACCCAATCAGGTGACGATTTCGAGGACAGGCAGCGGGAACACCAGCCTACCCCCGTTTCGCCTGAACGCCGCCTCGCGCGCGACTACGCTGTCGTGGAAATGCCACGGCAGCACCAGGAGGTAATCGGGGTTCAGCTCCCGTGCCTGCGCTTCCGGCACGATGGGGATCCACGTCCCTGGCGTGAAGCACCCGAACTTGTCCTCGTTCACTTCGGCGATGCACGGGAGCAGCTCCGGTGTGATGCCGCAGAACTGGAGCAGCACGTTTCCCTTGGTGGAAGCACCGTAGCCGACGATCGTCTTCTTCTCTCGCCGGGCCTGGGCGAAGAAGCCGAGCAGCTCCTCGCGGTGTTTGAGCACCCGCTTCCAGAATTCCTGGAACGGCTCGAGCGAGTCGAGGCCAAGGTCGGCCTCGCTCTCCCGCAGGGCGGCAATGGCCTCGCGGTTGGCGCTCCGGGCGCTCTTCGCCTTCGCCACCGTCACCGCGAAGCTGCCGCCGTTCGTGTTGTTCAGCTCCACGTCGATGATCCGCAGGCCGGCACGCTCGAACATCCATTGAAGCTGGCGCAGCGCGTAATACTCGATGTGCTCATGGCACGCGGTGTCGTAGGAGTTGGTTCGCAGCATCGAGGGTAGATAGCTCTGCTCGAGGTGCCAGACGCCGTCCTCGGCCAGCACGGCGGCCACGTCGTCCACGAATCCCTGCGGCTGCTCCAGGTCGTAGAACATGGCGATGGACGTGACGATCTTTGCCTTGCGGTCGCCGAAATGCTGCCGGAACACGTCGAGAGAGAAGAAGTCAACGATGAGGTTGATGTCCGGACGGTAGTATTTCCGGAACTTGCGGGCGCTCGGATCAATCCCCACGAGCAGGGGACCGTTCTCGGGATATCGCGCGAGGGAGGTGCCATCGTTGCTGCCGATGTCGAGCACGAGGTCGTCGGGCCCCGGTTTCACCAGCGCCTGCAGGCGGTCGGCCTTGCCCTGGAGATGCGACACCATGGCGCGGTTCAGCCCGGAGCGATAGCCGTAAGCCTCGCCGTACATTTCCTCGGCGGCAAAGGAATGACGCATCTGCACCAGGCCGCAAGAGGTGCGGGGGTCCGGACCGGCGCACTTCATCAACTGGACGGGTCCCTTGCTGAGGTTCGGCGAGACCGCGGCGGGGAAGACGCCCGTGAGATACTGTTCCCCCAGATCGAGCACGGTCACGAGGTTGCGATTGCCACAGACTCGGCATTCAGTGACTTCTCGGAACATAGACCTTTCGTCGCCGAGTTCAGCGATGACCCAGTTCCAGCAGGCCGACCCAATAGGGGCCGTCCGTCTCCGGCTTCAACTCGTAACCCAGCGAACGATAGAGTCTGACCGCCGCCTCGTTGTCGGGATGGACGCGTAGGCGGATTCGCGGTGCGCCGCGTCGCAATGCTGCCGCGCGCAGGAAATCCATCAGGAGCCGCCCCAACCCCTGCTTCTGGGCGTCAGGATGAACGACGATGCCCAGGCTGGGGACCTCGTAGCCTTCGTCTGATCCCCGGAGCATGCCGTAGGCGAGAATCTCGTCGTCTTCGCTGAGCACGCAGTAGACATCCTTGCCCGCGTAGGTCGCACGCTCCCGCGCCGCCTCCATGGTCAACGGATGGGGGTGAAAGAACCTCTCCACGCCACGCTCCCGCAGGAGCACGAGGAACCGCGCCAACGCCGCTTCATGCGCCGCTCCCACCTGGCGGATTTCGAGCGGGCGCCGGCTCACGGCCTTGCCGGCCTCATCTCGCCATGCTCGTGATCACCTTCGCCACGCGCTCCACCTGGCCGTCGGCCATGGTCGTGTAGGTCGGCAGGTTCACGCCACGGCCGCACAGATCGTCGGTGAGCGGGAGGTGCTCGCCACGCTTCCTGGATCCTTCCCGGAACGGCGGCAATCGGTGTACCGGAATGAAGAATGGGCGGGAATCGATCTTGTTCCGCGCGAGATTCGCCATCAGCTCTTCGCGGGTGTGCCCGAATTCCTTGGAGTCCACCGTGATGGAGAAAAGCCACGGAGAGGGTGTCGCCCAGGGCGCAACCGGCCGCAGCCCGATTCCGGCGGTACCCTTCAGGATTTCGCCGTAAATGCGGAAGATGTCGATACGCCGCTTCAGGAATGCCTCGTGCCGCTCCATCTGCGCACACAACAACCCGGCGGCGATGTTCGTCAGGCGGTAATTGTAGCCCGTTACCGGAAAGAAGAACCGCCGCTGCGGGTCCATCCCGTGGCTGTAGATCATGCGGATGAAGGCCTCGCGCTTCTCGTCGTTCATCGTCAGGGCCCCCCCTTCTCCAGACGTGAATACCTTCGACACGGCCGAGCGGTTCGACCGGATCGTGTCGGTCGAGATGTTGGAACATGTTCGCAACCATGCGGCCCTGTTTGCCCGAATCGCCCGATGGCTCGAGCCGGATGGCCGCTTCTTTGCCCATGTCTTCGCGCACCGGCGGTTTGCCTATCCCTACGAGTCGCGTGGGTCCTCGGATT
>Ga0207675_100000588_pt1 | contig 35556 bp, 21 predicted proteins | sample KBSSwiS42_FD_184305 | JGI IMG/M metagenome (GOLD analysis project Ga0207675, IMG submission 184305) | Switchgrass rhizosphere microbial communities from Kellogg Biological Station, Michigan, USA - KBS Switchgrass S4-2 (SPAdes) (version 2) | ecosystem: Host-associated > Plants > Roots >...
GTGACCCGCGCGACCTCGTTCGGGTGAATCTCCGGGCGATCGGGACCGAGGAACGTCGCGACGTCGCCTATGCGCACGAGCTCATCGTCGCCCACCTCGATGATCGAATGGCTCGCGCTCACGGCGCCGATCACCGGGTACAGTCGGTCGCCGACGAGCACCTCGGCGCCCTTGACTGCCGTACGCGCATAGCCGTCGCCGTGGCCTAACGGGATCGTCGCGATCCACGTCGGCTTCGTCGCAATGTACTCGCGGCCGTAGCTCACGCTGTCGCCCGGGCGCAGACGATCCGTCCGCACGACACGCGCGCGCAGCCGGAACGCCGGCCGCAGCTCGGCCATCGTTCGCTCCTCATCGAATTTGTCCGGATAGCCGCCGTAGAGTGACATCCCCGGTCGCAGCAGATCGAAGCCGACGTCGCGGTGATGGAAGATCGAGTGTGACGACGCCGCGTGCAGCTTGCCGAGCTTCATTCCGGCTCCGGTGGCGTCTCGCGTTAGGCTCTGAAACCGCGACAGCTGCTCGCGATCGAAGTCGGCATCCTCGGTGAACGTCATGAAGGTGCCCGCGAGCCTGCACTGTCGCACGTTGGCGAGCGCGCGGAGGAACGGCATCGCCCGGTCGTACCGGATGCCCATCCGGCTCATTCCGGTATCGATGTAGGCGTGGACCGGCGTCGGCTTGCTGACGCCGAGCCGGCCGAGGCGTGATGGATCATCGTCCGCGTAGACGGCGAGTGTGATGTCATGCGCCACGAGGTCCTTCATCATCGCGTCGGTCACGCGCGCCATGAGGAGAATCGTTTTCCGCACGCCCTGCTCGCGCAACGTCAGCGCCTCGTCCGCCCGCACGAGCGCGAAGCCCTCGATCTCCGGCTGCGGCTCGAGCAGCCGGGCGACGACCCGATAGTCGAGCCCGTAGCCGTGATTCTTGATGACAGCGAGGATCGGACTGCCGCCGAGCTGGCGTAGTGCGGTCGCGTTATGCACGAGGTTGGCCGGGATGACTTCGATCCACGGATCGAACCGATCGGGCACTGGCGCCGGGCCTCGATGCGTCGCGAGCCCGCTCGTTTCGGGCGTTGTTGCGCCGAGCAACCGCGTCGCCGGCGTGAGCGACGCGGCAGTAGCGGCGGCAGACTCCAAGAACTTGCGACGAGAAACGCTCATGACTGCCTCCGGAATCACTCTCCGCCGTCTGTCGCCTGTCGCCTGTCGCCTGCCGCCTGCCGCCTATTTTCGCGTCAAGATGATCGGCGCGATCGCCGGCTCGAACGGAATCGCCACGCGATCGATCTTCCCATCCGTGTTCGTGAGGAATTGCACGAGACCCGTCACCGGTGCGCCCTTCAGCTGCGTCGGGTCGAGGAGAAAGACGTCATAGTGGTAGTGGGTCATCGGCCAGCTGGTGCCCTCGTAGACGAACGCCAGCCCGTCGTCCTTCGACTGCACCTCGAACGTCCCATACCCCGGATGGCTGTACTTCCCGGCGTAGTCGCTGAGCGGATGCGACGGCGACGTGCCGGCGACGCGCTTCGACTGGATCGCGCGGGTCGTGGAGTCCGCGGCGTTCTTGGCCCGCTCCGCGTCTTTCCGGGCGCGCGCATTCCAGTCGACCGGCGGAAGTCCCAGCAGGTCGTCGAAGACCCGCTTCACGACGACGTTAGGCACCGGGTTGGCCGGCCCGGACATGTTGGTCAGCACCACCACCCCGATGCTGTCATTCGGCAGCCAGGCCATCTGGGAGATGAAGCCATCGATGCCGCCGCCGTGCTGCACCCACTTGTGACCGCGGTAGCTGCTCACCCAGGTCGCGAGCCCGTACGTCTCCGGACCGAGCTCCGGGTCCGCCATCCGCTCCGTCACCACCGACTGCGGGCTCTGCATCTTGAGGTCGTTCTTGGCGGAGAGAATTCGCTTTCCGTTCCATTCGCCCATGTTGAGATGCATCTGGACGTAGTGGAGCATCTCCTCGACGCTCGAGTTGATCGAGCCCGCGGGGCCGGCATTGTCGATGTTCCGGAATGGAACCCGACCGATCTTTCCGCCGAACAGGAGATACGGATACGAGAAGTCCCCTGAGGCCGGCATGTCGTTGGTCGACGTGTTCGTGCGTGTCATCTCGAGCGGCTTGAAGATGCGTTCGCGCACGACCTGGTCCCACGGCTGCCCTCTCAGCTGCTCGACCAGCAGTCCCGCGGTAATGAACATCAGGTTGTTGTACTGCCAACGACCTCGGAAGGAGGTCGACGGGTCGAGATACTTGAGGTGCTGGAAAACGTCCTTCCGGTTGTTGGTGCGGCCGTACCAGAGCGCGTCGTGTCGCGGCAGTCCGGAGATGTGCGTTACCAGATCCTTGACGCGGAAGTTCTTGGTGGCGTAGTCGTCCTTCAGCTGGAAGTCCGGGAGGTAGTCCGTCACCGGCTTGTCCCAGTCGAGCTTCCCCTCGTCAACGAGCTGGCTCAGGAGGACGACCGTGAACGACTTCGAGTTCGAGCCGATGGCCATCAACGTCTGCGGGGTGACCGGCTGCCTGTCCTCCAGATTGCGGTACCCGTAGCCCTTGAGGAGAACGACCTTTCCACCCTTGATGGCGCCGACCGCCATCCCGGGGATGTTCCATTCCTTCAACATGCCGTCGGCCCACTGGTCGAACCCGTTAGGGTTCGGCGCCGCGACAGGAGCCGACGTGCTCGCGCGGGCACCGCTCTGCGCGAGCATCGGGAAGTTCGAGGCCGCGAGCAGCAGGCCGGCCGAAAGGATCGCGAGTCGCCGTGACATAGCCCCTCTCCGATCGATTTGAGGTGAGACGAAGATACAGCCATTTTCCAGGGCTTCAACGCGACCACACCCCAGCCGACTCGTATGGCAACGCATCCCGATCGAAGCATCTCGCGACGGACGGCCCTCGGCCGACTCGGAGTCACCCTCGTTGCTGCGCCGGCGATTCTCCGCGGCCGCTTCCGCGTGTTCACCGGCGCGGCCACGGAGTACTCTGCCCGGTGCATCAAGCTCATGGAGGAGAGCATCGTCGTCGACCTCCTGAATCAGTTCCGCTTTCAGGACTTCGCCGAGAAGCCGCCGAGGATCGAGCGGTGGCTCAAGGAGCCCGGTGCGCTCTCCGCCGCCGACGCCGACATCTACCGCGGATCCCGGATGACCGCCGTGGCGCTCGGCCACTCGCCGGCGGACTACGACGAGGGTATCCGGTTCTTCGCGGACTGGAACGGACTGCTCGCCGGTTACAGCGATTGGTTCACGCGCATTGACGACGCGAGCGACTTCGCGCGGGCGAAGGCGGCGAAGAAGCTGGGGATCATGATCACGTTCCAGAACTCACAGCATTTCCGTCGCGCTGACGACGTGAACACGTTCTGGGGACTGGGCCAGCGGATCTCACAGCTGACGTACAACATGAACAACGGGATTGGCAGCGGGTTCCTCGAGCAGCGCGATGGCGGGTTGTCGATGTTCGGGCTGTCGATCGTGGAGCGGATGAACCAGGTCGGTATGGCGGTGGACCTCTCCCACTGTGCCGATCAGACCACGATGGACGGCATTGCGGCGTCGAAGCGCCCCGTGGTGTTCACGCACGCGAACTGTCGAGCCCTGGCGCCGAGCCTAACGAGGCTCAAGACGGATGAGGCGATCAAGGGGATGGCGAAGACCGGTGGTGTCATGGGCGTCGCCTTCATTCGCTTCATGGTGCGCGAGCAGGAGCCGGTCACCATCGAGCACGTGCTGGATCACGTGGACTACGCGGCGAAGCTGGTCGGTGTCGAGCATGTGGCTGTCGGGAGTGATCTCGACATGGTCGGGAATCCGAACCCGATTGGCGGCGGGATGGACCCGAAGAAGCAGCCGAACTTCGACCGGTATCACTTCCACACGGATTCGGCGGGGAAGCTCACGATTACGGGGCTCGACCATCCGAAGCGAATGTTCGACCTGACCGAGGGACTGATTCGTCGGCGGTACAACGACGCGGATATCACAGGCATCGTCGGCGGAAATGCAGTGCGGGTTCTCACGCGGATCTGGCAGGCGTAACCAGTTTGAGTTATTCAGTCCGAAGTGCGGTGATTGGATCGGCCCGCGATGCGCGAATGGCGGGGATGACGCTCGCCACGAGAGCGACGACCGTCATGGCTGCGCTCGCTCCGGCATAGATCCACGGATCCGTCGCTGACTGCTGAAAGAGAAGCGGCTGTAACCAACGGGCCGACACGACCGCGAGAGCGACGCCGCCGGCCGCGCCAATGAGCGCGACTTGGACGCCCTGGCGCGTCACCATCCGGACGACGTCGCTCCGCTGGGCACCTAACGCCACACGCACGCCCAGCTCGTGCATCCGCTGCGTGACATTGTAGTTGATCACGCCGTACAGCCCGATCGACGCGACGACGAGGGCCAGAAACCCGAACGCCACGAACATCGTGGCGCCGAGTCGCCACGAGCGCTGCGCGTCGGCGACGATCTCAGACAGCGGCTGCACGATGACGTAGGACGTGCCCGGCATGACGCGCTGGAGTGCCTTGCGGATGCTCTCCGCCTTGACCGCCGGGTCACCGCGAACGCGCAGCACGAGCCCGTTACCCCATGTGCGCGTGTATTGATCGATCGACACGTAGTAGTGCAATCGCTGCGTGCCTGCCAGGTCACGCTGCACCATGTCCTCCGCGATCCCTACCACCGTCAGGCACGGCGCAGTCGCCTCTCGCATGCGAAAGCACTTGCCGAGCGCGTCCTGACCGGGCCAAAGCGTGCGCGCCATGCTCTCGCTCACCACGGCGGCGTTAGGCGCTCCCGCGCGGTCTTCGGGCATGAGCGGCCGGCCGCGGAGAATCCGGGTACCCATCGTCCGGAAGTAGTCCGGCGTCGTGGCCTGGTAGCTGAAGGACCCGAGCGCGTCGACGGAATCGATTCCGACCACATAGAGTCGTGTACTCGACGTGCTCACGAACGGCGCGCTGCTCATCCACGCCGCGGACTCGACGTCGGGCAATGCGCGCGCGGTCTCGAGCAACCGAAGGCGGAGCAGTCGCTGCGTGCTGTCGTTGAACCCGTCACGCTGGATCACCCGATTTACGAGGAGCACACGGTCCGCGTCGTAGCCGATCCGCATTGACTTCACGCGCTCCACGCTGCGTACGAACAGCGCCGCTCCGATGAGGAGGGCCACCGAAAGGGCGGCCTGCGTGATGAGGAGTCCAGCTCGAAGGCGAGTGCGCTCCGCCACGCCACCGCGGGCGCCACCCCGGAGTGTCTGGCTGAGGTCACCACGGCCCGCCGACATCGCCGTGGCAAGTCCCACAAGGATCCCCGCGGCCGCCGCCAGCGCGATCGTTAGGCCTACCGTTCGCGGGTCTGTGAACACGGAAGGGGACGGAGCAAGTGCCATGACAAGAAGAGTGCGGATCGCGGCGCCAGCCCACTGGGCGATCAGGAGCGCAGCGCCCGCGCCCATCAGCGAGAGCACAAGGCTCTCGGTCATGGCCTGCATCACCAGTCGGCCTCGGCTCACCCCGAGTGCGAGCCGGACGACCGTCTCGCGACGACGGCGGAAGGATCGCGCGAGGAAGAGGTTCACGACGTTGGCGGTCGCAATGACCAGCACGATCGCCGCGACGACGCTCACCCACAGCGCCGTACGCGCCTCGAGGGCGGGCTGCGGGCCTGCGCCAGGACGCACGGCCGATACGGCGACATGCGGGCGCGCGGATTCGATCGGCGGGGTCGTCGGGTCAAGAGCTGCGCTCGCCAAGAAGCTGCGGCGAAACGCCTGGGTCGCATCCGATTCGGCCGAGGTGAGTGTGACGCCGGGTGCGAGGCGTACCATCACGTTGACCCAACCCCACTCGTAGTGCGTGTAATAACGCTTTGCGTCGTTGGTTCCGCCGCTCGCGGCGTACGTAGTGATCGGGACGTAGACGACCGGCGGGTTCGCGTCGTTCACTCCGTCGAAGCCGTGCGGTGCGACGCCGATGATCGTCGTGCGGATGTCGCCGACACGGAGCACCTCGCCGCGCACGTCACGGCCGCCAAACTCGGATTGCCAGAGCGCGTACGACAGGACCGCGACATCTCCCCCTCGAGGCGTCACGTCTTCGTCTCCGGTGAAGAAGCGACCGAGAGCAGGGCGGGCGTTGAAGAACTCGAAGAACGACGCGCTGACCGCACCCACCCGCCGCTCCCGCGCGCGCTCTCCGTCGCCCACGGCGAGGCTGCGCTCCGAGAACGCCGCGAGCTGGCTGAACGAGCGCGTCCAGCGCCGGAGGTCGAGATAGCGGGTGTAATACGTGGTCTGGGTGGTGCGTGTCGTGCCGCGGTCGTCCGACTGCCAATAAATGCGGCGAACGGAGCCGGGGTCCCTGAGGTAGGTGAGCGGCCGGAACATCAGCCGGTCGACGACGTCGAACATGGCCGCGTTCGCGCCGATCCCGAGACCTAACGTGGCAATGACGGTTGCCGCGAACGCGGGAGATCGGCGCAGGCCGCGGAAAGCGTATCGGACGTCCAGCCAGATGTTCTCGAGGGTCGCCATTGGCCGAACCTGGGAGGGTCGAGTCTCCGGAATAGACACTCGCCCCGATGATTTGGTTGGCGGTGCACCCCAATGCTTCTTTGGGGGTCAGACTCCGTTTACATCGTTTCAGCGCGCGTTCGGCGTCAGGTGTCGTGCGTGGTTATGATGAATTGCGACTCTGACCCCCAACGAAGCATTCGACTCCGACCGCAATGAAGCCGCTGCCAAAGTCCGACCAGGCGCTGGTTGTCCGAACGGACTTCTCGGACGACACGGCGTGGACCAGCGTTGTCTCGGCGATAAAGCGACCGGTCGATGGCTTCTTCGCCTATGTCGATTTCGTAGATGACTCGGCGTTCGGCGGGCTGACGGTGGAGCAGCTCGTGGCGCTCCGCGACGGTTTGTCGAAGTCGTACGTGATCGTGGCGGATGCCGTTACGATGAGTGCCCCGGAGCCCTCACTGCTCGTCGTCGACCTGTTCGAGGAGCCCGGTCGAACGTTCCGCGCCGTCCCATCCGCGATCCAGTCGATCGAGAACAACCTCTCGATCGCCAACATGGACTTTTGGGAGTTCGCCGACAACGTGGACGCCGACGGCGTGTTTCGCGACTTCAAATGACGGCGTCGCCGCTGCCTCGGCCGCCCTAACGCGGTGCGTCCTCCGCCTCCGGCACGGCCAGGCGGGCGCTGACCTGTGTCAGCGCGTCGTGATCGGTCAGGTCGAGCCGCAGCGGCGTGAGGGCGACGAGGTTGTTCCTGACCGCCCATCGGTCGGTCCCCTCTTCCACCTCTTCGAGCGGTCGGATGCTGATCCAGTACAGCTTCCGGCCCATCGGGTCCTCGTCAGGCACGACGCGTCCGTCATAGTGTCGGACGGACTGCCGCGTCCACTGCAAGCCCGTGGGCGCCTGCGGAAAGTTGACGTTCACGAGCTGTAGCGCCTGTTCGGGGATGAGCACCGACAACACCTGCCTCACGAACGGCTCGAGGCGCGCGAAATCGGGCTCATCGCCGCCCGTGCTGGCGCTGAGCGCGATGCCGCGGGTTCCGAGCAGTGCCGCCTGTTTCGCTGCTGCCAACGTGCCCGAGTGCCACATCGAATTTCCGAGATTGTAGCCGAGGTTGATTCCGGATAGCACCAGGTCCGCGCCACCCCATCCGTCGACGCCGAGCGCGACACAGTCCGCCGGCGTTCCGTTCACGCGATAGGCGTCGAAGTCATCGATGGGGGTGCGTCGAATGCGAAGCGGGCGGGAATGCGTGATGGCGTGACCCATCGACGACTGCTCGACGTCGGGCGCGACGATCCTTACGTCGCCGAACTCGCGAGCGGTGTGCGCCAAAGCACGGAGCCCGGGGCTGTAAATCCCGTCATCGTTGGCAACAAGAATTCGCACGTAGGCAGCCGAGGGCAGAAGACCGTCACGACCCAAGGCAACAAGCGGGCCCGCCATGTGCATAGGTCCCGGCTTTGCACCGGTCCCTTCCATGCGAGTTACCGTCGTTCATAATCCCGACGCCGGCTCCGGCGATCACCTTGGCAGTGAGTTGCTGGCGCGCCTTCGCGACGCGGGGCATGCGCCCGCGTATGCGTCCACCGAAGCCGCATCGCTCACTCAGGCGCTCAGGGCTGCGCCCGACGTGGTGCTCGCCGCCGGCGGTGACGGCACGGTGGGCGCGGTCGCTCGCCTGATGGCGGCGACGACGCCGGACATCCCCATGGCGATCCTCCCGGTCGGGACGGCCAACAACCTTGCCCGCGCGCTCGGCGTGAGCGGCACGGTAGACGAGATCATTGCTGGCTTGGAGTCGGGAGCAATGCGACGCCTCGACATCGCGACGGTGCGCGCCCCGTGGGGAACCGCGAGGTTCGTCGAGTCGGCCGGCGTTGGTGCGTTTGGCGCCATGCTGCGCGACGCGGAGCGGGAGAACGCGGGACAGCCGCCCGCTTCACCGACGCCTAACGGCCGCGGGTCTCGCCTGCGACGCGTGCTGGAGCGTGCGCGCCCTCGCCACCGCCAGATCGATGCCGATGGCGAGGACCTGTCCGGCACGTACCTGCTGGTGCTCGCGCTGAACATCGCCTACGTGGGCCCCGGCTTGGCGCTAGCGCCTGACGCCGATGCGGGCGACGGTCAGCTCGATCTGCTGCTGGTCGGCGAAGCCGACCGCGATGCGTTAGGCAGCTATCTCACCGCGATCTCCGCCGGCGAAGAGCCGACGCTGGCGATCCGGACCCGTCGCGTCACCCGCTTGCGCGTGGAGTGGAGCGCGGCGTCCGGGCACGTCGACGACCACCTGTGGCCGGAGCGCAGCGGTGACGCGGAATCGCTCCCGACCGGAGACGCGCGACCCGAGATCGACGCGGTCGGATCATCCATTCCAGTTCTCGTTCCAACGACATAGCGGCGTCTGACCCAGGCATCATCTCGGCCGCCAAAAGCAGGAACGCAGATCTCGCAGACGCTACGGCCCACAGACGGACGCAGAGGCTCCGCTGTCATCCAGAACACTTCTCACCAGAGCCTTTTTGTGAGGGGAACAGCCTCAGGACGCTCATACCGCGGTCGGGGCTCGGCGCGCTCCCAGGCGTCGCGGAAGTGCACCCCGAAATGGCCAAAACGAGATCGAATCGAGCGAACCAATGTGAATACATTCGTTGATGGGTGAAGGCCAAGAGATCATGCGGCGCTGAACAGTAGCGCCGCAAGCCGATACGGCGCAGGGCGCCGCTGTCGTGCTGCGCTCCTCGGGCGTTGCGCGGTGTGGCCTTCGCGTCGTTTCAAGGAGGTCGTCGGTGTTGACTCGTTCTAAGCTGGCTGCGGATCTTGCCGCGTTAGGCCTGGCTGCCGGCGATTTGGTGATGGTGCATGCGTCCCTCAGAGCTGTTGGCGAGATCGCCGGCGGCCCTGATGAGGTCCACCTTGCGATCAAGGACGTTATCACCCACCGCGGGACGATGTTCATGTATGCCAGCTGCCCAGCCTACGTCGATGAGGTCGGGCGCGGCAATCTGACGCCGGCGGAGGAGGCGGAAGTGCTCGAGACGCTTCCAGCGTTCGACCCGCACACCGCGCGCTCCGCTCGGGACAATGGGGCGCTCGTCGAGATGTTCCGGACCTACCCCGGCTCGCACGTGAACGAACATGTCGCGCGATTCGTGGTGTGGGGCGAGCATGCCGACCATCTCCTCACGCCGCAGCCCTGGGACTACGCGTTCGGCCATTGGTCATTGCTCGAGCGATTTGTGGAGCTCGACGGGAAGATCCTTCTCCTCGGGTCCGACCACGACAACGTCACGTTCCTGCATTACGCAGAGCACATAGCCAACATCCCCGACAAGCGCATTGCACGTTTCAAGGTGCCGGTGCTGGAGAACGGCGTTCGTGTGTGGCGAGAGGTGGCAGAGGTCGACACGTCGAGCCAGGGCGCCCATGCGAGCTGGCCCGATCGGTTCTTTGCGATGCTGGTGGACGGCTATCTCGCGGCGACGGTCAACTGCGGCGGGCGCGTCGGCGGAGCGGAGTCGTTTCTGTTCTCCGCGCGAGGACTGCTCGAGCATGCGCTGCCGGAGATGGAGGCGACTGCGGCGCGCGGCCGCTGATGGCTTCTGCTCCACGTCACGCGCTCGTTCGCGAAAGAACACGACGCGGCGAGGGATGCAGACGAGACGCGCGCCGAGCGCGGACGAGCGCGTTGGCAGTTCGCCCCGGCGTTAGGAAGGGCGGAATAATCTCGCGCGGCAGCGCCGAGTCCGCGGGGACGCCAGGCAGCGATGCTACCGGGCCGGCGACATGCTCGCGAGTGAGTGGAGCCAGCGAAGCGGATTCTCTTCAGCGCCGAGACCACGACCCGAACTGCTCGCGTTGGCAACCACGCTCGTCGCGGCGCTGTCCGCCAGCGTGACCGGGTCCCGAGTGCGGGAGTCAGGCTCCAGTCCGACGGTGCCGAGCGCCCGTCGGCCAACGCGCCTCATCTAGCTCAAACACATGTCTCGACTCGACTTCCCGTTCCGGACCGCGATGCTCGCGGCGTCTCTGCTGCTTGGCGCATGCGAGGTCTCCGGGCGCTCGACCCGGCCAACCGCGGCCTCCGCGGCTCAACTCGACCGACGAGTCGACGCCTTGGCCGACACGGTTCTCACCGCGCTGTTCGACCACTTCGCCGACTGGGGCACATACTTCGGCGTGCCTAACGCGCGACACGATCGCCTCCCGGACAACTCGCTGGCAGAGTTGCGGCGCTGGCGAGCGCGCGAGGACGCATGGCTCGCCACTTTGCGCGCCATCGATCCTCGAGACCTGGCCGGCCGCCCCGCGTGGGTGACGTACGGGATGCTGCGTGAGGGCGTCGAATCCTCCGTTGCGACACGCACGTGCAATACCGAGCTCTGGAAGGTGGACCAGCTGGGTGGCTGGCAGGCGACGCTCGCTTATCTCGCGGACGCCCAACCGGTCGGTACCGACTCCCTCCGAAGCGCCGCGCTGCAGCGGTGGAGCGGGCTCCCGGCGTACATCGACTCGGAAATCGAGAACTTGCGCGAGGGGGTGAGACTCGGCTATACCGCGCCGCGCGGGAATGTCCGGCTTGTGATCGGCCAGCTGGATGAGCTCATTGGCACGCCGACAGATCGCTCGCCTTTCTTTGCACCGGCGCTCCACGACTCCACGCCCGCCTTTCGTTCCGCGTTCGCCTCGCTGGTGCGTGACCGTATCACACCCGCGCTTCGCCGATACCGAGATTATCTCGATCATGAATACCTCTCGTCCGCGAGGACCACGATTGCTCTTGCGGCCGTCCCGCAGGGTGCGGAGTGCTACCGCGCGCTCGTGCGAAGCTACACGACGCTGGACATAGCCCCAGACTCGGTATTCAGCCTCGGCCAGCAACGGGTTGCGGCAATCGATGCCGAAATGCGAGATATTGCCCGGCGGACGTTTGGCACCAGCGACGTTCCCGCCCTGCTCCACCGTCTGCAGACCGACACCGCGTACACATTCCGGAGCCGCGACGCCATACTGGCGTTCGCGCGCGATGCGATCGCCCGGGCGGACGCCGCAGCGCCACGCTGGTTCCGGCGACTGCCGAAAGCCGGCGTCACTGTCGAACCGTACCCGGAGTTCCTCGAGGCGACATCCGTTGCCGAGTACAAAGCCCCGGCGGAGGACGGTAGCCGAGGCGGGACGTTCCTTCTCAGCACGTACGAGCCTCGGAAGCGGAGTCGATTCAATTTGCAAGCGATCGTGTTCCACGAGGCCATCCCTGGCCACCACGTCGCGACCGCTGTAGCCCTCGAGGGCCGCGACGGCCGACACGCCATCACCCGGTACCTGAACAACTCGGGGTTCGTGGAGGGGTGGGCAGTCTACAGCGAGCGTCTTGCCGACGAAATCGGGCTCTACTCATCGGACGTCGATCGCTTCGGCATGTTGACGGAGCAGGCGTTTCGCGCCGCGCGGCTCGTCGTCGATCCTGGAATTCACGTGAAGCGCTGGACGCGCGAAGCGGCTCTCGATTACCTCGTCGCGCATTCCGCGCTGAGCCGCGACGAGGCGGCGGCGGAAATCGACCGCTACATCATCATGCCTGGTCAGGCGCCGGCGTACATGCTGGGAATGCTCGAGTTGCAGTCGCTGCGCCGCGACGCGACTCAACGGCTGGGCGATCGATTCGACATCGGGAAGTTCCACGACGCGGTGCTCGAGGACGGCGCCGTCACGCTGCCCATGCTGCGCGCCAAGATCGCGAGCTGGTCGCCGCGCTGATGGGCCGCGTCGCGGGTAGGCCCGCGAGGTCGCCTAACGTGAGGCCGTGCGAATACCCAGGGCGTCGCGCGGCGTACGTTCACCGGGCGCAATACTCCACTCGGGAAGACCGGCCCACCACGCATCCGCCCGCATGCCGGTGATCCGGAGGCGGCGGTGGGCCGCGGCGGTGAGACGCAGCTCGTAGAGCCAGATGGCCGGCGCGTCGTCGATGATCTTCTCGTACGCGCGCCGGAACAGCGCTCGACTCCGTGCCGGATCGAACTCGGCGGCAGCGCTGTCGACCAGCGCATCGAACGCCGCGTTGCGATAGGAGACGAAGTTTGCTCCTGACGGAATGGCCGCCGCCGTTGCCCAGGCGTCGCGGATCGACGACGGACTCGGATCGGCGTGCCACGCGTTGAGCATCGTGTCGAATCGCCCATGGGCCGCGCGATCGTAGAACGCGGACATGTCGAATGTCCGGATCCGGACGTCCGCCCCGATGTGTCGGAACTGCTCGTGGAGCAGAACGCTCATCTGCATTCGCACAGCGCTCGAGGTCGGAACAATCATCTCGAACGCCAGCGGTCGTCCACCGCGGTCGCGCACCCCGTCACCATCCGTGTCCCGCCAGCCTAACGAGTCGAGCGAGCGCGATGCGGCGGCAGGATCGTACGGCACAGCTGGCATCGTGGTGTCGGCGGTCGCCTGCGCCCGAGTCAGCGGCCCCAATGCAGGGTAGCCGAGCGTGTCTGCGACGTTCCGAATCATCGCTCGCCGATTGATCGCCATGCTGAGCGCGCGACGCAGCGCACGATCGCCGAACAGCGGGTGCGGCCGATTCGGATGATCCGGATCACGCAGGTTGAAGCCGAGATACCCGTACTCGAGGCTTGGATAAGAAACGACGCGCAGAGTGGGGACCGAGCTCACCTGCTTGAGCGCTTCCCCCCGCACGAGATCGGTGAAGTCAGCTTCGCCGCTGGCCAAACCCGGCACCAGTGACGCGGGATCGCCAGTGATCGACCAGATGACGCGATCGAGCTTCGGCCGTCCACGCCAGTTCGCGGTGTCCGCAACGAGCTCGATCCGGTACCCGGCGTCCCAGCGCACGAACCGGAAGCGTCCGGAGCCGACGGGCGAACGCAGCACCGGCGACGTTGGCAGATCACGCCGCGGTATCGTGCCTAACACGTGCTCAGGAACCACCGCCAGGTTGTACACCGCTTCGAAGAACTGCTCCGGCGCGCGATGTTTGAACCAGAGCACGGCGGTGACCGAGTCGGAGACCGACACGGAATCGACGTTCGCCAGTGAGGCGGCACGCGGTGATGCGATGACTGGGTCGGTGATGAGATCGAACGTGAAGCGCACGTCCGACGCGGTCACCGGTCGCCCATCGTGCCACCTCGCTCGCGGGTCGAGCTGGAAGGCGATCGATAGAGAATCCTTTGCCCACGTCCAACGTCGCGCCAGGCGAGGCGTAAACCCCGAGTCACCAATGGTGTTGAGGTTCTCCGGCGGGTCGGCGAGATAGTCGTAGACGAGATCGACGACCTGCTTGCCCTGCGTTCCGACGACGAGCGGCGGGAACAGGTGGTCGGCGTCCGCCGCCGCGGCGATTACGATCGTGCCGACGCCCGACGAGCTGGAACTCGCCCCGCGCTCTCGGCTACACCCGAGTGTGGAGGCAGCAAGGACGAGCGCGCGCACCGAAGCCGATCGATGCAGTGCTGGACGCAGCATGAGATTCCATCCTTCGGATGGCAATGGGTGGTGCGAAGGAGACGGTACCCGCGCAACGCGCGTAACACCGCGAAGCCGACACCCGCCTAATAAGCGTCGCGCCGATGGCCCGTCGTCACACCCGTTGATGATCTCGCGTCACACTCGCGGCGCGCGAGACTCTGTATGCAATGGGTCGTCTTGATCTTGACGCCGTTGGCCCCCCCCTCCACCCTGAACGAGGCCGTGACGCGCCCAGGCTCTGCGCCCAAACCGGGCCTTCCGCCGCGCACGCGGCTTTCGCTGGTGACCGGCGACGGCGACGAGCCAACAGCAGCGCTGGTGGAACAAGCCAAGGCCGCGGAGCGAGCAGGGCGTCGAGACGAAGCGAGGGTGCTGTACGAGAAGGCGCTTCACTCGCGGATCGATCCGCCCGACGCCGCGCTCGCGACGTCGTTGTTCCGATGGATCGGCAGCACGTACCGGGTCGACGCGAACCACGAGGCGGCGCTCGATTGTATCGAGGTTGCCCTGGCGGTGGCCGAGCTCGCGGCAAACCACGGCGCCATCGGCCATGCCACGAACCTGCGTGCGATTGTCCGATGGCAGCTCGGCGACCTCGACGCGGCCGAGCGAGAGTACAACGAAGCGCGGGCCAGCGCGCTGCGGGCCGGCGACGCGCGCCTCGCAGCGATGATAGGCCAGAACCTCGGCGTCATCGCGAACATCCGAGGCGATCTCGATGTCGCGCTGCGCTACTACGAGGCGAGCCTCGCCAGCTACCGCTCACTCGGCCTCGCAAACGATGTCTGTGTCGCGCTCAACAACCTGGGAAAGCTTCACACCGACACGGCCCGGTGGGCAGACGCGCACCGCGCGTATTCGGAAGCACTCCAGATCAGTGGCGCCATCGGCGATCTGCCCTCGCAGATCCTGTTGCACGTCAACGTCGCGGAGCTGTACGTCGCGCAGTCGCTCTACGACGAAGCGCGGGACGAATGCGACCGCGCGATCGATCTGACGCGACGGACCGAGGATGACAGTGCGTTAGGGGAGATCCATCGCCTCTACGGCATCGTCGCGCGTGAGACCGGCCGCCTCACCGACGCCGAGCAACGGTTTCTCGCGGCGGAACAGATTGCAGTCGAGCGACAGGAGACGTTGCTTCGCGCTCAAACGGCCCGGGAGCTGGCGTTGGTGTACCGTGAGCTCGGACGAAACCGCGAGACGCTCCAGTGCCTGAATCGCTCACACGCGCTGTTCTCGCAGCTCCGCGCGCGTCGCGATCTCGCCGACATCGCGAGCCGAATGACGTCTCTCGAAGGCGAGTTCCTGGAGGTCGTCCGGCGATGGGGTGAATCGATCGAGTCGAAGGACCGGTATACGCAGGGTCACTGCGTGCGCGTGGCCGATCTCGCGTGCGCCCTCGCCATGCGCACCGGGATGGACAAGCAGACGCTCTTCTGGTTTCGCATTGGCGCGCTGCTCCACGACGTCGGCAAGCTGGTAATTCCCGAAGAGGTGCTGAACAAGCCGGGGCGCCTCACGGAAGACGAATGGGCGCTCATGCGCCGTCACCCGACGGCGGGCGTGGAGATGGTCTCGGAGATCGTGTTTCCCTGGGATATCCGGCCGATCATCGAGCAGCATCACGAGTGCTGGGACGGTTCGGGTTACCCGAACGGGCTGAGCGGAGAGCAGATCGCGTTCACGGCGCGGATTCTCGCCATCGCCGACGTATACGACGCGCTCACGTCGGAGCGGAGCTACAAGAAGGCATTGGCTCATGAAGACGCGATGACGATCATGCGGCGCGATGTGGGCCGCCAGTTCGACCCGGCCCTTTTTCGCGCCTTCGATGAGTTGGTACAGGATAGCGATGACCCGGCGCTTGCACGGCTCCTCACGCCGCGGGTTATTGCGCCTCAGCCTGCGCCGCAGCCGCCGGGCGGCGCGCCCGACGAGCTGACCGGCCTGCCCCTACGGCGAGCGTTTTTCCATCGCGCTGAATCCGCGCTCGCCACGCGATACGGCTCGAACGCCGACGTGTCACTGCTCGTCCTGGACGTGGACCGCTTCAAGTTGGTCAATGACACGTTCGGGCACCTGCAGGGTGATGATGTCATGCGTTCGGTGGCGACGACGCTGAAGGCGTCCCTTCGGACCAATGACCTCCTGGCACGGTATGCGGGCGACGAGTTCGTGATTCTCCTCCCGCAGACGTCGTGCGCGGTCGCGGCCGAAACCGCGGAGCGCCTGCGTCGCGCCGTCGAGCGCTGTCAGGTGCCGGTGCGAGAGGGCGCCGGCGGGATCTCGGTCACGGTCTCCATCGGGGTCGCGACCGCGCCGAACCACGGAGAGGCGGTGGAAACGCTCTTCGCGGCGGCCGATCGCGCCCTGTACGACGCAAAAGCGGCCGGCCGAAACAGGGTCGGTGTGGCGAGCGATTCCGCACCGGCAGCGACGCCGGATCTACGCCTCGAGCGGTTCGTCGGTCGAACCGAGGAGCTCCGGTCACTCGTTAGGCATCTGGACGCCGCGACGCGCGCCGACCCGCGCGTCGTTGCCGTGATCGGTGAGGCCGGCATTGGCAAGACCGCGCTCGTCCGGGAGCTCGAGCCCGACGCCCGCCTGCGCTCCGGCTTGCTCGTCCTGGGCCGCTGCTTCGAGGCGGACGTGAAGCCGCCGTACGGGGCGTGGGCCGACGTGATTCAGTCCATCCATGCACTCGGGATTGCACCGGATCGCGACTGGCGCGAGCTGTCGCGCATCGTCCCGGCGCTCGGGCGACGCGACACCGACACGGAATCGGCGCTCGGCAAGTACGCGATCTTCGACGAGATCACTCAATTCCTCACCATGGCGGCCGCCGCCCGACCGCTCGTCGTCCTCCTCGACGACATGCAATGGGCCGACTCGGCGACGTGGGACGTGCTCGAACATCTCCTGGCGCACCTCGGCCAGGAACGGATTCTCCTCTGCCTAACGATTCGAACCGAGGACATCGCCAACGTCGGCGCGCGGTTGCGTCGCCTGTCGCGGGACGACCGGTTCCATGAGCTGCGCGTTGCACGCCTCTCGATGCCCGACCTCCGGCGATGGATGGAGGCCGTCTTCCACCAAGGCGACCTGAGCAACGAGTTGCCCGAATTCGTGGATCGGTACGCCGAGGGCAACCCGCTCCTGATCATGCACGTCCTGAGGTCGCTCGCCGACGATGGAGCGGTGTGGTACGCCGGGACGCGCTGGGAGTGGCGGCCGGTCGCGGAGTTTCGACTGCCGGCCGGTGCGCGCGACCTGCTTGCGCGCCGTCTCGAGCGTCTCTCACCCAGGGCGCGTCAGATCCTTGGCGCAACGGCGGTGCTCGGCCGCACCTTCGAGGTGGACATAGCGCTCGAGGCGGCAGGCTGCTCCGAGGACGATCTTCTCGACGCGATCGACGAAGGGGTCGCCGCACACGTGATCGCGAGCGCGGTCGGCCCGTCCAACGACTGCTACGCGTTCACACACGGCCTGTTGGCCGATGCGGCCCGAGCCGCGCTGAATCCGCGCCGGCTACGCCGCACGCACGAACGCATCGCACAGGCGCTCACGCGTCGAAACCCGGACGCCCACGCTGAGATCGCCGCGCATTACGCCGCCGCCGATTGCGCGGCAGACGCGTTCCGCTACGCGACACTCGGCGCCCGCCGCGCAAAGGAACTGTACGCCGGGGAGGAGGCTCGCTCGTTCATCGAGCTGGCCCTTCGGTGCGCCGCTGCGCCGGCTCAGCGGCTCGAGGCTCACACGCTCGCCGCCCACCTCGCCGAAACGATGGGCCGCTACGCTGACGCCGAGGCGCACTGCGTGGAGATCCTCGGCAATGATGACAGTGTGGTCAGCGCGCACGAGCGATTGGCGATCGAGCGGCTGCACGCTCGCCTGCGCGCCCTGCAGGGCACGCCACCGCGCGACACGATCCGCACGTGCTCCGACCTCCTGGAGCGCGCTGAGCGCGCCGGTAACGCGGCCGAGCGGGTGCACCTGCTCAACATGCTCGCGGTTGCTCGTGGTCGGCTCGGTGACTCCGCGGTCGCGCAGCAGCTCGCCAGCGAGAGCGTTGCCGTCGCGCGCGACCTGGGCGATGAGCGACTGCATGCCGACGCGCTGCTGCGTCTGGGCTCGGCCCTTCTCGAATCCGGTTCCGCGCAGGCTCTCTCGGAATACCACAGAGCGCTCGAGATCTACGTGCGTCTCGACGACCGGTACGGGCAGGTCCGCTGCCGTATCAACATCGGCATCGCCTATTCTCGCGCGGGCGATCGGGGTGCAGCTGAAGAAAGTTATCACGCCGCCATCGCGTTAGGCAGGAGCGCCTCCGCGCCCGACCTTTGCGGTCTCGCGACGCTCAATCTCGGCGTGTTACACTCGCAGCGCGGCGAATGCGCGCCGGCAGCGACGTGCTTCACCGAGGCATTTGCGTTGTTCACCACAGTGAAGAACGAAGTCCACTGCCTCGCCGCGCAATACAACCAGGCCCGCCTGGAGCTCGAGTCGCAGCGGCCGCAAGCCGCGTTGTCGCTGTTCAACGCATCGATCGCGCTCGCGGTCCAGGTGGGGGCGGAGGATGTCGAGATCGGCGCGCGAGCCGGAGCCGGCCTGTCATCACTAGCGCTCGGCGACGTCTCGGAGGCAGTGCGTTTGCTGGCCGCATCCAGTCTGCCGCTGACTACCCGCGGCGACTGGTGGTTTCAGGGCCGCGAGCTTGTCGAAGCTTTGGCAGTGCGAACGTCGCTCACAGCTGGTGACGTGTCCACCGCCGCGGCGCGGTTCTCGACGTCGGTCGAGCGTGCGCATCAATTCGATCCGTTCGCCGCAGCGTGGCTCGTTGCCGAGTGCGGTTTGGAGCTCTCCCGATATGCCGCCGCCGAGGTCGCCGAGGCAGCGGCGCGCGTTGCGCCGACGGCGGTGCGTTTGCGCAATGGCAAGGTGGCGGAGCAGTGCACGGCGCTCCTCGAGCGTGGCCATCGCGGCGAGCAAAGCTCAGTGCAATAGCTCGGGGCGCAAAAGCTCGGCGTTGGAATGCCGCTTGCCTAACGAGGGCGTGCCCGCCCCGCCGGAGTTTCCCCAGCAATCAGCATGGCCGGCGCGCGTGTCGCGCGCCGGCCGCAGCTTCGTCGGGGCCGAGCCGCCTCAGCGGCGACCCGAGGAAACCATGTATCCCGAAAAGTGCGGGATCGGGAACGTGAGCGTCGCGCCGGAGACGTTGACATTGGCGGGCAAGAGCTCGTTGACGACCGCGGTACCGGTCAGGAGGTCGATCTGGCTCTGGTCCGCGAAGTACGCGCCGTTCCAGTCTGGCTGGAAGCCAGCGGGAAGCTTCAGGTCCTTCCAGTTCGTATGACCGAGCTGCTGTACGAACCTGAGCGGCTTGAGGAACTTGTAGCCGTGTGGCTGGAAGTCGTAAGCGACCACGTTCCCCGCTAGCGCGGTGATCGTGAACGTCAGCGACTTGCCGGCAAACGCGCCGTTCGGGACCTGGAGCTGGAAGTCCGTTCCCGGAACGGTGATTCCGCCGCCACCGCTCGAGAGCGTTTTCACGACAACCACAGGGGCCGAGAGCGGTACGGTGCGCAGAAGTCCCTGCGCGAGGAGCGTCTCCTGAGTCGCTGTGAGGATTGCCGGGTTCTCGGATGCGGGAGGGGCCGGGTCGGTCACTGACTGGTCCGAGCAGCCAGCCAGGAGGAATGCCGCCGCAGCGACACTCGCCAGGACAGTGTACGGAGGCCGCATGGCAAGGCGGGCGGACAGCTTGGACAGGTAGGACATGTTCGAGGTGGTTGGGTTTTTAACCTTCTTGATCCGACGGCACCGTGCCGCACGGCCACGGTAGAGGCAGGTTCGGGGCCCTAGTGTCGAGAACAAACCGCTGACTGGGGTGAGGTCAGACTGACCGACCATGCGCCGTGCCGGCGCGTTCTGTCCCGTCGCTCTGCCCGGATTGCCCTTACCAGCGAGCGTTCGACGGCTGGATTTCGGCTGGCACGCCTGTGCGAGTTGCGTCGCACGCGCCACACGTCGCTGCTCCGGCACCCCAGGAACGCGATCGCGCGGTCGGACGATCACTCGTTAGGGTGTGCGGTGGAGCACGGGAGCCTTGTGATGCACGTCCCCTGGCGCCTGCAGGGCGAGAACCCGGTGCTACGGTCGCTGCCGGCCGACGGCCAGCCCTTTGTGAATGGCTGCAACCAGCGTCCCGTCATCGCCGCCGATCTCCCACGCCATGACACCGCCCAGCCCGTGCGACCGGACGTACGCGGCCTTCTCAGCGACGGACTCCGTGTCGTCGTACGTGATCCATGTCCCCGTCATCGCGTTGAACAGAAACGGCACGCGCGCTTCGGGATGCATCACGCGACGGAACCCGAGGGATTCGGGGTCACGCCTAACGATCGACCGGTAGTCGGTGCCGCTCCGCCACTCGTCAGGCACCGGCCCTGGCGCTGGCTGGAACAGGCCGTCGTTCGCCGGACCCACGCCGCCATACACTCGGCCATAAAACGGGACCCCGACGACGATCTTCGCGCGCGGCACGCGTGCCGCGATGTAGCGCTGCACCGTCGAATCCACCGTGTAGGACGGCGTGGGGTCGCCCGACGCCGTGTAGAGCGGCGCGTTGAAGTGCGCGATCTTGGAACCCGAGTGGAAGTCGTACGTCATGACGTTGAACCAGTCGACGATGCCGGCCACTGTCGCGAGATCGAAATGCCTCGGCGCCGACGGCCCTGCGATCGTGGCGATGGACAGGAGATACCGCCGCCCATCGCGCTCGCCTTGCGCGTCGAGCTCGCGACGCAGCTCGAGCAAGAGGAGGGTGCAGTTCTCGTAATCCACGGGGCGGGCCGCGTTGCTCGGCAGCCCGCCACCGACCGGGTACTCCCAGTCGACGTCGATGCCGTCGAACAGTCCCGGCGAGCGCCGAATGGCGACATCCACCGCCGATTGCGCAAACGTGCGGCGAGATTCCGGTGTGAGCGCGACGTCGGAGAACCGATCGGACCCCGTCCATCCCCCCACGGCGATCAGAAGCTGGAGATTCGGGTAGCGCTCCTTGAGCCTGCGCAGCTCGGCGAAGGTGCCGCGGTCGGTGGAGGGAAGGGGAGCGCCCGGCGCCGCGCCGCACTGGCCGACGTCGATGCACGGGTCGCCTAACGCGAAACGACCATCCTCGGTGATCCGCGCGAAGGCGTAGATGATGTGCGTGAGCTGGTCGCCGGGCAGGTCGGCGATCCGGATACCTTTGGGCCGGACACCCCACGAGGCGAGGTACCCGATGATCCGCGGGCCCGGCGGCGCTGGCTGTGGGGCCGGACGGGTGCCGTGCGAGCAGGACAGCGCAGCAGTGGCGAGCAGGACTCCGATCCGGAATCTCGGCATGTTGACGACGATGTACCGAGCTTCGGCGTCGAGTCAACATCGCCGTCATCGGTTGCCGCAGCACATGGCACTCGGTAAGCTCAGGTAGAGCGCCAGGGGCGCCACCAGTCCGCGGAAAGGGCCATGCCCACCCGTCAGCATCCAGTCCGAAGGTACGAACCTTCTTTCCTGCCCGATTGCGTGCGGACTCCGGGCGATCTCGCGAAAGGAGATTCGTATGCAACCGCGCGGCACCGACGCCATCCCGCTCCCGCCCAGAGCGAACCTCGAGCAGTACCACAGCCGGGCGAAAGGTCTCCTCAAAGCGTGCAAGTCCGACGACGGCGCCGCCGTTCGCGCATGGGCCAGACAATGGCTCGAGTCGCTCGCAGCGTTGACGGACAGCGCAACGGCGGACGCGCCCGCCAAGACCGCGGAGCGCATCCGACGGCTGTATCGAAAGCAGATCGACCGCGAGGTCGACCAGATCGAGCGTGACGCGCGCGAGAGCGGCCTGCTCTCCAACGACACGACCGCCGCCTGTTCGCTCGCCGACGCGCAGCTCTTCATCGCCCGACTTCACGACTTCGTCAGCTGGCCCAAATTCGCCGCGCACATCGAGGCGCTTGCGCGAGCGGATTCGCCCGACGCCGAGTTCGAGTCCGCGGCGGACGCGGTCGTCGCTGGTGAGGCAGCGACGCTCCGCCTCATGCTCGAGGCAAACCCGAACCTCGTTAGGGCACGCTCGGCCCGTGATCACGCGGCAACGCTGCTGCACTACATCGCGGCGAACGGTCACGAGGGCTGGCGCCAGAAAACGCCGAAGAATGCGGTCGAGGTCGCACGCCTTCTGCTCGATGTCGGCGCCGAGCCCGACGCGCTCGCGCACATGTACGGAGGTGACGCGACGACGATGGACATGCTGGTCTCGAGCGTTCATCCGCACGCCGCCGGGGTCCAGGTCGCACTGGTGGACATCCTCGTCGATTACGGCGCTGCCGTGAACGGCGTCGAGAACAACGGGTCGCCGCTCATGACGGCCTTCCGCTTCCACTATCCGCTCGCGGCCGAGGCGCTGGCGAAGCGCGGGGCGCGGGTGGACAACGTGATCACGGCTGCGGCGTTAGGCATGGCGGATCTGGTGGACGCGTTCATCACCGACCGGGGCGAGCTCAGGCCCGACGTTCCGCTGGCGCGGGTGCGCTGGCCACGACTTCCGCGTGATCCGAGGGTCCATCTCGGATACGCGCTCACCTGGGCGGCAACATGGGGGCGCCGGGAGGTCGTCGAGCTCATGCTCCGGAAGGGCGTCGATCCCGGTGGCAAGGACGACGACGCGACCGCTCTCCATTTCGCGGTGGCGCACGGCCACATGGACATCGCGCGCCTCCTCCTCGAGTACGGTGCCTCGCTGGAGGCCCTGAACAGTTACGGCGGCACGGTCCTCAGTGGCACATTGTGGTACATGCGCAACGCCGCGGTGCCGGGGGTCGATTATCAGGTCATCGTTCGTGAGTTGATCGCGCTTGGCGCTCGTGTCGATGCGTTTCCGGGTCTCGAGCAGCACGTCAAGGAAGTTCTCGCGCGAGGGTGAATGATCGTCCATCTACTCGATGGGACCTACGAGCTGTTCCGTCATTTCTACGGTCTTCGCCGGGCGAAGCTGCCAGAAGATCCGCCGCTCGGCGCGGTGTTGAACATGCTGCGCACGGTCCTGCAGATGGTCGAAACCGGAGCGACACATATCGGTGTCGCGACGGATCACATCATCGAGTCGTTCCGTAACGAGCTGTACGCGGGGTACAAGACGGGCGAGGGCATCGAGCCCGCGCTCTTCGCGCAGTTCCATCCGCTCGAAGAAGCGCTCGCCGCGATGGGCGTCGCCGTGTGGCCAATGGTGGAGCTCGAGGCGGATGACGGGCTCGCCTCGGCAGCCCACCTCGCCGCGCTCGACCCGCGCGTCGAGAAGGTGAGCATCTGGACGCCGGACAAGGATCTCGCGCAATGTGTCGTGGGCGACCGAATCGTTCAGGTGGATCGTCGCAGTGGGCAGGTGCGGAACGCGGCGGCGATCCGGGCGAAATACGGGGTGGATCCCGTGCACATTCCGGATTACCTCGCGCTGGTTGGTGACACCGCGGATGGATACCCGGGCATCGCCGGGATTGGAACGAAAACGGCAGCGACGCTGGTGAATCGGTACGGTCGGATCGAGGACTTTCCGTCAGATGTCCTCGGTCAGAATAGGGAGGCAGCCCTGCTGTTCAAGACGTTGGCGACGCTGCGCACCGATGCGCCGCTGTTCCGCGATGTGGATCAGCTTCGCTGGACCGGTGCGACGCCGGCGTTTGCGACGTGGTCCGAGCGTCTCGGCGATCCGAAGTTGTTGGGTCGTGTGCAGGAGCTCGAAGTCAAGGTGAGAGCTACGACTTAGGGGTCATCCCTCGCCTGACGGCTCGGGATGACAAAACGTGATATGGACAGACTCATCCGAAACGTCCGCATGGGATTCCGCGGCCTCCGCCGCACGCCGGGGTTTGCGGCCGCAGCGATCCTCACACTCGCGCTCGGGATCGGCCTCTCGACGGCCGTGTTCACGATCGCGAACGCGTTGCTCCTGAGGCGCCTGCCGGTTCGTGACCAGGATCGTATCGTGCTCCTGTGGGGGGAGACGCGCGACAAGCGATTCAGGAACTTCCCGCTCGAGCTCGACGATGCGCGCGCGTTCATCCGCGACAGTCGCTCGCTTGAGCGCGGCGCCTTCTTCGGCTACGAGGGTGCGAGCGAGATCGCAGCCCGCGACGGCGACCGAACCTTCAATCTCAACCAGACGGTCACCGGCGGCGACTTCTTCGGCGTCGTCGGTGCCGCGACGGCGTTAGGCAGGACGCTTGCCGCCACCGACGATCAGTTCGGCGCGGAGCCCGTCGCGGTGCTGAGCTACGCTGCGTGGCAACGCCAGTTCGGCGGCGACCCGCGGGTCCTGGGGCGACGCTTCAGTGTGCACGAAACGGCCAAGACCTACACGATCGTCGGCGTCATGGCCGAAGGATTCGATTACCCGCGCGGCACGGACTTCTGGGTCTCCGTGTTTCCGCAGTACCCGCCGGATGCGCTCAAGCTACGGTCGTTCGACATCATCGGCCGACTGACTCCCGGCGCCACGTCCGAAGCAGCGCGCGCGGACCTCACGGCGTACTTCGGTCGGTCTCCGGTCGCGTTCCTTCGCAACGTGCTGGGCATGGTCCACACGCTGCCCGAAGTGTCCATCGGCGAAACGCGTCCGGCGCTCATCGCGTTTGGTGCCGCGGCCGGTTTGTTGCTCCTGCTCGCCTGCGCGAACGTCGCGAACCTGCTTCTCGTGCGAGGTATCGGTCGCGCGCGCGAGGTCGCTGTGCGGTCGGCGCTCGGAGCGTCACGCGCGCAACTGATTGCCCAGCTTCTCACCGAGAACGCTCTGCTTGCGGTGGCCGGCGGGGTCCTTGGCGCCGCTGTGTGCGCAAGCGCGATTCGAGTTTTCGTGGCGTCAGCGCCCGTGGGCTTTCCGCGGGCGAGCGAGATCCACGTGGACGGGTCAGCGCTGCTCGCTGCCTTCGCCATCACGCTGAGCGCGACGCTTCTGTTCGCGGTCGTACCGGCCGTCGTAACGTCGCGTGGGGAACTGCTTCAGACGTTAGGCGCTGGAGTTCGCTACAGCGTCGGCCGGAGATCGCGGCTCACGACCGAGCTGCTTGCCGCTGGCCAGTTGGCGATCGCGCTGGTCGTCCTCGCGGCCGCCGCGGTCATCACACGAAGCCTGGTTGCGCTCGAGCGCGTAAACCTGGGGTTGGAAGCGCCCCGCCTGCTCGTGGCGAAGTTGGCGTTCGATCCGTACCGCTACGACGATGCGAAAAAACAGGCGCGCGTGCTCGGAACGGTGATGGAGCGCTTGAGCGCTGTGCCGGGAATCGAAGGGGTCTCCACGTCGGTTTCCATTCCGTTCGTGCAGGGATGGGAAGGTCGCCCGACGGCCGAGGGCCAGACGGCGGAACAGATCGCGACGGATCCGGTGCTGGCTATGGACGTCGTGGACATCCGCCACTTCTCGACGTTAGGCGTGCCGATGCTGCGCGGGCGCGCATTCTCGCCCGCGGATGGCCCCGACCAACCCAAGGTGGTGATCCTGAGCGAGTCGGCTGCGGAATACTACTGGCCCGGCCAGGACCCGATCGGTAAGCGGATGCTCGGGGCGGGCGACACGACGACGGTCGTGGGTGTCGCACCCGACTCGCGCTATCGAGATCTCCGCGAGCCGCGTCGAGCGATCTACTACCCGCTCGCGCAATCGGTCTTCCCGTTTGCGCCGACGAATCTGCTCGTGCGTGCCACCGGGTCACCGGCGGCCTTGGTACCGACAGTGCGCCGAGTGCTCGCCGAGGTTGCGCCTGGTGTCATCCTCGCGAACGGCTCAACGTTCGAGAGCTATCTCGACGCGCCACTCGCGCAACCGAGACTCAACGCGCTGCTTTTGGCGGTGTTCGCCGCGGCGGCGACCGTGCTCGCTGCGATCGGGCTGTTCGGCGTCATGGCGACCATGGTTAGGCAGCGCACGCGCGAGCTCGGCGTTCGCATGGCGCTCGGCGCGACGGCGCGGGATATCCGCGATCTCGTTGTGGGTCGCGGCCTCACCATCGCACTTGCGGGTGCCGCGGCGGGCTTGGCGGGGGCGCTGGCAGCGAACCGATTACTAGCGGCCATGTTGTTCGAGGTGAGCCCCGCGGATGCCGTCAGTCTCGTCGCCGTCGCGCTCTTCCTGCTCGCAGTGGCGTTGATCGCGACTCTCATCCCGGCGCGGTCAAGCACACGGATCGATCCGGTCGTTGCCTTACGCGTAGATGGGTAGACGTTCGGGTCCTCCCTCCGTACTTTCGCCCAACCGGGATCTCTCGCGAGCGCTCATCGGACAGGGCCGTCGCGATGCCGAAGCTGCCTGCGCCGCCGAGCCGACTTGGTCCCGAGGAGGTGCAGAATGGGTGCGACCTACCGGACGCCGGCGAGTACGGCCAGCGTGGCCGATGACGCACGTCGAGGAGCGGAAGCCCAACTTTTCGAGAGGGTTCAGGACCTCGCACCGCTCATTCGTGAGCATGCCGGCGCTGCCGAGCGAGAGCGGCGCCTCGCGAAACCGGTTCACGAGGCCCTGATCGCCGGCGGATTCCAACGCATGCTGGCGCCGACATCGCTCGGCGGGCTCGAGCTGGACCCCGTGTCGTGCGCCAGTATCGTCGAGGACGTAGCCAGCATCGACAGCGCAGCCGCCTGGGCACTCCAGGCGCCTAACGTCAATGCCTGGTGGGCGAGCCGGTTGTCGGACGACGGCGCCGAAGAGTTCTATGGGTCCGATCCAAGCCGGATGATGGCGGCGGCGTTCCACCCGCCTCAGCAGGCGACCGAAGTCCCGGGCGGGTATCGTGTCACGGGCCGCGCCCCGCTCGCGAGCGGCGTTCACGACAGCGAGTGGATCCTGTTCAGCGCCTTCATCATGGATGGCGACAAGCCACGCATGACCGAAGCCGGCCCGGCGATGATCGCGGTCATCATGCCGACGGCCGAAATCGAGATCCTGGACACGTGGCACACGCTGGGCATGCGCGGGACGGACAGCAACGATGCTGTGTTCGCGAATGTGCTCGTGCCCACGCGCCGCACCTTCGTTCTCGATCCAGGCTTGCCGCTCGGCCGTCACTTCCAGGGCCCGCTCTATCGTTTTCCGGCCGTCGGCATCATCGCACTGTTCACGGGAGGCGTACTGCTGGCGACCGCGCGGAATGCGATCACGGAGTTCCGTGAGCTGGCTGCGCGAAAAACGCCGTTCGGCTCGATGAAAACCCTTCGCGACCGTGGCGCCGTGCAGGCCGCGCTCGCCGAGGCAGAGGGGATGCTACGGGCGGGGCGGGCGTTCTTCTATGAGGCGATGACCGACGCGTGGGCTCGCGCGGTTGCGGGACTGCCTAACACACTCGAGCAGCGGGCGGACCTTCTGCTTGCGGCCATTCAGGCATCGAAGGGGGCGGTCGGGGCGGTCGACATCATTCATCGGCTGGCGGGAACGACCGGCATATACTCGAGAAGTACGCTGGACCGGTTCTTCCGGGATGCGCACACGCTCCGCCACCATGGGTTCGTGTCGGAGGGCAAGCTCGAGACGGTTGGCCAGATCTACCTCGGCCTGCCGCCGGATTTTCCACTCATCGTGTTTTGATGATGTCTCGCGGGAGCCGCGAATGAGACGGCAGACGGCAGACAACTGAAGACGGCAGACTCGAGACGGCAGGTCGCAGAGGGCAGAGGGACTGGGCTCCAGTCTGCCCTCTGCTATCTGCCCACTGCCGTCTACCGTCTTCGGTTGTCTGCCGTCTGCCGTCTTTGATAAGTCTACCGTTCGTAGAATGGCGGTGGTTCGATGCCTAACGTCCGAAGGTAGACGTACCCCTGCCCCCGATGATGAATCTCGTTATCCACGACGTACATCAGGAGATCGTACGTCTTCCCCTCGTACGCGCCGAAGGCCTTGATCGTCTCGTGGAATCGCTCGGCCGGAATCTGCGGCCACAGCTCATTGATCTGCTTCGTAGCCTCGTCCCACAGGCGCAGCACCTCCGCGCGCGGCCGTGCCTCGCGTGACCCGTTCTGCTCCCACTCGCCCGTGATCGTGCCGCGAACCATGGGCACGCCCATCGTGAGCATCTCCAAGGCCAACTCGCCGAACGTGCGCATCCCGCCCAGCGAGTAGGTGAAGAGCTTGTCGTCAGGGAACGCCTCGATCATGCGCCGCGTGAGGCGGCGGTGGCCTTGCCAGTGATTGAGCAGGGCGTCGGACGTCAGAACCGGGGCATTTCCGTTGGCCATTGGTATCTCCGTCTGGTGGTGGTCATCCCGAGCCGACAGGCGAGGGATCGCGCGCGTCCCGATAGCGGGCCCTCTCTCGATCGGATCGCGATCCCTCGCCTCGCTCGGGATGACAGTTAGTTCTTGAATGGTGCCGCCGCGTATGTGACCCGCCCGCCCACCATCGTGAGCAGCACTTTGGCATCCTTGATCTGCGCCGGCGGGATCGCGAACAGATCTCGATCGATGATGACGAGATCCGCAAGCTTGCCTGCAGTAAGTGAGCCCTTGCTCGCTTCCTCGCCCTCCGCCCACGCGTTGTTGATCGTGTAACTTCGCAGGCTCGTCTCGAGATCAAGCCGCTGCTCAGGATGCCATCCGCCCTCGGGCTTGCCGTCGAGCGTCTGTCGCGTGATCGCCGCGTAGAGAATCGTCATCGGGTTCGCCGTGTACCAGCTCGCGTTCGTGCCCGGCCAGTCGGATCCGAAGAGTAGCGGCACGCCGGCATCGTGAAAGGTCTTGAACGCATACGCCCACTTCGCGCGATCGCCAATGCGCTGCTCCATCCACCGCATGTCGTCGATTGCGTGGTATGGCTGAACCTCGGCGATGATGCCGAGCCGCTTGTAGCGCTGTGCGACCTCGGCGTTACGGATCACCTGCGAGTGGATGATGCGCCAGCGCCGCTCCTTCGGGCCGTTGGTCGTCATCACCTTCTCCATGATGGTGAGGACAGTGTCGATCGCCTGGTCGCCGATCGCGTGTACCGTCGCCCACCAGCCCGCGGAGTCGAGGCCGAACAGTAGACGCTCCATGTTGCCGGCGGGCTCCATGCCGGAGCCGGGCCCGTCGGTCGCCGCGGTGTTCGTGCTGTCACGCCATTCGCCGCGCTTGCCCGAATGCAGCTGCGGCTCGTAGAACCGCGCGGTGGAATTCCCCTGGATGCCGTCGACGAACCCCTTGAGCGCGCGAATGCGGATCCAGTCGTCGCCGAACCCTGGCGCGATCCCGGCATACGTTAGGCGGCTCCACTTGTCGAGCGTCGGGCGCGCGAACACACGCACGTCGAGCTCACCGCGACGCTTTAGCTCCGTGTATACCGGAAGCTGAAACGGCGGCGTGATGTCGTGGATCGTGGTGACGCCAAGCTCGGCGAGGTGACGCTCGGCCGCGCGTGCCTCGCGAAGCCGCTGGTCGAACGTCTTGGGTGCGATCGCGGCGCGAACGCGCGCGAGCGCCGAATCGGCGACGCGTCCCGTCGCCTGACCGTTGGCGCACTCCAGTCCCGGGACCGGACGCGAACACGCGAGGCCCGCGCGCTCGAGCGCGATGCCGTTCGCCAGCCAGGCACTGCGGTCCCACCGATTGAGCAGGATCGGCGTCGTCCCGCTCACGGAGTCGATGATCGAGCGGTCCGGTGAGAACCGCGCCTGACGAGGTTGCGCCGATGGTGCCCCCGTGCTGTTCTGCGGGGCGTCCTCGTAGGCACCCCAGTCGCCGCCCGTGAGCCATGCGCCAGGGCTCATGCGTGCGACGGCAGCTTTCACGCGTTGCGCCACCGGCGCCGCGGTACTGACATCGAGCAGGTTCGCGCCAATGAGCAGCGCGCCCGCCTGGTTGAAGTGCGTGTGGTCGTCGATGAAGCCGGGCGTCAGGAAACGACCGGCCGCGTCGATCACACGCGTTCGCGCCGTGCGGTGCGCGTCGGCCTGGGCGTTCGTGCCGACGACAATGAGACGCTCGCCACGAATCGCGACCGCTTGTGCGCGCGGTTTGAGCGTGTCGCCCGTCCAGATGCGGGCGTTGCGAACGATGACGTCGGCTTCCTGCGAGTGCGCCACGCCCGGCAGCGTTACCGCACACGCCAGCGCGAGGATCGTCGGGCGAATCGATGGCATACGGACCCGTGGGTTGTGCCCCGCACGTGGTGGCGGGGCTACCCACAATAGTAGTCACGCCATCAGGGCGAAGGCCTCACGATCGCCACCAGTTCCGACCGCTCGTGCCCAGCGCTCGGCGCCATTTCCAGCACCAGCCCTGTGCCCGGACAGTAGAACTTGTGCTCGCGAGACGCGTTCTCGAGCGGCGACCAGTCCACGGTCTCGAGGCACCCGGTGAACGAACCGTAAGGCGTGTCGACCTTCGCGTTGAGCCCGATGATCTTCGCGACGTCTTCCGCCGTGCCGGCGAGGAACTCCTGCTGGTACGTGCTCCCTTTATGGGCGGCAGGATCGGCCCACATGATGATGCCAGGCAGTGCTCCATTCACGCCCGCCTCCCACGATCCCCCGGTCGATACGCACTGTCCGTTCTCGATCTCGCACGACTGTTCGCCGAGGTACCAGACGTTGCCCTCGGTGTCCTGCGCGTACCAGTCGAACGTGTCTTCGGTCAGGTCTCCCTCGAGGAACACCTGATCGTGCACGACCGTGACTGCCACGCCGAGGATCGTCTTCGCCTGGCTCGTGACTTCGACGGTGTTCGTCTCCACGCCGTCGGCCGTCTCGGTCCGGTACTCGAACGTGGTGCCGGGGATGAGCGGATAGTAGGGATTGTCGATGACGGAGACGAACTGGCCAGCGCCGGGGAAGGTCGGCAGGGTCGCCTGCGTGGCGTTCACCTCGTTAGGCGGCGCGGCGGCTGGGCTCGTCGGGCCGGGTTCGCCGCACGCGCCCGCCAGGAGCGCGAGGGCTGCGATCGTCGTTGGGAGCGCCGCGTATCTCGTTTGCGTCATCATGGTTACCTCCGTTCTGGATCTCTCGTGTCGGCCACACCGAGCCGCTGACGGAGGAACCGTTAGCTCACCCGGTTTGTGACACGTGGGCGGTCTTCCCCTGGCCCCGGGTGGGCGGCATACTCGCGGCCATGACGCGATTTCACCCTCGGTTGCCGTGGCATCGGAGCCGACGAGCTGCCCACACCGCGCTTGCGGTGGCTGGCGGGATCCTCGCGGGCGGGGCCGTCGCGGCACAGAACCCTCCACCCCGTGCGCCGGGGACGCCGAACGCTGTCGATACGACGGCGACGACCATCGCGTCCTTCCCGCTCGGCACCTCGCCGATCGAGCTCCGCGGTGCCGCTCGCCCCGGGATGTACCTCGCCGCCGTCGGGCGTCGCGCGATCGCGATGGGAACGGAGGATGGCCGGCTCGAGCTCTGGTCGTGGCCGATCAAGTGGATGCACGACCTCGAGCTGTCGTTCCGCGTCCCGAAGTACACCGAGCCGATCTCCGGCCGTGCGGTCGCGCACTCCGTCATCGAGCGACCCGAAGGCGTCACCATCGAGTACGCGTACGAGCAGTTCACGGTCCGTGAGCACATCTTCGTCCCGCTCGACCTCCCTGCGGTGATCGTTCTGCTCGAGGTCGACGCGATCCGTCCGCTCGACATCATCGCCACCTTCGCGCCCGACATTCACTTCGCCTGGCCCGCGTCGCTGGGCGGACAGTACCTCGTGTGGGAGCAGAACGCGCGCGCGTTTCTCTTCTCGGAGGGCAAGCGGTCGATCAACGCATTCTTCGGTTCACCGGCCGTGACGCAGGCGTCGGACGTGCCAGCCCACATGCTCGCCGCCGCCCCGCCGCAGCTCGTGTTAGGCGTCGGCAGTGATACCGACCGCTACACCGCGCCGCGACTCGGCGAGCCGCCCGGGCACAACGTGAACCTGCACACGGCGTACATCCCGATCGTGCTCGCCGGCGGGGCGATGCCGCGCGACTCGGCGCTGGCGATGTACCGGGCGCTCATCACGCCCGGTGCGGCCGAGCGTGAATGGAAGCGGCGTGTGGCACACGCCGATTCGCTGCGCCGCACGACCTTCTCGCTCCACTCGCCTGATTCGCTGCTCGACAGAGCCGTGGAGTACGCGAAGGTGAACCTCGACGAGTCGTTCGTCTGCAACCCCGACCTCGGCTGCGGGCTCGTTGCCGGCTACGGACTGTCCGGCGCGGCGAGCGACCGGCCGGGCTTCGGATGGTTCTTCGGTGGCGACGCCGCGATCAACTCGTTCGCGATGACGGGCGCGGGCCTCACGCCACTCGTGCGCGACGGCGTCTTCAGGTTCTTCGCGCAATTCCAGCGGGCGGACGGGAAGATCACGCACGAGATCTCGCAGGGCGCGAAACGGGTCGACTGGTTCGGCTACCCGTATGCGTTCTACCACGGCGACACGACGCCGTTCTGGATGCTCGCGTTCGGTGAATACTGGCGGCAGACCGGCGACACGGCGCTCGTCCGCGAGCTGTGGCCGAACCTGAAGCGCGCGTACGACTGGTCGCGCAAGACCGACACGAACGGCGACGGGCTGATGGACAATCCGGCGGCCGGAGCTGGCGCGCTCGAGGTGGGCGACCTGCAGATCGGCATCCTGTCCGATGTCTACCTCGGCGGTGTCTGGGTGGCGTCGCTGGAGCGATTCGCGGCCATGGCGAGCGCGTTAGGCAGGCGGCCCCTCGCTGACAGCGCGCTCGAGATCCGGTCGCGAGCAATCCGGACGCTCGAGGCGAAGCTGTGGAACCCTGGCGTGGGCCAGTACGCGTTTGCGCTGCTGCAGGACGGGTCGGTGAACTCGAACCTCACGGCCTGGCCGGCGACGGCGATGTCGTTTGCCGTGTTCGACTCCACCCGCGGGGCGGAGATGGGAACGCGACTCGCGTCGTCCGACATCATGACTGACTGGGGCGCACGACCCCTGAGCGCGACCAGCACACTGTTCGATCCGCTGCATTACAACAACGGTGCTGTATGGCCGTTCGTGACGGGCTTCGTGTCGCTCGCGCAGTATCGGTATCACAATGCGCAAGCTGGCCTCTTCGCGCTCCAGGCGATCGCACGCACCGGGTTCGATCAGTCGCTCGGCCGGAACCCGGAGGTGATCTCGGGGCGCCTCTACAAGCCGCTCGACACGGCGGTCCCGCACCAGTTCTTCGCGACGTCCATGGTTCTCACTCCGCTGCTTCGTGGTCTGCTCGGCATCGACGTCGATGTGCCTCGAGGCCGCGTGACGCTTGCGCCGCACCTCCCGCCCGGGTGGGATTCGGTGAGCGTGGACAATGTGCCTGTCGGCCGAAACACCATCTCGTTCACGCTGCGCCGGACGCCCAGCGGGATGACCGCGGCGGTGCGACGAGGTGGCCCGGATCGGTCGCCGCTGGAGGTCGTGTTCTCGCCGGCGCTCCCGTTAGGTGCCCGTGTCTCCGGACGTGGCGTGACCTCGACTGCGACGCCAGGCGACGTTCACGTGACGACAGGCGCGCGGATCACGGATTCGTCTTTCTTCGAGGTGCAGTACACCGGCGGATGGGCGATCTTGCCGCCCGTCATGTCAGCGCCAATCGGCGGACGTTCCCAGGCACCGCGAGTTTTGAGTGAGCGGCTCGTCGGATCCGGTTCGGGGGGGTACCGCTATGTGATCGGGCTCGAAGGGTTGAGCGGGCAGCACTACACGTTCGCGGTCCGCGCGCCTGACGAGGCGATGGCTGCGGCGCTGGAGGCGACGGCCACCGCGAGCGCCTCGGTACAGCTCGGACCGAAGAAACCAGGTATGCTCCGGACCGTGGAGGTTATCTTCCCGTCCGCTGGAGCGAACGCCGACGGCTACACGAAAACAACGTTGACACTCACTGGCGCGCCGAAACCATGAGCATGCCCCACCTGCGCCGCGCGATCGGCGCGCTGCTGCTTGCCCTCGGACCTCTCGCGGCGTGCGGGAGATCCGACACCGCTTCCGACACGACACGACCTTCCGCCAAGGCCCCCGACGTGAGCCCTCTCGATTCAATCGTGGCGCCGTCAGGCGCCCGAGTGACGCGCGCCGCCTACGGCACGCTGCCCACTGGCGAGCAGGTTCACGCGTTCACCATGAGGAACGCTCACGGGATCGAGATGCGGGTGCTCGACTTTGGCGGGATCATCGTCTCGCTCCGCACACCCGACCGCACGGGCAACCCCGGCGACATCGTCCTCGGCATGGATGACCTCGCGGGGTACGTGAAGAGCAGTCCGTATTTCGGCGCGATCGTCGGCCGCTACGCGAACCGAATCGCGAAGGGGGAGTTCACGCTCGACGGAACGACTTACAAGCTCGCCGTGAACAACGGACCTAACGCGCTACACGGTGGCCTCAGGGGGTTCGACCGGGTGGTGTGGCAGGCGGAGCCGAGTGCCGATAGCAGCGGCGCGCGTCTCGTGTTTCGGTACACCAGCGCCGACGGTGAGGAGGGCTATCCTGGTACGTTGCACGCGACGGTCACCTACACGCTGACGGATGGGAACGAGCTTGCGATCGAGTACCAGGCCACGGCCGATAAACCGACGCCCATCAACCTGACGAATCACTCGTACTTCAACCTCGCGGGCGAGGGATCGGGAACGGTGCTCGATCACGTGTTGACGATCGACGCGGACCGCTACGTCCCAGTCGACTCGACGTTCATCCCGACGGGCGATCTGGCGTCGGTCGCGGGAACGCCGTTCGACTTCCGCAAGCCGACGCCGATTGGCGCGCGCATCGATCAGCCGGGCCAGCAACTGAAGAACGGCCACGGTTACGACCATACGTTCGTGTTGAACCGACCCGCGGGAAGTAGCGGGCTCGTTCACGCCGCGCATGTGGTGGAGCCGACCAGCGGGCGCACGCTCGACGTGGCGACCACAGAGCCGGGCGTACAGTTCTACACCGGGAACTTCCTCGACGGGAAGGTGGTGGGAAAGAACGGCCACGCGTACCCGCGGCGAGGCGGGTTTTGCCTCGAGACTCACCATTATCCGGATTCACCTAACAAGCCGCAGTTCCCATCCACGGTCCTACGGCCCGGCGAGACGTATCACTCGCGGACGGTGTTCACGTTCGGCGTGGCAAACTAGCATTTGGGCGGGCGACCTCGAATTTCCCAACGACCTCTAGAGAACCACGAACGCTGAGAACGCAGACGGGGCTTCGCGCCGCCGCGGAACACGCTGAACTTTCTTTGTGCGAACCGAACGTGTTGTACAGCGTTCTCAGCGCCGGCGCGCAGCGCCGCCTGTGGCTTCAGCGTCCGTGGTGCCGTTGTCCAACCGGCCCTACTGGGGAGCCTTCACGACGCTCGTGTATTCAGGTTCCACGTTCTCGAAGAACAGCCCCCGGAACTGCCCCGGTCGCATCGCAGGAACCTCGAGCTCGAACCGATGCGGCCGATCCGGCTCAAGCCGCGAGACATCCGCGTAGAACCCGACGAACGTCGACGGCACCACGCGCACCGCCGTATACGCTTTGCGCATCTCGACCGGCTGGCCGTCAATGCGCAGCCGAACGTCC
>Ga0207675_100000592_pt1 | contig 35478 bp, 37 predicted proteins | sample KBSSwiS42_FD_184305 | JGI IMG/M metagenome (GOLD analysis project Ga0207675, IMG submission 184305) | Switchgrass rhizosphere microbial communities from Kellogg Biological Station, Michigan, USA - KBS Switchgrass S4-2 (SPAdes) (version 2) | ecosystem: Host-associated > Plants > Roots >...
GCGGGAGCACCGCGACGGGGTTGAAGAAGTGCAGCCCGACGACCCGCTCGGGATGGCGGAGGCCCTCTCCCATCGCCGTCACCGAGAGCGCCGACGTGTTCGTCACGAGGAGGCACTCGGGGGCGACGACGTCCTCGAGGCCCGCGAACACCTCGCGCTTCACGCCGAGCTCCTCGAAGACCGCCTCCAGCACGAGGTCGCAGTCGCCGAAGCCCTCGTAACCCGTCGAGGTGGAGACGAGAGAGGCGAGGAAGCGAGCCTTGCCCTCGTCGTAGCGGCCCTTGGCGACCTGCTCCTGCAGATCGGTCTCGAGGCTCTCGCGCGCCGCGGCCAGCGCGTCCTCGCTCACGTCGCACATGACGACCGGGACCTCCAGGCGGCGCAGGAAGAGCCCGGCCAGCTGGGCGGCCATCAGCCCGGCGCCCACGAGCCCGACCTTCCTGATCGGTCGTGGGTCCGCAGTCGGCCTGCCCGGCTGCCGCCTGGGGCGCCGGTCGACGAGGTCGAAGGCATACAGCGACGCCTGCGCCTGGCGGCCGGGAAGGAGCTCTCCGACGGCCTCCTCCTCGGCGCGGTAGCCCTCCTCCAGCGACCAGCCGGAGCAGGCGCCCTCGATCAACTCGAGCGCCTTGTACGGGGCGGGCGCGGCGCCGTGCACTTGCCCGTCGAGCCGGGCCCGGGCCTTCCGTAGCGCTTCCGTCGCACCGTGACTGTCACTGTGACTGTCACCGTTGGCTTGGCTCGTTGCCAGCTCGAGCGCGAAGGCGATCGACTCGTCCAGAAACTCCACGGGCTCGAGCAGCCGGTCGGCGAAGCCGAGCTTGTGCGCCTGCGGCCCGGTCAGCATCCTGTTCTGGCGCATCGGGTTGGCGACCACGAACTTCACCGCCGCCTCGACGCCGACGAGGCGTGGCACGAGCTGCGTTCCTCCCCAGGCCGGGACGATGCCGAGGAAGCACTCCGGGCAGGCGAAATGACGAACCGCCGTCGAGATCGTTCGGGTGTCGCAGTGCAGCGCGATCTCGACCCCGCCGCCGAGGCAGGCGCCGTTGATCGCGGCCACGGTGGGAAACGGGAGTCCGCGCAGGCGCCCGAAGAGCTCGTGGCCTTTGCGGCTGCCCTCGATCGCGAGCTCCCGCGTCGCATCGGGGAACTCGGCGATGTCCGCGCCCGCCGCGAAGACGAACGGCTTTCCGGTCAAGACCAGCGCCGCCCAGTCCCCCTCCTCGAGCTCGGGCAGCAGCCGCTCGAGTGACTCCAGCGCCGAGCGGCCGAAGAAGGTGGGCTTCGTGTGATCCGCGCCGTTGTCGATCGTGACGAGCGCCAGCGGGGCGGATCCCGTCTCGACCCGGGCCAGCTTGAACTCGGTCTCAGGCAGCGACGTTCTCCCAGATCAGCGCCGCGCCCATGCCCATGCCGACGCAGAGAGCGGCCAGTCCGTAGCGGACGTCGGGCCGCTCGCGGAAGCCGTACGCGAGCTGGGCCAGCAGCCGCACGCCGGTCGCCGCCAGCGGATGCCCGCAGGCGATCGCGCCGCCGTACGGGTTGAGACGCTCGTCCTCGGGCTCGACGCCCAGCCCGTCGCACCAGCTGAGGACCTGCACGGCGAACGGCTCGTTCAGCTCGAAGAGGCCGATCTCGTCGAGGGTGAGGCCGGCGCGGTCGAGCGCCTTCTTCGTCGCCGGAACGGGCCCGAGTCCCATCAGCTCCGGCTCGACACCCGCGAAGGCGTGGGAGACGAGCCGCATCTTCGGCTCGAGCCCGTGCGCGTCCGCGGCCTGCTCGGAGGTGAGCAGGCAGACGGTGGCTCCATCGGTCAACCCCGCCGAGTTGCCTGCGGTGACTCGGCCACCGGGACGGAAGGGCGTGGGCAGGTCGGCCAGGCCCTCCATGCTCGTGTCGGGGCGGAGGAACTCGTCGCTGTCGGCGACCCGCCACCCGTCGGCGGTGAAGACGGACATCGGCACTACCGTCTCGCGCATGACCCCGTTCTCCCACGCGAGCGACGCCCGGTGCTGGGAGCGAACGGCATACGCGTCCGCGTCGTCCTTCGTCAGCTGCGGGAAGTGGTCGTGCAGGTTCTCTGCCGTCGCGCCCATCGTCACGGCCGAGGGATCGACGAGCCGCTCTGCGACGAAGCGCGGGTTGAAGTCGACGTCGTCGCCCATCGGGTGGTGACCCATGTGCTCGACACCCCCCGCGAGAACCAGGTCTGCCGCACCCATCGCGATCTCGCCTGCGCCTGCCGTGACCGCGGTGAGCGCTCCAGCGCACATGCGGTCGACGGCGAAGCCCGGGACGCTGTGCGGCAGCCCTGCCAGGAGCGCGACGTCTCGTCCGAGGGTCAGGCCCTGGTCGCCGACCTGCGCGGTGGCCGCCATGACCACATCGTCGATCCGGTCCGGGGGCGCCTGCGGATTGCGGCGGAGCAGCTCGCGGACGACCTTGACGCCCATGTCGTCGGCGCGCGTATGCCAGAAGACCCCCTTCGGGCCTGCCCGCCCGAACGCCGTGCGGACGCCGTCGACGAAGTACACCTCGCGCAGCTCACGCACGCCGAGGACCCTAGTCAATCGTCACGCTCTCGCCACGGTCGCGTCACCCATCCGCGCATTGCGCCTCGATACGATCGTCGCGGGGAGGAGGTTGGGTGTGCCTGAACCAGAGCGCGACGGGCGGAACGAGAACTGGGCCGTCCACCTGGAGCGCGAGCGGGCCCGGTACGCCGACGGGGAGGCACGGCTCGGCGATGCGGCCACCGCCGACGCTCGACAGCGCCAGCTGACGCGACTCGGAAACGCAGCGGGAGGCGCGGGGCTCGCGCTTCTAATGAAGGGTCAGCCCGCGGAAGCCGTGGCGTGGTTCGAACGGGCGGCAGGCCGCTACCGCGAGAGCTTTGCCGACGCGCCGCCCGGCAGCTGGGGCCGGCCGATCGGGGCGATCAAGTCGCTCGTGCTCGCCGGTGACTGGGCGGGCGCCGAGGATGCCGCTCGCTGGGCGCTCGGCGAAGGCGCCGCCAAAGCGGAGTCGCCGATCGGCCGCTACGCGGCGGCGCTCGCGCTGCTCGTTCTCGGCCGGGATGAGGAGGCGCGCTCGCACGCCGACGCGATCCGGCTCCACGACGACTTTCCCCAGGCGGTCGGAGCTGCGCTGGCGTTCATCTCCTCCCGCGACGTGATCGGCTACACCGATGCGGTCGAGGCCGTGCTGGAATCCTTCGAGCGACGCGACGAGTACCTGGAGGACATGCCGGTCGCGGACACAGTGATCGTGCTACAGGCGCTCGCCGCCCGCCGCAACCTCTCGGCCGACCTGGAGTCCTCGCTTCTGCCCTAACCGTTCGTGGGCGGGTGGAACACGGTCGTGATGATGAGCGGCTCGACGCCGGGCTCCTCGAGCTCGCGCGCCCTCTCCGCCAGCTCGGTGATCAGCTCCAGCGCCCGCTCGGGCCGAAGTCTCGACGTGATCTGCGCCGCACGAAAGGTGCCCGCCGAGCCGTGCTCGCCCCAGCCGCGCTGAACCTCCTCCAGCATTGCCGCGCGGAGGTCGCTGGTGAACCCCGAGGCTAGGAGCTCGGGCGCGACCCGCACAGTCCGTGCGACGGCCCGGTACGGCTTCTCGCGGCCCTGGCCGCCTTCGGCGAGCTCGATCAGCCCCGCCTTCAGGAGCATGCGGACATGGAAGTGGAGATGCCCGGGGTCGACTCCGAGCTTGTTCGCGAGCTCGCGGTTCGTCAGGTGCTCGTCGCTCCCGGCGCCGAGCGTCTCGAGCACCCGGAGCCGGAGTGGGTGGCCGAGCGCTTTCAGCTGCTCGGGCTGCTCCAGCGTGAGCACGTCCAGGAGGGGTCTGGACTGAGCCGCGGACATTGGGCGATTGTCGCCGGGTCGTCCTGCCTTGTCTAGTCGAGCAACTTCGCGGCGGCGGCGCGATCGGCCACAACCCGCGTGGTTCCGGCGTTCGATCGGACCAGGCTCGCGGGCGTCGCCGTGTCCGGAGGTCGGCCGAACGCCCGTTCGGCGGCATCCGCTTTGTCCGCCCCCGTCACGATGAACACGACCTCCGGGGCCGAGGCGAGCACCGGGATCGTCATCGTCACGCGATCGACGAACGGCTCGAGCTTGGCCTCGGTCGGCACGGCCCGCCGCTCGCGCTCCGCGAGGGCTGGCATGTCCGGGAACAGGGACGCGGTGTGCCCGTCGGCGCCCAGGCCGAGCAGGACGAGATCCAGCCGCACGTCCCGGAGGAGGGCGTCGTACTCGTCGGCCGCAGCCTCGGCGCCGAGCTCGCCCCGGATTCGGTGGGTCTCCGCCGGCTGGGCCTCGAGCCGGTCGAGCAGGTTCTCGCGCGCGAGGCGGTAGTTCGAGCGCTCGTCGTCCGGCGGAACGCAGCGGTCGTCGCCCCACCAGAGCGAAGCCTTGCTCCAGTCCGGCTCCCGCTCGGCCGCGAGCTGGTAGGCGCGGCCGGGTGAGTGCCCTCCGGTGAGGGCGATCGCGTGCCCCGCCAGAGCGGCCTCGACGAGCGTGTCGGCGAGAATCGAGGCTGCCTGCCCGGGATCGTCGGCGACGACCAGCTCGACGCCGTAAAGGGTCATTCCTGCTCTGCTGCGAGCTCGCGCGAACGCTCCATGGCCGCCTGGATCGCGTTCAGGAAGGCCGCTCGGACTCCGGCGATCTCGAGCTCCCTGATCGCCCGGATCGTCGTGCCGCCGGGCGAAGTCACCTGCTCTCGTAGCTCGACGGGATGGATGCCCTCGTCCCGCAGGAGCCGGGCGGTGCCGAGCATCGTCTGGACGACGAGCTGCGTGGAGACCTCGCGTGAGAGCCCGAGCAGGATGCCCGCCTCGATCATCGCCTCGGCGAGCAAGGCGAAGTACGCAGGCCCCGAGCCCGAGACTGCCGTGACCGCGTCCATATAGCGCTCCGGTACCTGGACGACGGCCCCGAGGTGGCTGAGCGCCTCCTCGGCCAGACGAAGGTGCTCCTCGCCAGCGTGCGCGCCGGCGCAGATGCCGGCGATCCCCTCGTGCACCGTCGCCGGCCGGTTCGGCATCGAGCGCACGACCGGCACCCCCGGCGCGATCTTGCTCTCGATGCTCGAGGTGGGGATCGCCGCCGCGACCGAGAGAACGGTCTGTTCCGGGGTGAGGACGCCGCCGATCTCGCCGAGGAGCGTGTCGAAATCCTGCGGCTTGACCGCGATCACCACGAGCTCGGCTCCCGAGATCGCCTCGGTGTTCGAGAGGGTTGCCCGCACGCCGTGGCGCTCGGACAGCTCGGCGGCGCGGTCCGCGTCCCTGACGGTGACGACGAGCTCGTCGGGTTTCCGCCAGCCGCCGCTGATCAGGCCGCGCAGGAGCGACTCGCCGATCGTGCCGGCGCCGAGGATCGCTACGCGCCGCTGCTCCACTCCGCGAGTCTAAGCCGCGGCGGTACCAGGGAGCGACACGAGGCCGAGACCGGACGCCGCGAGCAGGTAGACGCTCGCCAGGCCGGCCCACTCGCCGTAGGGCTCCAGCAGCTCGGCTGTCTCCCACCCTTCGACCCACCGCCCGCGCATGGCCGAGAGGAGCTTCACGAGCCCGAGGTCGGCGACGAGCCCGCGGTCGTAGCGTCCGAGACCCTCCAGGAAGACCACGCCGACCGACCACGGGCCGAGCCCCCGCTCGCGCAACAGACGGTCTGCCGCCGCCGCGCTGGGCTGGGCCCGGAGGCGCTCCAGCTCGACCGAGCGGCAGAGCCGCACGAGCGTCGCGGCTCGGCGCATCCCGAGGCCGGAGCGGCGCAGCTCCACGGGAGCGAGGCGGCCGAGGCTTGCGCAGTCGGGAGGGGCGTTGAGCGGCGTACCCTGCAACGTCGGAGTGGTCGCGCGGATCACGCTCCGCTCGATCGCCCGGGCGCGTTTGGCCTGGATCAGTTGGCCGCAGACGGCGCGCAGGAGGGCGTGCGCAACGGTCGGCGTCCGCACGGGCCGCAGTCCGCGGATGCGCCCAGTCGCCTCGCCGATCAGCGGATCACGGGCGAACCGCTTCAGGAACTCCGAGTGGTCGTCCTCGAGCGCGAGAACGAAGCGGAGCTCCTCGATCCCGGCCTCGCTCGGAGCCCGCAGCTGGACGGTGCCGTTCGCCTGCTGCCAGGCACGCCCCGCGCCTCCGCACGCGAGCGCGGCCACGAGCACGCCGTCGGTCACGGTACGCGTGGCGTCGCCTGCGTGGCGCAACGAGAGCCGAAGGGAAAACGGGCCGCGCGGCCGAATCGCGGCCGAGATCACTGCTGGGCGTCGTGTGGCTGCGGGCCGCCGGCCGGCTCTGCGGCGAGGTTGTCCGCGCGCTCGAGCATCTCGAGCGCCTCGCCTTCGCGTCCCGCGCGGCGGAGGAACGCTCCCCACGAGCGGTACGCCTCGAGGTGGTCCCGCCGCAGCCCGTGCGCGCCGAGTAGCGCAGTCGCCTCGCCGTAGACACTGTCGGCGGCGTCGACGTCCTCGGTGAGCGACAGCCCCTCCGCCAGAGCCCACAGCGCATTGCCTTTCTCCGCGAGGTAGTCGTCGCCGGCGGCGTCGAGCGCTGCCCTTGCTCGTGCGATGGCCTCCTCGGGCCGACCGAGCCTGGCCGCGAGTCTCGCCTGGTCGGTGTAGAGATTGGCCCGATCCTCGGGCTCCGGATTGGGGCCGAACAGCTTCTCGGCGAGCTCGACGTGCCGGACGGCTTCGTCGATCCGGCCCTGCGAGAGCATGATCGAGCCGCAGAGCAGGTGGGCTCGCCCCAGGTGGAGCGTGTCGTCGGTGACCTCGAGGAGCGCGATCGCCCTGCGAATGTAGCCGAGCGCCGCGACGGACTTGCCCTGGAGCTCGGTGAGCCGAGCGAGCGACCAGTACAACCGCACGCGCGAGTAGGGGTCGGTCAGCTCCTCGGCCTTGTCCAGTACCTCGTCGAGAACCTCCTGCGCCCGCTCCAGGTCTCCGCGGTCAGTGAGCGCGTAGCTGAGGTAGCTCGTGAAGCGAAGCCGCGCGGTCGTGTCCCCGGGGGAGCCCGCCTCGAGCTCCTCGAGACACCGCTCGAACAGCTCGACGGCCAGGTCGGGCCGCCCGCTGGCCGAGTAGGCCCGGCCGAGGGTCGCGTAGACGTCGGGACGGGCGCTCGGAGAGAGCTGGGAGCCTGCGAGACCGGCCTCCAGGCGCTCGATCGTCGCGTCGGTGCGTCCGGCACTCGCGGCCGCCAAGCCGAGCGCGATGTTCGCGCGCGCAGCGGCGACGGTGTCGCCCGCGTCCACGGCCTCGTCACGCAGGACGGCGAGCTTCGCCTCAGCCTTGTCAGGGTGCTCCGCAAGGCGCAGCTCGAGCTCGGCGTCGGCGATCTTCAGCTCGCGCTCGTCCGTGTCGCGCAGCTCGGAGCCGGTCTCCAGGTAGTCGGCCGAGACGCCGAGCTTTCGCGCGAGCATCCGCAATGCCTTGACCGAAGGCCGTCGCGCGCCCGCCTCGATGCGCGAGATGTAGGCGTACGAGACGCCTGGGCTTGCGAGCTCGCGCTGGGAGAAGCCGCGCTCATGGCGCAGGCGTCGCAACCGCTGGCCGATCGTCTCGGCCTGCCCCTCGTGAACACCGGACGCCAAACCAATTCAATCTTGGACTCCGCCGAAGACACCGTCAAACGGCCTCGGTGGGCGCCGGGTCCTTCGACCACGGCTGGGATAATCACGGCGTGAGCGATGGGTCGAAATCGTCGCGCTCCTGGCGGGAGGTCTGGGCCAAGCGCCTGCTCGTCGCGATCTGCGCGATCGTGTTCTTGATCGGGGTCGGATTTCTCGGAGCGGCGTTCCTGCCGCGCTGGTGGGCGCACAGGGTCGGCGACCAGGTGAACGGGAGCATCGGTGCGGGCGTTGCCGTAGGGCTCTTCTACGGCTTCGTCTTCACCGCGATCCCGCTCGCCGTCCTTCGCTATGCGTTCGACAAGCGCCGCGCCTGGTCGACCTGGGCCATCCTGTTCGCGATCGCGATCCTCCTCGCCGTGCCCAACCTGCTCACCCTCGGGGTCGTGCTTGGGAGCGGCAACGCCTCGCATGCCGGGGAGCGCACCCTGGACGTCGAGGCCCCCGCGTATCGCAGCGCCGCCCTTGCCGGGGCGATCCTGGCTCTCGTGGCCTTCGCGCTCCTCCAGTACCTGCTCGTCGCGCGTAGCCGCTCCCGCCGCGAGGTCGAGCGTCTCCGAGAAGAGCTGAAGGCGAGCAAGCAGGAGAGCGCAGCGGCGCCGAGCTCCGAGCCACCCGTCGGGCTTCCACCCGGGCCCGACAGCGGGCAGTAAGCTGAGGCTCGATGAGCGAAGCCGTCGGAAACGACGCGGCCAAGACGAAGCGTTCCATCGACCCTCGCGTCGACATCGGGCACGTCCACCTCAAGGTGGCGGACATCGACCGCTCGCTCGGTTTCTACCGCGACATCCTGGGCTTCGACGAGATGCAGCGGCACGGCGACCAGGCCGCTTTCATCTCCGCCGGGGGATACCACCACCACCTCGGGCTCAACACCTGGGAGTCGCGCGGCGGCTCCCCGCCCCCGCCGGGCACGACGGGGCTCTACCACGTCGCGATCCGCTATCCCGACCGCCGCACGCTCGGCGATGCGCTGCGCCGGCTCGTCGACGCGAAGTGGCCGATCGACGGCGCCACCGACCACGGCGTCTCGGAGGCGGTCTACCTCCGCGATCCTGACGGCAACGGGATCGAGCTCTACCGCGACAAGCCGGAAGAGGAGTGGCCCCGGCCCGAGAACGGTGGGGGCGTCGCGATGCACAACGCGCCGCTGGATCTGCAAGCGCTCCTGTCCGAGGCGGGCTGATGGCGAAGGGCTACGCAGAGGGACCCGCAGCCGAGGAGGCGGAGCGGCGGCGTGAGGAGCTCGAGCGCGGTGTCGACGAGCCGAAACGCGAGCAGCGGCTGGCCGTCTACGGCTCGACCCCCGACCGGCCGGAGCGGCACTTCATCGGCTGGCAGGACGAGGTCGATCCTGACGAGCTCTTTGCCTCGGGCGAGGCATGGGGGCTCACCGTGGTCCGCGCTACGGTGTAGCCGGTGAGCAAGCAGGTCGAGCAGCTCGAGCAGGTGACGATCCGCTTCGCCGGCGACTCGGGCGACGGAATGCAGCTGACGGGTGGCCGCTTCACGAGCGAGACCGCCCTGCTCGGAAACGACCTCTCGACGCTCCCCGACTTCCCCGCGGAAATCCGCGCGCCGGCCGGCTCGCTGCCCGGGGTCTCCGGGTTCCAGCTCCATTTCGCCGACCACGACATCCTCACGCCGGGCGACGCGCCGGACGTGCTGGTGGCCATGAATCCGGCGGCGCTGAAGACGAATCTGCGCGACCTGCCCAAGGGCGGCACGCTGATCGTCAATCGCGACGCCTTCACCGACCGAAATCTCGACAAGGCGGGCTACGCGGAGAGCCCGCTCGAAGACGGATCGCTCGGCGAGTTCCACGTCCATGAGGTGCCGCTGACGACGCTGACGCTCGAGGCGCTGAAGGACGCGGACGTGACCAAGCGCGAGGCGGAGCGCTCCAAGAACATGTTCGCCCTCGGCCTCATGTCCTGGCTCTACCACCGGCCGACCGAGGGCACCATCGCCTTCCTCGAGCGCAAGTTCGCCTCGAAGCCGGAGATCGCGGCGGCCAACGTCAAGGCTTTCAAGGCGGGCTGGGCGTACGGCGAAACCTCCGAGGACTTCGTCGTCTCCTACGAGGTCGCGCCCGCGCAGATGGCGCCGGGCACCTACCGCAACATCACCGGCAACCAGGCGCTCGGCATCGGGCTCATCGCCGCGAGCGTCAAGAGCGGGCTCCCGCTCTTCCTCGGCGCCTACCCGATCACGCCCGCCTCGGGGATCCTGGAGGACCTCTCGCGGCACAAGCGCTTCGGCGTGCGCACCTTCCAGGCCGAGGACGAGATCGCGGCCGTGGGAGCCGCGCTCGGCGCGAGCTTCGGCGGGGCGCTCGGCGTCTGCACCTCGAGCGGCCCCGGGGTCGTCCTGAAGAGCGAGACCGTCGGGCTTGCGGTCGCGCTCGAGCTGCCCCTGCTGATCCTAGACATCCAGCGCGCCGGCCCCTCGACCGGCATGCCGACGAAACCCGAGCAGGCCGACCTGCTGATGGTGCTCTTCGGGCGAAACGCCGAGTCGCCCGTGCCCGTGGTCGCGGCCTCCACGCCCGGGGGCTGTTTCGACGCGGCGCTCGAGGCGGCGCGAATTGCGCTCAAGTACCGCACGCCCGTCTACCTGCTCTCCGACGCCTACCTGGCGAACGGCTCGGAGCCGTGGCTCCTGCCCGACGTCGACTCGTTGCCGGAGATCCCGGTCGAGTTCGCGACGGAGCCGAACCGCGACGGCGAGTTCTGGCCGTACGTGCGCGACCCGGACACGCTCGCCCGCGCCTGGGCGATCCCTGGCACCCCGGGGCTCGAGCACCGGCTCGGCGGACTCGAGAAGCAGGACGAGACCGGCAACGTCTCCTACGACCCCGACAACCACGACCTCATGGTGCGCCTGCGCGCTCGGAAGGTGGCGGGGATCGCGGCCGACATCGCCGAGCTCGAGGTGGACGACCCGGACGGGGCGAGCCTGCTCGTGCTCGGCTGGGGCGGCACGTACGGCTCGATCGCCTCGGCGGTACGGCGTCTGCGCAAGGAGGGCAAGCAGGTCGCCCAGGCCCACCTGACCCACCTGAACCCGTTCCCGCGCAACCTCGGCGAGGTGCTCGCGAGCTACGACCGGGTGCTCGTGCCGGAGATGAACCTTGGCCAGCTGCTGAAGCTCATCCGAGCCGAGTTCCTCGTCGACGCGGTGGGCTACAACCAGCTCCGCGGGCAGCCCTTCCGCTCGGACGAGCTCGCGGCCGCGATGGAGACGATGGCGTGACCGAGAACGGCAACGGCAGCCCGCTAACCGCGAAGGACTTCAAGACCGACCAGGAGGTGCGCTGGTGCCCGGGCTGCGGCGACTACGCGATCCTCGCCGCGGTGCAGAGTTTCCTGCCCGAGCTCGAGGTGCCGCGCGAGCGCACGGTCTTCGTCTCGGGAATCGGGTGTGCCGCGCGCTTCCCGTACTACGTTCAGACCTACGGGATCCATTCGATCCACGGGCGCGCGCCGGCCATCGCCACCGGCCTCGCTCTGGCGCGACCTGACCTCTCCGTTTGGGTCGTGACCGGCGACGGCGACGCGCTCTCGATCGGCGGTAACCACCTGATCCACGCGCTACGCCGCAACGTGAACGTGAAGATCCTCATGTTCAACAACCAGATCTACGGGCTCACGAAGGGCCAATACTCGCCGACCTCGCCGCTCGGCACCGTCAACAAGACGACGCCGATGGGGTCGCTCGACTGGCCGTTCAACCCGGTAGCGCTGGCGCTCGGCGCGGAGGCGAGCTTCGTCGCCCGCTCCATCGACACCGACCGCGCGCACCTCACCGAGACGCTCCGGCGTGCGGCGAAGCATCCAGGCGTGGCCTTTGTCGAGATCTACCAGAACTGCAACGTCTACAACGACGGCGCCTTCGACGCGGTACGCGAGGCGAAGGAGAACCGGATCCGGCTCGAGCACGGCGCGCCGATCCGTTTCGGGTCAGAGGACGAGCGCGGAGTGCGACTGCGGGCCGACGGCTCGGCGGAGTTCGTCGAGGTCGCCGACGCGGGGGAGGACTCCCTCCTCGTGCACGACGAGCACCTGGAGTCGCCGAGCCTGGCCTCGGCGCTGGCCCGCCTCTCGCACACGCCCCACGGCCCGACGCCGATCGGGATCTTCCGCGACGTCGAGCGACCCGTCTACGACCGCCTGATGAGCGATCAGATCGAGAGCGCCCGCAGCGAGCAGGGCGACGGCGACCTCGCCGCGCTGTTGCACTCGGGCGACACCTGGACGATCTCCGCCTAGAGCCTCAGCAGGCCGTCAGCCGAGCGAGTCCCAGTACCGCCGCTCGTCGCTGACCGCGTAGCCGAAGAGCGCGAGGCCCGTCACGGCCGCGAAGCCGCCCATCACCGCCCACAACCAGAAGCCGAAGTCGCGGTCGAGCGCGATCGACACCATCAGCATCGGGAAGTAGATCCACAGGACCGAGAGGCCGGCGCCGCAGGCCAGGCAGGCGCCGAGGACCTTCAGTCGGTCGGCGCTCGTCGGGATCAGCAGGTCGCGCTGGCTCACCTGCTTCGGGCGGAGGACAGTCCAGCGTGAGACCGGCCGGTCCTCCGACTCGCTCAGATCGCGCTTGTACCTGCGCCACGAGTCGACCACGCCTCGGATCGTAGTCGCGAGAATGCGCCCGTGGAAGGCCGTCTTGCGTTCCGTGAGTTCGAGACCTGGTACCGCGTCGTCGGCGACGTCGAAGCGCCCGGTCGCCTGCCGCTGCTCGTGCTGCACGGGGGGCCCGGGAGCTCGCACGACCCGCTCGAGGGCCTGGGCGCCCTGACGGAGCAGGGGCGTCGCGTCGTCTTCTACGACCAGCTCGGCGGGGGCGACTCGGACAAGCCGGACGACCCGACACTCTGGACCGTGGACACCTTCCTCGAGCAGCTGCGCTCGGTGCGAGAGGCGCTCGGGCTCGAGCGGCTGCACCTGTTCGGCTCCTCCTGGGGCGGGATGCTGGCGCTCGAGTATGCGCTCACCAGTGCGGACGGGCTTGCGAGCCTCGTGCTCAACTCGACCCCGACCAGCGCGCCGCGGTGGGCCGAGGAGACGCGGCGCCTGCACGCCGAGCTGCCGCCCGGTCTCGACCAGGAGGCCGCCGAGAAGGAGTTCTGGCGACGCCACATCTGCCGCGTCGTGCCGGAGCCCGAGTCGCTCGGCCGCTCGCGGGCGAAATTCGGGAAGCAGGTCTACGAGACGATGTGGGGGCCGAACGAGTTCACGGTCACCGGCACGCTCAAGGACTGGGACGTGATCGGCCGTCTCGGGGAGATCGAGGTGCCGGCGTTGATCACCTCGGGCCGCTTCGACGAGTGCACGCCCGCACTCGTCGAGCCGCTTCGGAGCGGAATCCGCGGCGCGGAGTGGGTGCTCTTCGAGGAGAGCTCTCACACGTCGCTGCTGGAAGAGACGGAGCGCTACCTCCAGGTGGTGGGCGAGTTCCTCGACCGTATCGAGCGCTGAACGGGTGAGGCCCGCCGGTGGGCGGGCCTCGAGGGTGGTTCTAGCGGGCGCTGCCGAGAGCTAGTCGGAGCCGACCGTCACGGTCTTGACGACCTCGCAGTTGACCGTCGTGTCCGACTCGCCGGCGCGGAGCCAGGCGACGTCGTGATCTCCGGGGCCGCAGTCGAGGTGGTCGACCTGGCCATCGGCCGCGAGCGCGTGCAGGACGTCGTTGCCGTCGCCCCCGTACTCGTTGTCGACGCCTCGGCCGCCCCAGAGGTAGTCGCGCTGGGGGCCGCCGTTGAGCGTGTCGTTGCCGGGTCCGCCATGGAGGCGGTTGCGGCCGGTGTTGCCGGCGTTGATGGTGTCATTTCCGTAGCCGCCCCAGATCAGGGCGCCGTCGTCTCCGGCGCTGAGGGAGTCGTCGCCGGGCCCGCCGAAGATGCGGTCGAACTGCGGGCCGCCGTCGACGGTGTCGTTCCCGCGACCGGCGTAGACGATGTCGCGCCCCTCGGCGCTCGTAATCTGGTCGTTTCCGGCGAATGCGAGCACGAGATCGCGATGCACGGAGCCGGCGACCATGTCGTCACCCTTGGTGCCGCGGATGACGTTGAACCAGCGTGCGCTCGCAACACCCGTGACGGCGAGGCCGAGGGCGGCGGTGAGCGCGAGAAGGATCAGCTTGCGTGCCATTGGACGGTTACCTCCGTAGAAGAGCCTGCTGGGCGCAGTAAACGCGTCGCCGGTTAGGACACCATGCGCGAATTGGAAGGAATTCTTGAACAGCAGGTTCGGGTTTGGGCGTGGAGATGGAGGTCGCGCCGATCGGAGATAGTGGCGCGGTGAGACTTGCATCACGCCTTTCGCGCTGGGTGACGCTCCTGTCGGCGCTCGTCGCCGGCGGTTTGGTCGCGCGGCGGCTGCGTTCTCGCGACGAGAGCGATCAGGGCGGGGTGCAAGCCCCGCCCGTAGTCGACGAGGAGGTCGCGGGGTTGCCTCCGCCTCCTGAAGTCGTCGAGCCCCCTCCGCCCCCGGAAGTCGTCGAGCCGCTCCCGCCCTCGGAGGTCGCCGGGCCGCCGCCGCCCCCGCCTCCGGGGAGGCGTGCGCCGCTCCTATGGCCGTGGCTGGTGCTCCTGATGGCGCTCGTCGTCGGGGGTCTGGTCGCATGGTGGCTGCTCTCCCGCGACGAGGGCGACCGGGGCGGCGGCGTGAAAGGCCCGCCGGCCGCCGCGTCGACTGCGGTGGTCGTCCCCAACGTGATCGGGCAGCCTCGGTTGGAAGCGGTGACTCGTCTAGGTCGGAGCGGTCTCGTGGCCCGGGTGGTGAGAAGGCCGAGCGGAGGCGCGCCGCCCGGCAGCGTCTTCGCCGAATCGCCGAAGGGCGGGTCCCGGGTTGCCCGCAAGACCGTCGTCACGCTCTCCGTGTCGGCGCTCGCTTCGGTGACGGTCCCCGCGGTGGTGGGGCGGCGCGCGGCGGTAGCGTCGGCCGAGATGCGGGCACGCGGATTGTCCGTGCAGTACTCGGGCGTGCTCTCGGACAAGGCCCGAGGAACCGTGCTCGCCCAACGCCCGTCGGCTGGAGCGAGGGTCGTGAAGGGCTCGGCGGTCGCACTCCGGGTCTCGCGCGGGAGCGGCGCAGTGCCGTCCGTCGTCGGGCAGACGCAGAGCGCGGCGATGGCCACGCTCGAGGCCGCGGGGTTCAAGGCGCAGGCCTTCACGGTGCCGGCCGGGGAGAAAAGCGGAATCGTGGTGGCGCAGAGCCCTCAGGGCGGGATTCCCGCTCCGGGCGGGTCGAAGGTAAGGCTGTATGTCTCCGGCGGGAAAGCGGCAGCGGGACCACCACCCCCTCCAGCACCGTAGGCGCGCGCCCGCAGGCTCGACGGTGTCGATCTACGTCGGGCGCGCGGCCTAGAGCCTAGGACTGGTCGCCATCGACCACGTCCACCGAGACGATCAGGTCGGGGCGGATGAAGCGGCCGGCGTAGAACGGCCACTGACCGTCGGTCGCAGTCGAGAACTGCTCGATCACTTCCTGGGCGCCCTCCATCGCGGTGCCGAAGTCGCGGAACGAGCCGACCTCGACGCCGTCTCCTTCCTTCAGGCGGACGACGACGCAGAACTGGCCGCTGCGCTTCGGCGCGAAGAGCTCCTCGAGCTCCGTGGTAGCGACCGGTTCCGGGACGGCGATGGGCTCGAGAACGGGCATGTGTGCCTCGACCGTCTCGGCGATCAGGTCGAGCTCGTCCTCGGGGGTGAGGTCGGCCACGGGCTCCGGAGCGACCTCGACCGGCTGCGGGGCGACGAACGCCGCAGGTGCAGCCTCGGCGACGGGCTCGACCGGTGCCATGGTCGGCAGCTCCGCCACCGGCTCCTCGACGGGAGCGACCGGCTCGACGAGCGTGACCTGCTGGATCTCGGGGAGCTGGACGATCTCGGTCTGGGCCTCCTCCGCAGGAGCCGCTTCGGGCGGCGCCTCGGCCGTTGGCTGGGGCTGAGCGAAGTAGTCGAGCACAGGCTCCTCGGTCGGTGCCATCGCCGGGAGCTCCGGCTCGGCCGCGACCGCCGGGGGCTCCGGCTGAAGCTGTACGGGCTCGGGCGCCGCCGGTTGTTCGACCCGCTCGGGCTGGGCCGGGGCCGCCGCCTGCTCGGGCTGTGGGGCCGGCTGGGGAACTTCAGCCTGAGGCGCCGGTGCAGCGGGGGCCGCGATCGCGCTCTCAGGAGGCCGGATGGCCGGTGGAGGCGTGGGGAGCCCCGACAGGCCGTCGTTCGCAGGCATCGCCATGGACGCGCTGGGCCCTCGCACAACCGGGGGGCTCAACGGAGGCTCCAGGCCGAGGCCAATCCCCGCAGTGATCTCGTGCGTGCCTAGTGCAGACATGTGCCAAACCTTTCCATCGGCCTCACGGGGCTCCCGAAGGAGCTTGCGAGCGCGCTCGGCCAACTCCGGGTCCACGAGCATGAGCTCGGGGGAGAGGGAACGAACGACGGAATGCTCGATGAGTCCAATAGCCGCAGATTTCTCGTTACAACGCCATGCGGGGAAGACCCGCTCACGCAGTATCGGTGAGCCGTTTTGATCCGGTCATCACCCAGGCGAGTGATTGGCGCGGCGGCGGGGGCACCGCCGCCGCGCCTGATCCTCCTAGTGGTTCGAGCTCCCCGGTGTGGGGCTGGCGCTGACGGAGAAGTCCGCCGCGTTGTCGTTCGTATCGTGCCCGTCCGGGAGGCGCACCGTGCTGCTGCCCGGCGCGCCCGTGGTCGGTGGGGCGGAGGCCGGATGGCTCTCCACGAACGCGTTGACGGCATCTCCGTAGCCGACGGAGTCGACGATTGCGCCGCCCGCGTCTCGCAGGGCGACGCCGCCGCCGGTTGCCGCGATCGCCGCGGAGAAGCTCTGATCCGGCGCCCGCGTGCCGGCGTACCCGCTGCCTCCGAGGAGGTAGAAGCCACCCGCGGCGAGCGTCGTCCCCGTGGGGACGGTTGCCAGCGTGACGTCGCTCGTGCCCGCCGCAGAGCGGTACGCGAGCTTGAAGCCGCTGATGTCCGCGGCTGTCGTGCCGGTGTTCGCGATCTCCACGAACTCGTTCGAGGCCGCGCCGGTCGAGGCCGTCATCAGCTCGTTCACGTGCAAGGTCGCCGTGCCGCCGCCGCCACCGGAGGCCGAGCAAGTAATGGTCGCGACTCCGCTCGCGTCATAGGTGAGCGCCGCAGTTCCCGCATTGGCGCCGGCGTGGCAGGCGAGGCCGTTCAGGCCTTCGAGCGAGTTGAGTCCGGAGCCAGGAGGCCCCTGTGGCCCGGCCGGGCCGGCTGGGCCGGCCGCTCCCCTTTCACCGGGCGCACCCGGTTCGCCCTTCGCGCCGGCCGCGCCGGCAGATCCTGCGGGGCCGGTGGCGCCTGCTCGACCAGCGGGTCCCGCCGGGCCGGCGGGACCCGGCTGTCCCTGGGCGTTCCAAGCGAGCGCCAGCTCATTCCGGCGGCACGAGGCAGAGGCCGCGACGATGCGGACGCGGCCATCCTTCTTCTTTACGCACGCGTTGATGACGGCGTTGCTGGGCCGCCGGCCGCTCGGCTGGGCGGCCAAGGCGACGCCGGCGGCCAGCGCCATGGGTACGGCAACTAGCAGCAGGCGTCTTCGGAGCAGGCGCATATGAGTCTCCTCTCGCTCGTGGTTTCGCCCACGGATACCGGCGGGCGAAGGCCCGAACCAGGGGACGCGCGCCCTTCGGCACGCTCTCGGCACGGTTCCGTCTAGAAGTGCGCGCTGCGCCAGCCGCTGGCGATCACGATCAGGATCGCCCCCGCCAGCACTAGCCGGTAGATCACGAACGGCGTGTAGTCGTGGCGCCGCAGGTAGCCGAGCAGGAGCTCGATCGCCACGAGCCCCACGGCCGCCGCGGCCAGCGTTCCGACGATGAACGGGCCGACCGACCCCGCTGGGAGGGACTCGAGCACGACATGCTTGATCCCCTTGTAGACCACGGCTCCGAAGACGATCGGGATCAGCAGCAGGAAGGCGAAGCGTGCCGCCGCGTCACGATCCAGGCGGTAGAAGCGGCCCGTTGTGATCGTGATCCCCGAGCGCGAGACGCCGGGCATCAGGGCCAGGATCTGCGAGACCCCGATCAGGAATGCCGGCCAGAAGCCGAGCTGTCCGATGCGCCGCTCCTGCGGGAGGCGGTCGGCGAGCCAGAGCAGAATCGCGAAGACGGCGAGGAAGATCGCGATCTGATACGGCTGGCCGAGGTGGCTCTCGATCGGCTCCTCGCCCACCGCACCGGCAATTGCGGCCGGGATCGTGGCGGCGAAGATCCACCACGCGATGCGCTCGTCCGTCGTCGTCACGGCGCGCTGGCGGACCGAATGGAACCAGGCTCGGACGTAGCGGACGACGTCCTCCCAGAAGTAGGCGACCACGGCGACGAGGGTTCCGAGATGGAGCGCGACGTCGAAGGTCTTGTTGAAGCTCGGGTGCGCTTCGAGGTAGTGCCAGTCCGCGATCCACGGGACGAGGATCAGGTGTCCCGAGGATGAGATCGGCAGGAGCTCCGTCAGGCCCTGCGTGACTCCGAGGACGAAGGCCTGCCAGTCGGACAGGCGGCCGGCCTTCTCGCCGACGTCGGCGGCGGCGAGGATCGCTGCGATGAGGAGAAGGAGCGCCGCGACGCCGTAGACGAGCTTGGGGCGGAGGCGCCGCCCCGATTCGGCGGCTGTAGCGGCCGTTGCGCCCACTCGCCGCACGCTAGCAAGGGCCGCGGTCACGAGCCCGCTTGACTGGTACCGCCGAAAAGTCGAGGATCGTCTACCAGGGGGATGGACGCGGATTCATGCTCGAGGTGCGCCGCTTCGGCGGGCCCACCTCGACTCTCGTCATGGCCGACTGGGTGGTGACCATCGACCGCGACGACCCGCGCTAGGCGGGCTGAAAGAGCTCGATCGGGTTGCCGGCGCTGTCTTCAATCAGGATCTGCCGACCGCCCGGGCCGGTAACGATCTCGTTCCTGAAGGCCAGTCCGTCCCGCTTCAGCCGCTCCACGGTGTCCTGGAGATCGTCGACCTCCAGGACGAGCCGGTTCCAGCCGCCGGGCTCCGGACGCCTGCCGTCGGGCATCGGCCGGGCCGCGGAGCTCTGTGGCCCGCTCAACCAGAGAACGAGGTCGCCGCAGGAGACGATCGCGAAGGCCGGGCCCATCTGCTGCTCCACCGCGAACCCGAGGTGGCGGGTGTAGAAGGCGATCGCCGCGTCCACGTCGTCGACCAGGTATCTGATGACTGCCACGGTCAGTGGCGAGAGCCTATTAGGCTCTCGGGCGTGGGTGGCGGTAAGGCGAAGATCGAGGAGACCGACGCGGGCGCGATCGTCGCCTCACCCGGCTGGTTCGTCCTGAACATGGCGGAGGTTGCTTGGATGCGCGACGCGTCCGGGCGCGGCGGGGAGTGGTCGAACCCCGAGCCGCCGGAGGGCGAGTTCGAGCAGTACGGCATCGGAATCCACGTCCTGCACCCGGGACAGATGAACGGTCTCTACCACGCCGAGAGCGTGCAGGAGGACTTCCTCGTGCTCTCGGGCGAGTGCCTGCTCCTGATCGAGGAGGAGGAACGCCCGCTGAAGGCCTGGGACTTCGTCCACTGCTCGCCCGGTACGCATCACATCTTCGTCGGCGCGGGCGACGGGCCCTGCGCCATCCTGATGGTCGGCGCGCGGGGTGCGGGCAAGACGCTCAACTATCCGCCGAGCGAGGTCGCCGCCCGCTACGGAGCGTCGGCCTCCGAGGAGACCGACAGCGGACGCGAGGCCTACAGCGACTGGCCCCGAAACTTCGAGCAGGTGCGCGCGACTTGGCCGCCCTAGTCTGGCCGCGCGGCTCGTCGTAGGCTTCACGGGTGGGCAGGCGCCGCCAGAAGCACCTCGTGCTCATCCTCGCGCGCGAGTTCGCCTCGAACCTCGCCACTCCGACTCTGATCGCGGACGCCGACGGCACCCTCGTCTTCTACAACGAGGCCGCTGAGGAGGTCGTCGGCCACACCTTCGCCGAGAGCGGCGAGATGCCGTTGGACGAATGGTCGTCGAGTTTCGCGCCGCGGGACAAACACGGCCAGCCTGCCTCGCCTAACGAGCGGCCGACGCGGATCGCGCTCGACGAGCGGCGGGCGGCCCACGAGCGCTTTCGGATCACCAGCCGCGACGGCGTCGATCGAGACGTTGCCGTGACCGCGTTTCCGCTCTTCGCTCACGCGGACGAGTTCGTCGGCATCGTGGCGATCTTCTGGCGCGAGTAGCGGTGGCGGCTGCGCGTCTGACGATCTGGGGCTGCCGCGGATCGGTGCCGACTCCTGGGCCCGACACCGTGGCGTTCGGCGGGAACACGTCGTGCGTGGAGGTCACTCTGCAGAACGGCGCCGTCCTCGTCCTGGACGCGGGAACCGGGATCATCGACCTCGGCCTCGACCTCGTCGACCGCGGCGTCCGGCGGCTACATCTCCTCCTGACGCACCTCCACCTCGATCACCTCGAGGGGCTCCGCTTCTTCGCTCCGCTCTGGGACGAGCACGTGACCCTGGACATCTGGGGACCGCCCTCGCCCATGCTCGGGTTGCAGGAACGAATCGCGCGCTCCTTCTCGCCGCCGCTCTTCCCGATCGAGCTGCGAGACGTCCCCGCCCGACTGACCTTCCGCGACGTGCCTCGCGAGCCGTGGAGCATCGACGGTGTCTCGCTGGCTGCGGACCTGGTCGTCCACCCTGGGCCGACGGTCGGCTTTCGGCTCGAGACCGCCGGCTCGAGCTTCGCGTATCTCCCAGATCACGAGCCGGCACTCGTCGGGGTCGTCGAGCGGTCGAGCGACTGGATCTCCGGCGCGGCTCTGGCCGAGGACGTCGACGTCCTGTTCCACGACGCCCAGTACTTCGAGGACGAGTACGAGACGCGGGTCGGTTGGGGGCACTCGAGCGTGTCGGACGCCGTCGCCTTCCGACGGGCCGTCGGCGCCCGGCGGCTGCTCCTCTTCCATCACGAGCCGCAACATTCGGACGACTCGCTCGAACGCCTCGAGGCCCATGCCCAGTCGATTGCCGCGCCGGACGAGCCCAAGGCCGAGCTGGCGCGGGAGGGCATGGTCATCGAGCTGCCGTAGGTGCCGGCGCCGGCTCCGGCCGACGGTGCGGTCTACGCTTGTTCCGTGGAATTCACCAGGAGGCCGCTAGCACTGATCGGCTTGGCCGCTCTGGCCGTACCGCTAGCCGCCGGCTGCGGCTCGGAGAAGGCCGCCTCGCCGGTGGGCTCCGCCGCCACGAATTCGACGGCCACCTCCGAATCCCAGGATCCGGCGGCCGCGATCGTCGTCCGGAGACCGGTCTCGGGCGCCCGGGTCTCGAGCGGTTCGGTGGTCACCGGGACGGCCAACGTCTTCGAGGCCAATGTGGGGCTCGAGGTTCTCGACGAGAACGGGCACGAGCTGGCCAAGACGTTCACGACCGCAACCTGCGGCACCGGTTGTGTCGGCAGATTCTCCGTTCCCGTTCGCTTCGAGGTTGCGCGCGAGCAGCGCGGGACGATCGTGGTCCATGACGACGACGCCGCCGGCACGGGCACCCCGCCGCATGTCGTGCGAGTGCCCGTCGTCCTCGTTCCAGGCGCCTAGATCTTCGATCTGAGGTGCCGCGTTCGCTTTACTTGGCTTGCTCCAGGGACCGGGAAGCTGAGAGCGACCGGAAGCGTTGAGCAAGGCAAAAGGAGGACGAATATGGCGATCAAGCTTGGCGACACCGCGCCTGACTTTCAGGCGGACACCACCGAGGGGCCGATCGAGTTCCATGAGTGGATCGGCGACTCCTGGGCAATCCTCTTCTCGCACCCGAGGGATTTCACGCCGGTCTGCACGACCGAACTCGGCTACATGGCAAAGATCAAGCCGGACTTCGATCGCAGGAACGTCAAGGTGATCGGGCTGTCGGTGGATCCCATGGACAACCACTCCAAGTGGGTGAACGACATCCAAGAGACGCAGGGGCACGCACCCAACTTCCCGATCATCGCCGACGGCGATTTCAGCGTCTCGAAGCTCTACGGGATGCTTCCAGCAGACACTTCGGGGGATCCCGGTGAGCGGACGCCGGCGGACAACCAGACGGTGCGCAACGTCTTCGTGGTCGGCCCGGACAAGAAGATCAAGCTGATCCTCGTCTACCCGATGACGACCGGGCGCAACTTCGACGAGGTGCTGCGCGTGATCGACTCGCTCCAGCTGACGGCTACGCACAAGGTCGCGACGCCGGTGAACTGGCAGCAGGGCGAAGACGTGATCATCGCCGGGTCGGTCTCGGACGACGAGGCGAAGGAGACCTACCCGGACGGCTGGGACTCGCCGAAGCCCTATATCCGGATCGTGCCGCAGCCGCGCTAGCCGCTACGCGATCCGGATCTCCGCGGCCAACTCGGACGAGATCGCGATCTCGCGGCCGTCCGCGCGGAGCGCGAGCGGTCCCCGGAAAGGCGCAGCCTCGATCAGCTCGACCCGTTGCCCGGGGACGAGCCCGAGCCTGCCGAGGTAGAGGAGAAGCTCGCCGTCCCGATCGGGGATCTGCTGCACGGTTGCCTGTTGACCCGGCTCGAGCTGGGTCAAGGGTCGGGTAGGCAAGTGGGAGAGTCGGAGCCTGATGTCGGGGATCGGGTCTCCGTGGGGGTCCCGCGTCGGCCAGCCGAGCGCCTCGTCGATGCGCACCTCGAGCTCCTGGGACAGCGCGTGCTCGAGGCGATCTGCCTCTGCGTGGACTGCGTGCAGGCCGATCTCCAGCGTCTCCGCCAGGTACAGCTCGAGCAGGCGGTGGCGTCGCAGAACCTCGAGCGCCAGACGCTCGCCGGCACGTGTGAGCCGGACGCCGCGATAGGGCTGGTGGTCGGCGAGACCGAGGGAGTCGAGCTTTTTCACCATCGCGGTCGCGGAGGGGGCGGCAACGCCCATCCGCGTGGCCAGAGTCGATGTCCGCACCCGGCCGGTGTCGAGCTGCAGCTTGTAGATCTCGCGCAGGTAGTCCTGAACCGCCTCGCTCAGGTCGGCCAGGCCGCCGCTCATACCTACCCGACCAGGAGCCCGGTTGCGTACATGACGACGATCCCGGCGAGGTAGCCGCCGACGACGTGGCCGGAGGAGAGCCCGCCTGGGGCTTTGCGAGCGACGTAGCGCCCGATCTCGACCACGACCTGGAGCGCGGCTCCGACGGCGAGGGCGAAGAAGAGGACGCCGAGCAGGTCGCTCGTGATGAAGCCGCCGATCCAGGCGCCCACGATCGCGGGCGCGCCGGCGATGAGCGCGAGGGCTCCGAGTCTGGGAAGTCCCACTCGGCCGCCACTCGCGATCGGTGTCGCGATGCCGAGCCCCTCGGTGATGTTGTGCACCATGAACCCGACGATGAAGAACGTTCCGAGCGCGAGCTCGCCGAGCGCGATCGATGTGCCGATCGCGAGTCCTTCGCCGAGGTTGTGGAGCCCGATTCCGGCGGCGATCAGCCCGGCGAGGGCCGCTCCCTCGAGCGGAGCGCTCCTCTCCTGCCGGGCGGTAGCCGATGCGCGTTGCGCAACGAACGTCAAGCCGAGGTAGCTGGCTGCAACGCCGAGCAAGATCAGGCCGGTGCCCTGGAACCCACTCGGCAATGCCGCCTGGAGCTGCAGTGCCTCGCCGAGCGCATCGAAGGCGAGGAAGGTGAGGAGCCCTGCCGTGAGCGCCATGAACGACGCGAGCCAGCGCGCGTCGGCTCGTCTGAGCGACGGCAACCAGGCGAGCCCGAGCGCCACGGGGACGATCCCGACCAGGAGGCCGATCAGCGCGTAGCCGAGAAATCCTCGTGGCGAGGCGCCACGCGACTCGACCGCGGCCGGCACCGCGAAGCTCGTCTCGATCCCGCTCGAGCTCGTCACGCCGACCGTATACGGATCGTCCTCGACCCAGTGGTACGGGACCACGATCGTGCTCGAACGAAGCCGGCCGAGACTCGACGGGCCGTCGAGCCGGAAGGGCACGATTGCGTCGTCGACGGTCACGGTGCCGATGGCGAGCTCTTCTCGCTGCGGATTCGTCACGCGGATCCTGATCTCCCCGGGCTTGAACTCGACGCGGCGAATGTCGAACTCGTCGCGGGGCGGGGGAGCCCGGCCCACGAGATCCAGCAACGAGGAGCCGGTCGATACGAAAACCGCCACGGTCCCGACGAGCAGGAGAATCGGCATGAGCGCCCAGAGCCGCCACGCTCGAAGTGGGCCCCGGTTCCAACCGGCGGCCGATCCGGCTTCCATCAGTCGACCACCTCGAAGAAGCCCATCCAGCCGAGCTCGGTGAACTCGGACTGGTGGGCGTGGAACATGAACCTGCCCGTGTGCGCGAAGTCGATCTCGATGATCCCCCGCTGGCCCTGGCAGAGCATCACGGTGTCCGTGTACTCGTAGTGATCGGTCGACCCAGTCGGGTAGTAGCGGAAGAAGTCCCCGTGGAGGTGGAACGAATTGATCAGGTCGAACTCGGTCAGGTTGGCGAGGTAGATCCGCACCGTCTGCGAGCGCCGCACCCTGATCGGGTACTTCGCGTAGTAGAAGGCCGGCCCGTTGACGCCGTAGAAGTTGTTCTCACCGTCCCCGTCGGTGTCGAAGCCCGTCAGCACCATCACGAGCTCCTGTGCCTCCGGCCGGGGTTCGGGCGGGTCGATGATGAAGGCGCCGTACAGCCCCTTCGCGATGTGCTTCTTCAGTGGCGTCGAGTGACAGTGGTAGAGGTGCATCCCGTGCGGCCGAGCCGGGAACTCATAGGTGAAGCTGGCGCCCGGCTCGACGATCTCGAACACGCCGTCCATGTCCGCGGGGTGGATGCCGTGGAGGTGGATCGTGTGCGGGTGCGACCCGCCGTTGGTGAACCGGACTCGCAGCAGGTCGCCCTCCGTCGCGCGGATCACAGGCCCGGGAACGGTTCCGTTGTAGGTCCAGGCCGAAAAGAACACGCCCTTGGCGACCTCGATCTGGCGGTCGACGGCGGCGACCGCATACTCGCGCACGCGTCCCGGCCGGTGTCCCAGCGCGGCAGGCGGGTACAGCAGAGCATCACGCTCGTGGGGGCCCCCGGGCGCTAGAGCGTCGCTTCCGATCATGGCGGCGTGGCCCATCGCAGCGTGGTCCATCGCCGTCATTGACATGCCCGCGTGCTCGGCGTGGTCCCCGGCCGCGAGGGCGAGCTTCGCGAAGGGCGTGGCTGCCACAACAGGGGCTGCAGCGGCGAGAAGACGCCGGCGGGTTACCCGATGTTTAGGCATATCTAAAGATTAGTTTCGATCCCACTACGAAATCAAGTCCGAGGCACTCGGCTCATGCCGCGGCTGGCATGCTGACCGCGTGAGTAGGGAGCTCGCCATCAGGCTGCGTGGAGTCGTGAAGCGCTACGGCCCGATCACGGCCGTGAACGGACTCGACCTCGAGGTGCCCGAGGGAACGTGCGTCGGCCTGCTCGGACCGAACGGTGCCGGAAAGTCGACCACGATGCGGCTGCTGACGGCGCAGTCGATCGCCAACGAGGGCGAGCTCGAGGTGCTCGGGTTCCGGCTTCCGGGGGAGTCCAAGGCCGCACGCGCCCAGTGCGGGGTCGTACCGCAGCTCGACAACCTCGACGTCACCCTGACGGTGGAGCAGAACCTCCTCGTCTTCACGCACCTGTACCGGATCGGTAGGGCGGACCGGCGCGACGCGATCGAGCGGGCGCTGAAGATGGCGAACCTCGTCGACCGGCGCGACACCAAGGTGAACAAGCTTTCCGGCGGGATGCGCCGCCGCCTCTTGATCGCGCGTGGGCTCGTGCACCGCCCGCGGCTCGTGCTCCTCGACGAGCCGACGGTCGGCCTCGACCCTCAGGTGCGCCAGGAGCTCTGGGCGCTGATCGATGCCCTTCGCGCGGAGGGCACCACGATCCTGATGTCGACCCACTACATCGAGGAGGCGCAGCGACTGGCGGACACGGTGCTGATCATGTCTCACGGCAGCGCGGTCGCCTCGGGTCCGCCCGCGGAGCTCGTTTTCGAGCACGCGGGGCGCGAGGTGCTCGAGGTCTACGGGCCGCCGGCGCGTCTTGCCGAGGTCGAGGCGGACGCGGAGGCGGCGGGACTGCAAACCCGGCGCACCGGCACCAGCGTGTCGATCCTCGGCGTCGACCGGAACGGCTACCGGGCCGAGGGCGAGCGCCGGCCGGCGAACCTCGAGGACGTCTTCGTGCTCCTCACCGGCGAGGAGATCGAGTGATGTCCGTCTCGACGGCACCTCACCGGCTCGGGCGGCTCGAGCGGCCGGCCATCACCGGCGTGCTCGTGCGCGAGGTGGTCAACTTCTCCTCGTTCTGGCGCTCGAGCACCTTCTCGTCGACGGTCGAGCCGACGATCTACCTGCTGGCGTTCGGCTTCGGTTTCGGCTCGCTCGTCAGCCGTGTCGGCGGCTTCTCGTACGTCGAGTTCGTCGGCACGGGCATTGTCGCGACCGCGGTGCTGTTCTCATCGGCGTTCCCGGCGATGTTCGGGACCTTCGTCAAGTACCAGTTCCAGCGCACCTACGACGCGATCCTCGCGGCGCCTGTCGACACCGAGGAGCTCGTGACGGCCGAGGCGCTCTGGATCGCGACACGGACCGGCGTCTACGGCTGCGTGCCGATGGTCGTCGCGATCGCGTTCGGGCTCGACCCGTCCTGGGGCATGCTGCTGGTGCCGTTCATCGCCTGGATCTCCGGCTACGGCTGGGCGAACTTCGGGATCATGGTGGCCGGCTTCGCCTCCAGTTTCGAGAATTTCAACTACATCGTCAGCGCGGTGCTGACGCCGCTCTTCCTCGTGGCCGGGACCTTCTTCCCGATCAGCAACCTCCCGCACTGGGCGCAGATCCTGGCCGAGTTCAACCCGCTCCACCAGTGCGTCGTGCTCGTCCGCCACGCGGTCTTCGGCTTCCACGACTGGACGGACATATATCGAGTCGGCTTTCTGGTCGGGTTCGGCCTCGCGATGTGGCGCATCGCCATCTACGCGATGGAGCGCAAGCTGATCGACTGAGTCTGAGGCGCTCGCGTACCCTGACCTGCATGTTGCGAAGGTGTGACGCCGACGAATCCGGATGCCGCCGTCGCGGGGTGCTCGAGCGCGTGCGGTCGTTCCTTCGCCGCACACGGAACGACGCCGCCGGCTGCGGTGACTGGTTCGACGAGCCGCCGCCGGATTCGTTCGTCCGGGAGCCGCGGCGCCCGCGCCCAGGCGCTCCGTCGACGAGCGTCGCGCTCGAGCTTCCGCCCGACCTCTACTGAGGCGTCAGACCGGGGCTGCTGCGCCGGAGATGACGCCTCAGAACGGGTTGACGCAGCCGAGCGGCTCCAGGACGGATGCGGCCCGTCGCCGCACCTCCTGAGCGCGCCTCGTCTCGCCGGCAGTCTCGAGCGCGTGGGCAAGTTCTAGCTCGAGGCACGCCACGGTGTAGGTGCGACCGAGCTGCCGTTCCCGCTCGGTTGCCGTCTCGAGGCGCTCCGCGGCCTGAGCGGCGTCCGCGCCCGTGAGCGCGAGCAGGCCCTCTGCGGCGATCAGCGCCGTCTGCGCGCTCGCGGAGACATCCGGTGTTCTTCGAAGCGACTCGGCCGTGCGCGCGAGCAACTCCGTCTCGCCGGCCGCGGCGAGCGCGCGCACGATCGGAACCGCATCGAGCACGGCCGCCCAGCGCCCGTCGGCACTGGCGAGCAGGTCTTCGGTCAAGGACCGGAGCCGTTTGCGGTCGCGGGTGACCGCGCACCAGGGCAACGCGACGGAGGCCATCGGGATGATCCGCTGCTGCTCGCCGCTCGCGAGAGCGAGTGGCTGGAGCTCGTCGACGAGCTGCCGAGTCGCCTCTGCTTCGCCACGGCGGAGTGCAAGCGCTCCCGAGACGGTCAGGAATGCGAGCCTCGTCGTAGCGGCCGTCTCGAACCGGCCGACTTCCGCGAGCAGCGCATCCGCCTCCTGCCACCGACCTCCCGGGAGCAGGACCCAGAAGGCGAAGGAGACCTCGATGTACGGCCCGATCGACTTCGGCGGCGGAACGTCGGCAAGCCTGCGGCGACCCTCGGCATAGACGTGCTCGATCCGGTCGATCGGCAGGAACCCGCTGGCGCACCAGATGAAGTTGGTGAGGGCGCGGTAGGCCTCCTCGTACTCGCCTGCCGCGGCGGCCTCCTCGACGATCTGGGCGGTCTCGTCCGGATCCGGTGGGACACCGCTCGTGGCCAACTGGGTCAGGAGATTGATCCTGGCGTTCACCTCTGCGAACGAGTCGCCGACGCGCCGGGCGACCTCGATCGCCTCGCGCGCATGGCCGATCGCCTCCGGCCGCTGTTGCAGCATCGCGATCTGCGACCGGCGAGCGAGCGCACGCGCTAGCTGAGGTGACTCCGGCAGACCGGCGAGTGCTGCCACGGCGTCGTTTGCGGAGGTAAGCGCCTCGTCCCAGCGGCCCGAGAGCCAACAGACCCTCGAGCGCCAACCGAGCACGTCGGCGCGCAGCTCGGGATCGTGTGCGCCGACAATCGTCTCGGCGGCGTCGAGCCGCTCGAGGGCGCTGTCGAAGCGCGCTTCCGTCACGTCGAGCCGTCCGAGCGCGAGCTGGGTGGCTGCTCGCTGGCCGTCTTCGACCGCCAAGGGGGCTGCACGCTCGAGCTGCACCCTCGCTGCCTCGAAGGCCCCGCGACCGAACGCCATCTCACTCGCGGCCATCAGCAGCTCGAAGGCGCGCTGAGAGACGCTCGGGTCGGCCTCGCCGTAGTCGAGCGCCTGCCCGTAGTGGTAGGCGGCGAGCTCGACGGTCTCGGCGCTCCGGTCCGGGGCGACGTCCTGGACCCACGCGCCGACCTGCCTGTGGAGGTCGCGGCGCTCCGGCCGCGGGAGCGACGCATAGGCGACGTCTCTCGTAAGCGCGTGCTTGAAGGAGAACTCGCGCATCCCGGCCATCACGGAGTCGACGCTGTCGGAGACGAGGCCGCTGCGCACGAGTGACGCGATCACCTGTTCGTCGACGTCGACGGCCGCCGGCCAGAAGCTGCGGCCGACGACCGAGCAGCGGCGCAGCGCATCCCGCGAGCCGGTGTCGAGGAGGTCGATGCGGGCCGCGATCACCCCGTGGACCGAGTCCGGGATCGAGACGCCGGCGAGCCGGTCGGTCGAGACCCAGCCGCCGTTCTGGGGCTCGAGCGCGCCCTGCTCGATCAGCATGTGGAGCATCTCCTCGAGGTAGAACGGGTTCCCTTCGGCGCTCGCGAGGCGCTCGCGCACGTCGCCGGGGACGCGCGCCTCTCCCAGCAGGGACGACATCAGGTGTGCGGCGTCCTCGGCCGAGAGCGGTGTGAGCGAGAGGGAGGTCGCGTTCTGCTTGCCCGCCCCCCAGGTCGGGCGCACCTCCAACAGCTCGAGCCTGGCGGTGCACAGGAGGAGCACCCGGGTGTCGGCGAGCTGCTCCGCTAGCTGCTCCAGCAGGTCGAGGAGCGCGCTCGAGGCCCAGTGGACGTCCTCGACGGCGACGACCATGAGCTGTTCGCGCCCGAGGGCCGCCAGATACCGCGTCCATCCGTCTTGAAGCCGATGGAGAACCTCGTGCGGATCGGGCTGGGCGCTCGAGATACCGGGAACCGCGAGCCCGATCGTGCGCACGGCCGCCTCCAGGACGCGCTCGGTCTGCTCCGCGGGGACGACGGACTCGATCGCGGCGCGGAGCTTGGCGAGCGCGACCTCGGCGGAGTCCGTGTCGAGGATTCCCGCGTGCGTCTTCGCCGCCTCCGCGAGCGGCCAGAAGGTGACGCCCTCGCCGTACGAGAGGCAGCGCCCCTTGACCAGGCGCGCGCCGGGAAGCCGCTCGACGAGCTCCGAGACCAGACGCGACTTGCCGACGCCGGCGGGGCCGAAGAGCGTGACGAGCTGCGGCGCCCGCTCACGCTCGACGCGGGCGGCCACCGCGGTCAGGACCGCGAGCTCCTCGTTTCGCCCGACGAGCGGTGCGCTGAGGCCCGCGACTCCGCGCGGCGGCGGCGCTTGCTCGTGGGCGGCCGACACGGCCACCCAGCAGGCGACCGGCTCGCTCTTGCCCTTCGCGTCCAGGGCCTCGTGCTTGCGGTAGGCGATCGTGCGGCTCGTCGCCGCCTGCGTTCGCTGTCCCACGAGCACCTCGCCGGGGCTCGCGTGTTGCTGGAGGCGTGCGGCGACGTTGACGGCGTCGCCGCTGACCATCATCTCCCCACGAGCGGCGGCCTCCCGCCCGGCGACCACCTCCCCGGTGTTGACTCCGATTCGGAGCCCGACCTCGGCGCCGTGACGGCCGTGCACGCGCTCGGTGAAGGAGACGAAGCGCTCCTGGGCGGCGAGAGCGGCCCTGACGGCTCTCTCGGGGTCGTCCTCGTGTGCCTGCGGGATCCCGAACACTGCGAGCACCGCGTCTCCGGCGAACTTCTCGGTGGTGCCCCCGTACCGCTCGACCTCCGCGTTGATCAGGTCGAAGAGCTCACCCTGGAGCTCGCGCACGTCCTCTGGATCGAGCCTCTCGCCAAGCGCGGTCGACCCTGCGAGGTCGGCGAACAATACGGTCACGATCCGGCGCTCCTGGCGATCGCCCGCCGCGTCATCGGCGCGCCGGGCCTCGTCGCGGAGGGCGATGCCGCAGTTGGAACAGAAGGTCGCGGCCGCCGGCTGCTGCGAGCCGCAGCCGGGACATTCGCGCTGGAGCGGAGCGCCGCACGAGTTGCAGAAGCGCGCGCCGCTCGGTTGAACGGCGCCGCAGGAGGCACAGGCCTGTTCCACGCGCTAAGTGTCTACGACATCGGCGATCGCAATGGTTTCGCGCTTCAGGGCGGAGTCGGTTGGGTCGCCGGTATCGCGCCCGACTGGGCGGTGCGGCGGCGCAGGGCGAGCGCCGCCATCGGGAAGATGAGCACCGACAGCATGCCTGCCCCGACGAGCGCGGCCGCGTTCCCGGGCCTGATTCGGCCGGTGTCGAGCGCGATCGCCGTGACCGCGACTACGAGGGGCAGGGCGGTGGCCGACAGGAGGCCGAGTGGCAACAGGTCGCTTCTCGGCAGGTCACGCGAGTACAGCAAGGCCGGCAGGCCGCGAACGAGCAGGAACAAGCCGAGGAAAACCGGCAGCCGGACCGCGGTCGAGGCGTGGTTGAACAACGCATCGACGTCGAGCTTCATCCCGCTCGTGACGAAGAAGATCGGGATGAAGACTCCGAACCCGATCGCATCAAGCCTCGTTCGGAGCGGATCCCCGAGCGGCCCCTGGGCGACGAGCCCGACGACGAGGCCGGCGGCGAACGCTCCGAGGATCACGTCGAGGCCGAATCGCGCCGTGACGTAGAGCAGCAGGACGAGCACCAGCCACGACAGTCGGACCGCGAGCTGAGCGCTCTGTTTCATCGTCCGCTCGATCAGGACGATGATCCGGGTGGGACGCCAGCGCAACGCGAGCACGGCTGCGGCCAAGGCGATGGCCGTGAAGACGCCGAGCAGCAGCGCGGCCTTGCCGGCGCGGTCGACTCCGAGCAGCAGCGAGACGAGGATGATGGGGCCGAACTCGCCGATCGTGCCGACTCCCATTACGTAGGTGCCGAAGCGAGTCTCGAGCACTCCGTCGTCCTTGAGGATCGGCACCAGGGTCCCGAGCGAGGTGGTGACGAGGCACAGGCCGATCACGAGCGTGGAAATCGCCTTGCCCTCGGCCTGGAGGAGCGCCGCGATGCCGAAGCCCAACGTCGCTGATGCAAGCCAACCGACGGTGGCCAGCTCGAGCGGACGGCCGCGAACGCGGTCGAAGTTGATCTCCAGCCCGGCCAGGAAGAAGAGAAACGCGAGGCCGAACGTCGCGAGGGTGTCGACGATGCCGCCGGTCTTGGCCAGGTCGAGTACCTGGGGGCCGACGACGATGCCGAGCACGAGCTCGAGCACGACCACCGGGACGCGGATGCGCGGCAGGTAGTCGGCGACGATCGGTGCCGCTACCGCGACCGCGGCGATGACGAGCAGCGAGGAGAGGTTCTGCGGCATGCTCAGCCCTCAGGCGAGTGGAAACCCGTCACGTGACCGCCTGGCACCGGCGATCGTGAGTCACGAGGATGAGGATAACCGGCTCGAAAAAGTCTCCGACACCGCGACACGAGCCCGAATGAGTCGGTCCGGTTACCACGGTTCGCATCCGGCTTCACATTGCCGGCCCATCGGCGTAGCGTGACCGTGTCCAAACGACCAGGGGAGGCCTCGCGTGGAACCCGCTGCCGATCGAACCGAGCTGATGCTGATTCACGGAGCCTGGCTCTCGGCCAATAGCTGGGACAACTTCGCCGATTACTTCCGCAACCGGAGCTTCGGGGTCACCGCGCCCGAGTGGCCACGCAAGCACGGGGAGGTGGCGGAAATGCGCGCCGACGCCGATGACATCGAGGGCCTCGGGCTGCCCGAGATCGTCGATCACTACGAGAAGGAGATCAGGGCGCTCGACGAGCCGCCCGTGTTGATCGGGCACTCGTTCGGGGGCCTGATCGTCGAGCTCCTGCTCGACCGTGGCCTCGGGCGCGCCGGCGTCGCGATGAGCCCCGCTCCGCCCAAGGGAATCCTCGTCCTGCCGTTCTCGTCGCTCAAGGCGGCCTCTCCGGCACTTGCGCACCCGTCGAGGTGGCACGGCGTCGTTCCGCTCACGCTCGAAGAGTTCACGTACGGGTTCGTGAACACGTTCACTCCCGAGGACGCGAAGGCCGCCTACGAGAAGTACGCGGTTCCCGAGACCGGCCAGATCTTCTACGAGGCAGGCTTCGCCAACTTCCACCTGCACCCGCCGACGGAGGTGCACTTCAAGAGCGAGAAGCGCGCGCCGCTCCTCATCGTCGGCGCGGAGAAGGATCACACGGTTCCGGCTTCGCTCTCTCGCAAGCAGTACGAGAAGTACGAGAAGTCGGAGGCGCAGACCGACTACGTCGAGTTCTTGGGGCGACCGCACCTGATGATGGTCGCCGAAGGCTGGCAGGAGATCGCAGACGCGATCGAAGGCTGGATCGACGGCGTGATCTCGACCGCGGGCGCCCGGGAGGAGGGCATCTCGGCGTAGAAGGCCCTCGAGAGACCGGCGTCATAGCCACCTCTTCGCGGGTTAGGTTCCCCGCGATGCCCCTCCAGGCGGCGATCGCAGGAACAGGGTTCATCGGGGCAATCCATGCCCGGTCGGCCCGTCTCGCAGGAGCCCGGCTCGTGGGCGTCGCCGCCTCGTCGCCCGAAAGCGCCCTGGCGGCTGCAGCCGAGCTCGGGGCCGATCGGGCCTTCGAGTCGGCCGAGGAGCTGGTGCGGGACCCGGGCGTCGACGTCGTCCACATCTGCACGCCCAACCACCTTCATCTCCCGCTGGCCGAAGCGGCGCTGGCCGCGGGCAAGCACGTGATCTGCGAGAAGCCGCTCGCACTGGACGCGGGGGGCGCGCAACGGCTCGTCGACGCCGCGGCCGACTCGGGGCTCCAGGCCGGCGTGCCGTTCGTCTATCGCTACTACCCGACGGTGCGCGAGGCGCGCGAGCGCGTCGGAAGCGGGCAGACCGGAGCGCTGCGCCTCCTGCACGGCACCTATCTGCAGGACTGGCTCCTTCGTCCCGACGACGACAACTGGCGCGTGGACGCACGGTTGGGCGGAGCCTCGCGGGCGTTCGCCGACATCGGCTCGCACTGGTGCGACCTGGCCGAGTTCGTCTCCGGGCACCGCATCACCCGCCTGAGCGCGCGGATGCTCACCGCCGTGCCCGAGCGAGTCGGCGCCGCGAGCCGCAAGGCGTTCTCGCCGGACCGAGGCGAAGGAGAGGCGCGCGCGGTCACGACCGAGGACGCCGCCGTCGCCCAGTTCGAGACGGACGCGGGCGCGATCGGGGCCGTGGTCATCAGCCAGATCTCGGCAGGGCGCAAGAACCGCTTGTGGATAGAGCTCGACGGGGCGGAGGAGACACTCGCCTTCGATCAAGAGCAGCCCGAGGAGCTCTGGCTCGGCAGCCGCGAGGCCTTGACGATCGTTCGCCGCGACCCGCTGACGCTGTCGCCACCCGCTGCGCGTTTCGCGTTCCTTCCCGCGGGCCACCCGCAGGGCTACGCGGACTGCTTCGATGCGTTTGTTGCCGACTTCTACGAGGCTGTTCGCAGCGGCTCCACGGCGGACGGGATGCCGACGTTCTCGGATGGGCTGCGCGCGGCTTCGATCACCGACGCAGTCCTGATTTCGTCGCGCGAAGAGCGTTGGGTCGACGTGGCCAGTGGAGAGCCGGCGGTCGCTACGTGACTCTCTCCGTTTAGCCTTGCCCGGACCGATGAGTATCCGCTCGCGTGGCGGTCTTCAAAGGGAGTAGACGATGGCCAAGCAGACGGTGGAGGAAATGTGGGAGCAGATGCTGACGGGCAGCTATCCCCGCCTGCACGGCATGCGCAAGATCTGGGGCGCATTGCCCTCGCCGCCGCGCTGCAAGCTCTGCAACGCCCCCTTCAGCGGGTTCGGCGGGATCTTGATGCGGGCGATCGCCTACGGGCCGTCGCCGCTCAACCGCCGGCTCTGCAAGTGGTGCATCCGCGCGATGCACAAGCACCCCGGAGGCGCCGAGGTCGACGTCTCGGTGCTGTTCGCCGACGTTCGCGGGTCGACGGGGATTGCCGAGCGCATGCCGCCGGCGGACTTCTCGCGCCTGTTGGCGCGCTTCTACGGCGCCGCGGCGGAGGTGATCGACGAACAGGACGGCATCGTCGACAAGTTCGTCGGCGACGGCGCGGTGGCGCTTTTCATCCCCGGCTTCGCGGGGAGCGACCATGCGGCCAGCGCGATCGCCGCCGCCCGAGGCTTGCTCGAGCAGACCGGGAACGACGGGCAGGATCCGTGGATTCCGGTCGGCGCCGCGGTGCACACGGGCAGGTCGTTCGTCGGCACGGTCGGAGAAGGCGACGCCAGGGACTTCACGGCCCTCGGCGACGCGGTGAACACGACCGCGCGGCTGACGGGGCTCGCCGGCGCGGGCGAGATCCTGATCAGCGCCGAGGCCGCAACTGCGGGCAACCTCGAGACGGCAGGCCTCGAACGACGGACGCTGGAGCTTCGCGGCAGGGACCAGCCCGTCGACGCGTGGGTCGCAACGGCGCGACCGTAATCCAGCCGAACCGAACGGGCGTCCTCGGCGAATCAGGTCGGAAGCAAATTTCGACCCGAAGGAGCCGTCCATGCGCTTCATCCCAACCCGGTTTCACGCGCCGCTCGACTACATCGTGGGCGCCGCGCTGATCGCCGCTCCGTGGATCTTCCAGTTCTCGGAGCACACCGCAGCGACGATCATCCCGATCGTGCTCGGCATCGGGCTGATCGCCTACAGCCTGTTCACGAACTACGAGCTAGGCGTCTGGAAGGTCGCTCCGATGGCAGTGCACAACCTGATCGACGTCGCCGCGGGGACGTTCCTGGCGCTCTCTCCGTGGCTGTTCGGCTTCGCCGACGAGTCCGCGAACGTCTGGGTCCCGCACCTCGTGGTCGGCCTGGCCGCGATCTTCCTCGGCCTGACGACCATCCAGCAGGGCTACAGCTACCGCCGAAGCCCGACTACAGCGGCCGGGTAGCCGGCGCTGGCGCGGCGGGCTTCCGCCCGCCGCGCCACGGTCTCGGCGTTCGGTAGCGTCCGTGCCATGGCTGTGGTTGCGATCCTCGTCGTCGTCATCCTGGCTCTGCTTTTGGCCGGCTCGCTCGTCGGCCTCGCCTTCGAGCTCTTTTGGCTCGCGGTCACGGGCCTGATCGTCGGCGGCCTCGGGCGGCTCGTGCTCCCGGGCAGACACGAGGTCGGCCTGCTTGCCACGGCGCTGGTCGGCATCGC
>Ga0207675_100000594_pt1 | contig 35413 bp, 27 predicted proteins | sample KBSSwiS42_FD_184305 | JGI IMG/M metagenome (GOLD analysis project Ga0207675, IMG submission 184305) | Switchgrass rhizosphere microbial communities from Kellogg Biological Station, Michigan, USA - KBS Switchgrass S4-2 (SPAdes) (version 2) | ecosystem: Host-associated > Plants > Roots >...
TGGAATGTAAGCGAGGTAGGATACGGTATGTGGGGAATGGCAGGCTGGACAGGTTCGGAGGAAAGGGAGGTGAACGATGCCCTTGATAAGGCTATTGAGTTGGGCTGCAATTTCTTTGACACCGCCTGGGCCTACGGAAATGGAATGAGCGAAATGATCTTGAATAAGACTATAAAAAGGCACCCGGCCAAAAAGTTATATGTCGCCACAAAGATTCCACCCAAAAACAGGAAATGGCCTTCCCAACCTCATTTTACGGTTGAAGAAGTTTTCCCGTCGGACTACATCATTGAATACACCGAAAAAAGTTTGAAAAATTTAGGCGTAGACCGAATCGACCTGCAGCAGTTTCACGTATGGGAAGATAGTTGGGCGCAGCAGGATGAATGGAAAGAGGCCACGAGCCGCTTAACGCAACAGGGAAAAGTTGAAGCCTGGGGAATTAGTGTCAATAGGTGGGAGCCCGATAATAGTTTGGAAACATTGAGAACGAGTTTAATTGATGCAGTGCAGGTAATCTATAATATTTTCGACCAGGCCCCGGAAGACAATCTTTTCCCGTTTTGCCGCGACAAAAACATCGCGGTGATTGCGAGAGTGCCCTTTGACGAAGGAACGCTTACCGGCACCTTTACAAAGGAAACGAGCTTTCCAAAAAATGATTGGAGGGCTACTTACTTTGTGCCGGAAAACCTTAATTCCAGCGTAGAACATGCGGATGCGCTACGACCATTGATTCCTGGCGGTATGACCATGGCCGAAATGGCTATACGATTCATACTAAGCAAACCGGACGTTGCTACCACTATTCCCGGGATGAGAAAAATAAAAAATGTTGAAGCAAACCTCGCATGCAGCGACGGCAAAGGTCTCTCTAAAAGTTTGGTTGCTGAATTAAGAAAACACCGCTGGGACAGAACACCCACCGCATGGTCCCAATAATTCGGTTGGATGTTGGTCGTTGGAAGTTGGATGTTTGAAGGTGGTCACTGCGAATGCGAAGAAGGAAGCAGGATGTTCGATGTTGACGTGCCAACGGTTGGAAGTTCCCTGTTCGAGCTGTTTACGGTCGTACATTTAATGATTAACAATATGCAACCCCGAAGGGGTGATATAATCATAATAATGAGCTGCTCGCATTAGCTCAAATCCCGAAGGGGTGATATAATTATAATAACGATCCGCTCGCATCAGCTCAAACCCCGAAGGGATGATATAATTGTACTAACGATCCGCTCGCATTGGCTCAAACCCCGACGGGGTGACATAATTGTAATAACGATCTGCTCGCATTAGCTCAAACCCCGAAGGGGAGACATAATTGTAATCACGATCCGCTCGCATCAACTCAAACCCCGAAAAGGTGATATTAGCATGGCATCACTAGAGCAACGACTGATACCCTGGCAAGAAAAATCCGAATGAGAGTTATAAAAAAATACCATCGGTTGATGGGATAATCGGCCAAATATAGATTAAAAAAAGAGATCAGATCCTTATTTGGATGTTACAGTAATTTTTACGGCAATGTAATTGATTTGATTTCCGGTCTTAATTTGAGAATCGCCAGAATTACAGGAACTGCTGCTGCCATAGACCACCGGAATTTTATGAGCAAGCAATACTTCGTCGGATCCGGAAAACCCGTCGGCGGGCTCATACTGATAGATCAATGTGCCATTTTGAGCATTAACGCCGGTTTGGCTGATCTTAAAATGCGACGCTTGCCTGGCAATGCTCAATTCTCCAAAATTGTCAATATCCAGGGTTTGAATTTGCCCTGGCGTCACCCTGGCTTCTATTATCTTGCTAGGATGAAGTCCTGACATTTCATCAAAACTGTCGGAGGAACTTTTCGAACAGGAGGGAAGGATCACTAATGTCGAAAACGCAACTGCACAAAACGCAATTATCTTTTTCATACCAATTAGTTTTATTAAATCTAAGTTTTTTTAGACACCCCTGCAATTAAATTTTTGCAACTGCTTTTGCAAATATCTCTTGCAGATTCAATTTCATGACCGTACTAAACGGAATGTTTAGTAACAGTTCTGGTTACTTAACGTTGCCATGACCCTTCGGGTTGCCCAGCCATAGAAGTCCCTGGATGACCAACTTGTTCTGGGCCTCACTTTCAAACTGGGACGACAATTCTTTATTGGTTTTGTTTTCATAATCAATATCATTATGCCCCATGTTCAAATAAAGCATATGGTAATACTTATTGGTCCATACTACGGGATAATAGCCTTCATGCCAAATCTCATGAAGCTTCGGTCCCGTGCCTAACGGAAAACTTGACGGGTCAATCGACAATAAAATGGTGATCGAATCATTTTTTCGGATATCCCTTTCCCAACTATACCACTCACTTTTTGCAGATTTAAAAACCGGTCCCAATCCTTTGGTCACGGGATGCTCAGGATGCTCCACTTTTAAAAAAGCCGAGGTCGGCCGCCATGTATTTCCTTTATATTGTCCGGAACCGATAAACTGGTTATGATACCAATCCCAATTTTGAGGGAATTCTGAGGGCGTTAAGGCAAATCCGGCAAAATGAAATCCCATCCAGGCCCCGCCATTGTCCATATATTTCTTAAATGCATCACGTTGCTCCTGTTTGTCTGGCCGGGTGTCCAAAAAAATCACTACCTGGTATTGTGACAAAAAAGCTTCATTAAGGTTGTCCCAGTTGTTTGTTGAGTCATAGACGAAATTGTGTTTCGCTGCTGCCTGGGGAAACCACCGGTTGGCTTCGTGCACAAAACTGATATGAGCAAGGTCATTCCGTGACGTGAAAAAAGCAATGACCTTAAAATCAGGCTTTGCACTTTGAGCTATGCAGCCAGGCACGAGACGAAATAATGCCAGGCATAAGATAATTTTATAAATCCATACTTTGTTTTTCATCAAATTCAGTTATAGAAATGAATTTACGGAAATAGGTCTCACTATCGCTATTAATGTCTTACGGTCGTTTTTTCTATTTTATAGTGTCGGAACCAGCACAAATATTGCTTACCTAATTTTACAAACTTACAATAAGGCGCGATGACTATCTACCAGAGACAGGTCTTGACAGAATTGAAGGCATGGCAAAAGCAAATGCTCCGGAGACCTTCTTTTTTAAACATGCTTTCCAAAAAAGCACAGGACAAAGTCAACTCATGGATACCTGAAAAGGTACACAAAGCGGTGACGACGACTATCAAGCAAATGATCCGAGGCGTTTTATTTGGCGCAAAATATACAACGGCAGACCCGGTACGTAACCTTGAACTGGAAGTGAGGGAAGCAAGGATTGACGAAAGAATAAAATTTTATCGTACTACGGCTGCCGTTGAAGGAGGAATCACAGGAGCCGGAGGCATTTTATTAGGGCTTGCCGATTTCCCCTTGCTGATTGGGATAAAAATTAAGCTGCTTTTTGACATTGCTTCTTTATACGGTTTTGACCTGGACGACTATAAGGAAAGGGTTTATCTCCTGCACATCTTCGAATTGGCGTTTTCCAGTCATCAGCACCGCAAGACCGTCTATCTTAAGATGGTAGATTGGGATCAGAAACGTGACGCGCTTCCGGCAGATATTAATCAATTTGACTGGCGGAATTTTCAACAGGAATATCGCGACTACATTGATCTCGCCAAGATGGCCCAATTGATCCCGGTGATCGGTGCACCGGTTGGCATCCTGGTCAATTTCCGCCTGATAAAAAAACTGGGTTACACTGCGATGAATGCTTATCGTATGAGATTGGTTGATGATAATAATAATTAGCTTCGCCCCGTATTTGGCTTACTTAAATGATATGGCGTGTCATAAAATAATTAGCAGCTTCGTTCTTTTGTTTGTCTTTTTTTGCACTCTTGCTCAACCCGGCACCCCTGAAATAAAAGGCAAACTATTTATGATCGGTGGGGGAGACCGGCCTCCTTCGTTGATGAAGTCACTGCTTGAAACGGCAGCATTAAAAGAAAATGATTACGTCGTCGTGTTGCCGATGTCGAGCGAAGAACCCGATACGGCATATTACTATTTTAAAGCCGACCTGGAAATCCAATGCAGGAATGCTATTGTTAACTTCAATTTCACCAAAGAGAGGATATCAGATAACCGCTGGCTTGATTCACTCGAAAAAGCAAAGTTGATTTTTATCACAGGCGGTGACCAGGAACGTTTTATGAACGTCGTATTGAATACTCCTGTTTATAATGTAATTAAAACAGCGTACAGGAACGGTGCAACGATTGCAGGCACCAGTGCGGGAGCAGCGGTCATGAGTAAATACATGATCACCGGACGAGAACTGACTGATACAGTTTATCACCCTACTTTCCGAAAAATCGAAGATAAAAATATCGAGCTTAAACAGGGACTTGGTTTAATCGAAAATGCAATCATCGATCAGCATTTTATTGCAAGGAGCCGTTACAACAGGCTATTGTCGGCGCTGGCCGCTTATCCAAAAATTGCCTGTATTGGTATTGATGAGGCAACGGCTATCATAGTACAGCGAAATAAGATAAAAGTAAGCGGGCAAAGCCAGGTGATTGTTTTGAAAAATCCGGAACAATTAATTGTTACCAGGAATGGCCTGATAAAATTTAGCGACATCAGATTCAGCGTCTATACCGATGGCGATGAATTTAGTTTAGATGAACCAAATTAAAACCACGTTTAACTTTCTGTCACTTCAACAAACGGTCTTAATCATTGCCCAGGGAAACGATAAAAATAATAACCAAAAAAATTAGAGATTATGAAAGAAGTTTTTCCGAGACTAATCAACCGTAGAAATTTTGTTCGGTCCTCTGCAGGGTTTGCCGCAGGATTTTCATTGCTGCCAATTGCCAGTATGGCTGATGATGGTCCCGGCGCCGCCGATGAAATAAACATTATTGGTCCCCGCCAGGGGTATTCAACGCAAATTGGAACTTTTGTTTCAATGTTGGATTGGATGAGAGAAAGCGTGACCCGCTCAGTTAAAGGACTTACCCAGGCGGAACTTGATTTTCTGCCCGATCCTGAGGGTAACACGATCGGCGCATTACTTTTGCATTTGGCGGCCACGGAAGTAGTTTACCAGGATCTTACCTTCCAAAATCTGAAAGATTTTAGTGATACCAACAAAGAAAAGTGGGGCGTTCCAATGGAATTAGGTGATGAAGGCCGGAAACAAATAAAGGGACATGATCTTGAATATTATTTGTCGGCACTAAAGGAAGTGAGAGAAAAGACTTTGGCTGAGTTCAAAAAAAGGGATGATAAATGGTTAGCCGAAGTGGATCCCTCGTTCTTTGGCGGAAAACCCACAAATAACTATTGCAAATGGTTTCATGTTTGCGAACACGAAGCCAACCACAGGGGCCAAATAACAGTAATCAGGAAACGACTGCCGGGTAAGAAGGCAGGTAATGATTCATAAATAATCAACCTTCATTCATCAGATTTTAATGGGCAAAGCCGATACAGCGGAATTGGAAAAGTTCCTTCAACCGTTTACCGGGGAAATCATAAGCGTAGCGCTTTGGCTTAGAGGGTTTGTATGGGACCAGTATCCGCATTGCAATGAATTGATCTACGACAATTACAATGCCGTGGCTTTTGGCTGGTCGCCTACCGACCGGTTAAGTCATGTCTTTTGTTCTGTTGCGGTTTTTGAGAAATATCTTCATTTTGGTTTTTATTGGGGATCAGAAATTGCCGACCCGGAAAAAAAATTATTGGGTAAAGGAACCCAGTACCGCTATATCAAGCTGAACAACAAAGATGAGTTTCCAGTTAAATACATGAAGAAATTAATTAAGGAAGCATATGCAAATTCATTGGCTAAAGTGAAAGACAAAACCGGGATCATCAAGGGGCAGACAATTGTTAAATCTATTTCGCCAACAAAAAAAAGACCTGGCAGCGTTACCGCAAAGAAGAAAAAATTATGATAAGCAATAATCTTCTCAAATATGACCGATGGAGAATTAATTCGTTGCCGGTTATTGAATCAACAGATTGCCGGCACAAAGTTCAAAACGCCGCAACAAATAGTTGAATGGATGGTAGCCATGCAGGCACAGGAATATGCCATGGCCAAATGGGCAATCGGTCTCCGGCTTCCCGGATCGATAGATGACAATATTGAAAAAGCATTTGAAAACGGAGATATACTTCGTACGCACCTTATGCGACCGACCTGGCATTTTGTCGCTCCCCCTGATATAAGGTGGCTGCTTGCTTTAACGGCCCCGCGTGTACATGCGGCAAGTGCATTCACTTACCGGAAACTCGAATTGGACAAGAAAATTGCCAAACGCAGTAATGATACGATCGGCAATGCATTAACGGGAGGGAAACAACTTACCCGCGAACAATTAAGAATCGCACTGGAGCAAAAGAAAATAAAGGCCGATGGCATTCGATTGGCGTATCTGATCATGAATGCCGAATTGGATGGCATCATATGTAGTGGGCCAAGGCTTGGCAAACAATTTACCTATGCGCTTCTTGAAGAGCGGGTATCATCCGTGCGTGCTTTGGATCGGGAAGACGCCTTGTTCGCATTCGCACAACGTTATTTTGCAAGTCGCGGCCCGGCAACGGTAAAGGATTTTTCAGCGTGGTCAGGACTTTCAATGGCCGACGCTAAAGCCGGGGTAGCGAACTTACCGAATCGGTTTGTCAAAGAAAAAATGAATGAGCAGGAATATTATTTCATTCCGAAGCACATTGGAAATAACAACAATATTCAGGATAGTTTCCTGATGCCCGATTACGACGAGTATGGTATGGGCTACAGGGATCGAAGTGCATTACTTGTTTCAAAAACTGATTTGCTGCAATTCAGAGGGGAGAACCCGGCATATAACAGGATGATCATTATTAATGGAAAAATCGAAGGTACCTGGAAACGCACGATTAAGAATAATACGGTAAATGTTGAAACCGTTCCTTTCAGGCCGCTGTCCAAAACCAAAAGACAGCAACTGGACAAGTGTATTAAGGCGTATTGTTCCTTTATTGGTAAGCATGCCGGAATATCGGCTTGATGTGCCGCTATTTATTTAATGGCTAAAAAAAGAATTCCAACAATGTCCAATTTCGCCGGGCTGGCTTGTTATTAGTGTATATAACAATTATTCAATAACAGGTCCCAAAGCGATTGGGACAGCTAAAAACTTAAAAAATGGAAGAGTACGCATTGATCATGAGACACGAAGACGGTATGAAAGTCGCTTCGCCCGAACAGTTGGAAACCTGGATGAAACAAACGATGGACTGGATTGGCGGAATTGCCGCAAAAAACAAATTTGTAAGCGGTACAGGTTTACCCTTCGCTGATGCCCGTGTTGTGAGGACCAGTAATTCCAAAAAAATCGTCACGGATGGACCATTTGGGGACATTAAAGAAACAATTGGCGGATTCATAGTTGTAAAAGCAGATTCAGTTGAAGAAGCAGTGGAATTCGCAAAGGGCTGCCCGGTATTACAGGGAGAGGGCAATAGTATGGAAGTACGGAAAATCGCAAAGAATGACGGTGTTCACTGATTGACAAACCGGGGTTCCGGGTCGGCGTTCATTTAGATATTTCATTAGAAATGCCAGGCATTTGGCGATCGGCAACCCTTTATTAAGGCCTTTGTATTTTTACAAAGGCTTTACTATGTTTAACGGAGAACTAATACCTCATTTGTTCCGGACAGAATACCGGAAGATTGTTTCTGTTCTGTGCAGCCATTTCGGGTTTGACCAGATGGAAACTGCAGAGGATATTGCCAGCGAAACGTTCCTGACAGCAGCTCAAACCTGGGGATTAAACGGCGCTCCGCCAAATCCTGCTGCGTGGCTTTATCATGTAGCAAAAAACAAAGCCAGGACTTATCTCCAGCGTCGTTCTGTTTTTGAAAAAAAAATCGCTTCCGAAATAAAGAAAACTTCCTCCGAAGCTTACGAACACGAAATTGATCTTTCGCCACAAAATATTAATGACAGCCAGTTGCAGATGATGTTTGCCGTTTGTCATCCTTCTATTTCACAGGAAGCACAAATTGCGTTGTCACTTCGCATACTTTGCGGTTTTGGTATTGACGAAATCGCCGATGCTTTTCTTACCAACAAAGAAACCATAAATAAACGTTTATTCCGGGCAAAGGAAAAACTGCGCGAGGACAAAATCAATATCGAATTACCAGGGCCGCCGGATATAGATGATCGATTGTCAACCGTGTTAACGACGCTTTATTTGTTGTTTAGTGAAGGTTATTACTCCGTGAGCCATATCACTCCAATCCGGCGAGAGCTTTGTTTTGAAGCCATAAGATTGTGTTCTATGCTCGTTGAAAATAAGCTTACCAACAAACCGGCTGTCAACGCATTGCTCGCTCTCATGTGCTTCCAGGCGTCAAGACTTGATGCGAGGCTGGATAAGAACGGGGAACTTGTTTTATACGATGAACAGGACACGAGCTTGTGGAATAGCGACCTGATCAGCAGGGGAGGGTATTTTCTGAATTGCGCTGCCAGCGGAGATGAGATCACAAAGTATCACCTGGAGGCAAGCATTGCTTATTGGCATACTCAAAAGAAGGATACAAAAGAAAAATGGGAAACTGTTTTACAGCTTTATGACCAGTTGCTACGGCTCGAATATTCTCCTGTCGCGGCACTAAACAGGGTGTTTGTTCTTTCAAAGGCTCACGGTAAGAATGAAGCCATCCTGGAAGCAGAAAAACTGGAGATAAAGGATAATCAATTCCATTCTGCTCTGCTTGGAGAACTTTATACTGGTATAGATAACAACAAGGCGAAACAAAATTTCGAAAGAGCATTGGCGCTTGCAAAAACGGCTGCTGACAAAAATGCAATTCAAAAGAAGATTGATAAGTTATGATGTGCGGATGTGCAAATGTGCGGATGCTAGAATTTAGACCGGAGGAAAAGATGAACTTTAAGATGATTGGTTCTCGTATGTCGTCACTTCTTAATTTTGGTGTCTAAATCAATTAACTCACTAAATGAATAAAATACGCTGGGGGATTATTGGGTGTGGTGATGTTACTGAACTAAAAAGCGGGCCCGCATTTAATAAAGTAAAAAACTCTGAACTGGTGGCGGTGATGCGGCGAAATGCAGAAAAGGCAAAGGATTATGCGCAACGCCACGACGTACCCCGTTGGTATACCGATGCCAATAATCTTATCAATGATCCCGAGGTAAATGCTGTGTATGTGGCAACTCCTCCTTCGTCACACGAGGAATATACGATCGCGGCGGTTAATGCAGGCAAACCTGTTTACGTGGAAAAACCAATGTCAGTGAATGCACGGGCTGCGGCCAATATGGCAACTGCAGCAAAGAAAGCGAATCAAAAATTAACTGTTGCCCATTATCGTCGTGCTCAACCACTTTTTCAAAAAATAAAGCAGTTAATCACTGACAAAGCCATAGGCGAAACGCGGCTTGCCAGGTTATCACTGTATAAACCATCATTAACGCAAACCGAAATGCAGGTTGAAAAAACAGCATGGCGAATAGACCCTTCTTTTGCCGGCGGAGGATTGTTTCATGATCTGTCTCCACACCAAATCGACCTTATGTATTATTTTTTTGGCGAACCGTTGAAAGCTATTGGTCTTGCAAATAACCAGGCAGGTTTATATAAAGCTGATGATATAGTTTCAGGCAACATTTTATTTAAAAATGGAGTACAGTTCGCCGGCACTTGGAGTTTTGGCATTTCCGCTGCGGACGACAAAGATGAATGTGAAATTCTGGGTTCAAATGGAAAAATTATCTTCAGTTTTTTTGAACATAAGCCAGTAACCGTCATCACCAACGGTAAAGCAGAAACATATCAGTTTGATCCGTTGCGGCATGTGCAGCAGCCTATGATAGAAAAAACAGTCAGCTATTTTTTGGGCGAGGGTCCCAATCCTTGCAGCGGAGAAGAAGGCGTGCAGGTGATGAAGGTGATAGACGATTTTGCAAATAAGGAAGAATGACGGGCAAACAAAAATCTCCATTCCCATTAACCGTTCATAATCCAGGTAGAATGACTAAAAAAAATGATAAACCAATCGCAACTTCGATAGCACCATGGCTGTCCGTTCAGGATTGCGGAAAGGCTATTGATTTTTACAAATCGGCATTCGGTACCATTGAAACTTACCGACTCGAATCACCCGACGGCGGATTAGTCGTAAAGCTTTCTGTAAATGGAGCTGAATTTTGGTTAAGCGGTCCAACAACGAAACAAGTCGATTCGAAAAAAGAATTATTAGGCGGCGATTCGGTTCGCATGATCTTAACGGTGGCTGACCCTGACAGTTTTTTTCAAAGCGCATTGAAAGCAGGTGCTACTGAAATATTTCCCGTAGGGGAAGAATACGGTTGGCGGCTGGGAAGATTAGTGGACCCTTTTGGACTTCACTGGGAAATCGGTCATCCTTTGCAATAATCGCTGAAGCATCAGATCAGGAACATCTTAAAGGAAGTCTTGAAATTATATAAGTAATGAAACAGGAATTAGCTCAAATCGCCTTAGTTGTTAATGATTACGACGAAGCCATCGAATTTTACACTGAAAAATTGCACTTTTCGCTTATAGAAGACACGGTTTTAAGCGGCTCGAAACGATGGGTCATTGTTGCTCCTCCTGGTGCCACCGGGTGCAGAATATTACTGGCCAAAGCTGCAACTGGTGAGCAGCGTGCAAGAGTCGGTGACCAAACAGGGGGTCGCGTATTCCTGTTTCTCCATACGGATGACATCCACCGGGATCACAGGAGTATGGCAGAGCAGGGCATTTCATTTATTCGAGAGCCTTCAACAGAATCTTACGGAACAGTCGCGGTCTTCAAAGATATTTATGGTAATCTCTGGGATTTGATAGAACCGGTTAAATAAGATATTAGATATTAGATTTTGGCTGCGCCTGCGGAAAACCTCCGGCGGCCGCAGGATTTTAGATTTCGGATTTCGATTTTCAAATTTCCGATTTCCGCCGTTGGCAATTTACCAAATATACCTTCCAGCATGGCGGCTTTATTTAGCGCTAAACTCAACCCCAACCGCTGCAATCTGAATTGGGGTACCCGTTGTCGCTGGCTTGTAAGTAAAGTAAATTTTATGGAATTGCTTATCTGTTATTGGCTCAAGCGGCAAATGGATCTTGCCTCCCGGCTCATTTTTCCCCGGCACCGGCATTCTTCCCTTGCCAATCACCTTTCCAATCGGCGAATCAAGCCTCGCTTCAAGATCAACCCCGATCGGCGGTGCCACTTGCCAGCCAACTGCAACATTTGCTGAGTTTACATCAGACAAATCAACGCTATCTAATGCGAACCAGCCTTCAGTCTGAGGAAACAGCGCATAATTCATGGAATTGAACGTAAGTATTGTAAAGCCCTTCATTTCTTCTTTACCTGTAAAGGTGACCTTATTGCTTCGCAACACAATGCTGTTGCTCCCGGTCAATACTTTACTATTATTGCCACCCCTGTCTGTATAACTCGCGGAGAGAACTAATGATGTATTCGGCTTTTGATCGGATGAGGGAACCACAGTGCCTGTTGCCGGCAATGATTTTTTTGCGATGGCTTTATTACCCAGGGATAATATCCATGTCACAATTTGCTGCACATCCTCTTGCGCCATTGTTGCGTGCGGAGCCATGGATGCTTCTCCCCAGACACCTTTTCCGCCCTTAATGATCTTTTCACTGAGATAAGCCATTGCCTTGGGGTCGGAATGATATTTTTCTGCGACCTGGATGAATGCCGGCCCTATAGACTTTTCCGCTTCTTTATGACATGTTTTACAATCCAGCGATTGTGTGAGGCTTTTCCCGCTCACGAGCGCCTTACCCTGCTGATGGCCCATGGTAGCGCCGGCTTTGTCAAACCCTTGCAAATAATCCACAGAAACAAAAAGGTTGGCTTCATCCATCTTTGCCGTATCATTATCTTTTACACTTACAGCATAACCAAAAGGTTTGCCGGGTAAATAAAATGATCTGTTTCCGGATGTTTGCTGAATATTTACAACCGGTTCTTCATTACCGGCATAAACGGGCACCAACGAGCTTTTGGATGAAGCTCCCTCCTTATCCTTTACTTCTACGGAGATCGCATAGTCACCCATTGCACTGTAAGTATACTCAACCCCGGGAGTTGTAGTTTCTTTCGTTTTCCCGTCACCGAAACTCCATACGTATTTCAATTCTTCCTTTTCAGGATCGCTTGCTGTCACATTTGCTTTCACGGTAAATGGAAGCACTCCCGTTGTTTTATCAACATTGATCGAAGCAATTTTCGGCGCCCTGTTGCCACCGTTAAAGTCGATACGGTACAAGCCAGCATCTTCATTCTTGGTGAACCAACCGGAGCCATACTCAAGAAAATATAACTTTCCATCCGGACCCATTTCCATATCGATCAGTGAGCTTACCTTAATATTGGAGAGAAATGGCTCCATTTTGTCGAAGTCTCCACCTGGTGAAAGCGTTACGGCTTTTATCCAGCCGCGTATCCATTCGTAAATGATCAGTTTGCCATTGTAATAGTCCGGAAGCCTTGTTTCTTTTGGATACATATCCGAATAGTAAACCGGGCCCGCCATAGCATTTCGTCCGCCAGAGCCAACCTGGGGAAAATCGGGTGAAGCATCATAGGGATACCAGATAAAAGCGGGTTGGGCCGGTGGCAAATCGCGAAGGCCCGTGTTGTTTCTTGATTCATTAACCGGGTGTGTGGGATCAAAGAGATCTCCACTTGTCCCGTTGGCATAATCAAAATGCCGGTATGGGTAATTATTGCCAACAAACATAGGCCATCCATAGTACCCGGCTTTTTTCGCCTGGTTCACCTCGTCGTAACCTTTAGGGCCCCTTGTCGAAAGGCTATCTTTCGATGCGTCAGGTCCCACTTCTCCCCAATAAAGCGTTCCATTCTTCTGATCGACGGAAATACGATAAGGATTGCGATTACCCATTACAAATATTTCCGGCCTCGCTTTATCAGTTCCTTTTGCAAAGAGGTTACCATCGGGAATTTCATAAGTGCCATCATCTTTTACTCTAATGCGAAGAATCTTGCCCCGAAGATCATTCGTATTGCTGGATGAACGCCTTGCATCATATTGCTGGTGTCCCGGAATGTCGTTCATTGGTCCATAGCCGCTATTGACAAATTTCATTTTGGGCTCATCAAATGGAGTAGAGTTGTCACCGGTGGACAGGTAAAGCAGCCCATCCGGACCAAATGCAATGGAACCGCCCGTATGGCAACAAATATCACGTTGTGATTTTACTTCAAGAATTGGCTTTTCAGTAGCAAGATCAATGGTATCGTTTTTAAAAGTGAATCGGGACAAGCGATTGACTGAGCTGTCAGCCGGGCTATAATACATATATACCCAATTGTTTTTTTCAAAATGGGGATCCTTCGCCAGTCCCATCAATCCTTCCTCGGCATTTACATCGGGCACCCGGGCTTTCCAATACACATTTAGTAAACCAGCTGGTTTCAATTGCTTGCTTTCATTCTTATATAACAAGATCTCACCGCGGCGCTGCACGATCAGGATATCCAGGTTGGGAAGAACCGTCATTTCGGTAGGTTCAAAAAACTGGGACTGTGAAAGGGGCACTTTTGTAAACCTCTCTTCATCGGGGGGATATTGTGATTTGACTTTTGCATAATTCAATTCGCTGTTACCCGCTATTGCATATTTTATGCCACCAAGAAGGTGCTTCAGATAAGTTTCATCGGTGTAGCATGCTTCCAGGTGTCCTAATTCCGTATAGAAGGCACGACCGCCATCATAATCATGATACCAGCTCATAGGGTGAAAAGCGCCATTTGTACCACCCTTATAAGTTGATTCATCAATGGTGATCAGAACTTTCACGTCCGGATTTAGTTTTTTGAAATTATATAGTTCGTCGGTATGTTGCCAAATAGTATCCTTAAAAAATTCGGTTGCCAGGAAGCTCCTGTCTTTGATAATAAACTTAGCGGCCTGCGGTTCAGGATGGCCGTTAAAGTAGCCGCCCACCAACCGGCCATACCAGCCCCAATCATACTCGGTGTCCGTAGCTGAGTGAACACCCACATAACCACCGCCTGACTGTACATACCGCTCGAAGGCAATTTCCTGGTTGTTGTTAAATATATCGCCGGTCGTGTTCAAAAAAATAACGGCAGAATATTTTTTGAGGGAATCATCATTAAAATAAGAGGCGTTTTCGGTTGTATCAACATCAAATCCATTTTCAGCACCCAGCTTTTGAATGGCAGCAATCCCGTTTGGGATCGAAGAATGACGGAACCCGGCCGTTTTTGAAAAGACAAGAATCCGGGGATTACCGCTTCTTTTCTTACCACAGGAAACAATAAGGCAAATCGTTGCTAAAAGACAAAACGCAAGTATCTTTTTCATTTTTAAGTCTAATTAAAAAATAAAACGTTAGTAGAGTGCTCAATTTAAGAGTAAAACCCACATGACCATCATTTCAACAATTCCTTTTTCTAAATCGAGAACCGCAGTATCGAAAACTATTCTAAAAATCTTTCATCTTTTTTGGTGATTATCAAAAAACGTTCGGGCAAAGCGCGACCGGAAATGCCAGTCATCACCGGTATTTACCACTTACAGCTTTTAAAATGCTCTTGTAACAATAATCATCCTTTCTTTGCGCCTCTAATTCCAAAATAAAAATGCTTCGAATTATTTCCTTATTCAGAATTCTATTCACTATTGGTGCCTCTATTTTTGTCGTTACATCCATTCATGCACAAAATGAGTATCGGTATTCGGTAGACCTCACAAAGGTACAGGATGATCAGCTGTCCGTTGAATTACTGTGTCCGTCAATTGCGAAAAAGCAAACTACTTTTTACCTGCCAAAAATTGTTCCCGGAACCTATATGAATAGCAATTTTGGAAAATATGTGCACGACCTGAAAGCATTTGACAAATCGGGAAAAGAATTGCCTTCAAATAAAAAGTCCGACAACAGCTGGGAAATTAAAAATGCGAATAAACTTTATAAGATTACTTATCGCGTTGAAGATACCTGGGATTCAGAAATAAAAAACAGGGTGTATTCCATGGCCGGAACTAATTTTGAAGCCGGAAAGAATTTTGTGATCAATACGCCCGGAGTATTTGGATTTTTTAATGAATTAAGAAAAACAGGGTTCCGCTTAACATTTACCAGACCACAAAATTTTTATGGGGCTACTGGTTTAAAGCCGGTTTCGTCCAATTCAACGTCGGATGTTTTCTACTGCCAAAATGCAGATGAATTGTATGATTCACCCATCATGTTCTCAATTCCGGATACCACCAGCATAAAGGTGGGCAATGCGGAAGTGCTAATAGCAGTGTATGCTCCAAAAAAGCAATTCACTTCAAAATATCTTGCAGCAAATCTTGAAAAGTTATTGACTGGAACCAAAGATTATCTCGGAGGAAAGTTGCCGGTAGATAAATATGCATTCATTTACTATTTTAATAGTGAACAAAAGAAAATGCGGGAAACGGGAGCCTGGGAACATTCCTACTCGTCTTTTTACAGCCTCGACGAACACCCGCAGGAAGAATACATTGGCGAGGTGATCGATATGTCAGCACACGAGTTTTTTCATATTGTAACTCCGCTCACGATCAGCTCAAAAGAAGTAAAAGAATTTAATTTTAATGAAACAAATCTTTCGCGGCACCTGTGGTTGTATGAAGGCAGTACCGAATATGATGCACACCATATGCAGGTTTGGGCGGGACTTCGAACACCCGAACAATTCCTGGCTGAGTTGTCAAAGAAAATAAATTATTCCAGGACATATTTTAATGATTCCTTGTCATTTACTGAACTGGGCAAGGAAAGTGCCGGCAAATTAAATGATCAATATGTGAACATCTATATGAAGGGTGCGCTAATCCTGGCATGCCTTGATATTCAACTCTTGAAATTATCCGGCGGACAATATGGTTTTAAGAACCTGAAACATGACCTGGGTGTAAAATATGGCAAGGATAAGTATTTTGAAGATGCTGTTTTGTTTGATGAAATCGAAAAACTCACTTATCCCGAAATAAAGCAATTCCTGCTCACTTATGTTCAAGGGAGCATCCCGATACCTTACGAAAAATATTTTGGTTTGGCCGGGGTAAAATATATTCCAAAAGAAACGAGCAGTGCAATCACGTTGGGTGGTGTAACGATTGTTCCGGATCAAGAGGGAAAGCTAAAGATAGGAACGAAACAGTTGAATGAATTTGGAAAAAAGATGGGCTACCAGGACGGCGATGAATTGGTCAGTATCAACGGAACAGCCGTGGATGCCGGCAACGCTGAGCAAACACTGCAGCAGTTTACCATTAACACAAAGGAAGGCGACAAAGTGGAGGTGGCCGTAAAAAGGAAAAATGCTGCGGGGGAGGGTACGACAGTCACTCTTACGGCCCCGGCCATGAAAGTGGAAAAGGTACAAACGCATATTCTGCGCTTTGACAGTGCGGCCACTTCGGATCAGCTTAAGGTGCGCGACGCCTGGCTAAATACAGCCTGCAAGAGCAAAGACTGAATTATTAACTGGAGTTTGCATTGAATAAGAACTGTTTGCGCATTAACCAAAATATTCTTTCAAAAAGAGGCAATACAATAACGATTGTTTGTGTTGTTGGAGGGATTAGTGAATATGAAATGCTGTGCTAATTCAAAATGTTTTTTACGCACAACCTGTGGAAAAGCAATCATTAAGGCCCGGGTTACCTTTCATTTGGCATGGTATTAACGCTCGATAGAAACCAGATTTTAAACCGATGCAAACTAAAAAAACCTTTGCATCAATTTGTATAACCACATAATATAACTATGGGAAAGAAAGTAACGTTTACGCTGGGTGCAGAAGTAGTTGGTGACGCGACGACAGCGCTGCTATTGGGTGAATTCAATAACTGGGATGCCAACAACGGAATTACCCTAAAGAAACAAAAAGATGGTTCACTCAAAGCCACTGCTGACCTGCAACCGGGTAGCTACCAATATCGCTATCTTCTCAATGATGGCAGGTGGGTAAATGATGCAAGCGCCGATAATTATGTACCGGCGAACGGATTTGCTGCTGAGAACTGTGTAATCACAATTGCCGAAGAGGAAAAAGCTGCAAAGACGAAGAAAGAAAAGAAAGCTGCAAAGGCTGAAAAGGCTGAAGCTGCTGCCGACGACCTCACAAAAATAGAAGGCATCGGTAAAAAAATTGCTGAGCTGCTCGCTGCTGAAAAAATTGAATCTTTTAAAGATTTATCAAAGACTTCTACCAAGAAGCTGAAGAATATCCTGGAAGTTGCCGGTAGCAAGTTTAATGTTCATGATCCTTCAAGCTGGCCAAAACAAGCCAAGCTCGCAGCGGGAGGTAAATGGGCAGAATTGAAAGAATTACAAAATGAATTGATTGCCGGAAAGTAAATTCCTGGTATCATTGAATTGTTCCCGCGGATATAACCCCCTCTAGAGGTACATCATTTGCGGTTCATTTTCTGATCTTGCCATTGAAGTATTGATGCAGATGTTTTCAACACAAATAGAAAACGTCGAGGCATTACTATGCAAGCCTGCAACATACAATATTGAGAAGGTCAGGGACGCCAATTGCCCTTATAACACTCCGCTGCCCGGTCATCAATGATGAATCTCATTTATCATTCATGCGAGGCTGAAAGGGACGCCTGTTCAATCTTTATTGTGCGGCGTTCCCCTTCGGGGCGGTTCATATGATGACAAAATAACCCGGATGGCAAACCGTTTATCTACGCGCTCTTCTTCTTATCAACTGCACCCTCTTTATCCCCGCCCCGCAGTTTGATCGCGTCGTGTTTCTTTCGCAGTCTCATGTTCAGCAGTTCTACAACGAGCGAAAACGCGATCATCGTGTAGATATAACTCTTGCTGATCTTTTGATGAAATCCTTCCGCCACCAGCATCATGCCGATAGCAATCAGGAATGCAAGTGCCAGCATTTGTAAAGTCGGGTTGCGGTTGATGAAGCGACTGATGACTCCTGCAAACGCCATCATGATCAATATTGAAATGATGACCGCTATAATCATAATAAATACTTCGTCCACCAGGCCAATGGCCGTAAGGATCGAATCAAAAGAGAACACCGCATCAATCATTACGATCTGTAAAATGACAGTAGTAATGTTGGGATATACAGTTTTCTGTCCACTGGCCGTTTCAAGCGGTTTTTCCAGTTTGTGGTGAATCTCGAGCGTGCTTTTGAAAATCAGGAATACACCGCCTGCCATCAGGATAAGGTCCTTCCAACTAATACCGATCGGCTCGCCTTCAGTTTTGATAAAAGGAATTGTAAACAAGGGGTCTTGTAATCGCATGATCCAGGTAATCGTAAGCAGCAAGCCAACCCTGAAAATCATGGCCAATACCAACCCGATATTCCGGGCACGCCTTTGCTTTACCGGATCCAGCTTATCAGAAAGAATAGAAATGAAAATAATGTTGTCAACACCTAAAACGATTTCGAGAAATGTCAGCGTCAATAAACTCAGCCAGACGGCAGCATCGGTGAAGTCAGGAATGATCATAATTTATTATGGTTAGAATTCAATTAAATTAATCAAAAATCAGGCAAGTTGTCCTAACAAAGGCTTGAACATAACACTGAACCGCAAAGAGGGAACCACAATAGGCACAGTAGAAACATAGATCTGCACATAGCCAATGTGTCATTCTATGTGCCCTATCCTGCTATGTGGTTCATAATTTAGTGTGAAGTTTAAAGGTTTCTGACCTTACAAAATTGAACTACTACGCCTATGTCAGTAATTCTTTTCAGATTTTTTTTCTGCGGCAATTCTTTTTTCAATTCTCGAGTCAGGGATAAACCAAATCACCGCGATTAAAGCATATATAATCAGACCCAGCACAGGATTAACGAGGCTGAGCCCAATTCCTACGGCAAGGATGAGCACAGATAATATTCCTTTGCGGTCTTTGCCAATTGCTTCCGCCAAAGTCGAATCTTTTCCGTGCAAACCAGCCAGGTTGTGGGCCAGTATATAATAAGCTATTCCGGCCATTAGAAGTACAACGCCATAGAGCACTACAGGTATGGTGGAAAAACTGTTTTCTCCCATCCAGCCGGTAACAAATGGGATAAGTGAGAGCCAAAAAAGCAAGTGAGTGTTCGCCCACAGTGTTTTGCCATTTATATGCCTGGCAGCATGAAGCATGTGGTGATGGTTGTTCCAATAAATGCCGACGTAAATAAAACTGAGAATGTAGCTTATAAAAACCGGCAACAGAGGCTTTAACGATGCCAACGTAGTACCATGCGGAACTTTCATCTCCAAAACCATGATGGTAATGATGATGGCTAACACTCCGTCGCTAAATGCTTCCAGTCTTCCTTTTCCCATAAATTATTTCATTGAATTAATTGTAATATAATTTAATTTGGTGAGGCAAATTATTTGATTCACAGACATTGCTTCTCAGTCATTCAGAATAAATATAAGATGGTCAGCATTCACAATGATTGCCTTTCAATAACCATTGATCCTAAAGGTGCAGAGCTGAAAAACCTGTATAATAAAAATACAGGTGTCGACTACATGTGGAGCGGCGATCCCGCGTTTTGGAATAAAACATCGCCCGTATTATTTCCAATTATCGGCTCTTTAAAAAATGATACCTGCTATGTAGAGGGTAGGGCTTACCAAATGGGTCGCCATGGTTTCGCAAGGGAAATGATGTTTACTGTTGCGGGCCAGGATTCTTCTTCGGTCAGCTTTTCAATTGAGAGTGATGCAAATACTTTGCAAAAATTTCCATTTCAGTTTCGATTAGAAATTGCCTACAATATTTCGGTTGATGCATTGCATGTTACTTATAAGGTGCACAACACAGGTGGCGACCTGATGTATTTTTCGATAGGAGGGCATCCAGCATTTAAGGTGCCGCTGATACCGGGAAATGATTACAGCGACTATTACCTTGAATTCAGCAAAAAAGAAAATGCAGGTCGCTGGCCCATCAGCCCGGAAGGTTTGATTGAAACAAGACCAGAATCCCTGCTGGAAAATTCACAGCGAATTAGCTTAAGCAAGGAGTTATTTTTAAAGGACGCTTTGGTATTTAAGAATTTACAGTCGGATAAGGTAAAACTTCTGTCTCCACGATCACCTCATGGTTTGCAATTTGATTTTCCCGGCTTTCCTTACCTCGGAATATGGGCCGCTAAACACGCCGACTTTGTTTGTATAGAACCCTGGTGTGGTATCGCAGACAGTGTCAATAGCAATCAGCAGCTAAAAGAAAAAGAAGGGATTAATGCGTTGGAGGCGGGCAATGTATTTGAAAGGAGGTGGAGCGTTCAGGTATTCTAATCGTGACGTGATCAGGACAAGAATTACCTTGAACTTAAAACACTTTAAAATAGCCGCCAGTTTCTGCCCGATCCAATATTAAAAATATTCTCAGAGTGCATTTAAATAAATCGTTTGCGAAGGTGCGTGGAGACTCGCACCATGGCGGCGGCAATCAGCAGCTAAAAGAAAAAGAAGGGGTTAGTGCGTTATCTTCCGGCAATTTATTTGAAAGAACCTGGAAAGTGAATGTCTTCTGAATCTGCAAACTTTTGAAGTGCGAAAGCATATCGAGATTTAAAAGATATTCTCAGCGCGAAAATAGATAACTAATTCTCGCCAGTCGGACACTTGCGATTACTCCGTTCTGTATGCTTCCTTTCTTATTTTTTCATCGTACTGTTTTTTCAGATCGCTCAATGCAGCCTCATATCCCTTCTGGTCGATAAAAACTGACGGTTGATATTTGTCTCCAAACTTGTATTTTTCATGTAGGTTAAATTGTCTGGCGTGTGACGACACCCATATATCAAAGGGAATATTTTTCATCGCTTTAAATGTGTACCCATAATCTTTCGCAATGTTTGGATATGAGGAGATATCATCAAACCGCTTTGCTGTTATAATTGTAGGCATGTTCGCGATCAATACATGAAACGTTTTTTGCTGGTCCTTTACATTAAATACAAAACTGTTGGAACCTTTTGTATGACCGGGATGGTGCAACATGATCAATTGCGCATCTCCAAGCCGGATGGTGTCACCATCTTTAAGCAGGCGGTCTGCTGTAACTGGATTGAATGTAGCACCTTTTCCGCCCACTTCATAGTCAGACTGGCCACCATCTGACACTACCTGCGCATCTGCCGCATTGACCATCAGTTTTGCTCCTGTTTTCTTTTTGATCTCAGCCACGGCACCCACATGATCGAAATGCGCGTGCGTGATTAGAAGTATTTTGATGTCAGTAAATTTGAAACCCAGTTTTTCTATATTGCTTTTTATTTGTTGAGTGGAAGACGCAAGTCCTGTATTGATGAGTATGTTTCCTTGTGAAGTAGTAATGAGATAACTCGCAAGATCGTAAGTGCCCACATAATATAAATTACCAACGATTCGGAATGGCTGATATGGTTTTGACCAATCCGGCGGTGTTTTTTTGGGCTCATTTACTTTTTGTCCACAGGAAAAAAAAGCAACTGTGAAAAAAAATAAAATGAAAAGAAATTTTTTAATAGCGAACTGTTGCATGCTTTGAAGTTTGATATGCGGTCACAAAAATATTTGTTGTCAACCAAAAATCAAGTACACTTGCCAGGGCCCCATTTCATAGTTTGTCCCTGCAACCTGGAATTGCCTGAACCGCGAAAGTTCATTGACCAGGTCGACACTGAATGAACGACAGAAAATACCCAGTTCCCTTTCAAGTGAAAGGTTTTCGAAAGGAAAGACGGTTACTGTAATATGGGCATTTGCCGATCTCATCTCTGAACGGAGTGCAAAAGTATTTTGATTTATGTAAAAGTTTTGTAAACTGCCCTAATTCGGGGATTGTTGGCTGATGTGCACGCGAACTTTTCGGGCGTCATTAATTCTGAACCCGTTTTTCCCTGACCTTAAATTCCTCCATATCGATTAATGACAGGTATTTGCGAATCAGGTCTTCATCATATTCATCGCGCTGGTTCATTGCGGTGAGCATTTCTCTCTGGCTTTCCAAAATCTCCAGGTAGATCCTTTGAAACTGATTCAGTTTATTGTCCGGAAGATTGACAAGTTCGTTAACATCCTGTTGAAAAAAATTCAAATCCAACTGTAATCTTGCAAACAGGTTTTTTACATGTTCGTTTTGCTGTCGTTCTCCATCAAACTTTTCATCTAATAATTGCAATGCCGCTTTTGCTATTTTTTTCTGGATGATGAATTCCTGTTCCTGCTGCGTTATTGTGTTAAATCTTCCTTGCTCAGGTTTTATTTTTTTAATGATCCAGGCTAATGTAAGACCCTGACAGACCAGCGTGACAAGGATGACAATAAACGTTATGAAGAGAATGAGATTACGAAAAGGAAAAGCCTGGCCATTAGCCAATAACAGGGGAATGGAAAGCGCCATGGCAAGTGATACCACGCCACGCATGCCTGACCATCCAAGAATGATGGGTCCCTTCCATCCCGGGTTAGCGTCTGCGACCGTAATGTACCGGCTTATAAAGCGTGTAAATATAGCTGCTCCAAAAGTACAGAGGAACCGCGCGATGATCAATACAAAAGAAATAGCCAAACCGTACCATATAGCTCTGGGCAGACTGGTATCCCCTAACTGTTGTATAATTGAAGGTAATTGAAGCCCAATCAATAAAAAGACCAAACCATTCAGCGCGAACACAAGGTTTGACCAAACATTGAAGCCCTGCAACCGGCTTTTATAAGTAAGCATGGTCTGGCGCCGGCTTGACAAAAAAAGGCCGCCACACACCACGGCAAGCACACCTGAAAAATGAAACCGCTCTGCAAAATAATACATCATATATGGCGTCACCAGGGTTAAGACAATCTCAATATTCGGCGATTTGATCAAATAGCGGTGCACGAAATAAAGGAGTAATGCGATCGCCAGGCCAATCAAAGCACCCATGACAATCACGAGCAAAAAATTTATCGTCGCTTTTCCAAAATCAAATTGGCCCGTTATCACCGCTATCAATGCGAAACGAAATACAACTAAGGACGAAGCGTCGTTTAGCAGACTTTCGCCTTCAACAATGCTTACATAGGCTTTGGGGATTTTCACCTGTCTCATGATGGTCGTTGCAGAAATGGCATCCGGCGGTGATACGATCCCGCCTAAAAGAAAACCGAGGGCGAGCGTAAAACCCGGGATAAAAGCATAAGATGCAAAGGCAACCACGCAAGATGTCAAAATGACCACCGGAAATGCAAAGCTGGTGATCACACGACGCCATTTCCAAAATTCTTTCCATGACACCTGCCATGCTGCTTCATAAAGCAAGGGAGGAAGAAAGATGAAGAATATCAATTCCGGATCGATCGTGATCTTTGAAAGAATACTAAACAAACTCAGGGCCAGCCCACCCAATACAAGGATAATCGGATAGGCTACCCGGATCTTGTTGGCGAGCATGACCAATGCCAGAATGATCAGGACCAGGTAAATATATTGAATAAAAATAATTTGCATGAATTGGGATTGACCATAAAAATAATGAAAGCACGGTTGAGCTCATTAAAAGTTACTTAAAGCTACTATTGGCACCCGGCAGGGGTATAAGTCAGGAATAGTAAATTGCACCACCATTAAAATAGAACTGTTATGAATGAAAAAGTTTCCAGGATAACTGCTTCAACCGGGCTTTTTATTGGTGGTATTCTTGGGATGGCAGGTTCATTTGCTGCTGACAACTCCCTTCGTTCTCTCGCCTGGAGCATCGACGGAATGGCGCTTATTTTAGCAACGACCTTGCTCACTATCTTCTACTTTAGAAAAGGTTGGGATGTAATTGCCGCAGGCTTTTTGATCTTTGCCATTGGTCAAAGCCTGATACTTTCCGCTTCTGGAATTGATTTTGCTGAACACACCACAGCATTCGGTGCAGGAACCGGCTTATGGGCAGTTGCATTATGGGTCATCAGCTCCCAAAAATTATTTCCCATAATAATACGTGCTGCAGGTGTTCTAGCCGGAGTACTTTTCTCTGTGGTGGCTATTCAGATTTTTACAGGTCAGCCGGTCAATGCACTTGCTAAGCCACTTCCTTTTTTTGCATACCCGATTTTTGTGATAACCATCTTTGGCTGGGCGTGGACCCTGTTTAGAAACCGTGTGGAAGCTAGACATTAATCGTCCACTGCATTTTCAAAATTCTCAGTAATTAGCTGCCTGAACAGGATAGTTTAAAAGCAAAAACTGAGCCTTTGTTTTTTTCGCTTTGAACAGTTATTTCTCCTCCATGCCGCTGAATTATTTCACGCGCCAAATACAGCCCGATCCCAAAACCCAAAAATTGTTTTCATTTTCATCAGCAGCCCGGTAAAAACGCTCAAATATCTTCTCCTGATCCTTTTTGCTGATGCCAATACCCATGTCGTGAACGCTTACTGCAGCAAAATCGCCATCGCGGAATATTCTAACGTCTACCGAATCGCGGCCCGGGGAATATTTAGTAGCATTTGTCAAAAGGTTTATCAGCACCTGCGAGATACGATCATTGTCGGCATACACTTTCAGCCTATGCTCATGGCTGATCCTGATGTTGTGTCTTGTATTGGCAAGGCGAAGCTCATTCACAGTATCTGATACCAGTTGGTTTAAAATTTTCGATTTCGTGGCCCTAAAAATAATAGGGCAGGCCCGTCATCAACTTGGGTATGCACCCATTAACTTGTCTTTTATAACTGGAAAAATTAACTTGGAAAATAATCACTTTTAAATATTTTCCCATAATTTCGCGGAAAATATTCAATTAAGGATATTTTCCTGCACCTGATGGCTTTGAAAGAACAAATTATTGCTACGTCGCTGCGGCAATTCCTGAAATACGGGATTAAAAAAGTAACGGTGGGGAAGCTCATTGAACCGTTGGGCATTTCCACGAAGACCGTTTACACGCATTTCTGGAACAAGGAAGACCTTCTGAAGCATTGCCTTTTATTGCATTACTCGGAACTGGAAAAACAATTTCTCAGTCTGGGAATTGAGACCAAAAACCCCGTCGCAGCCATATGTGAACTCTGGTATAATGCCATCAACCTCGATTTCGGGGTAAACCAGGTTTTTTATCATGATTTGAATTATTATTATCCACAGTTACAGGACGCAGTATTGCGTAAATTCTTCAAAAGAAATTTTTCTAAAATACAGCATATAGTCGTTTCGGGAATTAAGGAGGGATACTTCCGGGACGATCTGGTGGCAGAAGTGATTCCCGAAGTGATCAGCGTTCTTTATTCCTCAATAAGCAGGACTGGCCAATTCAAAAAATTTAAATTATCTGCTGCGCAACTCATGCACAATACCATCGACGCTTATCTGCGCGGGGTGTGCACCGACAAAGGTTTGAAGGAAATAAAAAAAAATAATAAATCGTAACAAAGGAACTCATGTTTAAAAGACTAATACTTTTCGCAGGCGTGGTATTGATAATTGCTCACGCTAAATCGCAAACTGTGACGCACTTGAATTTGCTCCCGATGCCAAAAAATATTACCCTGCAAAGCGGTTCATTCCAGCTTAGTGAAAATTTCGACGTTGCTATTCATTCTCCTGTTCGCGATACGATACTTGTCAAAGCCGTGAACAGAATGTATCAAACGCTTAACCGAAGGACCGGTGTTTATTTTAAACAGGCGCGTATTCGTTCCGGTGACAATAGCGAAACAGCAGCATTACAGGTTAACGTAAATAAAGCTGCGACACCGGCGATAGGAACCGATGAGTCTTATTCACTCAACATCAGCAATAGTAAAGTCATTGTAAACGCTCCCACTACAATTGGTGCGCTGCATGCATTCGAAACAATAGTACAGTTGCTCACAAAGAATGATACAGGCGGCTATTATCTGCCTCCAGTTGCGATACAGGACAATCCCCGTTTTCAGTGGCGCGGTTTGATGATCGACGTGTCACGGCATTTCATTCCTGTTGATGTTCTCAAAAGAAATATTGAAGCCATGGCTGCGGTAAAAATGAATGTACTACACCTGCACTTAACGGACAATGAAGGTTTCAGGGTTGAATCAAAAGTGTTTCCTCAATTACACGTCAAAGGGTCTAACGGTGAATACTACACACAGGCGCAAATAAAGGAACTGGTAGCTTTTGCCGAAGAACGGGAAATTATCATCGTGCCCGAATTTGATATGCCGGGTCATACGAAAAGCTGGTTTGCAGGACAACCGCAACTTTCAAGCGCCGTCCTGCCTTACGAGCCAGGTCCGCCCATTGACATTCGTAGCCTGAAGGACTTAAATCTTAATTCAATTATGCGGTTAATGGCCACTGCTCCTTTTCCTGCAATGGATCCTTCGAAGGAGACCACTTATGAATTCATTGACAAATTCATTGCAGAAATGGTCACCCTTTTTCCTTCCCCATTTTTTCATATCGGGGCCGATGAAAACAACGGTGTGGTATGGAAGCAAAATCCATCCATCGTGGCTTTTATGGAAAAAAATAAGATCCCTGATACACACGCGTTACAGGCATATTTTGTAAAACGGGTTGGGAAAATTGTCAGCAAACACGGCAAAAAAATGATAGGGTGGGAGGAGCTATTTTCAAACGATATTTCGAAAGACGTTGTAGTGCAGGTTTGGCAAAATTCTACTTATACCAAAAAAGCGCTTGATAACGGAAACCCGGTCATTATCTCAAAAGGATTTTATCTTGATTTGTTCATGCCGGCTCACGTTCACTATAACAATCCTGATCTGCCTGCGCAATTACCTGATTCCGTTGCTGCACAATTGCGGGGTGGAGAAGCCGCACAATGGACCGAAGCGGCAGATAAAACAAATATTGAAACACGCATATGGCCCAGGGCCGCGGCAGTTGCAGAAAGGTTGTGGTCACCCGCCAGCGTTAGTGACGTGGATGATTTCTACCGGAGATTATTTCTTATAAGCGAGCAGTTGGACGAATTAGGATTGCAACACGTATCGGGTTACGAAAGATCATTGCGAAGAATTTCGAACAATGACTTTATTACACTCAAAACACTTACTGATCTTTTGACTCCCGTAAAGGGGTATAAAAAGCTTTTTGCACAGATGACAAAGCCGGAAAACTTTTCTTACCAAACGACCCCGCTTATCCAGGTCTCAGATATCGTACCCGTGGAGTCTAAAGTTCAATGGGAGTTTCGCGCTGCGGTCAAGTCTTACCTCGCAAGCAAAGACTTCGCTTCCGAAAAAATTATAAATGATTACTTAACGCAATGGGCAAATAATCATGAGCCAATCAAGCCATTGATCGCAACTTCTTCCCAATTGAAAGCAGTTGAAAAACATTCTGAAAATTTATCTGTTGTGGCAGCAATTGGAATCGAGGCACTTAAAAAAATAAAAGAAGGTAGTTCTATCGACTCAACCTGGTTAAACGAAAAGTTGAATATTCTAAAGACGGCGGGCAAACCGGTTGCAGAGACGGAACTGTGTATCGTCCGCGAAATCGAAGCACTTGTAAAACAGCAGTTGTTGCCTTTGCCTGCGTCGTATCCGAGTTTTTAGGCCAATTTGCTTCGTTTTCCGCGCAAATGCCAGCATGGTTACCTGGAAACAAATTTTTGTTTTCACCTGGTCATGTCAATCTATAAGCAAACACCATTTTTTTGACATTTGATCAATGCGCGAATCAAATCAAAATATATTTAGAAAATTGACCTCCGTACCTATGGGAAATATCCTTTGAATGCCTGACGCCTGCGCCTTCTGATTATGCTGTTCGTGCGCAAATGGAGGCAGCTTAACACTATTCTCCTTCCGATGCGTTTTTCATTTTCGAAAGGATGGCATGCGCATTCTTTGTTACGAGATTCCTGCTTCCAAAGCCATCAACTGCACTACTTACTTCAATCCGTCCGTTTTCAACTACACCGGTCTGCACCTCTGTCATCCTGAATTCATTCTTACCCGTCAGTTCATATACATATTGTTTGTTTTCAAACCTAACGATGGCATCTTCCGGCAAAGTAAGGACATTGGCATAACTAATATTAATAGTTGCATTGAGAAACATTCCCGGCAACAGGTTCTTTGGCTGTGTTTCAAAATGACAATGCACCAGCGCACTCCTGCTTTCATCCACATTCTTTGTCACTAAGATTATTTTGCAATTATATACTGATGAAGGATCGTCCACAAAAGACACCTGCACCTGCTGGCCGATTTTAACTTTGGTAATATCTTTTTCATAAATGGTCAGCGCAGCATGCATATCATCGGGGTTGATGAGTTCAAAAAGGATATCGGTGCCCGTGACATATTTTCCAATATTCACATTTACCTTAGATACAAAGCCATTGATTGGCGAATGAACGGCCACACTTTTTGATACATTATCTTCTGAAAGTTTTACGGGATTGATACCCACCAGTTTCAATTTTTCGCTGTATCCCTTTACCATTACTTTTTGAGAACTAAAATCCGCTTGTGCCTGCTGGTAAACTTTGTCAGCATTAACTTTATTTTCGTTCAGCAGTTTCTGTCTTTCAAATTCCTGCTGCAAAAAACCAAGTTTGGCAACGGCCACGAGATAATCCTGTTGCAATTGAATCAGGGCCTGGTCCTCTACAACAGCGATCACTTCACCGCGACTAACATGCATGCCAGGCAATAGTTTGGTAGAACGCAGGTAGCCTCCCATGGGAAAACTCACTGATACAATATTTTGCGGGGGAACATCCACCATCCCATTTACTTTCAAAGTAGTATTTATTGTTTGGGCTGTTGCCGTTCCTGTTTCAATACCGGCATTACGAACCTGTGCATCCGTCATGACCACCATATCATTCGCGACAGGATCTTTGCTTTCGGTTATAACCTGCTTTTTTGACGAGCAGCCCGCCAGCAACAAGACAAAACCGAGATAAAATTGAATTTTTGACATGATTTTTATTTTCCGGTTCCGTATTCTATTTCTGTTACGATCTCATTCAGCTGTTGTATAGCCTCCAAACGGCCCAGTTGGATGCCAACTGCATTGCTCATGAGTATCGTCCATTCCAGGTAACTGATCTGCCCCTTATCCAAACTTTGTTTTGCATGGCTGATGATCAGTTCCGACTGGGCGAGGCCCGTCTGCTGATAGTAATTTACGAGTTCTTGCTTTTTGCGCCGCTCCTCTGACAATTGTAATAAATGGCTTTTAAATTGCTGATCAGCTACTTTTACATTCATCCTGGCCACTTCCTCATTGAGACGACCGGCCTTCACTCTATTTCTTGCTCCTTTGTTGAAGATAGGCACGCCCAATGTCAGGTAAAAACTACTGAACCGGCTACCCGATCCATAATACTTTTGAGTTACACCATCTATTGCCTGGTAGCCAACGATTGACATATTATTATACCCAATAGAAATATCCGGCGCCAGCTTATTTCTTTCTACCTCTGTTTGTAACGTTGCCACAGTCACTTGTTGTTCTTTATACCTAATCAACGGATGACCGGCTACCAAAGACGTATCCGCCACAACAATATTTCTTGATCCTTCTCCGGGATAGTCAGGCAATAGCTTATCTTCTGTATTCAGCAACAATTGAAGTTTTTGCTGGGCGATAAGAACATCGCTGGTCAATTGTTGTTGCTGTATTCGGAATTGTTGCAATTGTGTTTCTGCCGATGTTTTTTCCAACATATTAGTTTCTCCCGCTTTCAACCTAAGCTCAGCAGCACGTAATACGCGGCTGTAAACAGAATCAAGACGCTGCAATAATTTTTGTCGTTCTAAGAAATCAGCCATCTGCCAGAAAACAAGTTTCACTTCTCTATCTAACTCTTGTTGCTTCCAGGAAACCATCGCAGCCAGTGCGTTTTCATTAGCCAAATAAAATTCTTTCTGTCGCTTATAAACAGCAGGCAAATTAAATGTCTGGCTCACCATAAAACGTGAATCATTATTTGCACTGTTGAAATTACCATACTCTGCACCCACCTGGGTTTTACCGGGTTCAAAAACTCCAGCCTGCAATTGCTTCCAGTAGGCCGACTCTTTGTGTAACGACTGAATGGCAAGATTTTGCTTACTGGCAAGTTGAAGCATTTCTTCAAGCTTCATTTTTTTACCTTCTATCGTTTGTGCCTGTGCAGATATACTCAATGACAAGATTAAAAGAATCCCTGCAACAGGTTTCAGTTTTCTTTTAGGTCTCTTCCTTTCGATCCACCTGTATAAAATCGGCAATACGACCAGTGTAAGAAAGGTTGCGGTAATAAGACCCCCGATAACAACGGTTGCCAACGGCCGCTGGACTTCAGCCCCGGCGCCATGACTTAATGCCATCGGCAAAAATCCCAGCGAAGCGACGGATGCTGTCATCAATACAGGACGCAGCCTGACTTTTGTTCCTTCCATAATAATTAATTTAAGATCATGTAAACCCTGTTCTTTTAACCGGTTAAATTCTGTGATCAGCACGATTCCATTTAATACGGATACACCAAACAAAGCAATAAAGCCAACCCCGGCTGAAATGCTAAAAGGCATTCCCCTTATCCACAGCGCAAATACGCCTCCTATTGCTGAAAGAGGAATTGCTGAAAAGATCAGCACACCATATTTTAATTTACCAAACGCAAAATAGAGCATGATGAAAATGAGTAATAAAGCAACGGGTAAAGCAATGCTTAATCTCTTTTTTGCCTGCACCAGGTTTTCAAATTGCCCTCCATAGGTTACATAATATCCAGGGGGCAATTTCAGTTGTGCCGTTACTTTTTCACTCAATTCATTCACTACGCTTTGCACATCCCTTCCCCGCACATTAAAACCGACAACTATCCTTCGTTTAGCGTCTTCGCGTTGAATCTGGTTAGGACCTTCCCTGACGTCTACTACCGCCACCAGCGATAGAGGTATCTGTGTACCAGAAGGCGTGGAAATAAGAAGATTCTGGACATCCGTCAGGTCTTTTCTTGATTGTTGATTCAATCTGACAACGAGGTCAAACCTTCTTTCATTTTCATAGACCAGCCCGGCACTCTCACCGGCAAAGGCAGTGCGAATCACCCTGTTTACATCGGCAATACGCAACTGGTAATGCGAGAGTGCATCACGGTTATAATCGATCACAATTTGGGGAAGGCCCGTTACCGTTTCAACATACAGATCCCTTGCTCCATTTACAGTATGGACCACATCGCCGAGCCGTTTAGAATATGCTGCCAATGTATCCAGGTCTTCTCCGAAAATTTTGCATACGATATCCTGGCGGGCACCCGTCATCAATTCATTGAAACGCATCTGAACCGGGTATTGAAAGCCCGCCGTCACTCCGGGTACATCTTCCAACTCCTTACTCATCTTATTGGCCAGTTCATCAAATGTTTTTGCAGACGTCCACTCTTTTTTGTCTTTCAATATCACCATCATATCAGATGCTTCAATGGGCATCGGGTCGGTGGGAATTTCACCTGCACCAATTTTAGTTACTACTTTTTCTACTTCGGGAAATTTTTTTAATAGTATGCCTGCTGTTTTTTGTGTTGCTGCAATAGTCTGTGTGAGGGAACTGCCGGTAAGTATTCTGGTATCTACTGCAAAATCACCTTCCTCAAGTTTTGGAATAAATTCACCACCCAACCTGGAAAGAAGGAAGGCAGCAACTAAAAAAAAGACAACGACTACAGTTGTAATGATCTTTGGAAAGGCCAATGCCTTTTTTAAAACAGGCTCGTACCATCCCTGGATCCATTTCATCATCTTATCTGAAAAATTTTCCTTATGGGTCATCTTCTTGCTAAGGAACAAAGAAGTCATCATCGGAACATAGGTGAGCGACAGGATAAAAGCGCCTATTAATGCAAACGAGACTGTCTGTGCCATGGGTTTAAACATCTTTCCTTCAATACCAACCAGCGAAAGTATAGGCAGGTAAACGATCAAAATAATGATCTGTCCAAAAACAGCAGAGTTCATCATTTTTCCCGCAGAACTTTCTACCTGTTCATCCATCTGCACCTGTGTGATATTATTAATGACGGCATAATGCCGGCTATGATAGAGCCGGTGCATAACTGCCTCCACTATGATGACGGCCCCGTCTACTATCAACCCAAAATCCAATGCTCCCAGGCTCATCAGGTTCCCGGATACTCCAAATGCATTCATCATGATAACAGCAACAAGCATAGCCAATGGAATAACAGACGCCACGATCAAACCAGCTCTGAGATTGCCAAGGAAAATAACCAGGATGAATATGACGATCAATGCTCCTTCTAAAAGGTTTTTCTCCACCGTACCAATGGCATTGTTAACCATTTTGGTGCGGTCAAGAAAAGGATCGATCCTTACTCCTTCAGGTAATGTTTTTTCTATTTGACTGATCCTTTCTTTTACATTTTTGATCACCGCTGATGAATTGGCTCCTTTAAGCATCATCACTATAGCACCAGCCACTTCACCTTCGTCGTTAAAACACATGGCACCGTATCTTACTGCTGTCCCGATGCGTACTTCTGCCACATCCCTGATGAAAACAGGTATTCCGCCTGGCGTATGCCTCACAAATATTTTTCCTATATCCTCAATCCCTTTTGCGAGGCCTTCACTGCGTATGTACAACACAGTCGGTCCTTTCTCAATATAAGCACCACCCGTGTTCTGGTTATTTTGCTGAAGCGCCGTAAAAACGTCAGCAATCGTGACATTCATACTTTTTAGCCGCTCGCTGTTAACGGCCACTTCATACTGTTTCAGGTTGCCCCCAAAGCTGCTTACATCAGCTACACCCGGAGTTCCCAATAATTGGCGACGAACTATCCAATCCTGGATTGTTCTCAATTCAGTTGCCGAATATTTGCTTTCATATCCCTTCTTAGGTCTTATAGCGTATTGAAATATTTCTCCTAAACCGGTGGTTACGGGTCCCAACGACGGATTCCCGGCGTCAGCCGGAATCTCTGTACGCACCTGTTGTAGACGTTCTGATACCTGCTGCCTTGCCCAATAGACATCGGTGTTGTCATTAAATACAATGGTGACAAGAGATAATCCGAAGCGGGAAAAAGAACGGATCTCAATAATGCCCGGCACATTGGCTGTCGCTTGCTCAATCGGGAAGGTAATCAGTCGTTCAACTTCAGGTGCGGCCAGGGACGGTGATACAGTAATTACCAGCACCTGGTTATTGGTTATATCAGGAACAGCATCTATCGGCAGTTTGTTAATGGAATAGGCTCCATAGCTTATTAGTCCAAATACTAATAAACCAATGATCAGCTTGTTCCGTATGGAAAAGCGGATTATATGATTAAGCATAAAACGTTTTACTTGATCGGAAAATCAATTTGAAACAAATACAATAAAGGTCAGCAGTCAGTACGTGGAGGCTGGAAAATATCGAAAGAATGAATTTGTGGTTTATTGATCTCATTATACAACTGAAATTCACGGATGTCTTCCGCTGGTTTCTGTATTCCAACTAAAAACTGGTGGCATTCGCAAACGTTTGACGAAGTTACCAAACAGCAATCAGCATCACGAAACGGAAGTTGTTGATCCCGCTGGTAATCGTCGTCCACTACAGGCGGGTCCTGGTAATGTATTTTGATGAATGAGCAGAAACTGATAGAGGGGTTCGATTGGCGATGTTCCTTAAAATGCTCAAACAGCACCGGTATCTTCAGCAGGTTGTGAAACTCTGCAAATGACAACATATAAGAGGTGATCAATAATATACAGGCTAATTGCTTCAAGTGTTAAAGGTACAACGGGGTTTTTATTTACAGACCTATTATTTGAGATACGCAATAAATTTCGTTTGTCAAACCTTGTCATCCTCCTGCCTTGATTCGAGTATAACCTGGAAACTGACCTGGCATGGCAAGAATTCTACTCTGAATTGGAGAATGGCTGTCAATTACCGCATCTTTCTCCGGCTAAAATCGGGTTTTTAAAGTATTTAATTAAAATAGCAAGGATGGAGACACCATTATTTAACGTCCCACTAATTTTTGCAAATGCTCAGGATATCGTTCTCCTTCTACTTTGATTTGTGAAGAGGCGCTTTCAATTTCCTGGAGTTCATGGGTCGTAAACTCAATTTGAAGGGAACCTATGTTCTCTTCCAGTCGATGCAATTTGGTTGTGCCGGGTATCGGGACGATCCATGGTTTCTGCGCGAGCAACCATGCCAATGCGATCTGAGCGGGTGTAGCATTTTTCTTTACAGCGATTTTATGAAGTAACTCGACCATTGACTGATTTGCTTTGCGGGCTTCCGGAGAGAAACGGGGCACTACATTGCGAAAATCTGAGCTGTCAAATTTTGTGTTCTCGTCTATTTTGCCGGTAAGAAACCCTTTACCAAGCGGACTAAAAGGAACCAGGCCAATTCCCAGTTCTTCCAGCACCGGCAAGACTTCGCCTTCCGGTTGCCGCCACCATAGCGAGTATTCGCTTTGAACGGCCGCGACAGGTTGCACAGCGTACGCCCTGCGAATTGTGTTCACCCCGGGTTCCGACAAACCGAAGTGTTTAACCTTGCCTTCTTTGATTAAATCTTTCACAGCACCTGCAACATCTTCAATCGGTACATCAAGGTCAACACGATGTTGATAGAAAAGATCGATTACTTCAACTCTTAGCCGTTTCAATGAATCTTCCGCTACTTTTTTGATATGCTCAGGGCGACTATCAAGTTCACTCCACTTGCCTTCGGCATTTGGTTTCCATCCAAATTTGGTCGCTATTTGCACCTTGCCTTTAAACGGCTCCAATGCTTCACCCACCAGCTCTTCATTGGTGAATGGTCCATAAACTTCTGCCGTGTCAAAAAAGGTAATTCCTTTTTCAACTGCTTTACCAAGCAACGTGATCATTTCTTTTTTATCGGCCGCAGGTCCGAATCCAAAACTCATGCCCATGCAACCAAGGCCAAGCGCAGAAACTTCAAGGCCATTCGTCCCTAATACTCTTTTTTCCATTGTAAATTCTTTTTATTTTGATAAATGGTTTTTCCAAAATTGGATGGCATATTCTATCCATCCTTCCGCATCCGAACCGATGCCAAGCCCAAATCCATGGCCGGCATTTTCATATCTGCGGTAATCAACTTCCACTCCTGCATTTCTTAGGTTAGCAACACGCTTTTCCACCGTTTCGATATTCGCTATCCGGTCATTTGCACTAGTGGTAATAAATGTCGGCGGAAACCTATCAGAGTAACTTGATTGACCGGTATAGGCAATGACTATTGCAGCGGGTTTAGCAATTTTATCACGTGGGTATTGATCAACTCTGTTCACGGCGATATTACCTACCATTCGCGCACCTGCAGATGCTCCC
>Ga0207675_100000595_pt1 | contig 35352 bp, 33 predicted proteins | sample KBSSwiS42_FD_184305 | JGI IMG/M metagenome (GOLD analysis project Ga0207675, IMG submission 184305) | Switchgrass rhizosphere microbial communities from Kellogg Biological Station, Michigan, USA - KBS Switchgrass S4-2 (SPAdes) (version 2) | ecosystem: Host-associated > Plants > Roots >...
TCGCCTTCGCCGCCGCCGAGGTCCCAGCCGAGCGATTCGCGCAGCGCCTCGGGGACGAGCACCAGCAGATCCGGATGCGAGTGCGCCACGTGCAGCTTGCAGCTCGCGCATCGCCCGCACGGCCGGTCGACGAGCGGGCGGTCGTCGGCCTCGCACAGCCAGCCCTTGGCGAGCGCGAGCGCGAGCTCGAACTGGCCGACGCCGCCCGGGCCATGGACAAGGAGCGCGTGGGCATGCTGCGTTGCGAGCGTGCGCCGCAGCGGCGTCGCGACCCACGGCAGGCCGAGCTCGTCGCTCGCGCTGCCGCGATCCGATGGATCGCTGCCGGCCGCGCTCATCGGAGGCGCGCCTCGAGCGCCGCCAGCGCCGCATCGATCTGCGCTTGCACCTCGCCCTTGTCGCGCGCGCTGTCGATGCGAACGATGCGTTCGGGCGCTGCGCGCATTCGCGCCAGGTAGCCAGCGCGAACCCGCTCGAAGAAGGCGAGGTCCTCCGCCTCGAAGCGGTCGGCGGCGCGCGCCGCGGCGCGACGCGACGCTGCCAGCGCGGGCTCGACGTCGAACCAGAGCGTCAAGTCGGGCCGCAGTCCCTCCTGGACCCAGCCCTCGAGCGCCTGGAGCATGCGCTCGTCCTGCCCGCGCCCCGCGCCCTGGTAGGCGAAGGTCGCGTCGCTGAAGCGATCGCACAGGACGGTCGCGCCGCGCTCGAGCGCCGGCGCGATGACGCGCTCGATGTGAACGCGTCGCGCCGCGAACACGAGCAGCGTCTCGGCAACGCCGTCCATCGGCGCATGCAGCAGCAGCTCGCGCAGCGTCTCGGCCAGCGGCGTGCCGCCCGGCTCGCGCGTGCAGACGACAAGCTGACCGGCCGCCTGCAGCCGTTCGGCGAGCGGCGCGATGTGGGTCGACTTGCCGGCACCGTCGATGCCTTCGAAGGTGATGAAACGGCGCGTCACTGCGAGCCCTTGCGCTGGAAGCGGTTCACGGCCCGATTGTGATCGGCGAGCGTCTCGCTGAATTCGCTGCTGCCGTCGCCGCGGGCGACGAAGTAGAGCGCCTTGGTCGGCTCGGGCCGGACCGCGGCGAGCAGCGACGCCTTGCCCGGAACGGCAATCGGCGTCGGCGGCAGGCCGGTGCGCGTGTAGGTGTTGTACGGCCCGTCGGCGAGCAGGTCGCGCTTGCGCAGGTTGCCGTCGAAGGCGGTGCCGAGGCCGAAGATGACGGTGGGGTCGGTCTGTAGCGGCATGCCGAGGCGAAGCCGGTTGACGAACACGCCAGCGACGCGGCCGCGGTCGGCCGCGGTCCCGGTTTCCTTCTCGACGATCGAGGCCAGCGTCAGCGCCTCCTCGGCGCTGTGCAGCGGCGTCGCCGGATCGCGCTCCTGCCAGGCTTCGGCAAGGCGCCGCTCCATCGCCCGGAACGCTCGCTTCAGCACCGCGAGGTCGCTCGACCCTTTGCTGTACAGATAGGTGTCCGGGTGAAATCGCCCTTCCGGCGAGACGCCGGCGGCACCGAGCGCGGTCATCACCTCGCCGTCGCTCAGCGTCGCGGTGCTCGGCTTGAGCGACTCGGCGCGCGCGAGCTCGGCGCGAATCTGGCGAAAGGTCCAGCCCTCGTTGAAGCGCACAGCGGCCAACGTCTCGTCGCCACGCACCATCTTGTCGAGGAGGCGGATCGGCGTCGTGCCGGCGCCGATCTCGTAGCTGCCGGCGCGGATCTGGCGCGCGCGGCCGGACCAGCGAAACCACTCGTAGAGCAACAGCGGCGACGTTTGCACGCCGGCGTTGACCCAGGCGTCGGCGATCTCGCGCGGCGTCCGGCCGGGCTCGATCGAGACCTCGGCGGTCTCGGCGGCGAGCGCCAGCGGGCGCGTCAGCCACGACGAGGCCAGCGAGACCACGGCCACTACCGCGGCGAGGCCGACCAGCAACAGCAAACGACCGAATCTCATCCCTGGCGGCAGAACCGGATCCCGTCAAGCGTCAAGACCCGCGCCTCTCGTCACCATGGTCGGCTGATGATAATGGCGCATGCCCGACGAGATCTCGATCGGCGGCGTCTGCCGCCTCGCCGACCGCGGCGTGATCCGCGCGCGCGGCGCCGACGCTGCAACTTTTCTCCAGAGCCAGCTCACCAACGACGTGGCGAGCCTCGGCGCGGGATCGGCGCGATTGGCGGGCTTCTGCTCGGCGAAGGGGCGGCTGCAGGCGAGCTTCATCGTCTGGCGCCCGACCGACGACGAATTCCTGCTCTCGTGTCCCACCGACGTTCTCGCTCCGACGCTCAAGCGCCTGTCGATGTTCGTCCTGCGCGCCAAGTGCAAGCTGAGCGATGCGAGCGACGAGATCGCGCTGTTCGGCGTCGCTGGCCCGGCCGCGACCGCGATGCTGGGCGATGGCGCCGTCTGGCAACGAGGTTCGCACGCCGGCGCCACCGCGATCCGATTGCCCGATGCCGCCGGATTGCAGCGTGCCCTCCTCGCCGCGCCCATCGCCGCCGAGGTCGACGTCGGCGCCGCGCCGGTGATGACCGTCGCGACCTGGCGCTGGCTCGAGGTCGAAAGCGGCATCGTCACGATCGAAGCGGCGACGGTCGACCGCTTCGTTCCGCAGATGGTCAACTTCGAGCTCGTCGGCGGGGTCGATTTCCAGAAGGGCTGCTACCCGGGGCAGGAGGTCGTCGCCCGCAGCCAGTACCGCGGCACGACCAAGCGACGCACGCTTCTCTTCGATTGCGACTCGGTGCCCGCGGAGGGCAACGACGTCTTCGTCGCCGGCGACGTCAACGAGCCTGCGGGAACGGTCGCCTACGCGGCGCCGCATCCGTCGCGGCGCGGCGGCAGCGCGCTCGTCGAAGTGCGCCTCGCCGCGCTCGGCGCCGACCTGCGCCTCGGCGGCCCCGACGGTGCGCAGCTTCGCCAGCGCCCCCTGCCCTATCCCGTGCCGCTCGACGTCGCCGCGCCGGCTTGAGCGCGGCGATGGCGGCGCGCGAGCTCTTCGTCTGGTATCGCGTGCGGAAGGACCGTGCCGATGCCGCCCGCGCCGCCGCCCTCGCGATGCAGCGATCCTTATGCGCTGAGCGGCCCGGACTGCAGGCCCGCCTGCTCGTTCGCGACGACGGCGAGACGTCGACCTGGATGGAAACGTATTCGCTGCCGTCGCCGCCCGCTGGCAGCGGCGTCGACGTTGCGATCGAGGCCGCCATCGCCGCCGCTGCGCTGCGGCTCGAGGGGCTGATCGACGGGCCGCGTCACGTCGAGGCGTTCGCGGTCGTCGCCTGACGACCCGGGGCTCAGAGCACGCGAACCATCTCGACGTGGGCGATGCCCGCCTCGTCGAAATCCGCGCCGCGGCGAACGAAACCGGCGCGCTCGTAGAACGGCAGCGCGCTGAGCTGTGCGTGCAGGACCGCCTGGCGGTCGCCACGCGCCCGTGCCGCGTCGACCAGGGCATCGAGGACGGCACGCCCGACGCCGGCGTGGCGCGACGACGACGAGACCGCCATGCGGCCGATCTTCGCGACCCCGGGAACGTGCTCGAGCATGCGCCCGGTGCCCAGGGCGCGGCCGAGCCGGTTGAAGGCGACGGCATGGACCGCGTCCGCGTCGGCGTCGTCCCACTCCATGTCGGCCGGGATCTTCTGCTCGCCGACGAACACTTCGGCGCGGATCGGCCGAGCGGCGGCCTCGAGCTCGTGCCAGGTGCCGACGCGAACGTCGACCATCGGTTCGCCGGCCTCGAAGCTCTCGAAGAGCGCGCGCAGCTCGGGCGGCACGGGCAGCGGCGCCTTGGCCGCCGGATCGGCGAAGACGTAGATCAGCTCGCCGCTGACCAGCAGCGCGTCCTGGCGGAACGCGCCGGCGACGAAGCTCATCGACGAGTTGCCGACGCGCGCGCAGCGCATGCCGATGTCGAGCACGTCGTCATAGGCCGCCGAGCCCAGGTACTCGAGCGTTGCCTTGCGGACGAACATGTCGCCGCCGAGTGACTGCATCGTCGCCGCGTACGGCATCGCCAGGGCGCGCCAGTAGCCGGCGACGGCGGTGTCGAAGTAGGTCAGGTAGTGGCCGTTGAAGACGATCTGCTGCGCGTCGATCTCGGCCCAGCGCACGCGCAGGCGCTCGAAGAAACGGAAGTCCGAACGTTGCATGGGGTGGTCCGCGGCGGTGCAACGGCGCACTCGCACAAGTGCGTTCCAGTGTGCCAGACTGAGGCATGGCACTCATCAACTACATCACCCAGGTCCAGCTCGATCACGGCGCCCTCGCCCTGCTACCGCAGGAGCTCGAGCGGGCCGGCATCGTGAAGCCGCTGGTCGTCACCGACGCCGGCGTGCGCGCCGCCGGCTTGCTCGATCGCGCCGTCGCCGCCCTCGGCGGGCGCGCCCACACGGTCTTCGACGCGACGCCGTCGAACCCGACCGAGCGCGCCGTCCGCGCCGCGGCCGAGCTCTACCGCAGCGAGGGGTGCGACGGCCTGGTCGCCATCGGCGGCGGGTCGAGCATCGACCTCGCCAAGGGCGTCGCCATCGCCGCGACCCACCCCGGACCGCTCACGACCTACGCGACGATCGAAGGCGGCAGCCCGCGCATCAGCGAGCGCGTCGCGCCGCTGATCGCGATCCCGACCACCGCCGGCACCGGCAGCGAAGTCGCTCGCGGCGCGATCGTCATCGTCGACGACGGCAGGAAGCTCGGCTTCCACAGCTGGCACCTGGTTCCCAAGGCGGCCATCTGCGATCCGGAGCTGACGCTCGGCCTGCCGCCGTTCCTGACCGCGGCGACCGGCATGGACGCGATCGCGCACTGCATGGAAACGTTCATGGCGCCGGCCGTCAATCCGCCCGCCGACGGCATCGCCCTCGACGGCCTCGAGCGCGCCTGGGCCCACATCGAGAAGGCGACGCGCGACGGCAGCGACCGCGAGGCGCGCTTCCACATGATGAGCGCGAGCATGCAGGGCGCGATGGCGTTCCAGAAAGGGCTCGGCTGCGTCCACAGCCTGAGCCACAGCCTCGGCGGCGCCAACCCGAAGCTGCATCACGGCACCTTGAACGCGATGTTCCTGCCGGCGGTGGTGAAGTTCAACGCGAGCGCGCCGACGATCGTCAAGGAGCGACGCCTGGAGCGGATGGCGCATGCCATGGGGGTCGCGGTGCGCGCCGGCGACGCGCCGGACGCCGTCGCCGAGGCGATCCGCGCGATGAACCAGCGCCTCGGCCTGCCCTCTGGCCTCGCCGCGCTCGGCGTCGAGGACGCGATGTACGAGCGGATCATCGACGGCGCGATGGCCGACCATACCCACAAGACCAACCCGCGCCTGGCGACGCGCGACGACTACGCGCGAATGCTCGAGGAATCGATGTAGATCGTCGTCTCGGTCGTCTTGGTCTCGGTCGCCGTCTCGACGATCGCGACCGGGGGGGCTTCGAGGGCCGTGGGCGCTTCCCCGGGCGGCGGCGCCGGCTCGGCGGCCGCGGCGGAAGCTGGCCGCGCATCTTCGCGAGCGCGCGCTTGCTCGGTCGGCCATGCCGACAAATATTCCATCCAGTGCGGCTCGCCCATCGCCGCGACCGCGTCGCGGGCGACGGCGATCTCGCGCCGATAGCCGGCCTCGTCGAGGTGACCGCGCATCTTCTCGAAGCGGCACCACAGCAGGTAGGTGTTCATCGCGTCGGTCTCGCAGTAGCGGCGGATCTCGTCGCGGCGACCCTCGAGGTAGGCGCCGTAGACCTGCGAGCCGTCCATGCCGAGCTTGCCGGGGAAGCCGCACAGCTTGGCCATCGCGTCGAGCGGCGCGTTGGCGCGAGACTGGTACATCGCGAGCAGGTCCATCAGGTCGATGTGACGCAGGTGGTAGCGGCTGATGTAGTTGTTGTAGCGGTGTTCGCGATCGTCGTCGCCCATCTCCCAGTAGCGGCCGGCGACGACGCCGTGGCGCAGGCCCCGCTGCTGCAGCACGGGAAGGTCGAAGCCGCCGCCGTTCCAGCTCACGAGCTGCGGCCGGTGATCGTTGACGCGGTCGAAGAACGCCTGGATGACGCCCGCTTCCTCGCTCTTTCCCTCGCGCTCGAGGTCGACGAACGAGCGCACCTGCAGGCCGCGGCTGCCGCGGAACACGCACGAGATGACGAGCACGCGTTGAAGGTAGAGCGGCATGAAGTCGCTCTTGTTGCGCGCGGCGCGATCGGCGATCTCGGCGGCGTAGACGTCCGCATCGCTGGCCGCCGCATCGGCGCCGCGCAGCAGGCGCAGGCCGGCGACGTCGGGGATCGTCTCGATGTCGAAGGCGAGGACCGGGACCATCGACGTGTCCGCGCCGTCGCCTAGCGCGCCGGCAGCAGGCGCGCCGGGTCGATCGGCTTGCCCTGCTTGCGGATCTCGAAGTGCAGCTGAACGCCATCGGCGTCGGTCGATCCCATCTCGGCGATTTTCTGGCCGCGCTTGACCTGCTGGTCGTCCTTGACCAGCAGCGTCTGGTTGTGGGCGTAGGCGGTGAGGTAGGTCGTGTTGTGCTTGAGGATGACGAGGTTGCCGTAGCCGCGCAGGCCCGAGCCGGCGTAGACGACGCGCCCGTCGGCCGCCGCGTAGACCGGATCGCCGGCCTTGCCGCGGAAGACCAGGCCCTTGTTGCGAGCATCGTCGAACGGTGTCGACACCGGCGTCGCCGCCGGCCAGGCCCAGTTGATGTCGTCGTCGCCGTCGCGGGGCGGGGGCGCTGCCTCCCGGCTCGGTGACGGCGGCGGGCTTGCGGCCGATGCCGAGGTGGCCGGCGCCGATGCCGCCGCCGACGCCGCGGCGATCGCACTGCCGGGCTTGGCGTCGAGCGACCGCGTCTCGACGCGCGCCGTCGTCACCGGTCGCGACGTCGCGGTCGCGGGATCGACGCCGGGCGGGACGATGCGGATCACCTGCCCGACCTCGATCAGGTTCGGATTGCCCAAGTTGTTCCAGCGCATCAGGTCTTTCCAGTTCTGGCCGTTGTCGAGGCCGATCCGGATCAGCGTGTCGCCGGGCTTGACGGTGTAGAAGCCCGGCTTGCCGCTGTTCGCGTCGACGACGGCGGCCTTGGCCGGCTCGGCCGCCGATGCCGCGCTTTGCGCGGGGCTGGCGGCGGCGACGGTCGCGCGCGGCGTCGGCGAGCGGTCCTCGATGGGGGCGCGGTTCGGCGTCTGCGAGCAGCCGGCGACGACGCTCATGGCAATCAGCAGGGCGCCTCGGCGCAGGGCCCAGGCTTCGATCAGGGACATGGGGTCGTTTCGATCTTGGTGTCGGTTCGCCGGAACGCATCCGGATTGACGCGCCCCTGAAGCCGCGAACGAGGAGAGGTGCGTCCGTTTCTTCATCCTAGCCGGACAACCCTGATTTTAAGGGGACGAACTTCACCGCCTCGTGGACGCTGCGGGTGTAGCGGTCGGCATGCCGATCGACGACGACGAGCACCTGACCGGCGCCGCGCTGATGCACCGGCGAAACCAGGCGGCCGCCGATGGCGAGCTGGTCGAGCCACGCTTGCGGGATCTCGTCGCCCCCCGCGGCGGCGATGATGCTGTCGTAGGGCGCGCCCGGCGGGTGGCCGCGCATGCCGTCGTCGAAGACGAGGCGAAGGCGGCTGTTGCGCAGCGGCGCGAGCAGCTCGCGCGCCTTGTCGTGGAGCGGCCTGAGCCGCTCGACCGAGACGACCCGCTTGCCGAGTTGCGCCAGCAATGCCGCCTGGTAGCCGCAGCCGGTGCCGATCTCGAGGACCGCGCCGAGGTCGCCGGCGGCGCCCGCCCGCTCGGCGCCGAAGAGAAGCTCGAGCATGCGCGCGACGACCGAGGGCTTCGAGATCGTCTGGCCATGCCCGATCGGCAGGCTGGTGTCCTCGTAGGCCTGCGTCGCCAGCGCCGGATCGACGAAGAGATGGCGCGGCACGGCGGCGAAGGCGGCGAGGACGAGCGGATGGACGACGCCTTCGGCGCGCAGGCGCGCGACCATTCGTGCCCGTACGTCGGCCGAGTCGAGGCCGAGGCCGGCCGCAGGCGCGCGCCGGCCGGCGTCGGCATGGGCGGCGGCGACATGACGCTGCGGCCGGATCAGCGCCGGCCCGGCAACGCCGCGTGCGGACGTCATCTTCGCGGCAGTGACCGAGGAGCCGCCGAGCCGGCCGAGCGCGAGCGGAAACTTGCGCGCCGACCGGTCGCTCGTCATCCTGCCACCGGGTCGATCCAGCGCCGCCAGGCGGGCAGCGTCGCGTGGTCGGTGAGGTCGACGTGAAGCGGCGTGATCGAGACCTCGCCGTTCGCGGTCGCGTGGAAGTCGGTGCCGGGCCCGGCCTCGCGGGCGTCGCCGGCCGGGCCGATCCAGAACACGGTATCGCCACGCGGGCTGACCTGGCGGATCACGGGCTCGCTGGCATGGCGACGACCGAGCCGCGTGATGCAGCGCGGCTGCGTGTCGGCATCGGCACGGTTGGGAATGTTGACGTTGAGGAGGTAGTGCGACGGCGCCGGCGGATCGCGCAACACGTGCTCGATGACGCTGCGCGCGACGCGCGCTGCCGCGTCGAGCTCGTGCCAGCCCTTTTGCACTTGCGAGAACGCGATCGCGGGAATGCCGAACAGGAAGCCTTCCATGGCCGCCGCGACGGTCCCCGAGTACAGCGTGTCGTCGCCCATGTTGGCGCCCTGGTTGATGCCGGCGACGACGAGATCGGGACGATGCTCGAGCAGCCCCGAGAGCGCGAGATGGACGCAGTCGGACGGCGTGCCGTTGATGTAGCGATAGCCGTTCGCGGCGCTGTAGACCGAGAGGCCGCGGTTGAGCGTCAGCGAATTCGAGGTTCCGCTCGCGTTCTGCTCCGGTGCGACGACGTCGAGCTCGCCGAGCCCCTCGCACGCCTTGACGAGTGCGGCCAGCCCGGGCGCGAGGTAGCCGTCGTCGTTGGCGATGAGGATTCGCATCGCCAAGATTGTAGGCAGTCGCCCTCGGCGGGCCGCCGCGCAGAGGTGCTGCGTATCATCGTCGGCGACCGGTGATCTTCCGGCGATTCCGGAGGTACGACGATGCAAGCGTGGCTGTGCGAGAACCCGACCGGCGTCGAGGCGCTGCAATGGAAGGAGCTGCCGACGCCAGAGCCGAAGGCAGGCGAGGTGCGCATCGCGATCCGCGCCGCGAGCCTCAATTTCCCGGACCTGCTCATCGTCCAGAACAAGTACCAGATGAAGCCGCCGCTGCCATTCGTTCCGGGCTCCGAATACGCGGGGACCGTCGAGGCGGTGGGCGAAGGCGTCAAGCATCTGAAGGCCGGCGACGCCGTCGCGGCGTTCGGCGGCACCGGCGGATTCGGCACCCACGCCGTCGTCAATGCCGGCCTCGTGATGCCGCTGCCGGCCGGGTTTCCGTTCGACGACGCCGCGGCGTTCATCCTCACCTACGGGACGACCCACCACGCGCTCGTCGACCGCGGCCAGCTCAGGAGCGGCGAGACGCTGCTCGTCCTCGGCGCGGCCGGCGGCGTCGGCACGGCGGCGATCCAGATCGGCAAGGTCCTCGGCGCGCGCGTCATCGCCGCCGCGTCGAGCGATGAGAAGTGCGCGCTTTGCCGCTCGATCGGCGCCGACGCGACGATCAACTACGCGACGGCCAACATTCGCGAAGAACTGAAGCAGATGACCGGCGGCAAGGGCCCGGACGTGGTCTACGACCCGGTGGGCGGGGACCTCGCCGAACCGGTGTTCCGCTCGATCGCCTGGCGTGGCCGCTACCTGGTCGTCGGCTTCGCACAAGGGACGATCCCCGCGTTGCCGCTCAACCTCGCGCTCTTGAAGGGCGCATCGATCGTCGGCGTCTTCTGGGGAGAGTTCGCGCGGCGCGAGCCGAAGGCGCACGCGCAGGCGCTGAGCGAGCTCGCGCGCTGGTATGCGGAGGGCAAGGTCAAGCCGGTGATCGATCGGCGCCTGCCGATGCGCGAGCTGCCCGCGGCCTACGACCTGATGGGCCGCCGCACGGTTCGCGGCAAGCTCGTGATGACCAACGACTGAAGGCGAAGCCGGCGCCCGCCGGGCTCGGCAATTTGCCACGCACTTCCCGCGCGGTCGGCCGAGCGGCGGCGACGGCGGCGAGCCGGTTGCGTAGCCTCGGGCCGCTCTCCCCTGCGCCATCGATGTCCACCGAACCATCGCGCCTCGGCGAGGCCGGAGCCGTCTTCCCCTACGTCAACACGACGAGCGCCTGGGTGCATCGATGCGCGAAGCGGATGCTCGAGCTCGATCCGGCACTCGATCCGCTCGCGGCCATGCACACCGTCGATGACATGGCGACCAGCTCGCGCTGGCGGCTGATGCTGCCCGAGGCCGTCGCCGAGGCCCTCTACGCCGACGATCCGCTCGCCGGGCCGCTGTCGTTCGTGAACCGCGACACCACATCGCGTTGACGAAGCTGGTCGGCAGTCGCCGCCGCTTACAAACCGCTACAGAAAGGCGAGCCAGAACCGAAAGCGCGGAATGAGCTATCGACGAGCGTTGCCTTCGCTTCTGATCAGCCTTGTTGTCGCCGCGGCGCTGCCGGCGCGCGGCGACAACGACGTCCCGCCCCGCGCGCGAGCCAGTGCCGACCCGGCCAAGGCCAGGGCGCAGGAGGCCGAGCGCCAACGACTCGTCGCCAAGCTCCGCGCCGACGCACCGAAAGTCGACGACCTGCCGCCGGCGCATCCGCTGGCCGCACCGATCTTTCATCGCTACGAGCGACGCTGACGGCCCTTGAAGGCGCGAACGCCGGCGACGCGTCGGCGGCCCGCCACGTCCCGCGTGCAGGATTGACGCGTTCGGCGTTCTTCCGTCGACGGGGGGATGCACACGACCGCCGGCCTGCACTATGGTCGCGCCATGCAGTTCCCGGATTCCACTTTCGCCGCGTTGCGCGTCCGCGCCGACGACGCCGAGGAGTCGCATTCCTGGCGTCGCCTGCTCTTGTTGGCGCTCGTGCTGACGATCGCCGCGGCCAGCGCCGGCCTGCTCGCGGGCGGCTGAGCCCGCTCGCCCTAACGCGGCCTCGACGCCGCTGACGCCGGCGGCGCGGGGTGGTCGCTGCGGAACGATCGCAGCCCGCCGATCAGGAATGCGTGCAAGTATGCTGCGCGGGCGGATTCAGCCAAGCCGCCCCCCATGAACAAGAAGCCGCTCATCGCCGTCGTCGCCGTCGTGGTGCTGGTTGTCGTCGGCGCTCTCGTCTGGTGGCATGGACGCGAGAAGGCTGCAGCAACGGAACTGGTCCTCTACGGCAACGTCGATATTCGGCAGATCTCTCTGGCGTTCGATGGCAGCGGCCGTGTCGCAGCGCTGCGCGCCGAGGAGGGAGACAGCGTCAAGGCGGGCAGTGTCCTCGCCGTCCTCGATACGCAGACGCTCGCCCTCCAGGCCGAGCAAGCTCAGGCGCAGATCGAGGTGCAGCGGCAAAACCTGCTGCGCCTGCGCAATGGAACCCGCCCTCAGGAGGTCGCACAGGCGCGCAGCCGCTTGAGCGAGGCGCAGGCCGATGCGGCACGTGCCGAGCGCGAGCTGGCCCGCCTGCAGGAAGTCGCCGCGAGCACCCAGGGCCGCGGCGTGAGCGAGCAGGACCTGGACCGCGCCCGGACCACCGTGCAGATCGCCCGCGCCCGCGTCGCCGACCAACGCGAGGCGACGCGTCTGAGCGAGCTCGGACCGCGCGCGGAGGACGTGTCCGCTGCCGCGGCCCAGCTGCGCGTATCCCAGGCGCAGCTCGCCTCGCTGCAGCACCAGATCGGCCAAGGAGAGCTCAAGACGCCGGTCGACGCGGTGGTGCGCTCGCGGCTGCTCGAGCCGGGCGACATCGCCACCCCGCAACGCCCGGTCTTCGCACTCGCCCTGACGCAGCCGAAATGGGTGCGCGTCTACGTGAGCGAGACCGACCTGGGCAAGGTACAGCCCGGCATGACCGCACGCGTCGTCACCGACAGCCACCGCGACCAGCCTCTCGACGGCAAGGTGGGCTACATCTCCTCGGTCGCGGAGTTCACCCCCAAGTCGGTGCAGACGGAAGAGCTTCGCACCAGCCTCGTCTACGAAGTGAGAGTGGTGGTCGTGGACGGCGGCAACGTGCTGCGTATGGGCCAGCCGGCCACCGTCCACATCGGTCTCGCCCGGCCGCAATGACAAAGCCCGGCGGCATCGTCGTCGCGCAAGGGCTGTGCAAGACCTTCCGGCGTGCCGGGGGAGCGCCCGTGCGTGCGGTCGACGGCGTGTCGATGGCGGTGCGCAGCGGCGAGTTGACCGCGCTGGTCGGCCCCGACGGCGCCGGCAAGACCTCGCTGCTCCGGATGATGGCCGGACTTCTCAGGATCGACGCGGGCACGCTGCACGTGCTCGGCCTCGACGTCGCGACCGATCCCCAGGCCATCCAGGACCGGATCAGCTACATGCCGCAGCGCTTCGGCCTCTACGAAGACCTGACCGTCCAGGAAAACCTCGACCTGTACGCCGACCTTCACGGCGTGCCGCACGACGTGCGCCGGCAGCGCTTCGCGAGCATGCTCGACATGACCGACCTCGCGCGGTTCACCGGCCGGCCCGCCGGCAAGCTCTCCGGAGGCATGAAGCAGAAGCTCGGCTTGGCCTGCACGCTGGTGCGCTCCCCCGACCTGCTGCTTCTCGACGAGCCCAGCGTCGGCGTCGATCCGCTCTCGCGACGCGAGCTGTGGAAGATCATCCAGCAGCTGGTCCAGGACGAGCACCTGAGCGTCGTTGTGAGCACGGCCTACATGGACGAGGCCGAAAGGTGCGCCCAGGTCTTCGTGTTGCAGCAGGGCCGCCTACTCGCAGAGGGATCGCCCCAGGCCTTGAGCGAGCGCGCGCGCGGCCTGACCTTCGCTGCCTCGCCTCCACCGGGCGTGCCGGCGCGGGATCTGCAGGCGCGGCTGATGGACGCCGCGACCCTGATCGTCGACGCCGTGCCCAAGGGTGGCGAGGTGCGCTTCATCCGCCGGCCGCTGGCCGACGAGCAACGCCTCGACGCCTTGCTGGCGCCGACTGCGCGACGCGAGCGCCTCGAGGATCTCGAGGACGCGCTGATGATCATGCTGAAGGAGGTCTCGGCGCCGCAGGCCGAGACGGTCCGGCCGCCACCCGCCGCGGCGGCGGCGCAGGCGAACGCAAGCGCCGACCGGAAGGAAGAGCCGGTGATCGTCGTTCGCGACCTGGTGCGCAAGTTCGGCGACTTCACCGCCGTGGCCAGCACGTCCTTCGACGTGGCGCGCGGCGAGATCTTCGGTCTCCTCGGCCCCAACGGCGCAGGCAAGACGACGACCTTTCGCATGCTGTGCGGGCTTCTGCCCGCCACCAGCGGCCACCTCGAAGTCGCCGGGCTCAACCTGCGCACGGCACGCGCGCAAGCCCGGCGGCGCATCGGCTACGTGGCGCAGAAGTTCGCGCTGTACGCCAACCTCACCGTGCTCGAGAACCTCGAGTTCTTCGGAGGCGCGTACGGCTTGCGGGGCGACGCGCTGCGCCAGCGCATCGAGGCGACGCTCGCGCAGTTCCAGCTCGAGCCGGACGCCCCGAGCGGGGAGCTGCCGCTCGGCTACAAGCAGCGCCTCGCGATGGCGACCGGACTGCTGCACGAGCCCGAGATCCTCTTCCTCGACGAACCCACCAGCGGCATCGACCCTCTCGCGCGCCGTGCCTTCTGGCGAAAGATCACGGCCCTGGCGCAGGCCGGCGTCACCGTGATCGTCACGACGCACTTCATGGAGGAGGCGGAGTACTGCGATCGCATCGCCATCCAGGACGCCGGCGAAGTCCTGGCCCTCGGCACGCCGCAGGAGGTGCGTGCCCAGGCCGGTGCAGACAGCCACGCCGACATGAACGACGCGTTCATCGCCATCGTCGAGAAAGGACGGGCCCAGCGCAGCGCGTCGAGGCTCGCTGCATGACGCCGGGATTCGTCCGGCGCTTCAACGCCCTCCTGCGCAAGGAAGTGTGCCAGCTGGTGCGTGACCCGAGCAACCTCGCCGTCGGCCTGCTGCTGCCGGGCGTGCTGATCCTGCTCTTCGGCTACGGCCTGTCGTTCGACGTCAAGAACGCGCCGGTGGCCGTCGTCATGGAAGACAGCTCGCCGACGGCGCGCGACGTGCTCGCCGGCCTGAAAGGCTCGACCTATCTCGCGCCGCTGTCGGTCGGCAGCATGCAGGAGGCCGAACGCCGGATGCGCGCCGGCGCCGTCAACGCGATCGTGCGCGTGCCGGCGGATTTCTCGCGCCAGCTCGCGACCGGCCAGGCGCGGATCCAGCTGGTTCTCAACGGCGTCGACTCGAACACCGCAAATGCGGTGAACGGCTACGTCGGCGGCGCCTTGGCGACATGGGCTCAGCACCGCGCGGATCGCGCCGGCGGCCACGCCGGCGGCGGCGCCGTCGTGGTGGAGCAGCGAACCTGGTTCAACGAGGCGGGCGACAGCACGTGGTACCTGGTGCCCGGTCTCGTCGTCCTGATCATGACGCTGACCGGCGCGTTCCTGACATCGATGCTCATCGCCCGCGAATGGGAGCGAGGCACGCTGGAAGCTCTGTTCGTGACGCCGGTGCGCCCGCTCGAACTCGTGCTCGCCAAGCTCGTGCCCTATTTCGTGCTCGGTGCCATCGATCTGGCGATGTGCCTGCTCGCGGCCAGGTTCCTGTTCCAGGTGCCGATGCGCGGTTCGCTGCTGGTGATCGTCGGTGCGTCGCTGCTCTACCTCGTGGTGGCGCTGGCACTGGGGCTCTTCATCTCCGGCGCGACGCGCAACCAGTTCCAGGCGAGTCAGGTGGCCCTGCTCGCCAGCTTCATGCCGGCCTTGATGCTGTCGGGGTTCGTCTTCGACCTGCGCAACGTGCCTTGGCTGATCCAGGCCATCAGCCAGGTCCTCCCCGCCACGCACTTCATGGCGCTGATCAAGACCCTCTTTCTCGCCGGCGACAACCTGGCGATGGTGCTTCGGGCATGCGTCATCCTGGCCGTCTACGCAGGCGTGCTGATTTTCGCGACACGCAGGACCGTGCGCAAGACGCTGGACTGATGCCGTGAGCCGCCTCCTCGATTCCCTCGCCCAGATCGGCTCTCTTTGCCGCAAGGAGATGCTGGCGCTGGTCAAGGAGCCGGCAAGCCGCGCGATCCTGATCGCGCCGGCGCTGATGCAGTCGCTCCTGTTCGGATACGGCGCGACCTACGACCTCACCCACGTCCCCTACGTGGTGCTGGACCGGAGCGGCGGGGCGGCGGCCCACGAGCTCGTCGCCCGCCTCGACGGCACCGGCGTGTTCGAGCGCGAAGCCACGGTACGCACGCCGCGACAAATGGCCGAAGTCATCGACGCAGGGGAAGCGCTGCTGGCGGTGAGCATCCCCGCCGATTTCGAGTCGCGCCTGGCGTCGGGTCGGCCGGCGCCGCTGCAGGTCATTCTCGACGGCCGCAATTCGACGACGGCGAGCCTGGCCGCGGCCCACGTCGGCGCGGTCGTCGCGTCGTACAACCAGGCCCGCGGCACAGCGCCGGCCCCGATCACGATCGAGACGCGTGCCTGGTACAACCCCAACCTGGAATCGCGCTGGAACCTCATGCCCGCGCTGATCGCCGCCCTCAGCATGCTGCAGACGCTGCTGCTGGCAGCGCTGTCGGTGGCGCGCGAACGCGAGCAAGGCACCTTCGACCAGTTGCTCGTCACGCCGCTGACGCCGATGCAGATCCTCGTCGGCAAGGCGTTGCCGGCGATCGCGATCGGGCTCCTGCAGTCGACGATCATCTTCCTGGTCATCCGCTTCTGGTTCCAGATTCCGTTGAACGGCTCGGTCTGGCTGCTGTACCTGGGCCTCTTCGTCTTCACCGGCGCCGCCGTGGGGATCGGCCTCTCGATCTCCGCGCTCGCGCTCAACATGCAGCAGGCGATGCTCTACGCGTTCCTGCTGATCATGCCGCTCATGCTGCTGTCGGGGCTGCTGACCCCGGTGCGCAACATGCCCGAGATCCTGCAGATCGCCACCTACGCGAATCCGCTGCGCTTCGGCATGGAGATCGTGCGCCGCGTCTATCTGGAAGGCGCGGGGCTGCGCGAGGTCGCCCTGGATTTCATTCCGCTGCTGGGAGTGGCGGCCGTCACCCTGCCCCTCGCGGCCTGGCTGTTCCGCAACCGTCTGGCTTGAGGAGGAAGCTTCGATGCGCAAGATTCCACGTCCGCTTCGCGTGCCCCCACGGGACGCGCTCGCGTCCTGCGCGATCGCCGTTCTTCTGGCCGGCTGCATCCTCGGCCCCGACTTCGTCAAGCCGACCCCCCCTGCGCCCGATGACTGGTCGGCCTGGCACAGCGGCGACGAGAGCCTGAGGGTTCCGCTCGGCGCCGGCGACAGCCTCCGCCCCGACTGGTGGCGAACCTTCGGCGACCCGGTGCTCGATCGCCTCGAGCAGCGCGCCTTCGCCGCCAGCCCCGACCTCAAGACGGCCGCCTTGCGTTTCGCTCAGGCGCGTGTGCAGCGCGGCATCGTGGCCAGCCAGCAGGTACCCGAGCTCGACATGACGGCAACCGCGACCCGGCAGCGCCTGAGCGAGAACGGCGCAGGGTCGCGAGTCCTGCGGGCGATTGCAGGCGAGGACGCCGCGGCACCGCTCATCGCGCTGGTGAGCGAGCCGTTCACGCTCTACCAGGCCGGGTTCGACGCCTCCTGGGAGCTCGATCTCTGGGGACGTGTTCGCCGCTCCATCGAGGGCGCCGATGCCGACGTCGAGCGGCAGGCGGCGTTGCTGGACATCGTCCGGCTCAGTCTCGCCAGCGAGGTGGCGCAGAACTATTTCGAGCTGCGCACGGTGCAGCAGCAGATCCGCCTGGCGCGCGAAGACATCGACGCATTGCAGCAGCGGCTCGATCTGCAGCAGGCGCGGGTGCGCGCCGGCCTTGCGGATCACCTCGATCTCGACCGCCAGACCGCCGAGCTCGCAGCGGTCCGGGCGCAGTTGCCGTCATTGCTGGCCGACGAGAGCGCCGGCACGAACAGGATCGCGCTCCTGCTCGGCGAGCATCCGGGCGCGCTCAACGCGGAACTGCGCGCAGCCCTGGAAGACGTGCGAGCTTCGCTGCCGGACCTCGCGGCCGGCTTGCCGTCGGAAGTGGCGCGCCGACGGCCGGACATTCGTGCCGCCGAGGCACGCCTGCACAGGGCGACGGCCAACATCGGCGTCGGCCGCGCGGATCTCTACCCGAGCATTCGCATCGGCGCCCACTTCGGCAGCGAGTCCTATCTCGCCGGGTCGTTCACCGACTGGGGCAGCCGAGCCTGGTCGATCGGCCCGAGCCTGAGCCTGCCCCTCTTCGACCAGGGCAGGCGCCGCAACGTCGTGCAACTGCGCGAGCTGGAGCAACAGGAGGCGGCGGTGACGTATCAGCGCACCGTCCTGCAGGCGTGGCAGGAGGTGGACGACGCCCTCAGCGGCTACGCCGCAGAAACCCAGCGGATGCGCAGCCTCGAAGCGCGGGTGCGCAGCGCGCGCGATCCGTGGCAGGTGACACGGGCCCGCTACGACGCGGGAACGATCGACTACACGGCAGTCCTCGATGCGCAGCGCGCGTATCTCCAGGCTCGGCGCGACCTCGCCACGAGCCACGGGCGCCTGCAGACGAGGTTCGTGGCGATCAACAAGGCGATCGGCAATGCGCCGCAGGAGGAAGCGCTTGCCGTGTCGCAAGCACGCTGACCAAGCAGCTTGCGATCGAAGGATGCGCAGCTGGCCTCAGCGGGTGTTCTTGGGGTGGCTGATGGGGCTCGAACCCACGACATCAGGAACACAATCTCCGGTGTCGATCAAGCACTGGCGCGGGTTTCCGGGGAACCGCGGGAACGAATGCCGCACGATTGAGCACCATTTGGCGCGGGTTGCCGGGATTTCATTCCCATGGAATGACGCCGATCCGCCGCGACGAAAGTCAAGTTGCAGGGCAGAACACCCTCCGCTCAAAGGAACCCTCACCGACCGGTTTCGGCAACCGCCGACATTCGACAGACCAGAGTCGAAGGACCGCAGCTAGTCGGAAGCGGTTATCGATCCGAGTTGCACGGTCGACAGCAATTGGCCCGTTCGCCGACGATCAATTCAGCTTGATGTTCGCCTGCTGCGCGATTGTTCCGGGCCGAAAGCACGGTCGACTACTACGACCGCGGGACCATGCGTTGGCCGGAGCCGATCCGAAGGATCACTTGGCCGACTTGGCCTTGATGTTCGGGTAGGGCAGGTCGAGCAGGTCATCCGGCTTCAGACCGTGCTGCATGAACATCTCGTCCGTCAGGGCGGCAATCAGCGACATCTTTTCGCCGGGCTCGATCTCCGGCGCCTTCTGGATCGCATTCGCGACCGTGTCGAAGACCTCCTGCGCTGTCGCGGTGGTCTTGCCGGCCGCCCGCATGGCCTTGAAGTCGGCCTTCCAGGGCGCGTCCATGCTGGCGTGGGCGCTCTTCTTCAGCAGGCGCGTGAGGGCATGATCGGCGTTGTAGCCGACGACTTTCTTGCCGACCGCCTGCGGCAGCAGATGGCCCGATTCCACGTCCTTCCCTGACACACCGATTTCCTGGCGGTTGCGCGAGGCGGCTCCATGTGGGCCAAGCTGGAGCATGTCACCAGCGTGTTCGAATCCGCCGGCTTCCGTGTCGTCGAAGGCCTTGGCGATGTCGTCGTCGTCGAGCAGCCTGGCGCTGGCGTCGGCGACGTCGTCCGCGGCTTGCGCGGTTTCTTCGATCACTTCCGAGCCCGTCTCGACGGCCGCCTTGCGACCGACCTTGACCGCGCCCTTCGCGAGATCGCCTGCCACCGGCACCCATCCGACGGCGGCGAGCCCGAGGTTGCCGGCGTTCGCCCAGTTCGGCTCGTCCCATAGATCCTTGGCAGCGGCGACGGTGTCGCGCGCATCGGCGATCTGGCCGACCACCGGAACGACGCCAACGCCGACGTTCGCCGCGGTGCCGGTCCACGTCGTCTCGCCTTCATAGAACTCGCCCTGGACCACTTCGTCCAGGAGGCCGTAGTCCTCGTTGCCGGCTCCCTCCGTCTCGCTGGTCGCAGGTTCGGTGAGTTCGTGCTCTTCGACGTTGAGATCCTCGTTATGGCTCTCGTCCGTCTCGGTGTTCGCAGGTTCCTCCGCTCCACGCGGCTCCGCTGCTTCGATCTCCTCTTCTCGCTTCAGCGCCGATAGCTCCATCGAGATCTCGTCGCCGACGCCTGCGAGCTCTTCCCGGATCTGCTCGGCCTCGGGGGCGCTGCCTGCGTTGCCCAGTGATTGCAAGAGCGCGGCTTGTTGCTGCAACAAGTCGTCGACGAGGTCATTGCCCTTGTCGCTCAGGCCGGGGCCGGAGAGTTCCGTCGGCCAGGCAGGCTCGAAGTTGTAGGAGGGGGTGATCGAGACTGTGGAGTCGACCGCGGCGCTCGACTCCGCGGGCGGCGGCTTGGCGGGGCCTGCGAGCGCGCGTTCGGTCGCGCCGCCCGCATCGACGCGACCGTCAGGCTTGGCGGCGCCCAACTTGCGCTGGTAGGCCTCGATGGCGGCGATCGTTTTCGGCCCGCACTCGCCGTCGGCCGCGATGCCCAGCGCCTTCTGCACGGCGCGGACGTCGCCCGGCACGTTCTTGCCTTTTCGGCCCACCGACCCGCCGAGCGGGAAGGCCCCCGTCGCCGCAGCCGCAGCGCCCGCCGCCGCGGCTGTCACGACCGCGTCTTTCACCTTGCCGACGGCCGTCACCGCCTCGTCCTTGAGCTTGCCCGCAGCGGACACGAGGTCGACGCCGAAAGCGGCCTTGAACCAGGAGTCTTGTTCCTCGGGCATGGCAAGCTCCTAACGTGCAGAACTCGTCATCGCATTCGGCGTACCACCGGGCCTGACGACCGATGCATGGCACACCGATCGCTGCGACGAGCTCTCGCTTCCCAATATGCCACCGCGTCGATGATTCAGCGACCATGCCTCATCAAGACAGACTAAGAATGTGAACTCCGCTTCTCGACCCTTTGTAGGTGTTCTCGGCCGTCTAACCCCTCGGTCATGCCAAGTTCATGAGCTGACCCAGGGCCGTACGAGCGTGGCGCGAGCTCTTGCATCGAGAAGCACTTGAACGTCTACGTCTCGTGCAGCGTCAAGCTGAGCGATTTGCGTAGCGCGTTTGACAGTATTTATTGGCCCAGCTGGCTTAGACAACTTGGACATGCTGACCAACGAACACTTCAGCGCATTTGAGGCGATAGTGAAAGGTCTTGCGACGGAACATAACCGCCTGGGATCCGAAGGACCCATGGACGCGATCTTTGACGACCACTTCAACAAGGTGAAATGCCAGAAAGCCTGGGAAATGTTGAAGCGCAGCGGTCACCCAAGGATTCGCGCGATGCTGGGGGATACGCCGAGCTTCCGTGACTCAGTGACCACGATGCCGCTCCAAGCGGCCGACCTACTCACACACTGGCTCAGGGAGTGTCAACTCAAGCCGTGCAGCGATCCCGAGCAGTTCAAATTGACCTTTCCTTGGCGCATGAAGTCCAAAGAAATGAAGGGGCTGCATATCTATTTCACGCCCGACATGATCAAGGCGAACTTTCAACGCATCTTGCGCGCTTGCGTGTTAGGCCGTGCCGGCGTTCCCCCAGATATCGTTAGCGTCGTCGTTTCGCCCCCCGTTTGGCCGGGCGGCGTAGGCTCTCGGCGACCCGCCAATCCTCCAGCTTCGGAATGTTTCCGATCTTCGCGATTGAACGCTCGAAACCGAAGCTTGGGATGCGACGGCGGTTGCCGCGGCGCCGTGCGTCAACGGGCACTGAAAGATCGGACAATTCCCAAAAACTTGGCCGATTTGTTCCCAAATCGGAGGTTCAGGGCGGCCTTCCCAGACCCTAAGTCATTGATCTATATGGGGTGGCTGATGGGGCGCGAACCCACGACAACAGGAATCACAGTCCCCGTCACAACCTAGCATTGGCGCGGGTTTCAGCGCGATTTCTGGAATATTCGCTGCAAGACTGAGCACGCACTGACGGGGGCTTGCGGCCCTTCATTCCAAACTTCCGGGACTGTTCGAGCGCCCTCCTCCACCCTTCGCCCCGCACGAACGGCCAAGTCCCGATTAGCGCAAGTGAGGCAAAGGGCCCTACGCCAAATCATTGCGCGCCCGCCGCTCGTGCGGGACGAAGGCAAGGTGCGTCAAAGCCGCCCTTCCAGCGCATCCCATTGGCCGAAGGTCAGCGTCCTCTTCAGGCACACCCATGGATCGCACGCCCTCAACGGCCGGCCGGGCGGCAAAGGCGTTCCTGCCTCGATCGGAACGACGTCCGGATACTTGACTACCGCGCGCGACGCCCGGCTGGCGGCCATGAAGGGGTTCGGCGAGAAGGACGCCGCAGGCGGTGATTTCTATCGCAAGCTTTCTCTGTTATGATTTCTATTGAAAGCGAGGCGAGCCAATGACCCAAGCCGTTGCTGTACAGCGTTCCCATGGTGTCTTGTCGAAGGCGACGTGGCGTGCCGCACGGCAGCTCGGACTGTCCGGCGCTGCGCTTTCCAAGGTCATCGGGCTGAGTGAAGCGACAGTCAGTCGACTCGGTCGGGGCGAGTGGGATGTCGCGCCGCAGTCGAAAGAAGGCCAGCTGGCGGCGCTTCTCGTTCGCCTGTTCCGATCACTGGACGCGATCGTCGGAAACGACGCGGCGAAGGTCGCCGCTTGGATGGGTTCGTACAACCAGGCATTGAACGGCGTCCCGCGCGAGTTGATCGAATCGCCCCAAGGGCTCGTCATGACGCTTCAATACGTCGACGCCATGCGGGCCACTTCTTGACCCGAGCTTCACCGTCTCGGCTCTGGAAGGAATCCTGGTGGTCGAGCGTCCGCCCGCTTCCAGCAGCCCTGTGGCGTGGCGTCGAGGCGCAGCACTTCGTCTCGACCATGAAACTGGTCGACTCCCTGGCCGAACAGGAGGAGCTCGAGATCATCCTCGAGGCGAGCAAGCCAGCCGCACCTGCGGTCGCGCGACAGCACTACCTGCTCTCCACTCCCTTTCGGTATCCGTCGCCGCTCCCGTCGCGGTTTCGTCCCGCCGGTGCCTTAGGCGTCTGGTACGGCGCCGAGAGCGTCGAGACCGCATGCACTGAGCTCGCGTACTGGCGCTGGCGCTTCCTCATGGACAGCGAGGGGCTGAGGGACACCGAGCTCATTGCGGAGTTCAGCCTGTTCCGGGCCAAGGTGAACGGCAGCGCCGTGGACCTTTCAATCCATCCATGGGACGCGCGCAGGTCAGATTGGATCAGCGACGACTACTCGGCTTGCTTGGCACTGGCGGCAGAAGCAAGACGTCGCGAGGTCCAATGGATTCGGTATTGGTCGGCGCGCGACATTGCAGGCCATTGCGGAGCGGTGCTGGACCCGGCCGGCCTGAAAGCGATCGAGCTGAACAAGCAGCAAACCTGGGTATGCAAGGTTTCCGCGACCGGTGCGCTGATGCGCCACGAGCAGGATTCGATATCGCTGGCGTTCAAGCCCGCCTGATGGTCGATGTGCCCCTCTACCGCTCGCCCCCGCGGCGCCAGATCGGCGAGGCCCCGTTCAGTAGTACGACAGTGCGCCGGCCGGTCGGGTGCAAGAAGCGCTGCCCTCGGTATCTAGTCCTTCTTGAGCACGCTGGCGGCGAGCGCCACCTGTTCCAGGCCTTTCGTGAAGTCGCTATAGCCGACCACCTTGTGAACTGTTGGGAGACCGAGAGCCATCAACGTGACATACCCTTTCCCGATCTGTAGCTCGTGCAGACCTTCACCAGGATTTGTGTATGAGGCTGGGGATGCACGGCTCTAGCGTAGGCCACAGAAAGCGAAGTCGAATCCTCTGCTCCTGCGGCACGAGGTCCACGCATGTCCCGCTGCGCGACGTTTGCTTTCGAGCCCTCATCGAAAAGTCCGCTGAGCGACTTCTATCGCTCGCGCGTCGCGATCGTGGCACTTGACGGCACCCGCACGCGTTCGCAAAGATTCCTGGATCTGGAAGTCTTCCGAACCAGGGAGCAGGCGAGCGAACGTGCCACCACAGGAGCCATGGCCTGGATCGACGCGAACTCAGGCAAGGAGCCACTGGCGCCGCCGACGAACTTTTCTTCTCTGGACTGAGGTCTTCCCGCAGCTCTCGTGGTGACTGATCGGTCAAGCCGCGCCTGATCTCCGCGGCCGAGCGCCAACTGGTCGCCACCGATGGCGCCGTACTGCAGGCATTGAGTACTCAGGACCTTGAGACGATGGACCTGGCGCGCCTTCTTGGGACCTCGCGGCCGACGATGGCTGGAACGCTGGTTCGCCTTCACGGATTGGCGCTCATCATCAGCCAGCCCGACGGCACCTGGCAATTCGTCCGTTAGGCGCTCCGCAACGTCGCGCCGTTCACTGACCAAAACGGTTGGCGTGAACACCCGCGACGAGGCTGCTGCGCCCTGGCGGGAGCCGATGGATACCTTGTGTGGACGTCGACGACGCTGTCCCCGTCCATCACTTTGGCCCCGTGGAAGATCCACTCCCGCCGATCTGAGACGAGAGCATCGATGTGGACAGGCGAGCGCTCGGCGAGCGCCAGCGCGTCTATGATTCGCGTCGCTCGCTTTCAGATGCAGCCTACCGGCTGGATGGAATCCGATGTTCATCGTGTCGCGACTTGCGTGGGCGAAGAAATGCCGCCGGGCGGCATTTGCCGTGACGCCAAGATGGCATGGGTTCGGTGTTGCTGTTCTGGTGTTCACCGGCGTCCAGACCGCCTATTCAGCGGCGTTATCGGGGGGCAGTTTCGTCGAGGCGGACGGCTGGAAGGCCCGCATCACCATCGATTGTTTGCTCAAGGACAAGCTGTGCGGGAGCTTCCGCTACGAGACGCTCGCTTGTGAAGGCGACCTGATCTACAGCGGCGAGACCCCGACCGGCTTCGAGTTCCGCACCGAGCTTCGCGCCGGGCGCTGCCTACCGGGTTGCACCATCCAGGTCTCAAGCGACTTCAAGCGCTATGCCGAAGTGTGCAAGGACAGCCACCACGAAGGCACCCTGACCGCCGTCAGCGCGCCCGCCCCCACGCCCGCGCCCGCCCCCACGCCTGCGGCTGCGGCTGCGACGGCGCCTCCTGCGGCGGGTCCGGTTGCGCCGGGTGTGACCGCCACCAAGAGGCTGGCCGGACAGGTCCATTTCAAGTGGGACAACGGTGATGTCTTCGACGGGCAGATGCTCGACGGCAAGCGCAACGGCAAGGGGCGAATGGTGTGGGCGAGCGGCCAGACCTACGACGGCGACTGGCGCGACGACGTGGCCGTCGGCAACGGCGTCATGGCCTTCGTCAACGGTGATCGCTACCAGGGCGAGGTGAAGGACGGCATTCCCCACGGTCGCGGCAAGATGCAGTTCTCCAGCGGCGACATCTATGAGGGGCAGTTCGACAAGGGCATCCCCGACGTGGAGGGTGTCTACACGCAGAAGGATGGCAGCCGCTACGCGGGACAATTTAGGGCGGGCATCAAGCAGGGTCGCGGCAAGATCGCCTGGGCCACCGGGCAAAGCTACGACGGGGACTGGGGCGCCGACAAGCCCGAAGGCAAAGGCAGCCTGACATTCGCCAATGGCGATCGTTACGAAGGGCCGGTCAGCAACGGCCTGCCCCAGGGCAAGGGCGTCAAGGGTTACGCTTCCGGGGACCGTTACGAAGGCAATTTCGCGCAGGGGGAAGCGCAGGGCGAGGGTGTGTATCGCTGGAAGAACGGCGACGTCTATACGGGCAACTGGCAAAAGGGCAAGAAGACCGGCATGGGCCGCTATCGTTGGGCCAACGGCGACTATTGGGAAGGCGAGTTCGTCGACGACAAGAGAACCGAGGCCGGTCTGTTGTACTTCACGCCAACCGTGGTTGCTTCCCCCGGCGACGGCGCGAAGCTGGCGATCAAGGCCGACGCCTTGGCGGGCCCTGCCGATACCAGTGCGGGCACTTCGCGAGCCGCCAAGACCGCCGAAAAACCGATGGATCGCACCGAGCTGCTCGCCATTCCGATGGTGGCCAAGGAGCTCCGGGAATGTTCGCGCAAGCAAGGCAGCGACTGCGCAACGCGTGTGGTCGATGTTGTGCTGAGCGACAGCCTGCAGCAGCACAAATGGCAAACCATGGCGTCCGAGAAGGGCGCCAAGGGCAAGGTATCGGTGTTCGAAGTCGACACCAATTCGGTGGTGGAAGGCGGCAACGTCTTCTCCTGGCTACGCTCTGGCGACGGCACCCAGGCTCGCAATATTGGAATCAAGTACGACTGCCGCGCTCAGACGCTGGAAATCCAGTTGATCTACCACTGCACGGGCACCCAGGCTTGTGTGCTCGACCCGAATATCGACAAGTACGCGGGCAAGGTCCTTCCGGCGACCGACATCAAGGGCTGGTTCAAGGAGGCATGCGAACGTTGAATTTCTCCTGCCCTGCCCTGCCGTTCGCTTGATGAAGAGCCTTTCGAGCGTCTACAGTCCACGGCAGATGGAACAGCCAACCACAGAGCCTTTCAGGACGGAAGCACATGGTGGCTGACGAGACCGGAAGCGATAAAACCGTGGCCTGGCCCGGTCGCGCCGAGTCCGCACCGTCGCGCCTGCATCAGAACTCACTGCCGATCGGCACGATGCTGGGCGAGTTCGAAATCATCGACCTGGTCGGCGAAGGCGGTTTCGGCATCGTCTATCTCGCTCAGGATCATTCGCTGCATCGCAAGGTGGCGCTCAAGGAATACATGCCTGCCTTGCTGGCCTCGCGCGGGCAGGACGCTTCGGTGTCGGTGCGCTCAGAGCGGCAACGCGAAACCTTCGACCTTGGCCTGCGCAGCTTCGTCAACGAAGCGCGGATGCTCGCGCAATTCGACCACCCCGCGCTGATCAAGGTGTACCGCTTCTGGGAGGCAAACGGCACGGCATACATGGCCATGCCTTTTCTCAGCGGCCAGACGCTGCAGGACGCGCTCAAGCTGCGAGACGAGGCGCCGGGGGAAGCCTGGATACGCGCATTGCTGCTGCCGCTCATGGATGCACTGGCGGTGCTCCACAAGGACAAGGTCTACCACCGCGACATCGCGCCCGACAACATCATGCTGCTCGCTGGCGAGCGCCCGATGCTGCTCGACTTCGGCGCGGCCCGACGTGTCATCAGCGACATGACGCATGCATTGACGGTGATCCTCAAGCCCGGCTATGCGCCGATCGAGCAATACGCCGACACGCGGGGCATGAAGCAAGGGCCGTGGACCGACGTGTATGCCCTGGCGGCCGTGGTGTATTTCATGATCCTCAAGCGCAAGCCGCCGCCTGCGGTGAGTCGACTGATGGAGGACAGCTACGAGCCCCTGATGCAGAGCGAAGCGGTGGGCCGCTATAGCGATAGATTGCTGCAGGGCATCGACAGATGTCTCAACGTCAGGGCCGAAGATCGTCCGCAAAGCATAGCGGCGATGCGCGAGGCGATCGACCCGCTCCCCGAATCCGCCCACCGGCCTCGGAATCCGACTTGGAACACCAAGCTGCCCCTGGTCGTCGGCGGGGTGCTGGCTGTGATGGCGCTCGCGGGGGGCTACGCGTACTACGCCAGGCATTCCACGCCGGTGACTCCCGCAGCGAGCGCCACCGTTGCCGCGGCGGCACCGGCAGTCGAGTCACCCGCCGCGTCTGCAGTCGCGATGCCCACGTCGGATCCCGTGCCGCGCATCGCCAGCTTGACCGCAGCCATCGATGCGGCGCTCGCCGCTGCGGACCCGCGTCTCTCCGTGACGCTGGAAGCTCCGGCCAGCGTCGCGCTCGGCAACGAGTTGAAGCTATCGGTACGCAGCCAGTCGGACGGAATGCTGTACCTGTTTGCCTGGGATCAGGCGATGGACAAGATCTATCGGCTGATGGGGGAAGGCAAGGATGGCGGCACTTCGATCAAGGCCAATGGCAGTCTCACCGTCACGCACCAGAACGCCGCCAGTCGCCCCGTCAGGGAGCCACCCGACCAATGGCGCGTCATTTCGATGCTCTCGGAAAGACCGCGCGACTTCTCGACCGCCGCGTTCGGCCGCGACGGTGATCTTGTCGTCGTCGAGCGCAGCGCGCTCGAGAGCAAGCTGGCGGTCAACGGCCTGTCGAGCCTGTTCGGCACGCCGCAATGCGCAACGGGCGAGAGCTGCCAGGACCATTTCGCGATCAGCGTGGCCAGTATCGCCATGGAAGCTGCCCCGCCATCACCGGTGGCCAAACCCGGACCGGGCCCGAAGACGGCGTCCCAGAACGCGCCAGGCAATGCAAGGCCGCGCAAGAAGGCACCCGGCTCCGAACGCGAATACATGGAACGGCTCAATAAAGATCTCGACCGCATGCTCAGTAAGTAGGCAGGCGAGACACGGCCCAAAGCCGCCATGGACGGTGGCTGACCGGGCATTGACAGAGTGCCGCCCTCAACGTTGGCGGCATCGCGCCGGCGGCCCGCTCCATCTGCTGTACCGCGGGAATGACAGCGGCCGCGGAAACCGGACATCGGCACTCAACCGAGTCGGCGCAACGCTGCATCCAGCCGCGCATGCGCCTGGTACCGGGCCAGATAGTCTCGCTCGCTGCGTCCGCCCTTGGCGCGGATCAGGTCCACCAGTGCGCGGCGCTCATCGTCCTGCCATTCGCCGAGATCGAGCAGCGCGAGAATCGGCGCCAGACGACGCCAGGCCTCGCGTTGGTCCGGCGAGAAGCCGCGCAGCGATGCGAGCGCGCAATGGTGCAGCAGCTCGGTGCTGACCTCGTCGATAGCGCGCTCCCGGTCCGAACCTGCCCGGGCCGACAGCCCGGCCCCTGAGCGCAACCCCAACGCGGCCAGCGGAAACAGCGGGAAGGGGCGCGCCGGCTCGAGATCGAAGAACAAGTGCCGCTCCGCGAGCCGGCGCAGCCTTGCAGCTCGGGTGCGATGGCGCGGATTCCGCTCTGCACGCAAGAGCTCGTCGCGGGCCAGCCTCGCAGTGGCCGGATCGCGCGGCCGAAAGCCGAGCTTGGCGTAGAACCACCAGGCGCCGGATTTGAGCGCTTCGTCGTTGCCGAGCTGATACGGGTCGAGGCTGAACAAGGTGGTACCGAACACGTGCCGCAGCGTGGCCAACCAGCGCGCGAACGTGAACCCCGCTTCGCCACCGCGAAAGGTGTCGAAAGTGTTAAACGATAGCGCCGCGCTGCAACCGACGATATCGGCCTGGTGGTAGCCGATGGGCACGCCGTTGCGCAGCGTCAGGCCGCCGTAGTACGACGCCACGGCGTGGCGCCGTTGCGGGATCACGCCGACGAGCGCCATCGCCAGGCCATCACCGTGGTCGACGATCCACGCGTCGCGCGCGTCTGCGAACGAGAAGGCCTCCAGAGAGCGATGGCGCAGGACCATCGCGGCGCGCGCCAGCTCGACGATCGCCGTGCCGTCGCGCACCGACATCCGCCGCAGCGAAAGCGGCGCTTGCGCGATCTCGGCACGCAGATCGGAGCGAAAGCGCGGCGGCGCTTCGCGACGAAACACCACCGGCGTTCCGGCGAAGTGCGCGGCGGTTCGCGACGGCGTGTCGGGTCCGGGAGCGAGCACATAGCCAGCGTCCACGATGTCCGCATAGGCTTCGCGCGTGAACCCGTCGGCGGGCACGGCGGCAAGGCGCCGCAGCAGGAACGTGGCGTCTGTTTCGTTCGTGCCGCGAAGCTGGTCGAGTGCGGCGTAGCCCGGCAACTTCATCTCGATCAGCGCGCTCGCCTCCGCCGGTGTCACCAAGGGCGGCAGGGCGCGCCCGATGCGCTCGCCTGCGCCCGGCTCGCTGCGGTCCAGCCGCAGCTTGCCCGGCCACCGTCGGGCCAGCCACTGCGCCTGGCCGGCGAAGAAGCGGTAGTGCACCGCCGTACCGGCGATGCCGCTATCGGCCAGCGCGAGACGGTGCGTTCGCAGGTCGGAGCGACGATCGAACGCGGCAAGCATGGTTTGCACCTGCGCCAACACCGCCGCGTCGTCGGGATAGGCCCGGATGAAGCAGAGGGCCTCGTGCAAGCGCATGACCGCCCGGGCACTGCCGAGCCGGGTATGCGCCAGCTGCTTCAGCAACGCCAGCTTCTCTTCTGCCACCACGGGTCCGAACTCGAGGCGCCTGCGTTCCAGTGCGGCGAGCGGCGTCGATGACATGGCGGCGTGATGTTAGTACGCGTGCCGCTCGCCGCCGCGCGAACTTCAAAGCACGTGTGGAACATCTGCAGCGGTTCACTGAAATGCTCCCCCGACGATCCTCGCACTGGAGTGCAGACCCGTGCTCGGAGAGGGTTCGCTTCTCGCTTACGCTTCTCTTGAAGGAAGAGAGCATCGCGCCAAGGCGCGCGCGCTGGTACTTGCCCTTCCCGGGCCTTCACGCACCTGTCGCGCATGTGGAGTCCTGTTCAGCAGACGACGCCCTTCGGCCGGACGCTTTATTGCACGCGCGATTGTCGCGATCGCTTCTATTCGGCCGAGTTCAAGAGACTCGCCCGGCCGCGGAGAAGGTCACCCGGCATTCACCCCCACAGCGGAACGGGCAGCGGAAGTGAGCTCGAAATGGCACGAGATAGCAAACGGTCAGCCGGGAACTGATTGCGACGTCGTCCATTGGAGGCATAGTGACACCTTGGCTGTCAGACGAGGAAATCGCAGACATGTGCAGGCCGCTCGAGCAGCCGGCCGCGCAGTCGCGGTTCCTAAAACGCGAAGGCTATGTCGTCAGCAGAAGACCCAACGGCCGCCCGTTCCTGATGCGCGCCGAAGTGGAGCGTGTCAAAGTGGGAAGATCGTTCCAAGGCCGGAGCAGAACGGTACCGGCCAGCCAAATCGGGAGCGGCTGCTGACGGTCATAGGAAGGTTGAATCGTGTGCCGCAGACGCAAAGACGATAACTTGGGACTGCCGCAGCGGCTCTATGCATTAAGGCCCGCTGGGTTGAGACAGCAGCCCGGCACGTGTAAGGATCGGCCGCTGCACCGACTCGTAACGCTTCGAATTGGCGCAAGCGCAGCGACGCCTCTGCACTGCCCTAGACCAGCCGTTCGGCAGTACCGCAATCGGCCACAAGGAGGTGTCTGCGACCGGCTGCTTTCGGGAACGACAGTTGGCAACGACCCCTAGCTGGAGCCGGTACCAAGCGGCAAGGGGGTGATGCCGGTGCGCGTGAGATGCTGGATCCGGTTCCACCGCGCCATTTCCCATGGTTCGAACGGGTATCGCGTGTTCTTGTCGCTCATGAGGCCATACCCGAGCCTGAGCATGATTCCGCCTACGAACGCGGCGAGCATCAGCACACCGAAGAGCCAGTCCCATCCGTTGACGAGACCCTGGCCGTTGACCTCGACCAGGTACCAGATGCCAAGTGGGACGTGACCGAGCACCACCGCGGCCAAGCCCGGGTTGTAGATGGTCTTGAGTCTGATGTTGATCACGACGCCATGGACGATCAGCTGGCCGACCATTCCGAACAGCACCTGAGCGATACCGAGCCACACCGCGCCGGGAAGAATGACCGGGACAAGGTAGAACGCCCAAGCGGTGATGTTGATGAACGCGCAGTTGGCCTGGTTCAGCGGATAGCGGTCCGCCGGCCCGTCCCGGCGGTTGAACACCTCGTTCAGGATCCACGGCGAGCCGCCGGGCCAGCGCATCTCCTCGAACTGGTGCAGCACTAACACCACGAAGTTCAGCACCAGGATCAACTGCATCCTACCCAGGTCGCCGACCATCAACCAGACGATGGCCAATGCGGCCAGCATCAAGCCGATGTCGTACCAGCGCCGGATGACGTAGTTCGCCATTCGTTCTCTGCTGCGTAAGCCCGGTCGCCTACTGCACCGGAACTGGACGCAGCAACTCCGGCCTGAAGAAGCGGCTCGCAATGGCGGCCAGGATGATCGGCGTGAATCCGATCACCGCGGCATAGACCAGCAGGCCCGTATTGCCGAACACGCCGGCCTTGTACAGCCCGTACCCCCCGAACAGCAAGACGTGGGTGAGGGCTCCGCACGCGTACGCCACACCCACAACCTTGCCGCTGTACGGCCCGCGAACCGCGCTGGCGTAAATGACCAGGAGGGAGAGCGGAACAAATAGGAACGCGGCGCTCCACAACCCGGTGTTGTAGGCGCCCGCCGCGATCGCGCCCGCGCTGTGCACGAGTCCGTTGGCGAAGAGCAGTCCCCAGAAGCTGAGTCCGATGAGAACGTTGCGTCGGAAGAGGTAAGCAGCCAGCGGCGCCCCGAACCACATCAGCGCGATGTTCACCACCGGGTAGAAGGCGAGCGGAATCGGGCATTCCGGATAGGGCGGAAAGCCGATCTTCTCGCAGATCATTTCCTGGATCGAGTAGTCGAGGCCGATCGTCGGCAGGCTGTATTCCTCGAATTGGTGTATCCAGTACATCGGCACCGCGAGCCACGCGAGCCACTCCGGATCACGCCAGCGCGATACCGTCGGGCTGCCACGGAAAGTGTCGGTCATCAGCAGGATGGCGATCATCACGATCGCTCCACCAATCCCTATGAACGGCCAAACGGTATAGAACCAGTCTGTTTGCATGGCGCCCTCCCCACGACAATGACGGCGATCCGTCGGTCGGAACGACCGCAAGTTTGAATTCGGTTCAATCTAGCGTCAACCCGATTTCGCTGCCTGCACCACATCCTTGAATCCACGACGCGATGACCGAGGCTCCAAGCAACCGCCGTACGGATGGGCAGGCGACCCGCGAGCGCATCTTGGAAGCAGCAGGCGAACTCTTCGCCGCTGATGGTTACGCCCAGACCACCGCCAAAGCGATCGCAGACCGGGCCGAGGTGAGCCTGACCCTGATCAACTACCACTTCGACGGTCGTGAAGGGCTCTACCGAGCCGTGTTGATTGAGGCCCACCGACGGCTCGGCAAGCTGTCCGATTTGCGCGACCTGGCCGAAAGTGAGTTGCCCCCGACGGCGAAGTTGCGCGTGCTGATTTACGGGCTGGTACGACCTGCAACGAAGCGCCAACCGGGCTGGCACATCAATGTGCTCGCCAGGGAAATCTTTGCGCCTTCAGCGAACTTCCCCGTCCTGTTCGAGGCCGAGGTGCCGCCCAAACTGGCGATCATCAAGCAGATCCTCAGCGACATCACGGCGATCCCCGCCGACGACCCTGCACTGGTGCGCTGCGTGATCAGTGTGTTGGCGCCATGCTCGATGCTGCTGGTCGCAGCACGAGGTGCACCTGGCCCGCTGGACGAAGTTCGTCGGATGCCTCGCGAAGCCATCATCAACCATCTGCACACCTACGCGCTTGCCGGCCTCGAGGCGATTGCCCGCGAGCACGGTCGTCGCGAGCCACCCAGGTCGAATCGAGTCAGCGCGCCAAAGCAAAGGGGCCGGAGCCGACCGGTCGGGTCGAAAAATTGATTGCATCGCCGGCAGCGCGAGCCAACCGGCGTGCTCATGCAGCTGCTAGCGATACGGGTTCGACAAGGCTCGGCCCGCCCCTTGGCCCTTTGCAGGTCGGCGCGAAAGCGACCGCTTTGCGGCGATCAATCCGAAATCGCGAATGTCGCTGATGGGTCGTTATGAACCAGCCGCGGTTGCGATTCGACTTCCTGAATGCGGCCATTTCGTCCGAGATGACCGAAGCAGACCGTGGCCAATGCGAACTGCCGGCTACAAGCCGTCCTCCCCATGCGGCGCTTCTAGGCGTTCGACCAGAACGGGGATAGCCTCTTGCTCGAGTCCCAATTCTTTTGGTTGAGTCCGATTCCGATTGCCAGTCCAAAGAAGCGGAATCCTCTTGCGGCGGTGCTCTCCTGTGTGTTCCAGCGCATCGCTGCCACTTGATGTCTTGCGCCAAGTCACCGTTCTTGGCCGAGTGGCCCAGCATCCGGCGCGGGCTGCAACCGGCTCACGTCGAGCCCCTGCTCGGCGAGGCGCTTCACCATGGCGGCCTGGCGCGCAGGGTCCACGCGCGGCGACCGAGCGAGGATCCACAGGTAAGCGCGGCGCGGCTCCGACACCGCAACGAGCTGGTAGTCAGGCTCGAGATCGACGATCCAGTAGTCGCCCCAGACCGCCGGCCACCATGACAGCCACGCGGGCGCGAAGCGTACCTGCAGCTTGGGCGAATCGGGGCCGCCGATCTGCCGCGCCAGGCCTACGGCCTCGGTCGTTTCGCCGTTCTCGGTGCGGCAGCGGTTGACGACCCGTACAGTTCCATCAGGCTGCGCCGTGTACTCAGCGCGAGTGTCGCTCGCGCACTGCGCCTGGAATCGATTCGGAAACTTCGCGATTTCGTACCACGTGCCCATGTAGCGGGGCACGTCGAGCCGCTCGACCGTTCGCAGCGGACCGAGGGCGGGCTGAGCGACGGCCGCGCCGACAAAGGCTGCCTGGATTAAGACGGCCAGAGTGCGCGTGGCCGCCGTCGGCCAGGCAGGTCGACGCGTCGGGGATGCTGCTTCGATACGGGCCAAGTGGAGCGTCATCGAAATGAACCCCTCTGCGTGCTCCGCTTGCCTGATCGGCCCGACTGCGCCTACTTCGGCAGCACCACGCTGTCGATCACGTGGATGACGCCGTTGTCAGCAACGATGTCCGTCTTCACGACATTGGCGCCATCGACCTTGACGCCGTCGCTCGTGGAGAGGGTTAGATCGCTGCCCTGCACGGTCTTCACCTTGCCGGCCTTGACGTCCTTGGCCATGACGGTGCCGGGAACGACGTGGTAGGTCAAGACGGACGCGAGCTTGGACTTGTCGGCGAGGAGAGCGTCCAGATCCTTCTTGGGCACTTTGGCAAACGCGGCGTCCGTCGGCGCGAACACGGTGAACGGGCCTTTGCCCTTCAGCGTGCCGATCAGGCCGGCTTTTTCCAGCGCGACGGCGAGGGTCTTGAAGTCGCCGGCCGCAACGGCGGTGTCGACGATGTCCTTGGCCTGGACGGTTGCTGCAGTCAGGGCAAGAGTGGTGATGGCGATGAAGCTCTTCATGGGAACGGTCCTTTGCTGGAGGGTGATTAACGTCTGAGGTCAGCGACTTTGTCCTAGACAAACTCATGATGGCCGTAGAATAGACCCATCCCTACTAAGGTGTCAAGCGTTTGTCCAAGACAAAGTGAAGGAACCCCAGTTCACCATCGCTGCCGTCGAGCGGGATGTCGGCGTGTCCAAAGACGTGCTGCGGGTGTGGGAGCGGCGCTATGGCTTCCCGGTACCGGACCGGGATCCCCACGGTGAAAGGCTCTACCCCGCCGGGCAGGTGCTTCGCCTGCGGCTCATCAAACGGCTCATGGACCTAGGGCACAGGCCGGGCAGGCTAATGAGCACCTCCATCAATGAACTGGAAGCGCTGGCCGGTGGTTCGCAGGGCGTCAAGGGCCCCGGTGCCGATACCGGGTCGCACGAACTGGACGAGTTGTTTGCGCTCATCCGGCAGCACGACGGCGCTGCCTACTTGCAGGCGATGCAGCAGCGCTTGGCCCGCCAGGGTCTGCGCCAGTTTGTCCAAGACACTGTTGCACCCCTGACTGTGCAAATCGGGTTCGCCTGGGAGCGGGGGCGGCTGCAGGTGTTCGAGGAGCACTTGTTCACCGAGCTAACTGCACGCGTCCTTCGTCAAGCGATCGCGGCGGTACCGGGCGGAAGCGAGCCCAGGGTGCTGCTCACCACCTTGCCGAAGGAGCCGCACGAGATGGGGCTCTTGATGGTCGAGGCTGTGCTTTCGCTGGAGGGCGCGCAGTGCATTTCGCTAGGCACGCAGATGCCGCTGATGGAGATCGTCGATGCCGTGGCCGCGCACCAGGTCGATATCGTGGCTCTTTCGTTCTCGGCCGCCTTTCCCGCGCGACAGACTCGCGCGCTTCTGGAGCAACTGCGTGCGGCGCTTTCCGGGACGATCGAGTTGTGGGCCGGTGGCGCCGGCGTGCGCAAGCTTGCGGCGCTGGATGGTGTGATGTGCATGGCATCGCTGGACAGCGCAATCGCGGCCGTGAGCCGATGGAGGCTGGTGCCGACGTGAGCCGATGGAGACTGGTGGCGACGTGAGCCGATGGAGACTGGTGGCGACTTGACAGCAGCGTCGAGAACGGTGACCGGCGTTTATGCGAAGGCCATGCCTCAGCCAACTCACCAAGGTGGTCTGCAAGGCTACGCACTCGTGCACGGGCACGTGCGCAGTCAACCGGGAGCTTTGCGGCCTGCAAGCGCGGTCTAGCGAATGTCCGCAACGGGGTGGCGGATTCAACCGGTCGATGCAACACACTAAACCCCGCCAAGGCGGAAGGAGTGTTGCACGTGAAGCAACGACCGCGGATCTACTACTCTGCC